>WBZO01004954.1_pt1 | contig 12116 bp, 14 predicted proteins | sample 5204261 | NCBI WGS metagenome assembly WBZO01 (sample SAMN12412400, study PRJNA552823) | activated sludge metagenome | isolation source: activated sludge from anammox sidestream of wastewater treatment plant... | place: USA: North Carolina | collected 2017-09 | reverse complement strand
GCAGTCGCCCGTGTTCGCTCGTCTGCACGAGGACCCTCGCCTGCAACGCCTCGCCGGCTGGCACCAGGCACCGCTGCGGCCGTCTCCCGATCGTCTCGACGGCCATTCGGTCGTCATCAAGAACCCGTCGGTGGTGCAAGGCCTGAGCGACCTGCCGTGGCATCGGGACTGTGGGATGGGTGGCCACCGCGTGTTGTGCCCCACGCTGCTCCTCGGCATCCAGCTCGCGCGCGCTGACGCGGCGAACGGCCGGCTCGTCTTCCTCGCCGGCTCGCACCGGCACACGAACCAGCCCTTCGACGTCGACCGGCACACCGACTGGCCCACCGTCGCCGTCGACGCCGAGCCGGGTGACGTGACCGTGCACTACTCCCATGTGCTGCACGTCGCTCCACCCCCGACCGCGGCTGACGCCGCCCGCATGACGCTCTACGTCAAGTTCAACAACCCGGCGGTCTTCGATGTCATACCCCCGGGCAAGGGGTACAACGACGTCGTGTTCAGCCACGGCGACGGCCGGGTGCGCTCGGTCGACGAACTCTCCGCGAGTGCCGCCTCCTGACCCGGCCGGGCGTCGGGCACGCGTGCCGTCGGGTCAGCTCGCAAGCTCGCTTCCGAACAGCGCGCGTTCGATGACGTCGATCTGGGGGGCGAGCTTGGCGCGGATCGCCGCCTCGTCCTCCTCGAGGTAGTCGTGCGGGACGACGAGCAGCGGGAGGTCGGCCATGCCCTGGCTGCGGGCGACCGCGTGGGCGGCGGCGACGAACGGCTCGGTCACCACGGTCAGCGAGGCCACGCCGAGCCGTTCGAGATTGGCGGAGTCGAGCACACTGCCCGACGTGCAGCTCCCTCATTTGGCGAGGCCGCTGACCACACCTCGGCAGTCGCGGTATGCCTCGAGCATCGCCCGCTCGGCGGGCCGTGACAGCACGGGTTTCGCGTCGCGGTACACGATCACGTCGGGGTGGCGCTCGCGCAGGAGCGACTCGATCACCAGCGAGTAGGCGGTGAAGTCGGGCCCGGCCTGACGGTTGACCTCGTTGATGAGGAAGCCGACCTTCAACGGCCCGGCGGTGCCTCGCCGGGGTGCGAGCGCCGTAGCGGTGTCGGCGGTGGTGCGACCGCGCGGGTCGACGAGCTCGTAGCTCACGAGGCACCTCCGAGTGCTCGGGTGACGGCGAAGCCGCCGAGGTGGCCCCAGCCGTGGCACACCGCGGCGAACGGGATCGAGTCGGCACCGGTGACCACCACGTGGATGGCCTCGGGCCCGTCGACGACCGGAACGAGCGTGTCGTCGCGCGACTGGTCGACCCAGTCGGGCCACCACGTGTACCAGTGCTCGGGGGAGTTGTCGGGCCGCAGCGGCCCTTGGGGGCGCAGCTCGGCGATCGTGCGGCGCGCCCGCTCGTAGAGGTGGTCCTGCACGTCACGGCGCGACCAGCCGCACGCCGCGAGGTGCCGGGCCTCCGCGGGGGACAGGCACACGAGCATCTCGCCCATCGTGTGGGTGTTGTTGCTGCCGCGATGACGCATCGCGTCGGCGATCGACTCGAGCCGGGTGGCCGGCTCGTCGTCGAGGCCCCACATGCTGACGAGGATCGGCGACTCGCAGGCGAACACGGTCACCGCGCTCTCGGCGTCGACCCCGCGCGCCCGGTGCAACGGCTCCCACGGCGACTCGTCGCGCTCGGCGAGACAGTAGCCGTAGCGGCCGGGGTGGCCGAAGACCTCCTTCACCGGCTCGCCGGGAAGCGCCCCACCCGCGTTCCAGATCAGGAGCTTGATGGTGCGGCCGATCGCCGCGCTCGCTCGCGATCCGCCACCGTTGAACACCGACTCCGCCGTGGCCAGGCCGATCGTGTCGACCGCCGGGCCCGACACGATCGTCAGGGGCCAGCAGCTGTGGGTGGTGCACACCACGCCGCGCAGGTTGAACGCGGGTTCGCCCATCGCCGCGACCGCCGTGCAGATGATCGGCATGTGCTCGGGGCGAGCACCGGCCATGGCCGCGTTCGCCGCGATCACCTCGACCGTCGCCACGCCGTCGCGCGGGGGAATGGTGCCGACGACGTGATCGGCGGGGAGGCCGCTGCCCGCGACCAGCGCATCGACTGCCGCCCGCAACGGCGGGTGTACCGGGAGACCATCGGTGACGCCCGACTCGTAGGAGCGCTCCGGCCACTCGGCGAGGTCGTCGAGCTCGAGGGGGAACGCGATGCCGGTCATCGCTGCTCCTTCACGCCCAGCCGTAGAGGCGCTTCGGGTTCGTCTCGAACAACGCCCGCTTCTGGTCGTCGGTGAGGTCGGTGCGTTCGGTGACCTTGGTGACGCTGCGAGGGAAGGAGGAATCCCAGTGCGGGTAGTCCGACGCCCACACGATCGAATCGCCCGCCAGCGCGGACATGGCGTAGGGCAGATGGTCCTCGCCCTCGGTGGAGATGAAGATCCGGCCCTCGGCGAAGTACTCGCTGGGCGCCTTCGTGATGTTCGGGAACTCGTGCGGTCGGTACTCGTAGTGCTCGTCGAGGCGCTCGATGTAGTACGGGGCCCACCCCACGCCCGCCTCGAGCAGCGCGACGCGCAGCCGGGGGAAGCGTTCGAGCACACCGCCGCAGACGACGGTGGTGAGGGCGAACATGATGTTGAACGGGAACTCCAGGGCGTGGAGCTGCGCGTAGCTGTCGACGAAGTTCTTGTGGGCGAAACGGCCGCCACCCGCGTGGAAGCCGACGGGCACGTCGAGCGTCTCGGCGAGGGCGTAGAGCGGATCGTTCGCCGGGTCGTCGGCGTTGCGTTCCCCGACGGCGCAGGGCACGGTGAGCGACACGAACCCGAGGTCGCGCACGGTGCGCTCGGCCTCGGCGCAGGCGTCGTCCATCCACTTGAGGGGCAGCGCGGGCGTGCCTTTCAGCCGTGCGGGGTCGGCGGCGCAGTAGTCGGCCAACCAGTCGTTGTACGCCCGGCACATCGCGATGCACAGCTCGCGGTCCTCCATCGCGTAGAACCCGAGGGACACCACGCCGTAGAGCACGGCGATGTCGATGCCCTCGATATCCATGTCCTCGAGGCGAAGCTTCGGGTCGACCGCGCCCTCGCGATGCACGGAGGACTCGCGCACCCCTTCAGGGACCCAGGCGCCCCGGCCGGTGCCCTGCGGGATCCGTGTCCCTTCGATCAGGTAGCGCGTCGTACCCCGCTCGTCGCGCACGAGGCGGGGTCGGCGCTCGTGCAGCGACGCGGGCAGGTAGCGCTCCCACAGGTCGTCGGGCTCGAAGGTGTGCCCGTCGACGTCGATCACGGTGTAGTCACCGGCCATGGTTCCCCCTCGCGTCGTCCCTCGGCTGAACGTAGCTCCCGGCCGAGGGCTCTGGGCGCTGGGATAGGGTGCGGGCCATGGGGGAACGGGTCGAGCTCGGCGTGATGGCGGTGTTCAAGAAGGGCTGCGCCGATGACCCGGCGTACGTGCGGGCGCTGGCCCAGATGCTCGAGGTGGAGGGTGTCGAGTCCATCTGGGCGGTCGAACATGTGATCGTGGCGAAGGATTACGAGCCGCGCTATTCCTATTCTGCCGACGGACGAATGGCGGGGTCGCCGGATGTGCAGATGCCCGACCCGCTCGAGTACCTCGCCTTCGTCGCCGCGTGCACGAGCCGGCTCGTGCTCGGCACGGCGGTCGTGGTCGCCCCGCTGCACCAACCGGCGATCCTCGCGAAGCGGGTGGCGACGCTCGACGCGTTGTCGGGTGGTCGGGTGCGTCTCGGCGTGGGCAGCGGCTGGCAGGTCGAGGAGTACGCGGCGTGTGGGGTGCCCTACGAGCGACGGGGCGACCGCCTCGACGAGTGCATCGTCGCCATGCGCGAGCTGTGGCAGCCCGGTCATCGGACCCACGCCGGTGAGCGATACGCGTTTCGCGACGTGGATACGACGATCCTGCCCGCCCAGGCCGGTGGGCCACCGGTGCTCATCGGCGGGTCGACCGACGCGGCGGCTCGGCGTGCCGGCCGGCTCGGTGACGGGTTCTTCCCCTACGTGATCGGGCCCGAGGAGCTGGCCGAGCGCGTCGCCACGATCCGCGCCACCGCGGCCGAGCACGGTCGCGCGCCCGAGACCGTCGAGATCACGGCCTGGCCCGGGTGCTGGAAGCCCGGCGCGTCGCTCGACGCGGGGATCATGCGCGAGTTCGCCGACGTCGGCTGTCGTCGGTTGGTCGTCTCGTCGCAGGAAGCCGGCAGCACCGATCTCGGTGTGATCCGGGAGTACATCCGGCGCGTGCGCGACATCGTGCACGCGATCTGAGCCGCTGACCGGCCCGGCACCGCCGGACCGGGCCGGCACGACGACAGGGGGAACCATGCGTTTCACGGTGGGCGACATCCGCATCACCCAGGTCCGCGAGAGCCTCGGCGCGATTCCCGTGCTCGGGCTCTTCCCGGACGCCGACCTCGCGCTCATCGAGGCCAACCGCGACTGGCTCGCGCCGCACTACCTGAACGAGGACGGCACGCTCGCCCTGTCGATCCACGCACTGGTGATCGAGTCGATGGGGACGACCATCGTCGTCGACACGTGCGTCGGCGAGCGGCCGGTACCCGGTTACGACACCATGTCGAACCGTCAGACCACGTTCCTCGCCGATTTCGCCGCCGCGGGGTTCGACGTGAACACGGTCGACGTCGTGATGTGCACGCACCTCCATTTCGACCATGTCGGCTGGAACACCCGGCTCGAGGGTGACCGCTGGGTGCCGACGTTCCCGAACGCTCGGTACCTGTTCAACAAGGTGGAGTACGAGTGGTGGGACGGGGGCGCCGAGGGGCACGCGATGACGTTCGACACCGCGGTGCGGCCGGTGATGGAGGCCGGGCTCGTCGAGCTGATCGACGAGCACCATCGCATCACCGACGAGGTCGGTTTCGAGCTCACGCCCGGCCACTCACCGGGGCACATGAGCGTGCGGCTGTCCTCCGCGGGGCAGGAGGCGGTCATCACCGGTGACATGGTGCACCACCCGATCCAGTTCCTCGCGCCACACTGGACGATGAGCGCCGACGGTGACTCGGCGATGGCGTCGCGCACCCGGGTCGGCTTCCGCGATCGCTATGTCGACACGCCGGTGCGCGTCTTCGGCACGCACTTCGGCGGTTCGAGCTGCGGCCACCTCCGCCGCGCCGGGGACAGCTTCCGCTTCGACGCCCTCGACGCCTGACCCCGCCCTCAGCTTTTGGGTCGGTTCTTCACGCGCCCGCGCGCGAGAACCTGACCCAAAACGCCGCCTTCAGGTTCTGGGTCGGATCTTCACGCGCCCGCGCGCGAGAGCCTGACCCAAAACGCCGCCTTCAGGTTCTGGGTCGGTTCTGCGCGCGCCCGCGCGCGAGAACCTGACCCAAAACGCCGGGGGGTCAGCGGATGAGTTGGCCGGCGAGGCGGGCGGTGAGCGCGGTGAGCACCTCGTTCCAGTCGCCGACGACCCCGACGTCGGACCACTGGAAGATCATCGCGTCCGGGTCGGTGTTGATCCCGACGATCGTGCCCGCGTTGCGCACGCCGACGGTGTGGTTGAACTTGCCCGACGCGCCGATCGAGATGAACAGCCTGGGCGCGATCGAGTGCCCGGTGATACCCACCTGCCGGGCCCGGGGCATCCACCCCTTGTCGGTCACCTTGCGGGTCGCGCAATACACCGCGCCGAGGCGCTCGCGCAGGGTGTCGAGCGCGTCGTAGTCGACGGGTTTCACGCCCTGGCCGACGCCGATCACGATCGACGCGTTCGCCAGCTCCTCGCTGTCGTCCTCGCGCTCCTTGCCCAGCACGCGGAGCCGGCTGACCCGCTCGACGTCGAGCGTGACGACCGTCGGTGTCACGGCCTCGCGTGGCGTGCGGGTGGGCAGCACGCCGGTGCGCACGGTCGCCATCTGCACCGGCGAGTTGCACAGGATCTCGACGACGAGCTTGCCGCCGAAGGCCGGCTTCCACGCGACGAGGCGACCGTCGCGCGCCTCGATGTCGACCGCGTCGCCGGTGAGGCCGGCGCCGAGCGTGCACGCCACTCGCGACAAGACCTCTCGCCCCCACGCGGTGCTCGGCCCGATGATCGCCCACACGTCGCGGTCGCGCACCCAGCTTCGCAGTGCACGCGCCGTGTCCTCCTCGACGAGGTCGGCGGGCAGTGCCACGACGAGGTCGGCCCCCCACGCGCCGAGGCGGTCGGGCTCGCCGGGAGCGGGGCCGAACGCGACCACGTGCCCCCCGATCGTCGACGCGAGCGCGGCCGCCTCGCCGAGCAACTCGCGTGCGAGCCGGGTGCGTGCGGGCTCGACGGCGACGACGACGGCGGGCCCGTGGACCGCCCCGGTGCCGGCGACGAGCTCGTCGGTCTGGTCGAAGCCGCGCAGGTCGAACGCCCCGCGTTCGGCGAGCACGGTGAGCACGGTGTCGATCTGCTCGGCGAGGGTCCCGGTGGCGACGACGTTGCTCCGGGTGACCTCGACCGTCTTGACCGCGCCGACCCGGGTGGGTGACGCCTCGTGACCCCACGGGCCGGGACCGAGTGCCGCCGCGTCGAGGCGACGGATCCGGGCCGCGTCGACGGTGGCCCACACCGCCGGTTCCTTGATCTTGCACGGGTCGCAGAGCCGTTCGGCGCACGACACGATCGCCGGGAGCGCGACCTCGGCGTCGACCCACTCGTCGTCGTGCTCGAGGCGCAGCGTGAGCACGTCGTCGGTCAGGGTGATCTCGCGCGCCCCGGTGGCGAAGGGGAGGCCGAGGAACTCGGCGAGCTGCGGGGGCACCTGGCCGGTGTCGGCGTCCACCGAGTTGCGGCCCACCAGCACGAGGTCGAACCCGCCGAGCACCTCGATCGCTCGGGCGAGCGCCTTGGCGGTGGCCCACGTGTCGCTCCCGGCGAACGCGAGGTCGGTGATGTGCACCCCGTGGTCGGCACCGAACGCGATCGCCTCGCGCAGCACGTTCTCCGCCGGAGCCGGCCCGAGGGTGATGACGGTGAGCGTGCCTCCGCTCGCCCGCGCGAGCTCGTGACCCTTCGCCACGGCACGCCGGCAGTAGTCGTTCATGTGCAGCTCGAGCCCGTCGCGCTGGAGACGGCCGTCGTCGCCGAGGGTCAGCGCCTCGATCTTCGGAATCTGCTTCACGAGCGCCGCGACGCGTAGGGGGCGATTCATCTTCGGTGGCTCCAGGGGCGGGAGGGAGGCTCAGAGCGGGGGGAGTGGGTCGAGGCTGCCGCGGCGGGCGTGGAGGTGCGCCATCTCGTTCAGGGACCGCACGATGAACCGGTCGGTGTAGCCCGGGCCGACGCGGGTGATGGAGGTGTACCCGAAGTCGAACACGAAGCGCGGCGAGCGAAAGCCGAGGTGCTTGGAGACGATCGAGTTGATCGTGCCGCCGTGTGCGACGACCACGATCGTGTGGTCGCTCCAGCGGTCGAGCAGCTCGTCGTGCGACGCGATGACCTCGGTGTGGAACGCCATCGGGTCGCTGTAGCCGACCTTGGCCCAGTCGCCGTTGACGATGGCCTGCCAGTGCTCGTTGTTCTCGCGGCGCATCTCCTCGACGGGGATGTACGTGGTCGAGGCGCGGTCGATCTCGGCGAAGCCGTGCACCACCTCGGGCTCGATGCCGAGCTGCTCGGCGAGCGGGGTGGCGGTCTCGAGCGCCCGGCGTTTCGGGCTGACCACGATGTGGTCGATCGGCTCCTGGCCGAGCCAGTCGGCCAGGCGGCGGGCCTGTTCCCAGCCGAGTGCCTGCAGGCCCGGGTCGGCGACGCCGTCGACGTTCTCGACGCGCTCGGGCAGGGCATGACGCACGAGGATCAGTTCCATGGCGGGCGCGACGGTAGTCGTTCGCCCGTCACGACGATCGAAGTCCCCTCGACCGGGTCGGTACGGTGGGGGCCGGTTGGCGTCCGCCAGCCTCCGACGAGGTCCGGCGCAGCGCGGACGAGGGGGACCGATGAGCTTGCACGTGCGACGCGTGGTGACCGGCCACGATGCCGACGGAGGCCCGATCTTCGTGAGCGACGGCCCGCCGCCGCATCTGCTCGCTACGCCCGGCGGCACCGCGGTGGCCGACCTGTGGACCCTCGCCGGTCCGCCGGCGAGCCCCGACGACGGCGTCGACCCGGAGGGCGCCTTCCCCCTCGAGCCGCCACCCGGCGGTATGACCATGCGGCTCATCCGTCTGCCCCTGCCCGACCAGTCGTTGCCTCGTGAGCAGCAGTTCCTGCACAACCCGGACGACCCGCACTTCTCGACCGAGAAGCAGGGCATGCACGCCACGAGAACGCTCGATCTGGAGTGGATCGTCGAGGGGGAGATCGAGCTGGAGATGGAGGACGGTTGCGTGCGGCTCGGCCCCGGCGACTGTTGCATCCAGCGCGGGACGCAGCACCGGTGGCGGGTGGTCGGTGACGGCCCGTGCACGTACGTCGTCGCGATGTTCGCCCTCGACCCCGACGCGACTCCGCCGGCGTTCGCTCTCGTCCCCCGAGCTGGCGACCCGGCGGTGAACGCCGGGCCGCGGCGTCTCGTCACCGGCGTGAACGCCGATGGGCACTCCACGTTCGTCGTCGATGGCCTCGCGCCGAACTGCGTCGCGCTCGCCGGCGGCGCGGGCATGATCCAGGGCGACCTGTGGCAGACCGGCGGCGCGATCGGCGCGGTCGACCAGGGCGGAGACGCCGAGCCGGTGCAGATCACCCTCGATCCCTACGGCATGGGCGTGGGGTTCAAGTACATCGTGTTGCCGAGTGACGCGGCCCGCGTCGAGGGCCTCGACCCGGTGGCCCTCGGGGCGCACCTGGCCGAGGTGGGTCATCTCATGCGCACCACCGGCCACCACGACCCGGACGACCCGGGCAACCACCGGACCGACACGATCGACATCGATGTCATCGTCGAGGGCATCGTCGAGCTGGAGCTTCCCGGGCACGGGTCGAAGATGCTCGGCCCGGGTGACGTCGTCGTGCAGCGCGGCACGTGGCACAAGTGGCACAACCGGGGCGACACGCCGGCTCGGTGGTTCGCGATCATGATCGGCGCACCGATCGGCGGCCGGGCCTCGGCCGGGGAGCGTTGAGCGATGGCGAACCACGACACGCGTGTCGCCGAGTTGCTCGCGAAGGACGACATCGGCGCGGTCGTTCACCGCGTCGCTCGCGGCACCGACCGCCTCGATCACGAGCTCATCGTGTCGGGCTACTGGCCCGACGGCTTCGACGATCACAACTCGTTCCGTGGCGGTCCGGTCGAGTTCGCGGACTGGGTGCTCACGGTGCTGCCGCACTTCCGGGCGACGCACCATTTCCTCGGGCAGTGCCGGATCGACCTCGACCTCGCCGGCGATCTCGCCTACGTCGAGACGTACTGCGACGCCCACCACGTCGGCCACCCGGGTGAGGACGGCCGCAGCCAGGACCTGCGGCTGGGTTTGCGCTACTGCGACCGGTTCGAACGCCGCGGGCATGAGTGGCGCATTGCCAAGCGGATCTGTGCGTTCGACTGGGCGTATTGGGTGGACGGCCTGCGGTCGTGGGAGATGCCCGCCGAGTTCACCATCGGCCGTCGCTCACGCGACGACATCACCTACACCAGGTTCTGACGTGGCGATCGATCGCCGGCTCATCGAGTTCTCCGACGACGACCTCGGCGACGTGGTCGCCGCGGTGCGGTCACTGCGCGACGGTGAGTGGGTCAACCTCGAGCCCTACGTCGACCGGGCCGAGCTGGACGACCTCCGGGCCCGTAGCCCGCATCCGCTCGTGCGCATGTTCATGAAGGCCGGCGCGCCGATCCCGCTCGCCACGATCGCCCGCACCGGTGACGTGCTGTCGATCGGCCTCGAGCACCCCCACGCGGCGCGCGCCGTGCCCTACCTGCGCGAGCACGCCGCCGCGCCGCCCCCGGGGTGGACCTGCAAGCAGGACCATCCACGTCGGGGCCTCGTGTTCGAGGCCCCGACCTCCGTGGACGTAGCGACGGTCGTGGGCTGGCTCCTGCGGGCGGGCAAGCTGCTCGGCGCGGTGCGCGTCGGTCGTGAGTGGACGGCCCTCGTCCAGACCAGGCGCTGAGCGGACCGACGTCGTGTCGCGGCGACGTCAGGAATTCGTCGCCGCGGCGACGCGGGTGGCGGCGTCCTTCTTGAGCTCGCCCTTGGCCACCTTGCCGCCCGACGCTCGCGGCAGTGCCTCGACCACGAACAGGTACTCGGGGAACCACTCCTTCGAGACACCACCCTCGGCGAGGTGGGCCCGAAGGTCGTCAAGGGACAGTGACGCCCCCTCGTGCAGCTCGACGTAGGCCGCGACCCGTTCACCGAACACCGGATCCGGTGCGGGCACCACCGCGACCATCGACACCGCGGGATGTGAGGCGACCTCGGCCTCCACCGCGGGGGCGCTGATGTTCTTGCCGCCCCGGATGATGAAGTCGCTCGTGCGACCCACGACGCGCAGCCACCCTTCGGCATCGATCTCGACGATGTCGCCCATGAACACCCAACCGTCGGCGCTGAAGAGCTTGGCGTTCGCGTCGTCGTCGTCGAAGTAGCCGATTGTGGTGGCCGGCCCCTTGCACGCCGGCACCCCACGCCCGATGTCGCCCGCGATGCGCTCGCCTTCGGGTGTGTAGAGCCGCACCTGCATCTCGGGGATGATGCGTCCGGTGGTGGTGAGGCGCAGGTCGTCGGGATCGTGCACCGACGTCCCGCTCAGCGTGCCGGTCTCGTTCGAGCCGTAGAAGTTCATGACCTTCGAGCCGGTGCGCTCCTCGAACTCGCGGGCTCGCGCCTCGGGGATGGCCTCACCGCCGGTGAACATGAGCCGCAGCGAGGAAACGTCGTGGTCGGCCAGCTCGGGGAGGTTGAGCATCATGATGAACTGGGTGCTGACGCAGCACAGCACGGTCACCCGGTGCCGTTCGATCAGCTCGATCATGCCGCGGGGGTTGAAGTGGTCCATCACCACGCACGGTGCACCGGTGATGGTGGGCGTGAAGTGCGCGGTCCACAGCCCGAACCCGAATGGTGCGGGAACGACCGACATGAACACGTCGTCGGCGCGCAGCTCGCCGAGCTCTCGGGCTTTCTGGTGGAAGTAGAACCAGCGGTTCTGGAACTGCATGACGCACTTCGGCAAGCCGGTGGTACCCGACGTGCTGTTCAGGAGGAACAGCTCGTTGGGGTCGAGACGGCGCTCGTCGATGCGAGCCCGCAGCGTGCGGTCGCGCCCGAGTGAGGTGGTGCTCCCGACGATCGCGATCGCGGCGTTCGTCGACGCTCCGCTGATGACGACGTGGTGCTCGAGACTCGGTACCTCGGCGCGCAGTCGGGCCACGAGATCGTGGGTGTCCTCGTCGCGGTGGCGGGGGCGGGTGACGATGGCCCGCGCCCGGCTCTTGCGTACGAGGTGCAGCAGCTCGGCCTCGCCGGCGCGGTGGCCGATCCCCATGATCACCAGCCCGGCCTTCTCGACCCCGACGAAGGCCGCGTGCACGACGGGGCTGTCGGGGAGGAACACCACCACGCAGTCGCCTCGCTCGAGGCCGAGCGAGAGCAGCGCGGCGGCGATCCGGTCGGACAGCTCGTCGTAGCCGGCCCAGGTCATCACGTCGCCGTGCTCGTCCACGAAGGCGGTCGCCGCGGGCATGGTGGCCCCATGGCGGCGGATGACGTCGGTGAGGGTGTCGGTACCCCACCAGCCGGCTCGGACGTACTCGTCGACGGTGGTCGCAGGGACCGCAGGGATCGTGCTCATCGGTTGTCTTCGTAGCACGCGCGCGCGGGACAAGGCCTGGTGCCCGACGACGCACTGTGCGCGGATGCATGCGGGTGGCCGTCGGCTCGCCACCAGGTCGCGACTATCGTCACGATCGGAGGTCGTGGTGGTCCGCATCAAGGTGCTGGGCGAGGTCGGCGTCGAGCGTGACGGTCAGCTGGAGCCGGTGCCCGGGCGCGTCCTGCCCGTGTGGGGCCGATCGAGCGCCAACGCAGCGCGGCGGAAGGGTCGGCGGACTGTGCGGCGACGCTCGTGGACATGAGCGCGACAGAGGCAAGGACGGCAACTGCTCGGCGCATGGTGACTCGGACTCTGTGAGGGTGGCGAA
>WBZO01005931.1_pt1 | contig 12117 bp, 12 predicted proteins | sample 5204261 | NCBI WGS metagenome assembly WBZO01 (sample SAMN12412400, study PRJNA552823) | activated sludge metagenome | isolation source: activated sludge from anammox sidestream of wastewater treatment plant... | place: USA: North Carolina | collected 2017-09 | reverse complement strand
ATCGCGAAGGTCGAGGACGCGCTCCATCAGACCGAGATGGTCACCAAGGCCATACCGCGCCTGTGAGGATCGCGACGACTGCGTAGCCGATCGCGCCGGCAACTAGCACGACGGACCAAGTCCTCAGATTGCGCCGCTGCCGCTCGACGGCGACGGAGTAGTCGTAGACGAGAGGACTGTCGCTGGCCGGATCCTTCTGGCGATACGCGTCCATGATCAGCCCCTCACGTGCACGCCGCGCTCCGGCGGCTGGCGGTCCTGGACCTTCTTCGTCTCGGCCGCCAGCTCGACGCCCGGCGTGCTCGCCGCCCAGAGGAAGTACTCCGCGCCCTTGCCGAACGCGGCGTCCTCGCGCATGCGGGTGCCGATCTGCTTCTGCATCTCGGCGGCGCGCTGCTCGGGCGGCAGGCCCTTCGTCGCCTCGAACGCGCGCTTCGCAGCGAGGAAGCCCTCGTCCGCGCGCTGCTGGAGGACGGCCTTGATCTCGGCATCCTTGCCGTTCAAGGTCTCGAGGATCTTCCCGGTGGCCTTCTCCACGCCCGGCCGCTGTGCCTTCTCGGCCTCGCCGAAGCGCGGATCGAACGCGAGGCCCTTCGCGAGCGCGACGTTCACCGCGTCGTTGTCTCCCGCCGCGCGCAGCTCGTCGGCTTTCTTCTCCGCACGATCGAGCTCGTGGAGTCCCTCGGCGTAGAACTTCAGAATGCCGCCGATGACGAGCCCGCCGGCCCCGGCGCCCGCGTGGAGACCCTCGTCCGCGAAGTCGGGCAGGAGGTGCTCCACGATCGCCTTGCCTGCGTGCTTGGCCGCATCGAGCGGTCCCTCGTTCCCGTGACGCTCCTTCCAGATCTGCGCCTGGCTCCTTGTGCCGGCGGTCGCCTTGACGTGATGGTCCTTGTCCACGACCCCGGCGTCGTGCGCGACGACATCCAGCAGCTCGTCCGTGCGGCGCGCTCCGATGCTCCCGACGTTGCTCATCATGACCTCCGGCGGCCCCCGTCGGCCGGCTCGGGCGGAGGTTGCGCGATTTCTTCAGCCGCTCCCGACGTTCTCGTCCCTGCGAGCTAGCCCATGAGCCCCGCGATGTCCGTGCGGCTCACCGGCACGGAGTGCTCGCTCGTCGCGGTCACCCGCGCACGCGATTCACGACGGCCATCACCTCGTCGTCCGTCATGATGTGATCGAGCTGCTTTGCCGCCTTGAGGATCTCGGCGACGAGCGTCTCGTCGCTCTCGATCTTGCGCTCCTCGAGCCAGCACTTCACGTTCGAGGCGCCGCTCATGAAGCCGATGCAGATCTCCTGCGCGCGGCCGAACATGCCCGCGGGCACGCCGCTGTAGATGCGGTCGGCGAGCCACGTGTCGCCCTTCGCCATCGCCTTGATGATCGCGGCGGCGTGCACGCCGGTGGCCGTGCGGAACGCGTCGCGCCCGACGAGCGGATAGTTGATCGGCACGTCCCACTTCACCGCACGCGCGATCGTCTGGCAGTACTCGAGGAGCTTCGTCAGGTCCTGACCATCGAGCTGGCCGAGGAGCTTCAGGTTCAGGAGCAGGAGCTCCATCTGCGCGTTGCCGACGCGCTCGCCGATGCCGAGGCCCGTCGCATGCACGCGATCGGCGCCGTACTCGAACGCCCAGATCGCGTTCTCGAGCGCGAGGCCGCGGTCGTTGTGGCCGTGCCAGTCGATGCCGATCTCCTTCGTGCCGGTGCCGGCGACGACGTTGCGCGTGAACTGGATCAGGTTCCGGACGCCGTCCGGCGTCGCGTGGCCGACGGTGTCCGACAGGCAGAGGCGCGTCGCGCCGTGATCGATCGCGGCGCGGAACAGGGTCGTGAGCACCTCGGGGCGCGAGCGCGTCGTGTCCTCGGTCACGTAGGCGACCGGCAGGCCGGCCTTCACCGCGACGTCGATCGCCTCGGCGCTGCGCTTCGCGATCAGGTTCACGTCCCAGTCCTCTGCGTACTGGCGGATCGGCGAGCTGCCGATGAACGCGTAAACCTCCACCGGGATGCCCGCGCGCTGCGAGACCTCGATCATCGGCGTGATGTCGCCCACCACCGTGCGGCCCGCGCAGGCGATGCGGATCTTCATCTTGCAGTCGACGACCTCCTTGCAGATGCGGAGGACGTCCTCGAACGCCCGCCGGCTCGAGCCGGGGAGGCCGACGTCGGCGATGTGGATGCCGAGGTCCTCCATCAGGTGGAGGATCTTGAGCTTCTCCTCGATGCCCGGATCGACGACGCTGGGGTTCTGCAGTCCGTCACGGAGCGTCTCGTCGAAGAACGTCGCGTTCTTCGGGAGGATGCGGCCCTTCCGATTGACCTCGTTCCAGTCGAAGATGAGGTCGGCGGCGCGATCGCGCTCCGTTGCGAACTCGGACATGACTACAGTATGCCACGGCGATAGGGGTGAGTGATGGAAGAGCTGGGAATCCTGGACGCGGCGCGTCTCTCGGTGGTGCAGCACGGCACGCGCGCGAGCTTCCGGCGGCGCGTCATGGACGCGATGCGGCAGCTCGTGCCGGCGCCGGGGGCGTTCGTCTGCTTCGGCACCGAGGACACGCGCGCGTACGGGGATTCGTCGCGTCTCGTCGACGGCGTGCCTCGTGCGCTCGAGGGCACCGACGGCGTCCGTCTGACGCAGGCCTTCGGGTTCGAGACGAAGAGCGTCGTCGAGACGACGCGGCGCGTCTACGTCGCGAACGAGCTGTACCCCGACGACGAGCGGATGAAGCTCCCGTACTGGGCGTCGCACTCGGACTCCGGGATGAAGCACGCGCTCCTCTGCTTCCTCCACGAGGGCGGCGTCCTCTTCGGGCTCGCCGGCCTCGAGCGGCGCGAGTCGGAGGGCCCCTTCACCGACGACGACGTGAAGAAGCTCGAGGCGCTCGGTCCCTTCGTGGTCGCCGGCGCCCGCACGCAGATCACGTACGACGAGCTCTCGCGCGAGGCCGTCGCCCTCCGCGCATTCAGCAAGGTGAGCGGCACGCTCTTCGTCGTCGATCGCGAGAGGCGCAAGGTCGTCTGGGCGGCGAACCGCGATCGCGGCATCGAGTGGGAGAACGACGTGATGCCGATCGAGGACCACGTCGTCGACGCCGCCGAGCAGTCGCTCCAGGCGCGCGCGAAGCAGGAGGCGCTGCCGACGCCGCCGCGGCTTCCGTCCGGCGCGGTCGTCGCGGTCGCGAAGATCGACGGCGACCCCGTCTTCAACAACGCCAAGTGCGCCATCCTCAGGGTGGAGCCGCAGGAGAAGGCCGCGCCGATCGAGGGCCTCTCGAAGCGCGAGCGCGAGATCGCGCGCCTGCTCGTGGCCGGCTACAGCGGTGTGAACGTCGCCGCGATCTCCGGCCTCTCGGAGAACACCGTCCGCACGTACGTGCGCCGCCTGTACCAGAAGCTCGGCGTCGCGAACCGCGCCGACCTCGTGCGCAAGCTGATGTCGCCGCAGGAGGCGAAGTCGAGCACACCGTCGTCCGTGCTCGCGCCCCCGCCCGACTCGTCGCTGGTCGACGGCGACGACACGCTCGACTGACACGCGCGAGTGTCACGCTCGACTGTCACGCTCCCTACGCGCTACGGGCGTGCCATCGCGCTTTCCGGCGTCGCCCTCGAGGCACGCCCGGGGGATGGTGGTTTTGTGACGAGGTGGCGAGGGACGCCCCCCCCGCGCGGCCCCTGCCCCCGAGGGCCGCTCCCTCGAGCGGCGCCCGAGCCGAACAGCTCGCGAGATCGAATTCGCCTCGCGTTCGTAGGACCGGTCCATGCGCACCTCCCGCATGCGTCACCGGATCCAGGCGACCGTCGCGATCCTCGGGACCGTCTCCGCGGTCTACGGCCTCTCGCGGCTCGTGAAGCCCAACGCACCGCCGGCCGCCTTGGTGAAGCCGCCGGTGCACGAGGCGGCCCTCGCAGCCGGGCCGATCATCCCACGCGTCGATCCGCCGCCGCCGCCCACGCCCCCGGTGCCGCCGCCGACCGCGACGGACGACGTCGACGACGAGCCCGACTCCGATGCGATGCTGCGTGCGGCCTTCGCGCGCGGTGACCGCATCACTGCGTCGATGCTCGGCGAGGCGAGGGGAGCGACGCTCGACCTCCTGCTCACGCGGAAGATCGATCGCGCCGAGATCGCGCGAGCGATCGACGACGCGACGGGGGACGAGGGCGCGACGCTGGTGAAGAAGCTCGCCGCGAAGGGGATCGCCTGGTCCTGGCGTGACGAGCAGGGTGACGAGCACGCGCCGCTGATCGACGCCGTCGAGCGGCAGGACACGGCGATCGTGCGCGCGATGCTCGAGGCGGGCGCGCCGCCGAACCAGACGACGGAGCACGGCCGCACGCCGCTCGGTGCGGCAGTCGCGGCCAGCTCGCCCGTCAACGACGACGCGATGCGGATCGTCCGCCTCCTCCTCGCGCGCGGCGCCGATCCGAACAAGCGGCTCGACACCGGCGAGCGGCTGCTGGCGAAGGCGGCCGCCGCCGGCGATCTCCGCGTCGTGACGATGCTGCTCGATCGCGGGGCGCGCATCGACGCCGGGCTCGCGGCCGTCGACGACGAGACCGCGCTCGAGGCCGCCGAGAACGCGGGCAACGCCGACATCGCGCGCGTGCTCCGGGCGCGTGGCGCGCGCCGGCGGCCGCTCCCCGTCGACGATTGATCAGTGCAGGCCGGGATCGTCCGGATCGATGAAGATCGCGTCCTCGCCGGGCGCGTTCGAGCGGACGATGTCGACGATCGACTGCCTCGCGGCGGGGGGGACGTCGACGAACTCCACGCCGAGGCCCTTGAAGCCCGGCTCGTCGATGCGGCGGCGGACGACGACGTCCACGACGATCGACTCGCGCTGCCGTCGGATCTGCAGCGTCGCGCGCATGCCGACCGGCATGTTGCTGTTCGTACGGATCGCCATTCCGGTCTCGGAGACGTCGCGGGTGACGAGCGGCTGGCCGTCGAGCTCGACGTCGAGGGCGAGCTTGAAGCGCTCGGACGAACGACGGACCTTGTCGGTCGCGCGCGCGGAGGGCAGGCCGGCCTTCTCGCGCTGCTTCAGATCGTAGATGAACTCGTCCCACGCCTTCGGCTGATCGATCGGCCCCCAGAACTGCACGCCGATGCCCGGGACGCGGCTCGCATCGCCGCCTTCGCCCTTGGTGACGACGCGTACGACCATGCCGTGGGCGGAGACGACGGTGCCGTTCGACGGCAGCGTGAACGTCACGCGCAAGAGCTGGCGCAGCGCCGGCGGCGCGTCCGTGCGGATGAAGGCGCCGCGGTAGCTCACGTCGTTCGTGAGGAGCTCGATCTGCTCGTTACGGCGGAGCACGCGCGCGACGATGCGTGCGGGGTAGCGGATGTCTCGTCGCTTCTCGCTCACGAGGCCGAAGGTATCATGAGCCCATGTCCGCGGTCCGTCTCGTCCCGCTCGCCGTCGATCACCTCCCGTTCGTGATGACGTGGGTGAACGACCGCGAGGTCATGCAGTATTTCGCGCAGCGACAGGAGACGATCGAGGAGGCCGAGGAGCGCCGCTATCTCGAAACGCTCATCGCCTCGAAGACCGACCGCGCGTTCAGCGTCTTCGACGAAACAAATGACTACGTCGGGCAGGTCTCGATCAACCAGATCTACTGGCCGGCGAGGAACGGGCGCGTCTTCCTCGTCGTGCGCAAGGCGAAGCAGGGCCGCGGCCTCGGGTCGGCGGCGCTGCGCGCCCTCGTCGACCACGCGTTCACCGAGATGGACCTGCACAAGCTCTGGCTCATCGTCCGCCGCGACAATCGATCCGCGCAGGCGATGTACCTCCGCGCGGGGTTCGAGTTCGAAGGGATGCTGCACGACGAGTACTGCGTCGGCGGCCGGTACTTCGACATGGTCCGCATGGCGGTCCTGCGGCCGCCGCGGTCGTGACGCGCGCGCCTACGACGTGCCGTAGAGCGACTCGGCGATCTTGAACGTCAGGGCCTCGAGGTCCTGGTAGCTCGCACGGATGCTGGTGAGATCGCCCTGCGCCTCGAGCAGCACGCGGAGGCGTTTGCAGCCGTCGCGCGTGCGGTCGATCATCTCGCCGTCGACGAGGTCCTGGTAGCCCTCGAGCGCGGCCTCGGTCGTGTAGAGGAGCGTCTCGGCCTGGTTGCGGAGCTCGGCGAGCTCCTTGCGCACCGCGTCCGCCGCCTGGTGGCGCTCGCCCTCGTTGATGATGCGGTCGATCTCGTCCTTCGACAGACCGCTCGTCGGCGTGATGTTCATCTGCTGCGAGCGGCCGGAGCCGAGGTCCTTCGCGTCGATGCTGACGACGCCGTTCGCGTCGATGCGGAACGTGACCTGGATCTTCGGCACGCCGCGCGGCGCCGGCGGAATGCCGGTGAGCTCGAAGCGCGCGAGGCTCCGGTTGTCCGCGGCCATGGGGCGCTCGCCCTGGAGGATGTGGAGCGGGACGAAGTTCTGGTTGTCGACGCTCGTCGTGAAGATCTCCGAGCGCTCCGTCGGGATCGTGGTGTTGCGCGGGATCAGCGGAGTGAACACGCCGCCGCCGGTCTCGACGCCGAGCGAGAGCGGCGTGACGTCGAGGAGGAGCATCTCGACGCCGGTGTCCTCGGTGAGCGCCGCGCCCTGGAGGGCCGCGCCCGCCGCGACGACCTCGTCGGGGTTGACGCCCTTGTTGGGCTCGCGGCCGAAGAACTCCTTCACCGCCTTCTGCACCGCCGGCATGCGCGTCATGCCGCCGACGAGGACGACCGACTGGATGTCCGCCGGCGAGAGCTTCGCGTCCTCGAGGCACTTCTTGCACGGCTCGAGGCTGCGATCGATGAGGTCGCCGACGAGGAGCTCGAGCTCCGCGCGCGTCATCGTCTTCTGGACGTGGAGCGGCTCGCCCTTCGCGTTCGTCGCGATGAACGGCAGGTTGATCTCGGTCTCGAGCGAAGACGAGAGCTCGTGCTTCGCCTTCTCGGCCGCCTCCTTCAGGCGCTGGAGCGCCATGCGGTCCTTCTTGAGATCGACGCCGTTCTCCTTCTGGAACTGCTCGGCGAGCGCGTCGACGATGCGGAGGTCGAAGTCCTCGCCGCCGAGGAAGGTGTCGCCGTTGGTCGCCTTGACGTTGAAGACGCCCTCCTGGATCTCGAGGATCGAGATATCGAAGGTGCCTCCGCCGAGGTCGTAGACCGCGATGCGCTCGGCCTGCTTCTTGTCGAGGCCGTAGGCGATCGCCGCGGCCGTCGGCTCGTTGATGATGCGGCGGACGTCGAGGCCGGCGATCTTGCCGGCGTCGCGCGTCGCCTGCCGCTGCGCGTCGTCGAAGTACGCGGGGACGGTGACGACCGCCTCGCTGACCGTCTCGCCGAGATACGCCTCGGCGATCTCCTTCATGCGGGTGAGCACCATCGCGCTCACCTCGGGCGGCGACATGTCCTTGCCGCCGACCGAGACCCAGGCGTCGCCGTTCGGCGCCTCGATGATCTTGTAGGGACTGCGGTCGAGCTGCCGCTTGACCTCGGGGTCCTTGTACTTGCGGCCGATCAGGCGCTTCACCGCGTAGATGGTGTTCTGCGCGTTCGTGACCGCCTGGCGCTTGGCCGGCTGGCCGACGAGGCGCTCACCGCTCGCCGTGAAGCCGACGATCGACGGCGTCGTGCGCGCCCCCTCCGCGTTCGGGATGATGCGCACGTCGACCTTGCCCGTCGGGCTCTGCTCGACGATGGCGACGCAGGAGTTCGTCGTTCCCAGATCGATGCCGATGACCTTGCTCATCCGTCAGGACGCTCCCTCGTCGGCCTCGCCCTCGGCCTTCGCCTTCGGCTTGGCGACCACGACCATGGCCGGGCGGACGAGCCGCTCTCCCTGCACGTAGCCCGGCTGCACCTCGGCGACGATCGTCCCGGCCGGGTGCTCGTCGCTCTCGACCTGCTGGATCGCCTCGTGGACCGTCGGGTCGAACTGCTGACCGGTCGACGGGACCTTCTGGATGTTCTGGCGGCCGAGCGTGTCGAGGAACTGGCGCAGGATCATGTTGAGGCCGTCGGCGACCGCCTTCACTTCCTGCGCGCGCTGGGCGCTCTGGATCGCGCGCTCGAGGTTGTCGAACACGGGGAGGAACTCCTTGAGCATCTCCTCGCGGCCGGCCTTGCGCGCGTCGTCCACCTCGCGCCGCGACCGCTTGCGGAAGTTGTCGAAGTCCGCAGCGGTGCGCATCCACTGCTCCTTGTTCCGCTGAGCTTCGGCCTTCGCCTCGGCGAGCGGGTCCGCCGGCTCGGCCTCTCCTTGCGCGCTCTGTCCCGACTTCGGTTCCTCGGCTTCGCCAGGCGACGCCGGGCCGTTCATTTCGTTCTCTTCAGGCATGGCCAGATACGGACTATAACCCGAAAAAGCTCCAGGAAAAGGCCGACTCCGGCGCGCTCGGAACGCATGCTCCCCCCTTTCCTCCTCGGCCTTTCGGGGCTAGGAGCGAGAGGTGGAGGATCGCGCGGCGGACGTGTCAGGTAGAGGGCCCGAGCTCAATCCGCCGCAAGCCGAAGCGGTCGCCCACGTCGACGGCCCGCTCCTCGTCTTCGCCGGCGCGGGCAGCGGCAAGACCCGCGTCATCACCTACCGGATCGCGAACCTCGTCGCCGGCGAGCGCGTCGCACCCTGGAAGATCCTCGCCGTCACCTTCACCAACAAGGCCGCAGGCGAGATGCGGCACCGGCTCGAGCGGCCCGACATGCTCGGCCCGGTGGCGCGCGATCTGTGGGTGGGCACCTTCCACGCGACCTGCGCGAAATTCCTCCGCCTCTTCCCCGAGGCGATCGAGCGCACGAAGGGCTTCCTCATCTACGACACCACCGACCAGAAGGCGGTGATGACGCGCGTGCTGCGCGACATGGACCTCGACGACCGGCGCTACCCGCCGAAGCAGGTCCTCGCACGCGTCCACAAGGAGAAGCAGGAGGGTCGAGGCCCCGACGAGATGAGCCTCGACAACTACGTCGACGACGTCATCCAGAAGGCCTACCGCCGCTACGAGGAGGCGCTCAAGGCGGCCAACGCGCTCGACTTCGAGGACCTGATCCTCGGCGTGGTGCGCATCCTCGAGGCGCCGGCCGACGGATCGTTCCCTGCCGAGGTGATCCGCGCGAAGGAGTCGCTCGAGAAGAAGTTCGACTACCTGCTCGTCGACGAGTTCCAGGACACCAACCAGATCCAGTACCGCCTGCTCAAGCGCCTCTCGGCGCGCACGAAGAACCTGTGCGTGGTCGGCGACGACGACCAGAGCATCTATCGCTGGCGCGGCGCCGACGTGCGGAACATCCGCGGCTTCCGCAAGGACTTCCCGGACGCGAAGGTGGTGAAGCTCGAGCAGAACTACCGCTCGACGCAGAACATCGTCTCGTCCGCCCTCGCGGTGATCGCCCCGTCGCCGACGCGCGAGCCGAAGGAGCTCTGGACGGACAACGACCGCGGCTCGCCCATCCGCGTCATCGCCTGCGCCGACGAGCGCGACGAGGCGGCGTGCGTCGTGCGCGCGATCACCGACGCGCGCGAGGCGGGCATCTCGCCGAAGCAGATCGCCGTCTTCTATCGGGTGCACGCGCAGTCACGCGTCCTCGAAGAGTCGATGCGCGCGGTGAACATGCCCTACCAGATCATCGGCGGGGCGAAGTTCTACGAGCGCGCCGAGGTGAAGGACGCGATCGCGTACCTGCGCGTGCTCGTGAACCCGCGGAGCGACGTCGACATGCTCCGCATCATCAACACGCCGACGCGCGGCATCGGGAACACCACGATCGAGCGCGTCGCGACCTATGCGAGCACGCAGCGCTTCGCCCTGATCGACGCGCTCGAGAAGCTCGAGGACTTCGCCGAGGACCTGGGCACCGCGCCGAAGAAGCGCCTCGGTCAGTTCCGCGAGCTCCTGAAGGGGCTCATCGCCGAGGCGCAGGGCCGTCCGCCGGCGGACGTGCTCCGGATGGTCCTCGCGAAGAGCGGCTACAAGAAGGCGCTCGAGGACGAGGACACCGCCGAGGCCGAGGGCCGGCTCGAGAACCTCGCCGAGCTCGAGGGCTCGATGCACGACTACGCGACGGAGGCCGAGGCGCGCGGCGAGGTGCCGACGCTCGAGGGCTTCCTCGAGCGCGTGACGCTGCAGGCCGACGCCGACACGATGGAAGACGTGGAGAAGGTCACCCTGATGACCGTCCACGGCGCCAAGGGCCTGGAGTTCGAGCTCGTGCTCCTCACCGGCATGGAAGAGGACATGTTCCCGTACCGGAACCAGGAGCCGCGGAACGCCGAGGAGATGGAAGAGGAGCGGCGCCTCGCGTACGTCGCGATCACGCGCGCGCGCCAGCACCTCGTCATCACGCACACGCGCCAGCGGCAGATCTTCGGCACGACGCGGCTCGGCACGCCGTCGCGCTTCGTCGGCGATCTGCCGCGCGAGGCGATCGAGCACCTCGAGACGAACGCGGCCCGCGCCGCGGGTCAGGCCGGCCGCTGGATCGATCGCGACTCGTCGTTCTCCTCTTCGCATCAAGCGCCGACCTCGTGGCGTCCGCGCGCGGCTCCCGCGCCGATGAGCGGGGCCCGTCCCGTTCGCGCTCCCGCTCCGGCAGCACCCGCGCGCGCGGCCGGTGAGCGCTTCGTCGAGTACGACGACGCGAGCGACATGCCGGAGGGCGTGGAGCTCCGTCGCGGCATGAGCGTGATGCACGAGAAGTTCGGGCGCGGCGAGGTGATGAACGTCGTCAGCGCGGGCGAGCCCGCGGTCGTCGCCTTCTTCCCCGGGTGGGGCGAGAAGAAGGTGCTCGCGCGGTTCCTGAAGCTCGGTTGACCGGCGGCGGTGTGTGCCCGGCGGACGCTTCGGTAGTGGACCTGCGCCGGCTGCGAGAATCGACGTGCACGCGATGACGAGTGTCGGAGTCCAAGCCATACGCGGCACCGGCCTGGCTGAACTCGATTGTCTCTGCTGACATTGGGCCGTACTTCTGCTCTGCACGCTTCGTGCTTCGGCGTCCTCCCCGCGGCTGCGTCGGCCGAGAGAAGGAGCTATCATGAAGCGATGACGAACGCCGCGGACCGGAAGCGTGCCCGTGCCGCCTGGACCGGCCGGTTGTTCCGAGGTCCTCGAGCGCTCGACGAGCTCGAGAGCGACGCGCTGCGCGATTGGGCCGCGATGGATCCGCTCGACCGTCTCGCGCTCACGTGGGAGCTCAGCCTCGCGCAATACGGAGGGGCGGATGGTACGACGGTGGAGCCCCGACTTCCTCGATCTGCTTACCGCGTTGAACGACGCTGACGCGCGATTCATGCTCGTCGGAGGACATGCCGTCGGGCTCTTCGGGCATCCTCGCGCGACGAAAGACTTCGACTTGTGGATCGAAGCGACGCCCGAGAATGCGCGGCGCGTGTTTCGTGCGCTGTCTGATTTCGGCGCTCCGCTCGCGGCTATCACGGAGCACGACTTCGCCCGGCCAGGGGTCGGCTTCAGGATGGGAACCCCGCCGTTCCGAATCGAGCTCCTCACCGAGATCAGCGGCGTCGCTTTCGCCGACGCCTGGCCACGCCGCGAGACCGTGGACCTCGACGGCGTTCGCTGCTTCGTGATCGCGCGCGAGGACCTCATCGCCAACAAGCGGGCCGCCGGCCGGCCCCAGGATCTGGCGGATGCCGACTTCCTGGAGCGGGCAAAATCAGGCGGAGGCTGATGCCGGATCCGGTGTAGGGGGCGGGGCGCCAGGCGGCGCAGGCTGCATCCGCTGGCGCGCGCCTCCGGGGCTGGTACGCTCTTCTCCATGGTCGCCGTCGCATTCGCCGTCGCGCTCACGGCGCTCACCGCGCGCATCGCCCCTGCGGATCCGACCGACCCGTGGTCGGGACAGACGATGCAGCGCGAGCAGCGCGCGCGCCTCGGCATCGATCGGATCGATCCGTGGAACGGTGGCGCGATCGCCAAGGGCGCGCGCGGCGAGCGGCTCTCGATCGACGGCGCCGATCCCTGGTCCGAGGACACCGACCTCTAGAAGGTCGTCTTCCAGCCGGCTCTCTAGAAGGTCGTCTTCCAGCCGGCTCTCTAGAAGGTCGTCTTCCAGCCGACCATCGCGCCGCTCGGGATGCCCTCGAGGCGAAGCTTCTCGATCTCC
>WBZO01005930.1_pt1 | contig 12118 bp, 9 predicted proteins | sample 5204261 | NCBI WGS metagenome assembly WBZO01 (sample SAMN12412400, study PRJNA552823) | activated sludge metagenome | isolation source: activated sludge from anammox sidestream of wastewater treatment plant... | place: USA: North Carolina | collected 2017-09 | reverse complement strand
GAATATGCTGGTCAAATTCACCACGCATCGGAACTGACTCGATTCGGATTAAAGGCTTTTCATCTGGTGAAGTCAGTTTGCCGGGATTAAAGCGATTTTCTGGATCAAAGAGTTTTTTAATTTTACATAGTACTGGATATAAAACTGGACCAAAGACATCAGGGACAAATTCACCACGATAACCCTTGCCATGCTCGCCCCAAAGAATGCCTTGGTATTTATTAAGGAGTTTGATAACCAGCTCTGTAATCGGACGGATTTCTTCACGATCTTCAATATTTTGCATGTCCAGTGCGGGTCTAACATGAATACAGCCAACATCAACATGCCCATACATTGCATAATTGAGTTTAAGTTGATTTAATTCATTTTCAAGATCAGCAACAAAATCAGCAAGATGCTCTGGCGGAACTATCGCATCTTCAACAAAGGCAATGGGTTTACGTTTACCCGGCATTTTACCTGCAAGACCAACAGCTAAAGAACGAATTGACCAAAGTTGCGCTATTTGTGTATGATCTTCAATAACAACATAATTTGCTTGCTTTTCATCAAGTGCCGCAATAGTTTTACTGGTTTTAGCCGCTAATTCTTCTTTACTATCAGCAACAAATTCGACAAAATTAGAAATATAATTTTTGCCTTCAGAATTAAGCATTTTGGCAAGTTGCGGCCAATTTGGTAATGTTTGTGCGCTTTTTTGCACTTTCTCGTCAATTGCTTCAATTGCTAGTGGGGAAAACTGGATCAAGAAATTGGCATCACGCAAAGCTTCGACAAAGCTGGGATAGTGAACAACAATCAAGGTCTTGAATTTTGGTATTGGTAGCAATTTTAATTTGGCTAAACCAACAACGCCAAGTGTTCCTTCTGAGCCAGCAATCAAATAATTCAAATTGAAATTTGAATCTTGGTAACACTGACGGATATTATAACCAGATAATGGACGTTTTAGTGGTGGGAATCTCAAGGCAATTTCATCTTGTACTGGAGTCAGTAAATCAGTAATTTGTGCAGCTAGTACATTGAGCGCAGAAGCAGACTCTTGATTCTTAATCGTATCAAGAACCGTACCATTAGGCAATAGCACCTTGAGCCCAAGCACATGATCGGCAGTCTTCCCGTAAATAAGAGACCCCTTACCGGCTGCATCAGTTGCAATCATGCCTCCGATAGTTGCCCGGTTTGAGGTTGAAACATTTGGTGCAAAAAATAAACCATGTGGTTGTAAGAAACGATTTAAATCATCAAGAATTACACCTGGTTCAACCGTTACCGACATTTCCTCGGGATTAAATTCAACAATCCGATTCATGAATTTACTAAAATCAATGACTATACCATCTGTCAATGATTGACCATTAGTACCAGTCCCACCACCTCGTGCACAAAAATGCAGTTTGGTGAAAGGCTCCTGATTAGATAGACTAACTAGCTTTTGCAAATCAGCAAAATTAGCTGGTATCGCAACAGCAGCTGGCATTACTTCATAAATACTATTATCCGTTGCATTTAATAACCGAGTTGGCTTATCAACGTGAAATTCACCAGCAAAGCCATTTTTGATTAGTAGGCTTTGCAGTAAACTAGCTAAATTTCTGACAGATGATTGCATGATATATTTATCTCATATTCTTTTTGCGCTCTTACTACGCATCAATATAAAAATTTTTGTTAACCCGTTATTATAATATATATCAACCACCTTTAGCAGTGAATCCTTCTGCCATATTACCTATCTAAGGTTCAAACTATGATTAATAGGCTACTGATAAATGAAATTATTGAATATTTGGGGGGTTACCAGAGTGCTAATCAAAAAAAGTGATTATTTGCTCTGCTAACTCTTTAGGATAATGATGAAGAAAGAAATGTCCGCCATCGGGATAACTAATTAACTTGGAATTAACAAGTAACTGGTGAAGTTTATGGCTAGCTTCGGGTTTAGTTACCCAATCATTTTTGGCAACCGTGATTAAAGTCGGTAAATTAATTTGCATTAGCTTCTCTTCATCCACCAGCCAGTTAGCAACCGCCTTATCCTGTAACATTTGTGCCGCACCATCGAATGGATAAACATAGTGAGTGATTGGTAAAATTGTTTTTGCCAGATATTTGCGAAATTCAATCGATGGCATACCAGAAAAAAACAACTCGGTCAACCGATCACGATTTTCTTTACCCGGATTTTCACGTAATTTGGCAACCAGTTCATGTAAACGCCCCATAGTATAGCTATAATCTGGCTGACTAACGATAAATGCTAGCCCAGAAATCCGCTCACTATTATCATAAGCAAGAGCTTGTGCAATTATGCCACCCATTGACCAGCCACACAATATTGGTTTCTCTAATTGCAGAGCATCAATAAAATCAAGTGTATCTCTAGCCAAGCCCTGCATTGATTCTTCATTGGTGGACATACTTAGCCCAACTAAGCGATTATCTGGCAAATAAACAGTATATTTTTTTGCTAGTTCAAAAATTAATTCACTATTCCAGTGTAAAAGATTTCCTGAATAACCAACTAGCATTACTAAAGGTTTACCGGAACCCAGAGTAACATAACCTGTTTGCCCGCTACGGGTTGTTACTGTCTGATAGTCAAATTTTACCTGCTGCATAAAGATGCCTTCAATTTGCCAGTTTTCCGATAATAGAGTTTACATTTTTGATCTTATCTATTACAGAATCAGATTTTATCTGCCAGATTAATTTACTCTTACCATCATATTTACAGGTTTTTAATTCCTGCATCACTAAAACTATTTTTAATGGATCTAATGGCGGATTATCAATAAACTGTAGGACTATATTACTAGAAGTGGCATCCAATTTATTAATTCCAAGCCCAACTGCAATAATACGAATACTGTGACTCGCAATCAGATTTTTGACAGGTTCAGGTGGTAAGCCATAGCTATCAATGATCTCCTGATAAACCTGATCTATCTGTTCCTGATCTTCTGCGCGCGCTAGCCGTTTATAGTAAATCAGTCGCTCATGAACACTCAGGCAATAATCTTCGGGTAAGATTGCAGTTACATTAAGATTAACATCACAGGAAGATTCAACCTCGAAGCTACCGTGAATTTTCTCGCCTTGCTTTAATTTACGAATCGCTTTTTTTAGCATTTCAGTATATAGTGATAAGCCAACTTCCTTGATATTCCCAGCCTGATTATCACCAAGTACTTCACCAGCACCACGAATCTCAAGGTCATGTAAAGCCAGATTAAACCCAGCCCCTAGTTCGCTAGTCATGCTAATTGCATCAAGACGTTTTTCGGCATCTGGCGTGATTTTCTCGGGAATTATCAGGTAACAATACGCCTGATGATAACTGCGCCCTACTCTCCCACGCAGTTGGTGTAATTGTGCCAGACCAAATTTATCCGCTCGATAAATAAGAATAGTATTGGCATTCGGAATATCAATCCCGGTTTCAATGATTGTCGAGCACAGCAACAGATTAAAACGCTGATTGATGAAATCCTTAATCGTCTGTTCAAGCTGAGACTCAGGCATTTGCCCATGAGCAATCGCGATTCTTAGTTCGGGCATAAGATTAATCAAGCGCTCAAACATCCGCTCTATACTTGCCACATCATTATAGAGAAAAAACACCTGCCCACCACGGCGCACTTCACGGAGGATTGCTTCTTGAATTACGCTATCATCATCCGTAGTAGTAATTGTATTGACACTTAATCTTCGTGAAGGTGCTGTTGCAATTACGGAAAAATCACGCAAACCATCTAGAGCCATTGATAAAGTTCGTGGAATCGGAGTTGCTGTCATCGTCAAAATATCTACGTTAGTACGGAGCTGTTTTAAGCGTTCTTTTTGTTTGACACCAAAACGGTGTTCCTCATCGATAATCACGAGCCCGAGTTTAGCAAATTTCACATCTTCCTGAATCAAGCGGTGAGTACCAACAATTATATCTAGCCTACCTTCAGCTAGTAAATGTAAGGTTTCATTAACTTCTTTTTTGCTCCGAAACCGAGAAACCTCACCAACAGTAACTGGCAAGCCCGCAAAGCGATTGACAAATTTTTGATAAAGCTGCTCGGTAAGTAAGGTTGTCGGTGCCAAAATCGCCACCTGATAACCTGACATAGCAACAATAAATGCAGCTCGCATGGCAACTTCAGTTTTACCAAAACCAACATCGCCACACACCAATCTATCCATTGGTTTTATCGCGGTTAAATCACGAATAATTTCATCAAAACTATTTTGCTGATCTGGTGTTGGTTCGTAGCCAAAACTTGCTGCAAACTCAGGATATTCTTCAGGTAAGGAATAAGCATGACCTTCTTGCATTTCACGACGAGCATATAATTCAAGTAATTCAGCAGCAACATCGTTTACTTTCTGTTCCGTTTTTGCCTTGATCTTATCCCAGCCCTTAGAGCCAAGCTTGGTTAATTCAACATTAGTACCTTCCAGATGGCTATAGCGACTGATTAGATGCAAATTTGTTACCGGGATAAATAGCTTTGACCCACCCTGATATTCAAGCTCAAGCATATCATAATTAGTATCAGCAATTGTCTGGGTACTAAGTCCAACATAACGCCCAATCCCATGATTCAGATGAACAACATAATCGCCAACCTGAATTTCTGCCAAATCACGCAGAATCAAATCATTTTTTGCGGATTGCCCTGATTTACGATATTTACGACTTCGACTAACAATACTTCCCGGATACAGGTCGCTTTCAGTCAGGAATACGCTATTTTCGTAAATAAACCCCTGATTTAATTCGGACTTAACCAAACTTATCTTATTGCTACTGATATCAGCAAGACTATCAATCTGTTGTGAGCTGATTCCCTGACTAGCCAAAGTATTTTTAAGAATCTCAAGCCGCCCAAGACTAGGTGAACAAATAATGACCTGTTTAGTTTTTAATTCTTTAAGCCAATCAAATTGCCCATGCCCTTTTAGTAAACCACCAACATGATCAAATCCAGCATAGAGATTATCTGTCCCAGCAATTTCCCAGCAGGTATGCTGTTTTAATCTGGCAAAAACATCTTCAGCCGGGATAAATAATTCTGTAGGTTTCAAGCATGGATACTGATAACTATAGTATTCATAACGCTTATTTATTTCCTGCCAGTTATGATTAAGTACCGCAAGTAATTCTTCGTTATAAATAATCTGACAATTCTCTGATAGATAATCAAAGAAGCTAGCACATTTTACAAAAAATAATGGTAAATAAAATTCAACTCCTGCTGGCAAAATACTACTTTGTAAATCTTTGGCAAGACTACTTTTGGCTTCATTGGGAAATCTGCTACTAAATCTAGCAACCACATCTTTAAGGCTAGCATAATCATTGGGGTACTCTCGTGAAGGTAGCAGCTTTATCTCATCAATCTGCTCTTCCAACAACTGAGTTTTAGTATCAAAATAAGCCAGTGTTTCTATTTCATCATCAAAAAGATCAATCCTGATTCCACGTTTCAAACCAATTGGCATAATATCAATAATTGAACCACGAATGGCAAACTCGCCCTCAGCAAAAACCTGTTTCACATGCTGATAACCTGCTGCAACCAGCTTTTCACGTAAAATTGCACCATCTATCCGGTTTGTTTTCTTTAGCCATAGTACCCGTTGATTAAAATATTCAATTGGTGGCAATAATGTCTGTAGAGTACTTGCCTGAATGAGAATAATATCAAGCTTTTGCTGCTGAAGCTGCCAGAGAATTTTTAGCCGCTCGGCGACCAGCTCGGCATATGGCGATTGGCGTTCATAAGGAAGAACTTCATAATCAGGAAATACACCAACGGTCATTTCTGGCTGAAAGAAATTAATCTCATCGGCAAGACGTCTTAATTCATAACCGTCTCTAGCGATATATAAAAACGGTAGTTTTTTTGCCGAGGCAAGAGAAGCAATAAAGAGCGCATCACCACCTGCTGGCAACCTAGCAAGATGATTTTTTTGTGGGTGGACTTTAGCAGGAAGTGAAACTTTAATCATTTTTATTAGTGAACCAATTTATAAAACAGATAGATACCAACTAATGCGCAGCATGCACCTAATAAACGTAAGGTTTTCCTCCCATTTGGCTCTTCAAGAAGTAAAAGTCCGCCAATTGCACCAACAAGATGTAATCCCGCAGTAGTTATAACAAATCCAGCTGCATAACCAAACTTATTCTCCTGCGTTGGCATTTCAACCCCATGAGCATAACCATGGCATAAACCAAATATTCCTACCCCCAATGAGGCAAGCAAAACACCAAAGCGACATTCAGTAGCAATAGCAATACCAAGGAGGAAAACCGAAAAGACAATTCCATATTCTGTAGCGGGAATAGTAAAGTGTTCAAAACCAACTATCCCGCCAATAAGCATTGCCACAACAAAAGCAGCAGGTACACGCCAGATAGCTTTACCACCAATCTGCGCACTCCACGCACCAACAGCAACCATTGCACACATATGATCTATGCCAGTTAATGGATGCAACCAGCCACTACCCGCAAAACCATGCGCAGAAGCTAATTCTGGCAATAATAAAAGGCTGAATCCAATCAAACACAACTGAAACTTACTCGCCATTAAATACCCGACAAAAATAATTCATTATTTAAACTTACTAGAAAACTAGATGCTTAAAAAAAGATCACTCTGGCTACCATCAAAATGGTTAGTTTTATAATGAATTTCAAGTTTATGAGCGGTTAGTCTCATACTCGCATAGGCAATAGCAGGAGTAATAATGCCAAGGATTATTGCAAATGCCAGCACCCATTCTGGCAATCCGACTCGTCCTTTTTTGAGCTTACGATCAATTATCAGTAATTGGGTATTTGAATCAGAAGAGAGCTTGCGTATAAGCTCAAAAATATGAATACTTAGATTCTTATTATATTTCTTTACCTGAAAAGGCAACAGAAATATATCAATAACCGCAAGTAAAGCTGGAATCAGTGTCCAGCAAAAAAGAAGATAAAACCAGCCTATCCGCTTATTGAGGTATAATTTGTGTATTCCAAATACCCCAAAGAAAATCAGCCATAGATATGCAATACCCAGCTTTTTATAATTCTGACGATAGAAAAATACAAATTGCACCCGTTGAAATTCGTCCAACTCCTTAAGCACCTGTTCCTGAAAATTTATTTTTTTGCTACTCATAATTAACCATTAAATACAAATTAAATAACACCGGATTTTATCATATTTGGCATATGGTAAAATATTGCTAATATTATTTTAATAAACAGGTACTTATTATGTCTTGGTTTTGGTTTGCTCTATGTGCAGCAATTTTATGGGGATTAAGCTATACAATTAATCAGCTAACCCTTCAGTATTTTAATGAAATTGAGTTACTTTTTTTCGAAGCCCTTATAGTTTTTATAATCCTAGCGGGTTATTTTATCTTCAAAGGTAATTTTGGCAGCTTCACGAGCAAACTGGCTAATCCTAAAATGCTTGGATTAATTATTAGTAGCGGGCTAATTTATGTTATTGCGAGTTATTTCATCTTAAAAAGTATAACTGCAAGTAATGCCAGTCTAGCAGCAATCATTGAGTCAAGTTACCCAATATTTACGGTATTATTTGCTTTCATCTTCTTTGGGCAACTACAACTTAATCTGATATCCGGGATTGGATTTATCCTGATTTTATCCGGAATTATTATTGTCAAATTTTATAGCTAGTCAATTTGCCTACAGATAATTTTGAGATCTGCCTTGCAAGATTAGAATCAAAACTATTTCTACTACCATCATTTTTGGACGGTTCCAAAATAATCATCCAACTATTATAATAATCACATATATTCAGATTTAGATGTCGAAATCATGATAAGTAGTTATCACGATTTCGATATATACAATTATTCAGATAATAAATTACAATCAGGTACTACCCATAAATATGCCTGATATTACATATCGTAAACCAAATCACTAACCATAAATGGAGAAATAACAATGAAATTCAGATTCCCAGCATTGCTTGCAACAACTATCAGCTTATTAATTGCAGCAGTACCAGCGATAGCAGCTGAAACCATAACCGTAGTAGCCACCAAATTTCCAAATGGCGATGTTCTGAAAGTTGCAAAACCGATACTGAAACAGCAAGGCTATGATCTAAAAATCATTGAGATTCCAAGCTATACAGGACATGGTATCGTTACGGTAAAAGGCTCTACACCGCAGGAAATTTATAATCCAAATTTACAGGTATTAAATGGTAAGTATGATGCCAATTTCTTCCAACCAGACATCTATCTTGATGAATACAACAAATTATCAGGTAGTAATCTTAGCGATATAGGCAAAGTTTTCTATATTCCGTTTGCAATTTACCTGTCTCCAATTCATAAACTTGAATCAGCAAACATTAGTTCCCTAGTACAAAACCATCAAGGAATGACAGTTGGAATACCAACAGCATATATTGATGCAGCACGGGCATTAAAACTACTTGAAGCAAACCATTTAATCAGTCTTGATCCAAAAGAGCCAATTCCTAATTTATCTGATGTTACAGCAAATCCATACCACCTGCATATTATTCAGGTTGATAATGAAGTAATGCCTCCACTAGTACAAAATAATAGCTTTGACATGATAGTAATGAACTCGGGACGTGCCTATCTTAAAAATCTTTATGTTACAAATCAGTCTCTTCTTGAAAATGATTCAGACAGGTATTCAAATGTTGTGGTTACTACCAAAGCAAATAGTGATAGCCCAAAAATGAAAGCATTGGTAAAAGCACTTCAATCTCCTGAAGTTCGCAAATTTATCCAACAAAATTACAGAAATGTAGTCAAGGCTTCTTTCTAAAAATATTTTTAGCTAGAAGTAATATAATTCTATCAGAATAGAATAGACCTCTTTCATAACCCATTATTTCACGCTTAGGCTAGGAATAAAGACTTTGAGAAACGGAATACACGTAGTATCACAGAAGTCTTTATGACAACGTATAAGGGGCAAAGAAGCAGGTTAGGAAAGAAGTCTAATAAACAACTCCTACTTATAATACATAGGTAGGAGTCAAGCAATAGTCAAAAATTTTCAAACAGCTTGAGAATAAATTTCTAAATAAATTATACCTCATAATAAGCAGAAGATCTGACTACCTTATTCTGCTCATTAAAATAAAATACATCGGCAGATAAGGTATCATGCGCACCATAGTAGGTAATTATCAGACTATTTATGCCAGATAAAACTGTAACTAATTCAAAAGAAAGATTGGGAACCAACTTTAGTGCCTGAGCCCAATAATCTCGAATGTTAGCCACACCTTTTAACCCACCAATCGGTTTTTTAAGAACCTCTTCAATTAACGGTGAAGAAAATTCACAATCTTCGGTATAAAATTCGAGCACTTTATCTAAATTCTGATGATTCCAAGCATCAATCCAGCTATGGGCAAATTTTTGTGCAAATTCTTTATTCATACGGCACCTCAAAAACCTTATTTAATATATAGTTATTTTATCATATTGGACAAGAAATATTGATTATTCTTCAGACTCTGGCTGCGAGTGCTCTTCCTTACGGCTAACCATAATTTTATCTACCCGGTAGCCACCATCACGATCGATATCAACCACTTCAAAATGAAAACCCGAAAAATCAAATTTATCAAATACTTTTGGCAACCGCCCAAATTTACGCCCGATAAAAGCAATCACAAAGCCAGCAGCTGTCTGATAACTACCAGTATCGCCATCAGGTAGCTCATCAATTTCAAGCTCATTTAACATGTCATTAACTGAAGCCATGCCATCTATTATCCATTTACCCGAAGTATCCTTATAGATCAGACTGCCCTCATTATTTATATCACCCGGAATATCACCAATTACCGCAGTTACCAGATCACCCAATGTAATTATGCCATCAACATGCCCAAACTCGTTATATACCAGAGCAATATGAGTTTTATACATCCGAAAAGATTCAAGAATTTCAACTAGTGTAAGGCTATTCGGTATATTGTGGATCGGTTTTAATCCATCCGTCCAGTTAACTTTAATTTCAATATCCTGCATCCGTGCCTGCTGGATAATTTCCTTAATAATTGCAATTGCTGGTACATATCCGAGAACATGCTCCAAACTTTCTTTACACACCAGTAAGTTTTGTGATGGATTTGACAGGATTTTATCAATATTATCCTGAACTGGAGCAGTAACATCAATAAAAACTATTTCAGAGCGCGGAGTCATCAATGCCCCAGCTTTACTTTCATCAAGTCGCCAGACATTATCAAATAAATCTTTTTCTGCCTTAACCAGCACTCCAGATTCTGCACCAGCTTCAAGCATGGTTGTAATATCATCCTCAGAGACATTATCATCACGTTTGGTTTCTAGTCCAAAAAGTTTAAGGATTGAATCACTTAATACCGAGAAGCTTTTTACCATCGGCATTAATAGGCGGATTATGCCTGTTGTAAGAGGAGCAAGAAATGTTGCAACCTGTTCGGGATAAAGAATAGCAATACGCTTGGGTAAAATATCACCAAAAAGAATCAGAAAAAATGTAACTAGAAAAAAGACACCGATTGAAGCTACTTTATCCTCAAAGCCATGAAAATAACCAGTTGATACAAGATATGCCGCGACATCCTTGGAAACAGCAGCCTCAACAAATGCCCCTTCAAGTAGCGTAACTACAGTCAGACCAATCTGGGTCGTCGCAATTACTGCTGTTGGGTTCTCTGCCAACTTTAATACACTACGCGCTTTTTGGCTACCGTTATCAATCATTCCCTGTAATCGGCTCTTTCGCGAAGCAATAACCGACATATCCGAAATGGTAAAAAGCGCATTAGCTATAATCAAAGTTATAACTATTACTAAATCAGCTGACATCATAAATCCTTAATTACTGGTTAATTTCCAGTATTTTCATTAACCCGATCAGAAGCAGATCAGGAACAATCTCATCAAATACATTTGAAGTATTTAGCATCGGTGCAAAACCACCAGTCCCGATTACAACCATATCCTCTCGCTGAATCTTATACTCATCAGCAACTCTAGCAACAAATTCCTTTATTGCACCAATCTGAGTATAATATAAGCCAGACTGAATTGCTACTCGAGTATCTTTAGAAATCGTCTGTTTGGGTGCCGAGATACTCACCGTAAATAATTTAGCAGTATTATTCTGAAGACTTTCCATCATCAGTCGAATCCCGGGTAATACTGCACCACCAACAAATTCAGCGTCTGGAGTAATGTAAATAACAGTAGTCGCAGTACCAAAATCAAAAATCAATAAATGTTTACCTGGATGTTTGACTATACCGCCAACAGCACCGGCAATCAGATCCGCACCAATTTCACCTGGATTATTTGAAGCTATTTTAATACCTGTTTTAACACCAATAGTCAAAAACATTGGTGTTAAATTAAAGTACTTAACAAAAGCAGAAGCGACACTATAATCAACTGATGGAACAACTGATGCTATTGCTACTTTTTTTATATCCAGCGGATTAATATCATGTTCACGCAAGACCTGTAGCAAAAACATGGCAAACTGATCAGACGAACCAACATGGCTGGTATTATGGCGAAACTGGGCAACTAACTTTCCATTATCTGCAAATATACCACCGTGTATTTGGGTATTACCAACATCTAGACATAAATTCATCTGTAAAGTCCTTCCATTATTAATTAAATCTGGTACAAAATAATACAACCGTCTTAAATTAGCGCAAATTTTTGCCTATCTGGTAAGTTTATTCAATGATGCTATCATCAAAACCGATTATAAGTGTAGCAATGAAGCCACCAGCATAAGCCAATAAAATGCCTACCAGATATAGCATAATTCCATTTTGTATCAATAAGGCAAGTGGAATCCCGGAAATGCCAATTCCTGTTGCTCCCAGTTTAAAAGCAGCAACAAAAGCGCCACCAATACCGCCACCAATACAAGCAGCAAGAAATGGCTTGAATAACGGTAAGGTTACACCATAAATCAAAGGTTCCCCAACTCCCAGAAAACCAACAGCTATACTTGACTTAATAATATGCTTTAATTTCTCATTATCGGTTTTAAACCAGACAGCTAATGCAGCACCAACCTGAC
>WBZO01005928.1_pt1 | contig 12120 bp, 10 predicted proteins | sample 5204261 | NCBI WGS metagenome assembly WBZO01 (sample SAMN12412400, study PRJNA552823) | activated sludge metagenome | isolation source: activated sludge from anammox sidestream of wastewater treatment plant... | place: USA: North Carolina | collected 2017-09 | reverse complement strand
TGGCAAACACGGCGGATGATCGCGCACCGGGACGCGATCGCTAACCGAAAATCACGCCTCGTCGGCGATCGGATTCGACAGGATCCCGATCCTTTCGATGTCGATCTCGCAGGTGTCGCCCGGCTTCATCCACAGCGGCGGCTTGCGCGGATGGCCGACGCCCGACGGCGTGCCGGTGAAGCAGATGTCGCCCGGTTCGAGCGTGATGCCTTGCGTCAGATAGACGAGCGTCTCGGCCACCGGGAACATCATGTTGTCGGTGTTGTCGGATTGCAGGGTGGTGCCGTTGAGCCGCGACTGGATCTTCAAGCCTTTCCCGCCGGGCGGCACCTCGTCGGCCGTCACCATCCAGGGACCGAAACCGCCGGTGCGGTCGAAATTCTTGCCCATGTCCCATTGCGTGGTCTTGCGCTGGAACTCGCGCACCGAGCCCTCGTTGCCGCAGGACCAGCCCGCGATGCACGAATAGGCGTTGGCAAGCGTGAGGTGCTTGGCGCGCTTGCCGACGATGAAGATCAGCTCCGCCTCGTAGTCGAGCGTTTCGGAGACCTTCGGCCGGATGATCGGCTGCCCGTGCGGCACGAGCGAGGTGTTGACGCGGAAGAAGATGGTCGGAAATTTCGGGATATTGTCGCGCTGCGAGCCTTCCTTGACGTGTTCGAGATAATTCAACCCCAGGCAGATGATCTTGCCGGGACGCGCGACGGGGAGACCGAACGTGAGTCCCATAAGCGGGCGGCGCGCCGCCGCCGGCGCGCGCTTTGCCGCGTCCCTGAGCGAGGAGAGATCGCCGTTGTTCCGGCGCAGAACCTCGCCCAGATCGGCCGGAATCGCCCGGTCGACTGCCTGCAGGTCGATCACCTGATCGCCTTCGACGACGCCCAGATGCAACCCCCCGTCTGCTTCAAAACCCACGATCTTCATTGTCACTCCTGCTCACCGCGTGCGCCGTTTCCGAAGGATGACGACTATAGTCATATCGCGCTTCCTGACAATCAGCCGGCACGCGGCAGAAAATGCGCCCGCAACAGGTCGCAGCCGGCGCGCCCGGCGGCAAGGCTGAAGGCATTCACCACCGCGAGGCGGAAGCCGCCCGGCGGCATAGCGTGCTGCGCGGGCTCCTTGTCATCGTGGAACGTAATCTGCACGCTCGATACATCCGGCATGCGCAAGACCGCCTCGACCAGCGTCGCGGGCGGATGACGGTAGCGCGGGCCGTGCGGCCCGAACAAAACGACGCTGACGCCGTCGCGCCGACCGGCGTCGGCGAACTCCCAGCGCCGCTCGCGGTAGAGCCTAACCACCGCGTCGACCCAGCCGGCGCCATAGAGGTCCGGCCACTGGTCGCTCATGCGCAGGTGCACCTCGATCATTCGCCCGCCGATCGACTCGATGTTGAGAATGCCGGTGTAGCGGGCGAGGTGCTTCTCGATCCAGGCGCCGCAATAGGATTCGATGTCAGGTTCCGGCGCCGCATGCACGGTCCAGTGATCGAAGGTCCCCTCCCCGCTCGGCGTACCGGTCACGTGCCGCCACCAGCGCGGCTCGCCCTCGACCACCGCGGCGTCGGAGCTGACATGACGGCCTTCGAGCAGCGGCATCCACATGTGGCCCGCCGTGCTGCTCGTCTCGTATTCGTCGGCGGAATGCAGGACACGGCTGCCGACTCCCATGCCCTTAAGGTTGGTGATCGGCTTGGAGAACACCGGAAACGTGGGCGGCGGGACGCCGTGCGGCGCGGCGGTAAGCCCCTGGCTCAATGCGATCGCGACCTTGTCGTAGACCCAGCGATGCTCCGGGTACCAGAGCCAGGCGTCGCTGTCCTCGGTCGGGATATACACGTCCGGCGGACAGTCCGCGCGCGCGAAGTATTGCAGGCGCCAGGGATCGGCTTCACAGATCGGCATGCGCGCTCAGGCGAGGTCCGTTGAGCCTAGTGCGGCGGGTTCACTCGTCCTGAGCGACGAGCGCCTGCACGGAAAAATACTTGTTGTCGTCGGTCCAGACTGCCGCCGGTGTCCAGCCTGAGCCGCGCGCAAGCGCGCCGAAGGAGCCGAGCGTGTACTTGTAGCTGTTCTCGGTGTGGATCGTCTCGCCGGCACGGAAGTCGATCATGCGGCCGGCAAGCCGCACCTTTTGGCGCTTTTTGCTGGCGAGATGCATCTCGATGCGGCTGCGCTCGGAATTGTAGAAGGCCCGATGACAGAAACTTGAGAGATCGAAATTGCCATTGAGTTCGCGATTGATGCGAGTGAGCAGGTTGAGATTGAACTTCGCCGTTACGCCGGCAAGGTCGTTATAGGCCGCGTTGAGCACGGCCGGATCCTTCACCAGATCGACCCCGATGATCAACGTCGCGCCATGCCCGAGAATCTGCCGCGCATGGCGCATGAACGCCGAGGCTTCGTGCGGTTCGAAATTCCCGATCGTCGATCCGGGGAAGAACCCGATCCGAGGCACGCCGGCGATCGACAGTGGCAAGCGAAACGGCTTGGTGAAGTCGGCCTCGATCGGCAGCACGGTGAGATTAGGAAAATCGCGGCTAACCTTGTCGGCCTCCTGCGCCAACATCTCGCGCGAAATGTCGACCGGCAGGTAGCTGGTGATCGCCGGCGCGGCTGCCAGCAGGATGCGCGCCTTGATGCTCGATCCGCTGCCGAATTCGATCAGCGCGGCATTTTGCGGGACAAGCTGCGCGATGTCTGCCGCATGATCGCGCAGGATCGCAAGCTCGGCCCGCGTCGGGTAGTATTCCGGCAGCAGCGTGATGTCCTCGAATAGCTGCGCGCCCCTCTCGTCGTAGAAGTATTTCGGCGGCAGCCATTTCGGCCGCGAGGCCAATCCTGTCAGCACGTCGTGCGAAAAGCCGCTCTCGGCCTCGGTCGGTTCGAAGCGGCGCGCGAGTTGGGTCTGTGCGGCCATGACCTAGGCTCCGTGATCCGCGAGCCGCAGGCCGCTGAACTGCCAGCGCGCCGACGGGTAGAAGAAGTTGCGATAGCTCGCGCGCGAATGCCCTTCCGGCGTCGCCTGCGAGCTGCCACGGAGCACCATCTGGTTGATCATGAACTTTCCATTGTATTCGCCAAGCGCGCCGTCCGCGGCGCGGTAGCCCGGGTAAGGGAGATAGGCACTCGCCGTCCATTGCCAAGCAATGCCGAACGCGTCGTCCAGCAGATTGGCGCGGGCGGCAACCTCCCACTCGCCCTCGGTAGGCAGGTGTTTGCCCGCCCAGCGCGCGAAAGCGTCGGCCTCGTAGTAGCTGACGTGCGTTACGGGCGCCGTGGGATCGACCGGCTTCAGGCCGCTGAGGGTAAGCGAGAACCACCTGCCGTCGACCTCGCGCCAGTAACCGGGCGCGTTCCAGCTCTCAGCTTCGGCGGTTGCCCAGCCGTCGGCGAGCCACAGCGACGACGTCGCGTAGCCGCCGTCCCGCATGAACTCGAGCCACTGCGCGTTGCTGACGAGATTGCGCGCGATACGAACCGGCCCAATGAATATCTGGTGCGCCGGACCTTCGTTGTCGAAGCTGTAGCCGCTTCCGGCAAAGCCGATCGTGTGGAGGCCTTGGGGGATCGGCACGAAGCCGCCGGACGACGGTTGCGGTTGCGGCGCTCGCCAACCGGCATCGTAGCAGGGCGCAATCGGGTTCTGCGCGAACGCGTGCAGAATGTCTGTCAGCAGCAATTCCTGGTGCTGCTGTTCGTGATGCAGGCCGATCTCCAGTACGCGAACGACCGACGCAAATTCAGCGTCCGGCACCGACGCGATGAGCCGCTCGACCGCTGCATCGACATGAGCGCGATAGCCGGCAATGCACGAACAGTCGGGCTGCGTCAGCAGGCCGCGCCGCGGACGGGCGTGACGGGGACCGGCGGCGACGTAGTACGAGTTGAAGAGATAGGCGAACCGGCCGTCGAACATGCGATAGCCCGGTAAATGCGGAGCGAGCAGAAACTGCTCGAAGAACCACGACGTATGCGCCCGATGCCACTTGGTCGGACTGGCGTCAGGCATCGACTGCACGGCCTGGTCTTCCGGACCAAGCGGTGCAGCCCGCCGTTCGGTCTCCGCGCGCACGGCACGATAGGCATCGCGCCAGCTGGTCCGCGGGTCGCTCGGCGGAACAACCGGATACGCAATTGCTACCCTTTCTTCGTCACGCAGGCGACGAAGGACGGATGACGAAGTCGCGGGCGTCATGCCCAATCCTGGGCTGGAGGGAATAACTCTCTAACTCGCTGTCGTGGGCAGAAACGGCCGATGGCCGTCGCCGGTTCCGCAATAGCTAGTCATTCTATTCGCTCCGGCAAAGCCCCGACGGGTGCTCGCGCACAATTTACGGCAGCGTGAGGCCGTCGCCGGAAGACGAAAATTTCTGAGAATTTCTATCGGCTTACGCCGGTGAACGGTATTTTTCGCCGGCGGGCGGCATCACTTGACCGCATTGGCGCCAGCCGCCGCCGCCAGGCCGTCTTGCTGGCCGGTGCCGCCGCTCGCGCCGATCGCGCCGATAATCTTGCCGTTGACGATGATCAGCACGCCCCCTTCGGATGCAACCGGCGCCTCCGGAAACGTCATGAAGGTCGTGTTGCCTGCGGCATATTGGTCGGCGAATGCCTTGCTGGGACGGCGAAACATCACCGCAGTGCGCGCTTTGGCACGCGAGATTTCGGCGGACGCAAGCTGCGTACCATCCATCCTCTCAAAATAGACCGGCTCGCCGGCCGGCCCGACGATGGTGAAGGCCATGCGCCAGTTGTTCTTCTTCGCCTCCGCAAATGCCGCGCCCGCAACGGCTTTGGCCTGCTCGTTGCTGATCGGGGGACCATATTCAGGCGGCGCGATCGGCGGCGGGACCGGCGTGGCCGGCTGCTGCGCCATCGCCGCACCCGCCAACGCCAACGCCGACATCAGTCCGCAGGCAATCAACACACGAGTCCGCATGGCCCTCTCCCGCTCCCTATGCTGCCCCGGTCCAAGGCGTCATGATGTTGTCGAAAATTCGTCGTCTTTGCGATGCGCGCTGGATGATCGTTCCATCCGGGGGTCGTTAAGAACCACCCAAGAGGGGCGATCCTTGACCAGAATAGGCTGGTTGCGGTTCGGCGAGCAAGACGCGCGGGCGGGAGCGGGCATCGGCCACCGGCGCTCGCGCAATCTGGGGGAGCCCATCGATATGACGAAGCAGGCAATGCGACGGGCTTCGGCCGTGTTGGCACTGGTGTTGATCGGCACGCCGAGCGCAGCGCTCGCCCAGGCCAATTGCAAGAACACCGGGAGTTTTGACGTCTGGCTCGCCGCCTTCAAGAAAGAGGCGCTGGCCAAGGGCATCTCGCAAAGCGCGATCAACGCGGCCTCGCCCTACATGGTGCTTGAACAGCGCATCCTCAACATCGACCGTAGCCAGAAATTCTTCGCGCAGGACTTCCTCGAAATCTCCACCAAGATGCTACCGAGCGGGCGCCTCACCGGCGGCGCGGCGAAGATCAAGCAACACCGCGCAATCTTCGATCGCGAAGAGAAAGAGTTCGGCGTGCCCGCCTCGGTGATCACCGCGTTCTGGGGCCTCGAAAGCGACTTCGGCGTCGGGCAGGGCAAGGATCAGGCGATCAAATCGCTCACAACGCTCGCCTACGACTGCCGCCGCTCCGAAATGTTCCGCGCGCATTTGTTCGACGCGCTGCGGCTGATCGAGCGCGGCGATCTGCGCGCCGATGAGATGATCGGTTCGTGGGCGGGCGAGCTTGGCCAGACGCAATTCATGCCGTCGGAATATATGGCGAATGCCATCGATTATGACGGCGACGGCAAGCGCAACCTGATCAAGAGCGTGCCGGACGTCATCGGCTCGACGGGAAAATATCTCGTTCACCTCGGGTGGAAGCGCGGTGAGCCGTGGCTCGAAGAAATTCGCGTTCCTGGCAATCTGCCGTGGAAGGAGGCCGACCTCGCCGTCCAGCACCCGCGCGCGCAATGGGTCAAATGGGGGGTAACGCGTGCCGGCGGCAAGCCGCTGCCGTCCGACAACATGCCCACATCGGTTGTGCTGCCGGTCGGGCGCTTCGGCCCGACCTTTCTCGCCTATGACAATTTCCAGGCCTACCTGAAATGGAATCAGTCGCTGAACTATTCCCTCACGGCCGCCTACTATGCGACGCGTCTTGACGGCGCGCCGCCGATGAGCCGCGGCAGCGGGCCTATTCCGAAGATCACCTTCGAGGAAACGAAGGAGCTGCAACAGCTCCTGGAGAAGCGCGGCTACGATGTCGGGCGCGTCGACGGCGTGCTTGGTCTCAAGAGCCGCGTGGCGATCAGAGAAATGCAGATCAAGTTCGGCATGCCGGCGGACGGCTGGCCGACCACGGAGCTGCTCGCGCGCTTGCGTGCCGGGCGGTAACGATCGCACGGGCAGTCATTGCAAACGAAGTTGCTTACGTCATCTCGTAGCCGGCTGTCGCTTGGCACAAGGCATGCCGCGCAATTCGCGATTGACCTGAACGGGTGTTCATCGACGTTGCGTGGAACGCGCAACAAACTCCGGCCGCAATACATCCCTAGTCTGGCATCTGAATTTTCCTGCTTTGCTATCAATTGGAGGACTTCGTGGCTGGGCCGTTTGCCGGAATCAGGTTGAACAGGAACGGGTGCTGCGTATTGCTCGCCGGCACAATGTTGTCGGCGATCGCGTCCGCTCCGCCAAGTGTGGCGGCGGATGATGTCGGCTCCGGCGAAAGCGCAATCCTCCTCGCGCAGGCCGTCGTCAATCCGAACGACCCGAAGCAGAAGGGCAAGGCGCCGCCACCCAAGGGACAGCCGCCAGCGGCAATTCAGCGCGCCCCCGCGCCGCCGGCACAACCAAAGAACGTCCAGGCTCCACTCCCGCCACAGGTTATTCCGCCGGTGCAGCCGAAGGGCCCGCAGGCCCAGCCGCCCACGCGGTCCGCTCCAGGGCCGCAGCGGCAGTTCGGGCAGCCGAAGGCCGCTCCCGCGGTACCGCCGCCGGCCGGTGCTCCGCCGCAGCCCGCGCAGGCGCAGCCGCCACAGCCCGGCCTCCCCAAGGGCCCGCAGCCTGCCCAGACCCGGCCGCAACCGGGACTGCCCAAGGGACCGACGCAAACACAGCAGACGCCTCCCGCGCGGCCCGGCACGCCTGCGCCCATCCAGCAGGCAAAGCCCCCGCAACCGCCCGGCACTCCGGGAGCACCGGCGCCATCCGCCATCGGCAAGCCCGCTCCCGGCACTCCGGGTGTACCGCCGGCACAGCCGGTGATCGGCAAACCGGCACCCGCCACGCCGGGTGTACCGCCAGCACAGCCTGTGATCGGCAAGCCGGCTCCCGTCGCGCCGGCAGCCCCAACGCCGCCGCAAGGCACGGCGGCCATCAACCCGAGGGCAGGCCACGTTGACGTCTTGCGTACCGGCCGGGTCGAGCATACCGAGCCCGGCGGCCGCGTGGTTATCCAGGAGCCGGGCGGGCGCGTGATCGTCCGCGAAAGCGGCCGCGTCGTGATCCGCCACGACGAGACCGAACGCTTCCGCCTCCTGGGCCACAATCACCGCATCGAGCAACGCGGCGCGGAACGATTCGCCTACGTTGCGCGTCCCGGCGGCTATCAAATCATCACGGTGACCGGTCCGGACGGCCGGATGCTACGCCGCATCCGCCGCGGACCGGACGGACGCGAGGTGGTGCTGGTCAACAACGCCGTGGTCGGCGCTGCGGTTGCGACCGGGTTCATCCTCGCGCTGGCCGCGCCGCAAATCCTGATCCCGCGCGAGCAGTACATCGTCAACGTCGCGGCCGCTCCGCCAGCGCTTCTTTACGAGACGCTCGACGCGCCGCCGGTGGTGCCGATCGAGCGCGCCTATGCGCTCGATGAGATCCGCTACAACGTCAATCTGCGCGACCGCGTCCGCCGGCTCGACCTCGATGCCATCACCTTCGACACCGGATCGTGGGAAATCACGCCCGAGCAGTATCCGAGGATCGAGGTGATTGCCAACGCGGTGCGCCAGGTGCTGGCGCACAATCCGGAGGCGGTGTTCATGATCGAGGGCCACACCGACGCGGTTGGCAGCGACGTCGACAACCTCTCGCTCTCCGACCGGCGTGCCGAAGCGGTCGCGGTGGTGCTGACCGAGCAATTCCAGATTCCGCCCGAGAACCTGGTGACGCAGGGCTATGGCGAGCAGTTCCGCAAGGTGCCGACAGACGGACCGAGCCGGGAGAACCGCCGGGTCGCGATCCGCAACATCTCGCGGTTGCTGGCCGGGCGGTAATGAGCCAAGTTGCGAGCGCGCCCTGCTGAAGCGGGGCGCGCTTTCTTTTATCTTTGGATCGCCTTAACGGCAGCGGATGTACGCCGCAAACGCATATCCGTCCGGCGCTGAACTCGTCCGCAGCGCGACGTAGTACCAGAGCCGCCCGTCGCGATCGGTCTTCTCCTCGCCCGAAAATACCTGGATCGACTCGCCGTTGCGCACTGTTGCAACGACTTTTCCGTTCGGCTCCATGCGAATATTGAGGGACGTTCCGGTCGGATCCGCGACACGGCAGTCGAGCGTCGCCGCATGAGCCGGCGACGCCAAAACCATCGCTGCCAAAGCAGCACCCAGCGTGGTACTTTGCATTCCCATTTCTCTTGCTCTCAGTGCCGTCCCCACAACTGCTTGCTGGCGATGCGCGCGCCCTCTACCAGCGACTTGAATTTCTCCCAGACGATGCTCGGGTGCACCTCCTTCGAGCCGGCGAAGGTTGCGAAGCCGCAGTCGGCGCCTGCGATCACATTCTCGCGTCCGACCATGCTGGCGTAGCGGCCAAGGCGTTCGGCGATCAGCTCCGGGTGCTCGACCAGCACGGTCGAGTGGCTGATGACGCCCGGAATGAGCGACGTTCCTTCCGGCAGCTTGACCGTCCCCCAGAGCTTCCACTCGTGCTCGTGGCGCGGATTGGCCGCTTCGAACGAATAGGCGCCGGCGCGAATCGTCACAATGACATCGATGATATCCTTGAGCTCGAGGTCGTGGATGCGCGGTCCCATGTTGATGCCGTAGCAGGTATGGTGGCGCACCTTCTCGGGCGGGATGTTGCGCAGCGCATGATTGAGCGCGGCGACCCGGCTCTGCGCCCACTTGCGGTTCTCCGCCAAGGTAAGATCGGGCTTCTTGATCCAGTAGGTCACGAGTTCCGGATCGTCGATCTGCAGGAGGAAACCGGCGGCAACGATGGCCTCGTATTCCTCGCGCATCGCCTCGGCGACGGCGAAGACATATTCCTCGTCGGTCTTGTAATAGGCGTTGCGCTGCCAGTCGGCGGCGCTCGACGGCGAGATCGCCGGCATGAACACCTCGGCGGGCTTTGACACGGCAACCGCCGCCTTGAGGTTGTCGATGTCGCGTTGAAGCTGCGCCTTGCCGCGATAGATGACCGGTCCGGTGCAGACCATGTGATGTTGGCGCGAGGCGACGTGACCGAGTGTATAGAATTCGGGAAACGCCCTGTCCTCGCGCGTGCCGGCCCACGGGCTCTGCCCGGGCAGTTCCTTGTCGACCTCAAAGCCACCGAGCCGCTCGTTGACATAGGTCACGAAGCTCGGCTTGCCGTATTCGCCGTCATCGACAATGTCGATGCCAAGATCAACCTGCTTCTTCACCACCTCGGCGACCGCGCCGCGCAGCCGCGTCGCATAGGCGGCCTGATCAAAGCTTCTGCCCTGCTCCTGCGCCTGCACGACATCGAGCAGATCGGGCGGCCGCGGCAGGCTGCCGACATGGGTGGTCAGAATGCGATCGGTGCTGCGCATCATGGTTTTTCTCCCGCTCCCGTCATTCCGGGTCCGGCCAAAGGCCGGAGCCCGGAATCCATTTGCGATTGTTTGAAACGTACACATGGATTCCGGACAGCCGCTTTCGCGGCTTCCGGAATGACGGAGAGACTACAGCGATACCGGCGTACCCATGAAGTCCCGCTTGCCGAGTTCGACGCCGCAATGCCGCAGGATGTCGTAGGCGGTGGTGCAGTGAAAATAGAAATTCGGCAGCGAGTTGGTCAGCAGCAGCGACTGGCCGGTGAATTCGCGGGTCGCGCCGCTCGGGAACACGATCTTGATTTCCTTGTCCTCGGTGCCGTCGATCTGCGCCGGCTTGAGGCCCTTGATGAAATCGATGGTCTTGGCGATACGGTCCTTCAATTCGGCAAACGTCGTCTCCTCGTTGGCGAATTTCGGCAGCTCGACGCCGGCGAGCCGGCCGCATGCATTGATGGCGTGATCGGTCGCGGCGCGCACCTGCCGTACCAGCGGAAACATGTCGGGCGCAAGCCGCGTGTTGAGCAGCACCGCAGCATCGACCTTCTTCGCCTCCGCAAAGGCCGCCGCCTTGTCGAGCACGGCGGAGAGGCTGGTAAGGAACTGCACGAAGATCGGCACCGACGATTTATAGAGCGAGATGGTCATGGCGTTCACTTTCCTGCAACGAGTGACAGGCCAGACCTTAGCGGACTTTGTAGCCGGCTTGAAGACAGCCGGGCGCTATCAGCGTGCCAATCGGCCAAGCGCGCCACGCACCAGCGCCGCATAGGCGCGCTCCCGCAGGCTGGCGGGCCGGTCGAGCGCCATGCGGGCAAGGCACTCGCGCGTCTCCTGCGACCCCGCAGCGGCGAGCAGGCCGCGCAGCGCGAACCCCACGAGCTGTCGCGGAGAAGACAGGCGCAGCAGCTCCAGCGCCGGCATCAGCCGCTGCTCGACCGCGGTGAAATCGCTGCCGAACGGGAATGGCGGAACGAGCCCCTGCTCGACGGCCGGCTTGAGCGCGCGCATAATGCGCTCGGGGGTGTTGTCGCGGCAGGCGGGCGGCAGCTCGTAGCTTCTCTCAATCTTGCCCGCCTCCTTGGCGCGCCGCAGCAGTTCGTCCTGGAAGCGCCGGTCGGTCACCGCCAGCATGGCGGCAATCACGTCGCGGTCCGACTTGCCGCGCAGGTCGGCGACGCCATATTCGGTCACCACGATGTCGCGCAGGTGGCGCGGAATGGTGGTGTGGCCGTAATTCCAGCGGATGTTGGAGCTGGTCTTGCCGCCGGCGGTGCGGATCGCCGGTAACACGATGACCGAGCGGGCATCCTGCAATGCGAAGCCCTGGGCGATGAAATTGTACTGGCCGCCGACGCCGCTCACCACCCGGCCATCCTCCAATCCATCGGAAATCACCGCGCCGAGCAGCGTCGCCATCATGGCGTTGTTGATAAAGCGCGCCTTCACGCGCGCCCGGCGCTTGGCCTGCTCGTCGCCGTAAAGCTCGTTGACGTAGGAGACCGCGGTCATCCTGAGCTTCGCCCGTTCCGCCTGCGGCATCTCGCGCAACACGCGATAGAATGCGCGCGAGCCCAGGAAGAACGCCGCCTGCAGCAATGTGCCGTCGACTTCGCGCTTGAGGACGCCGGCGCGCATGAGGTCGAGGAACCCTTCGACGAACATCTCGCTCAGGCCGTGCAGCCCGGCATCGAACGGAGCCTCCTGCCGCAGCGCGGGCGGGGTCAATTCGTGTGGATCGAGCCGCGCCAGGATGGTGCGAAAGTCCGAATTCCGGCGGTGGCGCAGGATGAGCGCCTGCGCAACCGCGTCACCCAGCGAGCCGATGCCCATCTGCAGCGTGCCGCCGTCCACGACCGTGCGAGCGGCATGAAAACCCGCCGCATATTCCGCAAGATCGATCGGCTCGCGCGGCGGCGCGAACAGCGTGAAGTCGGTCTGCGGGCTGTCCAGGACGAACTCGAATTCGCTCCCCGCCAGCTCGGCGTCGCCGGGCATGAACGGCAGCTCGGAATTGACCTGTCCGGCCAGCACGAAATTGCAGCGCCCGGCGCGACGCGCCGCGATCAGGTCGAGCGTGATGTCGGGATTGCAGCTCAAGCTGAACCGCTCCTCGCCGTCATGCACGCGCCTGGCGACGAGCTGTCCGATCACGTTGACGCCGCGCTCGATGATGTAGCCGAGCACATGCGTGTAGTTCGCCGAGATGTAGCTTTGCTGCGCCGACGCCACGTTGAGCCGGCTGCCGGCAAGAAAGAAAAACTCATCGACCGTAATGTTCGGCGGCAGCCGCCCTTCGCGCTGGGCGGCCGCA
>WBZO01005927.1_pt1 | contig 12121 bp, 11 predicted proteins | sample 5204261 | NCBI WGS metagenome assembly WBZO01 (sample SAMN12412400, study PRJNA552823) | activated sludge metagenome | isolation source: activated sludge from anammox sidestream of wastewater treatment plant... | place: USA: North Carolina | collected 2017-09 | reverse complement strand
GAATTCCAATTCGGCGTTGCCGCTCGTCTACCGTATCGCGGCGGTCTGGGGGGCGCACGAGGGATCGCTGCTCCTGTGGATCACGCTGCTTGCGGCGTGGACCGTGGCCGTCGCCTTCGGCGTGGCCCGGCTGCCGCCGCGCTTCGGCGCACGCGTGCTCGGCGTGCTCGGGCTCGTGAGCTTCGGCTTCCTGCTGTTCACGCTCGCGACCTCCAATCCCTTCCTGCGGCTCGATCCTCCCGTGCCCGACGGCCGCGATCTGAATCCCCTGCTGCAGGACCCGGCGCTCGCGATGCATCCGCCGCTCCTGTACACGGGTTATGTCGGCTTCGCGGTCGCCTTCGCATTTGCGATTGCCGCGATGCTCGAGGGCCGGCTCGACCAGACCTGGGCGCGCTGGACCCGCCCGTGGACGCTCGCGGCCTGGGCCTTCCTCACCTGCGGCATCGCGCTCGGCAGCTGGTGGGCCTACTACGAGCTCGGCTGGGGGGGCTACTGGTTCTGGGATCCGGTTGAAAATGCCTCGTTCATGCCCTGGCTCGTGGGTACGGCGCTGATCCACTCGCTCGCGGTCACCGACAAGCGGGGCCTGTTCAAGAGCTGGACGCTGCTGCTCGCGATCATCGCGTTCTCGCTGAGCCTGCTCGGCACGTTCCTCGTGCGCTCGGGCGTCCTCGTGTCGGTGCATTCGTTCGCCGCCGACCCGGCGCGCGGCGTGTTCATTCTCGCATTCCTCGTGATCATGATCGGCGGCGCACTGACGCTCTATGCATGGCGGGCGCCGCTCCTGAAGTCGGATGCGGGCTTCGAGTTCGCGTCGCGCGAATCCTTCCTGCTCTTCAACAACATCCTGCTCGTGATCGCCGCAACGACCGTGTTCGGCGGCACGCTGGCGCCGCTCATCTCCGACACGCTCGGTCTCGGGACACTCTCGGTCGGCCCGCAGTACTTCAATCCGACGTTCCTGCTACCGATGCTGCCGCTGCTCGCCCTCGCCGCCATCGCGGTGCATGCAAACTGGAAGCGGGGACGCCTGCCCGCGCGCCGCCGATCGCTGATCGGCACGGCACTCGCCGGACTCGCCGTCGCGTTCGCACTGGTGTTTGGCTACTACGCGGGAAGGGCGGGACTCGCGCTCCTGAGTCTCACACTCGGCGTGTGGCTCATCCTGTCGACGCTCGTCGATCCGCTCGACCGGCTGCGGCGCGGGCTGTCGATGCCCCGCGCCATCGTCGGCATGACGCTCGCGCACGTGGCGGTCGGCGTGTTCGTGATCGCGGTGACCGCCGTCGAAACCTATACGGCAGAGCGGGACATCGCGCTGGCGCAGGGCGAGACTGCGCACGTCGGCGGGTTCGATTTCCGCTTCGACGGTGTCGGCGCGCTCGACGGACCGAATTACGACGGTGTGCAGGGCACCGTGCAGGTCTCGCGCGACGGGGCGCCCGTAATCACGCTGCACCCCCAGAAGCGGCGCTATCTCGTGCAGCAGTCGGTGATGACCGAGGCGGCGATTGCCTCGCAGGCGGGCCGCGACCTCTTCGTCGCGCTCGGAGAGGACCTGGGCGCGGGCCGATGGAGCTTGCGCATCCAGATCCGGCCGCTGATCAACTACATCTGGCTCGCGGCCGGGCTGATGGCGCTCGGCGGGTTCCTCGCCGCGTCCGATCGGCGTTACCGCAACGTCCGCGCGCCGGCCACGGCGCCGGTGGACACGGGGCAGGGCAGTCCGGCGTGAACCGTTTCCTGCTGCCGCTGGCAGGCTTCGCGCTGCTCGCGATCGTGCTCGGCGTCGGGATTCGGCATTCGAAGACCAAGGGGGTCGTCGTCTCGCCGCTGATCGGCCGGCCGGCACCCGACTACGTGCTGCCCAACCTGATTGAACCGGCCGAGAAGTTCGATTCGCGCTCGATGAAGGGCCGCTGGTACGTGCTCAATGTGTGGGGCACGTGGTGCGTCGAGTGTCGCGCGGAGCATCCGGTGCTCGTCGAGGCGCAGCGCTCGGGGTCGCTGCCGATCGTGGGCCTCAACTGGAAGGACAGTGACGAGGAAGCGCGCAGCTGGCTCGCCGCGCTCGGCAACCCGTACGTCGCGGTGCCCGTCGATGCCGAAGGACGCATCGCGATCGATTACGGTGTCTATGGAGCGCCGGAGACCTTTCTGGTCGATCCGCAGGGCGTGATCGTGCGCAAGCACATCGGTCCGCTGAGTGCCGAAATCTGGCAGCGCGACTTCGTGAACCGGACGACGGGCGCGGCGAGGACGGGTTCTTGATCGCGCGCGCCATGTTGTGGGTTTTCTGTGCCGCGTGGGCGGGCGCGGCGTTTGCGATCGACACGACGCAGTTGCCGGACCCGCGGCTGCAGGCCCGCTACGAGGCGTTGACGCACGAGTTGCGGTGCATGCAGTGCCAGAACCAGTCGATCGCCGATTCGCCGGTCGGGCTCGCGGCAGACCTGCGTCGCGAGGTGGCCGAGCAGCTGACGGCGGGCCGCACCGACCAGCAAGTGCGCGATTACATGTCCGCCCGGTATGGCGATTTCATCCTGTTTCGTCCGCGCGTGTCGGGGCGCACGGTGTGGCTCTGGGCCTTGCCGGGGGTGCTGCTCGCCGGTGGGGCGATCGTCGCATGGCGCATCGTGCGCCGGCGTTCGGCCCTCGCGGCTGCCGAGCCCGATGCCGACTCCGGAGACCTGGACACCTGATGCTGCTCTTCGTCACGCTGGCCGCGACCCTGACGCTCGCCGCCATCCTGCTCGTCTCCGTGCCACTGCTTCGAGGGAAGACGACTGCCCCGTGGGCGGCGCTTGCGAGCGTCATCGTGCTCCTCGCCGGCAGCGTGGCGCTCTATGCCACCTGGAGCAACTGGACCTGGCCGACCGAACGCGCCGCGCAGTCGCCGGCCGAGATGGTCGCGAAACTCGCGCGTCGCCTCGAGCGCGAGCCCGACGACCTTGCGGGCTGGTTGCGGCTTGCACGCTCGTATGTCGTGATGGGGCAGCCCTCGCTCGCGCTGCGGGCGTACGGCCGCGCGGACCACTTGGCCGGCGGGAAGAACGCCGAGGCGCTGATCGGCATCGCCGAGATCCTGACCGTGCAGGACGACAAGGCGCTCACCGGTGCCGCCGGAGACCTATTCGAGCGCGCGCTCGCGATCGACCCCAAGGCCGGCAAGGCATTGTTCTTCGGCGCCGTCGCCGCGATGCGCCGCGGCGAGTTGCCGGTCGCGCGCGAACGCTTTGCGACCCTGCTGTCACTCGATCCACCCGCCGAAGTTCGCCCGTTGATCGAACAGCAGGTGGCTGCGCTCGATCGCGCGATTGCGGCGGGGCCTGCGAGCGGCGATGCAGCCGTGCGTGTCACCGTGAAGCTCGCGCCCGGCATGGCGGCAACGGCCGGCGACGCGCCACTGTTCGTGTTCGTGCGCGACCCGGCGTCGCAGGGCCCTCCGCTCGCCGTCAAGCGCATCGCGGCGAAGTTTCCGCTGCAGGTCGAGCTGACCGCAGCCGATGCCATGATGCCGAGCCGGGCCATTGCCGCCGGCAAGCGCGTGCTCGTCGTCGCGCGCATCTCGCGCACGGGTCGCCCCGAGGCCGCAAGCGGCGATCCGTTCGGCGAAGTCAGCTATGATGTCGGCCGGGACGCCATGCGCGAAATCGTCATCGACCGCCTGACGCCCTGACGGATCTGCCATCGCGGGACACGGCGCATGGGCGCGAGCCTGAGACTCGATTTCGCGAACGCTCCTGGCATCTGGGGCAGCTACTCGCGTGTCGTCGCGTCGCGCAAGCCGGGTACGCTGCGCGAAGGTGCGACGAGTCCCCGCATCGAGGCGACCCTCGCGGCCTCGCGTGCCGACCCGGGCCATCTCGCGCGCTACGCGGCGATCTGCGAAGTGTCACGCACGGATCGCATCCCGATCGCCTACCCGCACATGCTCGCGAGCGGCATGCATCTCGCGATGCTCTCCTCGAGCGCCTTCCCGATCAGCGTGCTCGGCCTCGTGCACGTCGGCAACCGGATCGTGCGCGAACGCGCGATCGATGCGGCGGAGAGTCTCGCGCTCCACAGCTGGATCGAAGGTCATCGCGACACCGAGCGCGGGCAGGAGTTCGACCTCGAGACCGAGGGTCTCGTCGACGGCGCGGTGATCTGGCGGGAGACCTGCACGTTCCTGGCGCGACGTCGCGGCAAGCCGGCGACACGCCCGGTCGCGGACAGGGCGCGGCAGTTCGACGGGGGCGGCCCCGTGCGCTCGAGCAGCTTTGCGGCCCCCGCGGGGCTCGGGCGCCGTTACGCGAGCGTGTCCGGCGACTACAATCCGATCCATCTCGCGGATCTCGCGGCGCGACCGTTCGGATTCCGCAAGGCCATTGCGCACGGCATGTGGTCGCTCGCCCGCTGTGCATCCGAACTCGACGAAATCGACGCAAGCGGCCGGACCTCGCTCGACGTCGTGTTCCGCCTGCCGGTATACCTGCCCGCCTGGGTGATCCTCGAAAGTTGTGCAGCCGATGGCGGCATCGCGTTTGCACTCCGGGATTCCACGTCGAGTCGTCCCTACCTGACCGGAGACCTGCGGACCGCCGACGCATGAGCGCTGCCCGGCGCCCGGTCACGCGGAATGGTCTTGTCGCGCGGCCCGAATGGCCCGCGCTGCTCGCGGCCGCGGCCGCGTACTTCTGTCTGCTCAGCGGCTACTACATGCTGCGCTCGCTGCGCGAGGCGATGGCGCTCGAAGCGGGGCGCGAGTGGATACCGGCACTGTTCACGACCGTGCTGCTCGTGCAGCTCGCGATCCTGCCACTCTACTGGTGGATCGTTGCACGCACCATTCGGCGACGGTTGCTGCTCACGGTGTACCTGCCGGTCGTCGCACTGTTTCTCGCGCTGGCGCTCGGTCTCGCGCGAGCCGGCACGAGCGGGTGGCTCGCGGCAGCGTACTTCGTCGCGATCACGTCCGTGAACCTGTTCATCGTCTCGGTATTCTGGAGCGTGATGGCCGACCGCTGGTCGCCCGGCGCGTCGGAGCGACTGTTCGGTTTCATCGCGGGCGGCGGCAGCCTCGGTGCGCTCGCGGGCCCGCTGCTCGTCACGCTGGTGGCCGGCAGGATCGGTGCTCCCGCGATCATTGCGATCGCCTGCACGCTGCTCACGCTGGCGGTGGCCTGTGGCTATCTCGCCCAGACACTCAATCGCGGCACGGTCGAGAGCGGTGCCGCACCGTCCATGACGGCACCGGTGGGAGGGCGCGCGCTCGACGATCTCGCACGACTCGTGCGCTCACCATACCTGCTGGCGATTGCCGGCCTCATCGTCGCCGGTCAGGTCGTCGGGGCGTTCATGTACAACGAGCAGGCGCGGTATGTCGAGGCCGCGTACACGGGGCTCACCGACCGGACTGCGCTCTTCGCGCGTGTCGATCTCGCCGTCAATGTCCTGGCGCTCGCCTTCCAGACGCTGGTCGTCGGATGGCTCACGACACGGGGGAGCCTGAAGCTGTCGTTGTCGGCGATGCCGGCGCTCGCGGGCCTGTCGTTCGTCGCGCTCGCGCTGGCGCCGACGCTCGTAATGGTGCTCGTCACGCAGGTCATACGACGCGGCGCCGACTATGGGCTCGCGAAACCGACACGCGAGATGCTCTACACCGTGCTCAATCCGGAGAGCAAGTTCAAGAGCAAGAGCCTGATCGACACGGTGCTGCAGCGGGGTGCCGATACGCTCGGCAACTGGCTCTACGTGCTCATTGCGGGCCTCGGCCTCGCGGGCCTCTCGGTGCTGAGCGCGGCCATCTGCTTTGCGCTCATCGCTGCCACCTGGTGGCTCGGCGCGTCGTTCGAGAAGCGCCAATGAGTCTGCCCGCGCAGCGCATCGACCGGCACGGCCGGCCGCAGGTCGATCTGCACGCGATCGCCCGCTTTGCGGCGCCACTGATGGCGACCAATGCGATCCAGGCGCTGCTCAACCTCACGGACACCTGGTTCATCGGTCGCCTGTCGACCGACGCGCTCGCGGCGATGAGTGCGATCTACTGGGTGATGAGCTGCGCCATCCTGATTCTCGGCGGAGCGGGCTTCGCGGTGCAGACATTCGTTGCGCAAGCGCACGGCTCGCGGCGCGGCGCGCGCGCATCTCAGGCCGCCTGGGCGGGCATGTGGACGTCGCTCGCCACCTGGCCGATTTTCGCGCTGCTCGCCTGGGCGGGACCCGCGCTGATCGCGCCGTTTCACCTCGCGCCGCGAATCGAGGCGCTGGCGCTCGAGTACTGGGTGCCGCGCATGTGGGGAGCACCACTGGGACTTGCGACCTGGGCGTTGACCGGCTTTTTCACCGGCATCGGTGCGACACGCACCACATTCGTGGTCGCCGGCGCGACGGTGCTCGCAAACATACCGGCGAACCAGTTTTTCATGTTCGGGCTCGACCTCGGCATGGCGGGCGCCGCGTGGGGCACGAATGCCGCGCAGGCCGTCGGCTTCGTGCTGGCGGTGGCCATCGTTCTGTCGCCGCGCCTCGCGCGGGTCTATCGGACTCACCTCACGTGGCGCCCCGATCGCGCGCAGGTCGTGCGCCAGCTGCGAATCGGCTTGCCGATCGGCGTGATGTACGGCGCGGATGTGCTGGGCGTCGCGCTGTTCCAGCTGATGATCGTGCAGACGGGCAGCAGCGCCGCCGCCGCGACTCAGCTCGTGATCATGATGACATCGCTCGCGTACCTGCCGGCCATCGGCATCGCGTCCGCGGGCACCACGTTCGTCGGCCAGGCGATTGGCGCCGGCGATCGGGACTGGGCGCGCCGCATCGGCAACACGGTGATCCTCGTCTGTGTCGCGTTCATGGGCACGATGGCCCTCGCGATACTGGCCGGCGGCCGATGGTTGTTGCCTCTCTTTGTGCCGCCGATCGATGCCTCGGCCCGCGAAGCGATCGCGGTGGCGCTGCTCGTGCTGTGGCCCGCGGCGGCGTACCAGGCGTTCGACGGGCTCTACTTCGGTTCGGCTTCGGCACTGCGCGGGGCAGGCGATACGCGCGTGCCGGCGATCACGGCGCTGCTGCTCTCGTGGTTCCTGTTCGTGCCACTGTCTCACACGCTCGTGTTTCGGCCGGGACAGGGCTGGGTGGACGGATTGCCGCAGGCCGGCCTCGGTGCACTCGGCGGCTGGCTCGCACTGATGACTTACGCGATGCTGCTCGGGCTCAGCATGGCCGTCCGCTGGCGCACGGGCCGATGGCGCGCGATCAACCTCGGACGCGAAAGACGGTGAGGGCAATGAAGCCGCCGAGCATGCCGCCGAGGTGCGCGAAGTGCGCGACGCCCGGCTGCTGGCCGGTGAGACCGAGCGTGAGTTCGAGGACACCGTAGAGCGTGACGAAGAGCCAGGCCGGCATCGGGATCGGCGGGAAAATGAGCATCAGCCGGCGGCGCGGGAACAGCACGGCATACACGAGCAGCAGGCCGAAGACGCCTCCAGAGGCGCCGACCGTCGGGTAGTCCCCACCGCGGAGCCCCGCGACGATGAGCTGGGCGATCCCGGCGAAAACAATGCTCGACAGGTACAGGAACAGGTAGCGTCGCGCGCCCCAGAAGCGCTCGAGCTCGCTGCCGAACATGTAGACGGCGAACATGTTGAAGAAAATGTGGGCCGCACTGCCGTGCAGGAACGCGTAACTCACGAGCTGCCAGGGGCGGAAGAGCGGCCCGAGCGGCCACAGCGCGAACTGCAGCAGCTGCGTCTGCGAGACGGTCTGCAGCAGGTACATCGCCACCGTGACGATCAGTATCGTGCGGGTTACGGGCGCCATCCGAGTCCTCCGAGCAGGATGAAAAAGCCGACGGGATAGGCGACGGCGACAAACCAGCCGTGTTTCAGCCACGCGCCAACCGAGCGTGTCTCCGGAAAGCGGCTCGAAATGGCGACGCCGGCGGACGAGCCGAACCAGATCATCGAACCGCCGAAGCCGACGGCATAGGCGAGCAGGCCCCAGTCGTAGCCGCCCTGTTCGAGCGCGAGCTTCGTGAGCGGAATATTGTCGAATACCGCAGACACGAATCCAAGGCCGAGCGCGCTGCGCCAGCTCGCGGCGGGCAGTTCCTCGACCGGCATCATCGACGCGCAGGCGACGAGCGACAGCAGGAAGACGCTGCTGCGCGCCGCCTCGGGCATCACCGACCATTCGGGGCGCCGCCACGCGGCGGTCGCAAGGATGGTCGCCCAGACGGCCAGCCCGAGAAAGGGCCATCGATCGGCCACTGCAGCGTGTCGCAGGTTCACGAACAGGTTGGTCGCGATCGCCGCGGCCAGAATGAGGCCGACGATCGTCGCACGTGCCCAGTCGACATGGAGCGCGGGGGGCGCGTCGCGCGTGATCGGTGCGTGGCGCTGCTGCGCGCGCGCCGCCGGTATCGCGAAGACCAGGAAGGCTGCGACGGCGGCGACATAGGCGTGCAGCACGCCAGTTGCCCGGACGCCCTCGATCCACATCATCGTCGTCGTGGTGTCGCCAATCACGCTGCCGGAGCCCCCGGCATTCGAGGCGGCAACGATCGCCGCGAGATAGCCGATGTGCACGCGCGATCGATAGACGCTCGCCGCCATCGTGCCGCCGATGATCGCCGCCGCGATGTTGTCGAGGAAGCTCGACAGCACGAAAACGATGGCGAGCAGTGCGACGCCGCCTCTCCAGTCGTCCGGCAGCAGGGCGGGCAGCGCAAGCGGAATCCGGCTGTCCTCGAAGTGACGGGCGAGGAGGGCGAACCCCGTGAGCAGCGCGAAGAGGTTCACCAGCACGACCCATTCGGCCGCGAAGTGCGCACCGAGCCCGGCAAGGCCGGCACCTGCGTGGAAACCCGGACCGGCGAGCTTGTAGAGCGTGACCGCGGCGAGACCGATGAGACCGACCGCGAGCGTGTGCCGATGGAAGATTGCGACGCCCGCGAGCGTCAGCGCGAAAAGGACGAACTCCATGCATAATGATTGCATGAGAGCGCTCGTAAAGGCGAAGGCCGAGCCCGGTATCTGGATGCAGGAGATTCCCGAGCCCACGATCGGCCACAACGACGTGCTGATCCGCATGCACAAGACCGCGATCTGCGGCACGGACATGCACATCTACAAGTGGGACGACTGGGCACGGCGCACGATCCACGTGCCGATGGCGGTCGGCCACGAGTACGCCGGCGAGATCGTCGCGGTGGGTAGTGAAGTGCGCGGCTTTGCGGTCGGCGACCGCGTTTCGGGCGAAGGCCACCTGACCTGCGGCTACTGCCGCAACTGCCGCGCGGGGCGACGTCATCTGTGCCGCAACACGGTCGGTGTAGGCGTCAACCGCCAGGGATGCTTCGCCGAGTACATGGCGCTGCCCGCGAGCAACGTCTTCAAGCTGCCGGATGCCATCGACGACGAAATTGCCTCGATACTCGACCCCTTCGGCAATGCGACGCACACGGCGTTGTCGTTCGGGGTGGTCGGCGAGGACGTGCTGATCACCGGCGCCGGACCGATCGGCATCATGGCCGTGGCGATCGCGCGCTTCGCCGGCGCCCGTCACATCGTCGTCACGGACGTCAATGACTACCGTCTCGAACTCGCCGCGCGCCTCGGCGCCTCACGCATCGTCAATGTCTCACGCGAGCCGCTCGACGCGGCGATGCAGTCGCTCGGCATGGCGGAGGGATTCGACGTCGGCATGGAAATGTCGGGCAATCCCGCGGCGTTCCGCGACATGCTGCGCACGATGCACCACGGCGGCAGCATCGCGATGCTCGGCATCATGCCGGAAGGCACCGGCATCGACTGGGACCAGGTCATCTTCAAGGGCCTCGTGCTGAAGGGCGTCTACGGCCGGGAGATGTTCGAGACCTGGTACAAGATGGCGAGCATGTTGCAGAGCGGCCTCGATGTCCGTCCTGTCATCACGCACCGCCTGCCGATCGCGGACTATCGCGACGGCTTCGAGATCATGGGGTCGGGCCGGTCCGGCAAGGTGATCCTCGACTGGAGCGGGAACTAGCGGCGCTCGACGGGCGACACCTCGTCCCACACCGCCCCATCGCGAAACGCCTTGCGCAGGTGCTCGATGATCACGCGCACCTTGCGCGAGGGGTGGCGCGAGTGCGGGTACATCGCCCAGACCTGCTCGCCGAGCGGGCGCAGCGCGGGCGCCGCATCGACGAGGCGCCCGGCACGCAACGCATCGTGAACGATGAAGCTCGGCAGCAGCACGAGACCGAGACCCGCGATCGCCGCCTCGCGCATCGCCTCGCCGTTGTTGATCACGATCCGGCAGTGCGTATTCACTGTCTGCGGCTCGCCGCCCTTGCGCGCGGGCTCGAATTGCCAGGCCTGGTCGGCCGGCAGCAGCGAGTAGCCGATCGTCGCGTGCTCCGACAGTTCCTGGAGTGTGGCGGGCGCTCCGTGCGCCGCGATGTATTCCGGGCTGGCACAGACGATCACGCGGGCGCGACCGAGGCGCTTCGCGACGAGGCTCGAGTCGCGGAGCCTTCCGGAGCGGATCGCGAGGTCGTAGCCGCCCGCGAGCACATCGACCCGCCTGTCGTCGAGATCGAGTGCCACCGACAGGCGGGGATGCTCGCGCAGCAGCGGGAAGAGGGCGGGGCCCAGCCAGCGCGCACCGAAGCTCACCGGCGCCGCGATGCGCAGCAGGCCGGCGAGGGTACCCTCGTCTTCGGTGGCGGCCTCGGCGGCCGCGTCGAGCTGCTCGAGCACCGCACGAGCGCGCTGGTAGAAGCCGACGCCGCGATCGGTGGTCGTCACCCCGTGGGCAGATCGGTGCAACAACGTCGCGCCGAGGGCGCGCTCGAGTCGCGCGATGCGCTCGCTGACGACGGACTTGGCGAGGTTCAGGCGCAGCGCACCGGCACTGATGCCGCCGGCCTCGACGACCGCGAGGAAGGTCTCGATGTCCTCCAGTCTGTACTCCATCGTTCGATATTACCGAACGACGGATCCGGCTGCAGGGGGCTGGCAGGCCGGGCGACGGGAGCTACAGTGCGCTCCATGAAAAGGCACGAACAGACGGTGACAGGGACGCGCGAGGTCGTGCAGCTCGTGCGCGGCCAGGCAACCAGCGATGGCGACGGCGTCAGGCTGACCCGCGTGATCGGCGGGCGCGCACTCGGAGAGCTCGACCCGTTCCTGCTGCTCGACGAGTTCGGCTCGGATTCCGCGGCCGACTACATTGGCGGCTTTCCGAGTCATCCGCATCGCGGCTTCGAAACCGTGACCTACATGCTGGAAGGGCGCATGCGCCATCGCGACAACCAGGGCAACGAGGGCCTGCTGGTCGCGGGCAGTGTGCAGTGGATGACGGCCGGCCGCGGCATCATTCACTCGGAAATGCCCGAACAGGAAGCAGGGCGCATGCGCGGCTTCCAGCTGTGGGTCAACCTGCCGGCGAAGGACAAGATGACGGCTCCGCGCTACCAGGACATCGCGCCCGAGCGCATCCCGCTCGCTCGCACGGCAGGCGGCGCAGAAGTGCGCGTCATCGCCGGCGAGCACATCGATGCAGACGGCACAGCCACACGCGGGCCGGTCTCGGGCATCGCGATCGATCCGCTGTACTTCGATGTGTCGTTGTCGAAAGGCGCGCGCTTCGAACATGCGCTGCCCGCAGACCACAATGCGTTCCTGTACGTCTTCGAAGGTCAGGCGCAGGTCGGCGACCGCGCCACCGCCGTGGTGCGCGGCGATCTCGCGGTGCTCGCGCCGGGCGATCGCGTGCGGGTGACGGCGCCCGCGGCGGCGGCCCGATTCATTCTCGTCGCCGGCGCGCCACTCGGCGAGCCGGTCGTGAAGTACGGGCCGTTCGTGATGAATACGCGTGCACAGATCGTGCAGGCGGTCGACGACTATAGTTCCGGACGCTTCACGTGAAGTTCCCGGCGATCTCCGGTAGCCTGCCCGGTGGCAGGCACCGGATGAAGTCCAACGAGGAGGTTTGCATGAAGGTGGCGTCAGGAAGGGCCGCATGGAGCGGCAGCGTGTTGGCCTTGTTGCTGGTGACGGCGTACGCCGAGCCGGTGACCTATGAGGTCGATCCGAACCATACGCATCCGAGTTTCGCGGCGGATCACATGGGTGGCCTGTCGGTGTGGCGC
>WBZO01005926.1_pt1 | contig 12122 bp, 3 predicted proteins | sample 5204261 | NCBI WGS metagenome assembly WBZO01 (sample SAMN12412400, study PRJNA552823) | activated sludge metagenome | isolation source: activated sludge from anammox sidestream of wastewater treatment plant... | place: USA: North Carolina | collected 2017-09 | reverse complement strand
GTAAGTCGCTGGCGAGTTCCGGTATCGCGACCCGCTCGTCGCAACTTGTCGATGAGCATTCCCAGGGCTCTGTCGCGGGATCCTTGAGCGCCATGATGGCGATTGGCTGGATTGCGGGGCCGCTGATTGGGGCGCTCGGTGGATTCGTCGGCCTGGCCTTCACATTCGTGATCGCGGCCGCCATGTTTGTGATCGCAATTGCGTTCTTCACCAGGGGGAAGGTCGTCGCGCTCAGGGGGACTGCAGTCGAAAGCTGACTTTGGCTGACAGCCCACTCGAAGCGGAGACGGCGATATCGGTGAGCGTGAGTGCCGCGCGACCACTCGCGTGCTCGAACTTGACTCGCAAGCCATCAGTGCAGCAAATAGGGTGCGATTGTGAGTGACGCGTTGCCCGCCCAATCGGCACGTGGCTCGTCGAGTCGCGTCGCGCGCGGCGCACGAGCGTCGTGCGGCCTGTCGATCGATCGGCGGGTTGCCAATGCGGGAGATTTGGGAGCGGATGACCACCTGACTGTTACCCGCGAAATCAAGCCAGCCACGTGGGCGGCAGCGCAGTCGTACGCGTGGCGCCACGGCAGGCAACCAGCGGCGCTGTTGGTCGCGACGTTCGTGGCTTTGATTGCCCGGCTCAGTGGCAATGAGGAAAACACCGTTGATGTGTACGACCGTGGCGGTCATCGTGGCCTGACCGCCACGGTCGGGTCGGCAACCGACATGCACGCTCTGGCTGAGACCGTTTCTGGCTCGGCGTCTGATGATCTCGAATCGATGGGACCGGTGAGCGACGCAGCGATTTGCGTTGATGTTGGCACTGCGGAGTCTCAGGGGTACCTGGTAGCCGTCTCCTGCATGCTCGATGAGCGGGCGCCCCGCGTCGAACTGACCTATGACTCGCGGGCCTGGTTGACCGATCGAGCGGAAGCCGTTGTCGATCAATTCGTCGGTCTGCTCGACCTCCTTGTAGCGGCGCCAGGCGCGCCGGTGATGAACCACTCGCTGATCACAGACCGGACCAGAGGCGTCCTGCCGGACGTAACCTCCGCGATCAAGGTTCAGCGGTACGCCCCGGTTTTCGACACGGTCGAAATGATCGGGACGTATTCGGGTGACTCGATCGCGGTGCGACATCGTGGCCGGAACTGGACCTACCGCCAGCTGATGGAGGCGGCGCAAGGGATAGGTCGGGAGCTCGTCGCGCGTGGCTGTGAACGCGGCGACCCAATCGCGGTGCGCGGTGGGAACTCCTTCGGATTGGTGGCGACTCTGCTGGGCGTGTGGTACGCCGGTGGAGTTGCCGTGCCGATTGATCCGCAGCTGCCGGAACATCGCCGAGAAGTCATGTGTGACACCGCGAAAGTCGCCTACACCTGTGCTTTGGAAGATGGTTCCGCGGCCGCAGCCGCAGCGCAGTCGGACCGAGGCGACGACACGGTGTCGATCGACCCTGACAGCGGGTGGGTCCGTAGCGCGAGGGCGCCTGCTGACGTGCCGCTGCCGATCGTTTCCGATCAGGACCTTGCCTACATCATCTTCACTTCCGGGAGCACCGGAACACCAAAGGGTGTCCTGGGGTATCACGGTGGGCTCTCGCATTTCCTGGAGTGGCAACGAGATCGCTTTGACATAGGCGCTGGCGACCGGGGTGCTCAGCTGACAACGGTCGGATTCGACGTGGTGCTGCGTTCGATCTTCCTGCCGCTCATCAGCGGTGCAACGGTCGTACTTCCCGAAGCCGACGCGGTGGACGCATCCGCGATCTTGCCGTGGATCGTCAGAGAAGAGATCACCTACACGCATTTGGTTCCATCGGTTGCCGCTGCCTGGCTGTCAGAGGGGCAGACGGTTCCATTGCCAGCGCTACGGCGAGTGTTCTTTGCCGGGGAACCATTGGCCGACGGGCTGGTGACGGATTGGCGTCGCTGCTTCTCCGACTCCGCGACGGTGATCAACCTCTACGGGCCAACGGAGACCACTCTCGCCAAGTGCTTCAACGTGCTGGGTCGAGAGCTGCGGCCAGGAACTGCGCCGATCGGCAATGGCATCCCAGGATCACAGTTGTTGATCCTTAACGAAGACCGCCCGTGCGGCGTCGGCGAGGTTGGAGAGATCGTCATTCGCACCCCGTATCGCTCGCGCGGTTATGTGCGCGAGGACGGTCTCGATACGACGTGCTTCGTCCCGAACCCATTCACGAGCGATCCGGCGGACCTGCTCTACCGAACTGGCGACCTCGGGCGATTCCTTCCGGACGGTGAGCTTGAGATTCTCGGTCGCCGAGACGCACAGGTGAAGATCCACGGCGTTCGCATCGAGCTCGGGGAAATTGAAACCCTGCTTCGCCACCAGCCCGGAGTCACCGCAGCCGCAGTCGCCTTAAGACCTGTTGGGGACGAGCCGGTCTTGGTGGGCTACCTGGTGGCAGAAGGTGACGTCGACACGGCCGCCATCGAACGTGCGTTGGTGGCCGAACTCCCGCGCTCAATGCATCCGTCCGCATTTGTCGTGCTCCCCGAATTGCCGCGCACGAGTTCCGGGAAGATCGACCGTCGCGCCCTTCCTGACCCGCCGGAATCGTTGACGGGTGAGGTCATCGCCGCGACCACTCAAACAGAGCGAACCATTCTGGGTATTTGGTGTGAGGTACTCAAACGCGACACCATCAGCGTCGATGCGGATTTCTTCGCGATCGGCGGACATTCGATCAGAGCAGTGCGGGTGGCAAGTCGGATCAGCAGGGCGTTCAACGTGCACGTGACCCTCGCCGAGGTATTCGAGCAGTCGACCATCGCGCGGCTGGCGAACCACGTCGATGCGCTGGTCTCCGCTGCCGACGAGCAACCTGTGGCAGGTCAATCCCCGCCGCTGGAGCACCTTGCTGAGCGACCGCACTGGTTGCTGTCGAACGCCCAGCGTCGCATGTGGTTCCTGCAGCAACTCGACCCTCGGGCCTCGACCTACAACGTGTCGCGTGCCTTCGACGTGCGGGGAACGCTCGATGTCGATGCCCTGGCCAAGGCACTGGTGGCCCTTGTCGAACGCCACGACGTGCTGCGAACAGCTGTCGACGTCGATGAGGAGGGCGATCCGATTGCGGTCCCGCTGCCGACCGAGCGCATCGACGTTCTCACCCACGTCAAGGCGTCACCATCGGAGACCGGGCGGTCCGTTGCCGAGCTGACTGCGGAGTTCGTCCGCCGCCCGTTTGATCTGGCGAGTGAGTACCCGATTCGTGCATTGCTCGTCAGTTCGGAATCCGACGAGTACCGCTTCGTACTGGTCATCCACCACATTGCGACCGACGGTTGGTCATCAGCTCAACTGATCGGCGAACTGTCTGCGAACTACACGAGCCTGCTCGCCGATCGTGTTCCTGATACGCGGCCTGTCGGCATCAACTATGCCGATTTCGCGGCCTGGGAGCAGCACGTCGATACCGAACCCGAGGCAGATCTCACCTACTGGAAGGAACGACTCGACGGCATCACTCGGCTCGAGTTGCCGCACGACTTCCCAGTGCGCGCGCAGTCCTCGGCTCGCAGAGGTGCTACCTATTCGATGAAGTTGTCGTCGTCGGTGAACGATCAGTTCAGGGCTCGGGAAGGCTCGGGTATCACCGCGTTCAGTGCGACTCTGGCCGCCTTCACCCTGCAGCTTGGGCAACTGTGCGGGACAACCGATGTGAGCGTGGGTACGCCGAGTTCAGGGAGAACTCAGCCAGAGTTGGACCAAACCATCGGATTCTTCTCCAACACCCTGGTGCTGCGAAATCAGATTCCGGCGGACGGGACGTTTCGCAGTCTGGCGCAGGAAGTCCAGCGATCGACGGCTGAAGCGATGTCCCATCAGACCCTGCCGTTCGAGCGCCTCGTTGATCGAATCGACCCCGACCGTGGCAGTGGCGGCAACCCGCTCTTCGACGTGATGTTTGCCTGTGGCTATTCCGATCCTGACATATCGCTTCCCGGGGCGCAGGTGTCAGCTGTTGAGATCGAGACCGGCGCAGCGCATTTTGAACTCATGCTGACGGTCAGCCTGGGTCCGACTGACACGCAGTTGCAGTGGGAGTACGACCGCGACCGATTCGACGAGACGACGATCAGGCGCTTCGCCCGGCACTACGAGGACATCCTGGCCCGGGCAATGGCCGACACCTCGGTGGGGATCACTGAGGCGACATCGTTGGCTGAGGGAGAACTCACAGAGGTCGAGCAGTGGAGCGCAGGAACGGTCGTCGAATACCCGGCCAAGACGATCCCCGAGCTCATCTTCGATGTGGCTGCGGGGCAGCCGGATCGGCCTGCAGTCATCGGCACGGGTATGACGCTGGACTACGCCGAACTCGCGCGTCGAGCACTCGACGTCGCCGCGGCCCTGCAATCGGCCGGAGTTCAGCGAGGCGACATTGTCGGCGTTTGTTGTGAACGTGGCCCCGCGAGCGTTACGGCATTGCTCGGCGTGTGGTGCAGCGGCGCCGTCTACACCCCTATCAATCCGGCCTACCCGGACAATCGCCTCGAATCGATCTTTGAGACGGCGACGCCGAGGCTCACGCTGGTAGACGACGTCAACGCCGATCGCCTCACCAACCTTGACGTGACGACGCTGGAGTTGTCGTCGATTGCGGCGATAGACGGCTGCGAACCCCGCTGGCCACTGCCCGACGATGTCTCCTACTTGATCTTCACCTCTGGATCTACCGGCAAGCCAAAGGGCGTTGAGCAGACGCATCGGACGTTGATGAATCTGACGAATTGGCAAGGCCAGGAACTTCCACCCGTAGCTGGTCGCCACGTCGCGCTCTTCTCATCGTTCGGCTTCGACGTTTCGCTGCAGGAGATGTCGTACACCCTGGCGTCCGGGGGCGAACTCCACGTCACGCCTGCCGACGCACGGTCTGACGCCAGTGCTTTTTGGGACTTCGTTGAAGACCACCGCATTGAGCTGATCTTCATGCCAACCGCTGCTCTGGACGCGGTGTGCGACCGCGAGACACTGGCCGATCCGGTTCGCGGCGCCAGCCTCAACGCGATTGTGGTCGCAGGTGAAGCCCTCAAGATCACTCCGAGAATCCGGTCAGTGTTTTCGGCGCTCCCGCAGTGCAAGTTGATCAATCAATACGGGCCGTCCGAGACCCATGTGGTGACGAGTGCAGTACTCGCCGGTCATGCCAAAACCTGGCCGTACCTCCCGACAATCGGTGGCCTGATTGACAACACCACTGCCTATATCCTCGATCGCAACGGTGAACTCGTTCCACGAGGTGCGGTTGGTGAGCTGTTCATCGGGGGTGATCCGCTGGCGCGCGGCTACTACGGCCGTGCCGACCTCACCGCGGAGAGGTTCGCCGAGCACTCGATTCGGTCGGCCGACGCACTCGTTGACATCGGGCGGCTGTACCGGACCGGTGACCTAGTCCGGCTGACCAATTCCGGGGACCTTGAGTTCCGCGGCCGAGCCGACAGTCAGGTGAAGTTGCGCGGGCATCGTGTGGAACTCGGCGAGATCGAATCCCGCCTTGCGGATATGGCAGCGGTGCAGCAAGCAGTAGTGCAGCTGCGCACGGACGACGATGACCAGTTCCTCGTCTGCTATCTGGTTGCTTCGGTTGCCCAGGAGATCAACGTCGACGACGTCGCCCATGCGCTCAGTTCGCAGTTGCCCGATTACATGATTCCCGAGGCCTTTGTCGTCGTGCCCGCGATTCCCCTCAACGCCAATGGCAAGGTCTCAACTGCGGACTTGCCGGTTCCTGAGCGAACCCGGCGGGCAAGCACCACTGAATACGCCGCTCCCCGAACCGAAGTCGAGAAGGACTTGGTGGGTCTGTTCGCCGAGGTAGTGCATGTCGCTCGGGTTGGCATCGATGACGACTTCTTTGAACTCGGTGGCCATTCGCTGCGAGCGGCGGCACTGGCGGCGCGAGCGCGCTCTGAATTGGGCTACGAGATCACGTTGCGAGAGTTGTTCGCTCACTCGACAGTCCGGCAGATCGCCGAGTACCTCGCGCTCACCGGAACGCTACAGGCCGGTCACGAGACCCGGAAGCTCGTTCACGAGCCGGATCTGCCCGCACCGTTGTCGTCACCGCAGGAACGAGTGTGGCTCGTCCAAGAGATGGGGGTGGATCCGCGGTCATACGTGGTGCCTGTCGGGATGCTCGTTGACGGACCGCTCGACACCGAAACCCTGGACGCTGCGTTTCGAGCCCTCGTTGCTCGACACGACGTCCTGCGTACTCGAGTTGTCAACACCGACGCCGACCCGATCCAAGTTGTCGACGCACCCGAACCGCACATCACGTACATCGATGTGTCGACTGAGCCGGACACGCTGGCAGCGGCGAGGGTAGCGATCCTCGCGGCCATTGAGGAACCCTTTGATCCCGGAGTCGGGCCGCTGATCCGAGCCCTCTGCATCAGGTTGGAACCCCAGCGCCATGTCTTGGTGGAAGCGCTGCACCATCTGATTGCCGACGGCGGCTCCATCCCCGTGCTTACCCGCGACCTTACGGAGCTATACGCCGCCATTCGGGGAGGTCGCCGCCCAGTGCTACCGCCGTTGCGGTTCTGCTACCGCGACTGGGCGCGTTGGCAGCAAGAACAACGGCAGGGTCCGACGGTCAAGGGGCAGCTTGAGTATTGGCGCGCGGAGCTCAGTGATGCTCCGGCGGAGACGGAACTCCCGTTCGACCGACCTCGGCCAGCGCATCCAAGCTATGCCGGCGGGGACGTGGAGTTTGAGTTGTCCGGTGGAGTTGTCGACGCACTGCGGGCACTGGCCCGTGAGCACAAGTGCTCGCTGGTTCCAATTCTTTCGGCAGCGTTTGGCGCTTTGATCTCGAGGTGCGGGGGTCAGGAGGAGGTGCTGCTTGGCATGCCGGTCGATGCTCGTACTCCAGAACTGGAAGATCTTGTTGGGTTCTTCGTTCGTACCGTGGCCCTCAAAGTGGATCTCGCCGGTGACCCGACCTTCAACGACTTGGTTGCCCGGACGTGGCAGCATCACCGCCTCGCGCTTGTTCACCAGGACGTCCCGTTCGACGACATTGTTCGTGACCTCGCACCGGTTCGGGTGTCGAACCGAAATCCCATCTTCCAGACGATGGTGGTTCTGGAGGACGCGTCGGAGCAAACGATGCTCGAACTGGAGGGGCTGCAGGTCAGCCGCTTCCCGATCAAGACGGACTACTCCTCGTTCGACCTCACGTGGTTCATCCGTAACGAAGGCGATCGGATGACGACCACGATGAAGTACAGCAAGGACCTATTCGACCGATCCACGATTGAACGTCTCGCCTCCCGCCTCAGTCGCCTGTTGGAGGATGCGGTCGCGCACGCGGATCGTCCGCTGTCCGTACTGGAACTGTTTGATGAGACCGAGCGCGAGGTCGTATTGGTCGAGTGGAACGACACCGCCCGCCACTACGACAACGAAGGGACGATCCACGGGCTGTTTGAGGACCAGGTGGACAGAACGCCGACCGCCGTCGCCGTGCGTCAAGAAGGCCGCAGGCTGACCTACGCAGAGCTGGATGGCCGGTCGAATGAACTTGCCGAGATGTTGATTGAGCGGGGTGTTGGCCCGGAGCAACGGGTTGCTATCTGCCTTCCTCGTTCGATTGAGGCGCTTGTCTGTGTGTTCGCGGTGTTGAAATCGGGAGCGGCGTATGTGCCGCTGGATCCTTCGCACCCGAAGGATCGCCGCGAGCACATCCTGAATGACTGTGGTGCGGCACTTTTGTTGACGACGGCTGAATACGCCGGGGATGTCAGTGCTCCGTGCGTCGTGATCGAGGTCGACGGGTGTGCGGTCGACGACGGGCAAGCGCGTGCCCGGCCCATGGTCAATGTCGGACCCTCCAACGCGTCGTACGTCATCTACACCTCGGGATCAACGGGCAAACCAAAGGGTGTGGTCATCGAGCATCGGAGTGCGCGCAACTACGTCAACTGGTGCGTTGACGCGTATCGGACGGATTCCGGGTTTGGCTCGCCGTGGTTGTCGTCTTTGTCTTTCGACCTGACCGTCACGAGCATCTTCCCGGTCCTGTCAGTCGGCGGTTATGTGGACGTCATCGCTGCCGGTGCTGAATTGGACGCTCGTTCGCTGGCAGCCGTTCGCAATGCAAGCCTCATCAAGCTGACCCCTGCACACATGGCAATCGTCGCTGACTCACTCGCGCCTGAGGATGCGGCCAGCTGGACGCATGACGCAATCATCGGCGGGGAGGCGCTCGAGGCCGAGACGCTCACCCTTTGGAAGGAATATGCGCCGGAGACCAGGCTCATCAACGAGTACGGGCCCACCGAAACGACCGTTGGTTGCACGGTCTATGACGCGGCGAAGGATTCGCGATCAGTGGGTGCTATGCCGATCGGTCGACCTATTGCGAACATGACGGTGTATGTGCTTGACGGACGTCAATCGCCCGTCGGGATTGGGGTCGTGGGGGAACTGTGGATCGGCGGTGTCGGAGTGGCACGCGGCTACCTTGGTCGCGAAGATCTGACCAGAGAGAAGTTTGTCCCCGACCCGTTCAGTTCCGTTTCGGGCGCTCGGATGTATCGCTCCGGTGATCTCGCCCGTTGGCGCGCCGACGGCATTCTTGAGTATCTGGGTCGCGCGGATGAGCAGGTGAAGCTGCGCGGCTACCGGATCGAACTCGGGGACATTGAGGCCAAGTTGCGCGATTGCGATGGCGTGCACGATGCGGTGACGGCGCTGAAGGGTAGCGGTACGTCGGCGTTCCTGGCGGCCTACGTCGTGCCGGACGACGCCGTTGACGAGCTTGACCTCGTGGAGGTTCGCCGCCACATCGGCCGTGAACTGCCCGACTACATGATGCCGACAACGATTGACGTGATCCCGCTTGTTCCGTTGTCTCCGGCGGGCAAGGTGGACCGGCGTTTGCTCCCGGAACCTGAGCGACAGCTTCCGGCCGACAGCTTCCGGCCTCCCCGAACTCGCACGGAACTCCAACTGACGCTGATTTGGGAGCGGCTGCTGCAGGTGTCGCCGATTGGCGCCGACGACGACTTCTTTGAACTCGGCGGACACTCGCTTGCTGTGGCACGCCTGATCGGCGCCATCGACCGAGAGTTCGGAGCGCAGATTCCAGCACAGGCGGTGTTTTCGACAGCGACGCTGTCTGCGCTCGCGGCGCAGATTGATCAGGCGGGTCCGCGCCGACCGCTCGACGTTCTGGTGCCCCTGCGAGACGGCGGCCCGAAGACACCCCTCTTCTGCATCCATCCCGCTGGCGGACACGTCTTCGGGTTCGTGGCGTTGGCTGGACGTGGGGATCCGGAACGACCCTTCATCGCCATCCAATGCCCGAACCTGGATCCCGAGGCCGTCGCGATCACTGATGTCCCAAGACTCGCGGCGCGCTACGTGGCTGAGATCAGGAGCAGGCAGCCCGATGGACCATACCTGCTGGCGGGTTGGTCGTTCGGTGGAGTCGTGGCGTACGAGGTTGCCAACCAACTCCAGGCAGCTGGTCAAGAGGTTGCGCTGCTGTGCATGTTCGACTCGTACTTGCCGAGCTCTGGGAAGATCCGCCAATTGATGTCCAATGACGAATTGCTTGAGAGCGCTCGCAAGAGCGAACAGGTCGTCGGGGCTGAGGACTCCGCGGATCTCGCGGCCATGGAGCGCACCTACCTCGGCGCGATCGAAATGCTATTCCGCTATGAAGCGCTGCCGTATTCAGGTCGAGTGGTGATACTTCAAGCCGCCGAGAGCGATGACCTCTACGACGTTCGAGCGGCCGACACCTGGGAAAGTCTCATCACGCCGCCACCGGAAATTCGGGAAATACCCGGCGATCACCATTCCATGATGCGCGAACCGAATGTCGATGAGGTTGCGGCAGTACTCGATGATGTGCTGGGCTCACTGTGAGCGGTGCTGCCATCGGTGTCCAGCTCACTGACCGGCAGCGGAAGCGAGCCCTCTGGGGTCTCGGCTTGGCAGTCGCCGTCGATTCGATCGGCGCCGGAGTGGTGCTGCCTGTCTTCACTGCCGTATTCCTCGACAGCGACACGTTGACAGATTCGACAAGCGTGGAGACCAGGCAGTTCCTCCTCGCGATCGCGATTGCCGCCTACCCGCTTGGCATGCTGATCGGCGCACCGGTACTGGGGTACTTCTCTGACCGGTACGGACGGCGCAAGCTCATTCTGATGGCCATCGCTGGTGGTGCCGTGATGTCTGCGATCAGTGGTCTGGCGATCGCTGTTGGATCGGTGACGTTGTTGTTCGGCAGCCGCTTCGTGGCGGGCCTCTTCGCTGGAAATATGGCGTTGGCGCGGGCTGCGAGCGCGGATTTGTCGGGGCCGGACAAGCGATTTGTCTACATGTCGATCATCGGCATGGCGGCCAATGGTGGCTTCGTGATCAGCCCGATCCTCGGTGGCGTCGCGGCTTCAGTTGACCCCGCGGTTCCGTTCTACGCGGTCGGAGTCTTGTGCCTGCTGACCGTGATTGCCGTCGCGCGGCTGCTGCCTGAGACGGAGCGAGTCGAAGGTGAGGAACATCCACCCAGCGGCGTTCGGGCGGTGTGGACGTTGCTCGGGCAGGCAGGCGTGCGGAACAGTTTGTTGGCCTATCTCTCGGTCGTCATTGGCTGGAACATCTTCTTCCAGTTCGCAAGCGTTTTGCTTCTGCAGCGCTTCGATGCGACGACGGTCGCCCTCGGAGTCTTCACCGCCCTCGTTGGTGTCTATGGAGTCATCGCCTCCTCAGCGGTTGCCCGCTGGCTGAACCGTCGCACGACCCTGAACAGAATCACGATCGGTGCACTCGTCACGATGATTCCAAGTGCGGTCATCTTTGGTTTCGCGGGTAATCAGGTTGTTGCCTGGCTAGTAGTGATTCCGCTGAGCGCTGGTTGTGTGCTGGCTACCTCAGGAATTCCCACGCGGGCGTCAGAGTTGGTGGACGACCGGTCGCAGGGAACGGTCGCGGGTGCGCTCAGCGCGATGACGGCTATTGGCTGGGCCGCAGGACCGCTGATCGCAGCCCTAGGCGCAGTTGTCGGTTTGAGCTTCACGTTTGTGCTGGCCGCCGTTGGCTGCGGCATCGCGATCTACTTCTTCGCGAGAACCAGATCGTTCGCCACTGCGACAAGTGCCAGTTTGTAGCAGTTCTGCTCGGTCTGCCCAATCTAGGGCCGACGCCTCGCTCACTGAGTCCTAGGACTTCAGTAGCACGGTTTCGCTGACGACGACCTTGCCGTTCTGATCGGCGATCGTGACCTGGACCTTGGTGTCGCCCTTGACCCAAAGTGTCACACCGCCGGCGTCACCGTTGCCGAATGACGTTTCAGCCTTGAATCCGGCGTTGGCGAACTTGGTCTTCATTTCGGCGTAGACGGCTTTCACGTTCCCGGTACCCGACCACGCCCCGGTCATCGCGTTGCCAGCGCTTCCACCGCCCTGCAGTTGCAGGCCGCTGGGGGTCGGCACATCACTCGGCCAACCGGAGGGGAGGTTCTTGCCAGCCTCGGCCCCGCCCCCAGTCACATTGCCGGAGTCGTTTGTGGGCGCGCCCGTGGGAACTGAGATCGACGGTGTCGGCAGGTTCTCAGGTGCTGAACTCGTGCTGCAGGCGGACAGCCCCGCGACGGCCGCCACACTCACTGCGGCAATTGCAACGGACTTGACGGCGAACTTCATGTCATCACCTCGGGGACGCGTGCCAGATGCGATCCAGGTAGTCCTGAATCGCGCGGTCGGATGAGAAGAATCCGCTTCGCGCAACATTGAGGATCGCTCGGCGGTTCCACTCGTCCTGATCACGGTAGACCGCGTCGACCTCGTCTTGCGCGTCGATGTACGCCCGGTAGTCGGCCAGGACCAGGAATGGATCGTCGTCCAGCAGGTGCCCGAGCACGGCTCGAGCGGCGGATTCACTTCCGCCGGCAAGCTCTCCGGACATCATCGCATCGATCGCGGCCCGCAGTTCCTGGTCGGTCTCGTAGTACTCCCGAGATCGGTAGCCGGACCCCTGCAAGGCGGTCACCTCGTCGACGTCGAGGCCAAAAAGGAAGAAGTTGTCCGCTCCTACAAGGTCACGGATTTCGACGTTCGCGCCGTCGAGAGTCCCGATCGTCAGTGC
>WBZO01005925.1_pt1 | contig 12122 bp, 11 predicted proteins | sample 5204261 | NCBI WGS metagenome assembly WBZO01 (sample SAMN12412400, study PRJNA552823) | activated sludge metagenome | isolation source: activated sludge from anammox sidestream of wastewater treatment plant... | place: USA: North Carolina | collected 2017-09 | reverse complement strand
TCCCAATCTGCGCAGCAAGTACCTTCTTCCAGAAAGTCTCTTTCGTTTTGTCTCTCCTCGACTTCGATTTTGCCACTAATCCTAACCCCGCTTACTCAGCTAATCGAAAGCATTTAACGACACGCCTAATTTCACTTCAAGTATGGGGTTGCTGTGACGCTCTCCAAGAATCTTGGTTTTCGCTGACTTCGCTGCTTGTCGATACCTTTCCCTGATACTGTTCAACAACTCTCGTCTTGCCTTGAGACTCATACTTGCCTCCATCAGCCCTCCTCGCACAGTCAGCCCGTGGAAAAGGGTACGATTTTATTTCAGGCAACAGCGGTTGTCATGGTTCGTTTTTTGAGCAGTCAATGCGAACTTACAGGCTACCCTAAAAGGGGCGCCGGCGAAGCCGTAAACGCGAAATGCCCATGGGCTGCGCATCTTCGAAAAGTGCAGATGAAGCATAAGCTACGTTATGAGACGGTGGTTAGTGAAACCCCCGCTAGGTGAGGCTCCTGCAAATGAGCGTTTGCAAATGCTGAGATCCTGCAAGCTCAACAATCTCTTAATTTAAATGCCGTTGAAAAGCCTGAATCTGATTGCTTTTACAGGTCATGGTAAGAGCGTTCATTTTCAGTAAATAACAGTACAGGCAAACCTCAAAACTAAGACCAAGCAACCGTTAACAGCACTACAAGACAAGCGATTTAGTCGCTCTGTGTGCTGTTGCCTGTCTGTAATTGCTCATGAACACTCATTCAACAACCCAAAAGGTAAAACACATGAAACGAACATTCAAAAGCCTCCTGGCTGCTGCCGGGTTAGCTTTCATCAGCTTGGGCTCTTTGCTCACGGCTACTCCTGCAAGTGCTGCAATAACCCCCGTAACTCAAAATGGAGTCACCTGTAATCGTTATGACGGAGGGCTTTTCCCAGCCAACTCACGTTATTTCAATTGCACTAATGGTAGTCCCTATACCAGCTACAACAGCACTGCTCAGAACACAATCAACATCATTTTGAATTCTGTTGGCTACCCTCAGGTCAGGCCTGTTCTTCAAAACGGCACCGGCACAAGAATTTTTATCTTCAATAATGCTTTCGACATGGCTGCCTGGTGGAGTTATCCATCGTCATGTTGTACAACCGCTGTGAAGCAACAGATCTTTGTCGATTATTTTGGCTCTACGGCTGCAACGCTTGATCCGTCCTATATTGATGCCTGTGATGTTCGCATTTTTGTAGCAAAGTTTGCTGGTTCATATCCAACTGCAGTAACTCAAAGCACGTCAGAATTCACTTCTACCGTGGCCCATGAAATTGGACACTGCTTTAATGGATTGGCCTTGTATAACGGCACAACTGTCTATGATCGGCTTAGCAACTCATGGAAGTTTGCCGCACTGTACGCTAAAGACAAGAACTATATGCAGGCTAATGATCCCAATTATGCGAGCAATATTGCCACCTTTGGTTATTGGATCAACAACAAGGATGAACTGTTCGCACAGGAATTCGCCCGTACTGAAGTGGGTTCTAACCTGCCTGTAGATAACATCATTGGGCAGTACATGGGATGTACACTCAAGTACACACAGACCTGGATGAAGTTTAAGCGAGATCCTACCGCTGCTGAATTTACTTCCGCCGGACTGAGTCGCTGTAACTAATTAGTCCAAGGGGAGCGCGTCCAATTAGGCGTGCTCCCTTCAGCCGTTTTACTTACTTGAAGTGCCTGAAGTGCCAGGGTTTCCTATTATTGTGTTCGGTCCACCGTTGCCATAGCACTTATGCTCTCTGCGTCCGTCTTTCCATGGTTCAGATTGGACCTTCTTTTCTAAGCCTCTTTTGCTTTTCGCGGAACTGTCTTTAGCAGGCTGTTTACTTTCTTTCGCTAAAACATGCAACGGGCTGAAAAGCAATATTGCTAGCAACGGACATAACCACTTCATCATAGATTTCCTCATACAGATTAGCTGACTATACAACAGCCTTTTCTTTTTTTTTTACCAGTAGACCGGTCGTCTTAACTCCTTGAAGCGTCCCAAACCCGCCGCCGCCATGTGTGAAGTTGCGAATTAAATGGCTAGGTATGGCGAATTATTTGGCACAAACTTGAAGCTCAAATGCCCACGGATTAACACTTTGCCAAATAACTCTGAAACTTACACCCAGAGATAACGGATTGCGCGGTTGAACCGTTAATAGGCTAAAGAAGAGCGGGGTTGCCAAGGGTCTTCGCTCTTTGTATTGTTCTTTTAACTCCCTAATCATTCTCTGCGAGAAACTTATGAAACGCACCAGTGTCGTCCCTGTACTTCTTTTCTTGTCTGCTATCTTTAGCTTTGATACCGCCCTCTCATTTGGGCCAAATTATTACTATATACCTAGCGAACATAAAGAAATACAACCCTGGTTGGACAAAATCACGACCAAGGTGAAAGAGAACCCAAAGTATTCTGAACTAATACGTAAGCTCGATATCGAAAAACTAGTCTTTACCTTTGGTATAGGGACCAAAGGCGAGGTACTCAACGTGACCAAGATAGGTGGTGCATCTATTGACAATAATGTGGAAAAGATTGGTAGGGAGCTTCTCTATTCGATTTCTCCGCTTCCAGCGCCACCAAACAAACTTCCGCTCAGAGCGGGTATTAGACTTGAAATTGCCAAAGGCACAAAGTATCCGGCTTTGTACTGTCCACCTGTACCCCCCCACAAGCCAGGAAGCCTGCGCTTTGAGTAGATAAAGCCATGTCAGCTTGATCGTCATAGTTTTTGACCACGCTCAATCTCGCATGAATAGAGAGTCAAGGTAATTTATTTTGCCTGTATATACGATTGATGATAGTACAAACTGGTTGGGACGCATCTCGCCCTTGCTATGGGCTACAGAGTGGCTGGATAAGGCTACGGCGTCGGGCTGAAAGCGATGGATCGTCTACGGCTGTACGGAGGAACGAATCGATAGTTGCGCTGGCTACCCCGCACGCCCCGGAGGGGCTTACGCCGCCCGGGACAGAGGAATAATGGAAGCCGGGCTAAGTGGTTGCCCGGGCTGTCCAGAGGTTGCATGGTTGCGTGTGCTGCCAGCGCACGCTGATACCCCGCACGCCCCGGAGGGGCTTACGCCGCCCGGGACAGAGGAAAAATGGAAGCCAGTCTAAATTGTTGCCCGGGCTGTCCGGAGGTTGCATGGTTGCGTGTGCTGCCAGCGCACGCTGATACCCCGCACGCCCCGGAGGGGCTTACGCCGCCCGGGACAGAGGAATAATGGAAGCCGGTCTAAATTGTTGCCCGGGCTGTCCGGAGATTGCATGGTTGCGTGTGCTGCCAGCGCACGCTGTTACCCCGCACGCCCCGAGGGGGCTTACTCCGTCCTTGTCGCCGTACCAGCTGCGCCGGTTCGGCAACTTCGTCCTCTAACCCGCCGTTTCCCTTAATGGGGATGGTTGACCGAGAAAGCGGAGATTGTAAAAGAGAGCGGGGGAGGTCTAGATGGAAGAAGGGAAACGGCTAGAGGTGGTGCGACTACTCCGGCGGCGCGGTCCGGCGGCGAGTGTGCAACGAGCCAAGACAGATGCCGCGCAGCGCCTTGCGTAGTAAGGCAGGATGAAAGCTATTATCCCAAAAGCTAGAAATCTAGGTGTATATAGCTTTATAGCAATTAACCCACTTTAGCTAAAGTGGGTTAATTGCTATCCCATTCCTCCTATTATAGTAGTAGAGGCAGTAGCGGTAGTATCCCAGGAGGGTGACATGGAATCAGCGCCCAGAAAGCCAACAAGAAAACGGAACCCATTAGTAACCACCCGGTTAAGCATGCAGGACCAGGCCCGGCTGGATGAACTGTGCAAGTTAGAAGGCAAGACTCAAACCGAGGTAGTGAGAAGAGCAATAATCGAAATGCTGGACCGCCAGGAGCAAGGAATCGAGATCCAGATAAAGGACAAGCTCGCCGAAAGACTGAAAAAGATGGAAGACCGGTTAGCAGCCTTGGTTGCCAGAACTGCTTTGGATGTCGGTACGATTTATCAGGTTTTGTGGATAAGGTCAGACCAAGAAAAGCGAGACTCGCTATGGCGGGTAGCTAGGAAATATTCAGCTGAGCGAGTAAGCAAAAAATTGAAGGACGAGGAGAAGGCGGTAAAAGAGTTAATAGCTCAGGAACTTAGCGAGGGCTAGGTAATGAGGTCGGTCGTCAAGCATAGCTATGTCAAAGGGATGCAAAAAAGTGCCAGGGCGAAGGCGCACATAAATTACATACAGAACCGGACAGGCGCAGACAGAGATAAGGAACCCCGGTCATTTTTCAACGCCGAGAGGGATAACGTACAGGGGCGAGAGGTCAAGCAGCAGGTTGACCGGGAGTCAGGCAAGGTAGTGCACAAAGTAATTCTGTCGCCGGGTGTACCAGGGGTCGATGTGAGGGCGTACACGAGGCAAGTAATGAATGACCTGGGTAGAGCTAAGGGGTTAGACCTTAATTGGGCGGCCGTGGTCCATACAAACACCGATAATCCACATGCTCATGTTGTCATTATGGGCAAGGACCTAAATGGGCGAGAGGTGCAGTTAAGGCTAAACGACTGCAAAGCAATGAGGGAGTCCGGGGACCGTTATTTGGAGCGGCATCATGAGTATGAGCGCTACCAGGAAAGGGATATTGAGAGGCTGTTGAAGCAGCCTGATTATTCACCTGAGGGAGACAGAATCTACAAAGGGCTATTGAAGGAGTTATCGGAGAAAGAGCCCAAGCGGGAGCTAGAACCCAAAGAACCTTACCAGCGGCGAGAATGGAGTAAGCCGGATGCAATAAAGGCTTTACCCGAAAGTGAGCGAATTAGGCACGAGGGGCAGGAATACAACAAATTCAGCAAGCTGTCAGAACTTCAAGACCTAAAGGAGCGGCTCAAAAAAACTGATACCGATAGGTTGTCCGAAGAGCAGTACAAGAAGCTCTATTCCTGGATAGGTACCAAAGAAAGAGGCGGAGAGGACTATCATGACCGTTTAGCTAAGAGCAAATGGGACAAGAAGGAGCGAAAACGAGAGAAAAAGCATGAAAGGCTGCCTGGTGAAGACGACCGGGAGTTTCGGAAGTTTGATAAGGATCTGAAAAAGTCGTTCAAACAGCTAGACCGAGAGGGTTCTGGCGAAGGATTCGGCAAGGGCTATCGACAGCGACTGAGAGAGGAGCAGGGGCGGTGGGGCGCTGAGCATGGTCATCGAACAGCTAATGAAGAAGTCGAGCGATTGAAGAAGCTGCAGGAAATTGAGCCTAGTCGCAAGCCGGAGTTAGATAAGCAAATAGACCAAATGAAGAGCTGGGACAGGGACCAGCGCCAAGATGCTAACCAATGGGGCGACCTTGAACAAATGCTAGGAGACCGGTACGAGTTTGAGCAAAAACAACTGAGTGAGGTCTTGAAGTTGCCAGAGCAGAAGCCAGCGCTCGAACTCGAGCTTGGCGACTCAGAGCAAGAAAAGCAAAAGGAGTCTGAACTGGTAATGCAGTTGGAGCAAGCGAAAGAGCCTGAACAGGTAAAGGACTTGGGCGTGGTTTCATCTAACGAGCCAGAGCCGGTTAAGGCTGAGCTAGAACTGGAAGCAAGCCAACAGAAAGTGCCGGCGGAACAATCTGGCAGGTGGGGTGACTTGGATAGTTTGCTGGGCGAGAGATTCGGGAGGGATGAGCCGCAAGTATCTAGAGACCTAGAAATCACCCAAAGTCAGCAAGAGGTGAGACAATTCATGGATGTGCAGATAGCAATGGAGCTATCGCCGAAGCTCGAAGAGCCGAAACAGGAACCGCTGGATGATCTCGAAAGAGGGGGACCATAGGGCATGGCGGCAAGCTGCAAGATAGACCAGGCGGTAGATGCTCCGTTAGACCGGATGGCGGAGCTTTTAAGGACAGCTTTGGCAGAGAGAGGTTTCAGGATAGATCTCGTGAACGACGAGCTATGCGAAATGACCGCTCAGCTAATAAAGAGCGAGAGGGTGAGCGGCGTAGTCTGGAACTATGAGTTTCATATAGTTGCAAGCTGGATGCCTTCTGGCAGCGGCGCCGAGCTTCACTTGGAAGTACGAGAAAACCGGAATGCATGGACTGCGCAGGCATGCAAGGAGCATTGCTTGGCAATTTTGCAGGGCGTTATTGACAGAGCGGCGAAGCTGAAGAAGCTAGAAAACGTGCAAGTCCGGACAAATCGCTATGGCAACGCTAGGTGGGGTAAGTTGGAAGACTACCAGCTAGCTGGATATTGGGGTGAATTTGATGACCATGGCTGCCGGATGACCATAAGCCCAGGACTAGATGGCGACCTAATGACCATTAGTCCGGAGGATTCAATCAAGCATGCGCTTGTGTGTGGTCCGACAGGATCTGGCAAAACCACAGCAATATTCATCCCGAATCTAATTGACCGCGTGAAGTCTAGTGCCATAGTGACCGAAGCGACGGCCGGTAATGAAGACCCTGATTTGTACATAAAGACAGCAGGGTGGAGGCAGAAGACCGGTAAGCAAAATATCTATTACTTCAACCCCGATGACTTGCGCTCCGACCGAATAAACCCGATAGACATGGTAAGAGGCTATGGGGACGCGCAAGCCCTATCCCAGCTTGTTATAGAAAATACGACAAGCAAGAATAACTATGGTGATGATGTCTGGCCAAAGAGCGAAGCCAATCTCTTGGCAGTCCTTATCGCTCATGCCGCCTCGCAGAAACAGAGTTTTGGCTACATCCGCAAGATACTCAGAGAAGGTCCGGATGGACTGATACCTATCATGGCCAATAGCCCAGTAGTTGAGGCTAGGGAGGAGTTTAAGGGCTTCTCTAATACAGCCAGAGATGGCTTTAAATACGGTGTAATTGCCAGCTTGATGCAAAGGCTTGCGCTCTGGGTCAATCCCAAAATCTGTGCTTTGACGGAAACTACAGACTTTGACTTAGAAGACCTAAAGAATCAGCTATTCACTTTCTATCTGGCTGTGCCCGCTCAAAAGACGCACCTAAAGCCAGTCGCGGCACTAGTCTTTAATTTTATTCTAGAGCAAGCTTTGCGCTATGACTTTCAACATCCACTTTTCTTGAGTCTAGATGAGTTTACTAACTTCGGCATGATACCAGCGATTGCGCAGAAGTTATCTATCATACGCCACAAGAAAATCGGAGCAATACTTGGAGTGCAAGACTTTGTGCAGTTGCAGCAGGTGTATGGAAAAGAGGACGCCATGCTGATGCGTAGTCAGCCTGGATGCAAGATATTCTTTAGACCGAGAGCCTTTGATGTCGCTAAAGGCATATCGGAAATGGGTGGAATGACTACCGTTTATGAGCGGAAGGTCAACAGTAGCGGGCAGATAATCGAGAAAGAAAGTGGGCGCCCATTAATGGACCCTGGGGAAATTTTGGCGATGTCGGATGAAGAGATGATAGTTTTCACTCCTCAAACGCCGCCGCTGAAGCTACCCAGGTACACTTGGCGGGACTATGAAGATGGCACTTACTTTAGACCAGCGCCCAGACGGGAGCTCGTGATTGATGAGCGCCTAGTCAAAGAGTGTGCTGAGGTCGAAGCTCCAGCCCGCTGGCAGTCCCCGCCAAAGCCAAAGAAAGAAGCCAAACCGCAGGGTGAGCCAAAGCAGGAGCGTGTAAGAACTCCAGAAGAGCAGGTAAAACCCGTGGAAGTTAAGCCTGAAAAAGTTACTGTACAGGAAGAGGCACCCAAGCCTGTTAAGCCGGAAGAGCCTGAGCGGGAGCTTGATGAAGAAGACCTATTTGGCGCTCCTGCCGAGTGATAGAACCTGTTAAAGGAGACTGGAGACTTAGGACGATTAGCTGCCGGAATCGGCAAAGGGACAGCTTATGCAAGATGGGATTCTCTTAGGCATTGTGACCTGGATTATTGTTGGAGCCGTGATGAATGCAATAACCAAGGATGTTATGCAGTCATTTGCTCCCGCAACGGTTGTGGCTCTAGCTGTGTTTGGGTGGAGCTATTACCAGCAGAATAAAGGCGAGGCGGGTAAGGCAAGGCGCGAAGCAAAAGCCGCCGGGCCAGCTCCAATAGTCACGGCGATGACAATGCCTGAGGCTTTTGGCGCGGTCAGGAACATACTGACGCAAAGCCATTTCGGGCAGAACTGGTGGCAGCTTCGAAATGTAGATCCGGAAGCTGGTCAAATCCAGTCCGTTATGACATGGAAAGAGTATTTCGGGGACCATGTAGGAGAACTGGATAGGCAGGTGGTTCTGACAATTACTTTCATGCCGGGGGAAGGAAATACCCAATTGAAGCTTGAGTGGGATGTGCAGTCACCAATGAATCGTGGGCAGGCCAATCAGGTTATCGAAAAGACTACAGCCGAGATTAAAGCGGCACTTTCCTAATTTCTAAAACTAATAACGAGATTTCCAAAGAACGCAGCCAGTCCCCTGACCGCATTTTGACTAGGCCAGTTGTATGTATCAAAAATCACCAAATCATTAACAGGCTGACACACTGTTGTGCTGACAACCTATTATTGGGTTATGAAAAAACGACACAGAAGCAAAAAAGGCCAACTGTTTATCGAGAACGTGATCGAACCGGCACGAGTCCCTAACAGTCCCTCTTTTGCCATGAAATATCCAGAGGCAGCCAGGCAGTGGCTCTATGATAAAAATTGCGGCTTCGGTCCAGATGATTTCTCGTATGGATCTAGTGTCATAGCCTGGTTCAAATGTCCAGTCGCAAAGGACCATATATTTCAAATTGCACTGGCTCGCATGGGCAGGGCTTTTAGAGATGAGACTTGGAGCCAGGGATGCGGCTATTGTAGGGGTCTAAAGCCGTCAGTATCAAATAACCTTGCCGACCTCTATCCTGAACTCGCGAATGAGTGGATGACTCGCAAAAATGGCTTTCGTCCTGAACAAATCTCCTATGGATCTGGTTTCTTCGCTTGGTGGAAGTGCAAAAAGGGGCATATTTGGCAAGCGCCTGTCAGCAATCGAACAGTCTTTGGGGCTGGTTGTTATATCTGCAACAAAGGCGCTCCCACCGATTTGCGCGATTACCCGGATGTTTTACTGGAGTTCGATCATGAGAAGAATAAGGGCGTTGATCCTTATGCTTTGCCGGTCGGTCAAAAAGTTGCATGGCGATGTGCCGTTGACCCAACTCATGAAGGTTGGGTGTCCGGCTTCTATAGAACAACTAAACAAGACCGCTGCCCAAGCTGCACTAACAAGCGTGGCTCAAAGGGCAATAATCTGAAGATCAGCCATCCTGAAATTGCTAAGCAGTGGGACAAAGAAAAGAACGGTGACCTCAAGCCTGAGATGGTGACTGAAAAAAGCGCACGTCGTGTTTACTGGAAGTGTAATAAAGGTCCAGACCATGAGTGGATGGCAAAAGTAGCAGATCGCACCAGAGATATGACACAGTGTCCGTTTTGCAGGTTCAGAAAAACTTCGGTCACCAATGTATTGACCACGCTCGCACCCAAAATTGCGAAAGAATGGCACCCTAAAAGAAATGGTAAAGCTAGGCCTGAACAGGAACGAGCGCACTCCCGCACCTTGCGCTGGTGGCTTTGCTCAAAATGCTCATATGAATGGACCGCTGAACCGCACAGGCGATATGTCCGCGAAAGTGGCTGTCCTAAATGTTCTACGGAGCGTCAAGTCAAACACATGCTCAATGTTAGAGGCATAAGAAAGCGCAGCTTAGACATGTCCGAATACCCCGAGCTCGCTTAATAAGCTTGCTAACACCTTGAAATACCTGACTAATTCAGCAGAGCAGCTTCTTTATGGCTTCTTTGATTTTGCGAACGGGTTAGCAAGATTGGAACGACTAAAAGATCAGGCTCGCGCTAGCTAGGACCTAACATTTCAAAATTATGAAGTTTAGGACTTTGTTGAGCTGCTTGAATTTTGGGGTTTTCTCAACTTCGTTTTATTTTCTAATCGCTAACAGAACCAGATTTCAGCCACTATTTTGCCGGATTCTCATGATGTTATCTGTTTAATTTTCAACCGGGCAAAACTTACCACGCCAGACAGGCAAAGAAATACAACCAAGCAAGTCAAACGGCAATGTCGTTTAGCTGGTCCTCGCCTGCGTTGAAACCCTGAAGGGATAACCCTAACAACCATCAATAACCGAAAGGTCAAAACATGAAACTAACATTGAAATCATTGCTGGCGGTTGCTGCGCTGGCATTTGCAGGCATAGGCTCTGCGCTTACCGCGTCTCCTGCTCAAGCTGCTACCAACATCGTTTGTGATGAGCAAGGACAAAGCGGCACAGTATTTCCGTTGGACGGAATAGATGGTCCGGCAGGACCCAAGGTCTCTCATGCATTTAGGTGCAAGAATACCGTGACTGGCGTTAAACCTTCTGATTCTAGGACTGCTGATCTATTTAACTCGTTGTCTACTCTTCCAGCTAATGTCAAAAACACCTTGAAGTCCAATAATTTTAAGTACTTCTTCTTCAATAACCGTGCCGAAGCTATCGATTATTTCGCCAACACAGCCCCTTATAACGACCCACTGCTGTGGAATATTGTTGCACCATTTGCTGATGCAACAACCCGGTGCGGGAACACTGGCTATGCTATCCAGCGATTCACTGGAGAGAAGGTTATTGCGGTGAGTGTCTATAACAACTGTACCTACGATCAGTTTACCTCTCCGCCTGTTGCTAGCGTTCTGAACCCAAGTGTACGGAGAACAGGCTTTCATGAAACAGGTCATGCTTTTGATTTTTCACTAGGTGATCCTTCCCAGCCTGCCAATGTACCGTCAGCACGCTCAGGATTTACAACCCTCTTCACAAATGACAAAACCTTGTTAACTCCCAGCGATTGGAGTACACGAACCACACCTTCTAAACATTCTTATATCTGTAATCTTTTCTCGATTTCTGCACCAACAGCCCTTGAGAAGGATCTGGGCGCTACTCCAAATGGAGGGACCTCTGGCCAAGTTTGTCAAACTAGCACTGTGCCATATTCATACTATGCGGCAAAAATGCCCACTGAAATCGCTCTGGAAAAGGGTCCCTATTTTATGACATCTAATCAAGAGATTTGGGCCGAAATCTTTGTGATTGTTGTTGAAGGAAACAATACTTCGCCTCCGGGTTTTCTTCCCATGGTAGATCGTTTCTTGGGGCTGAACCAAAGTCCGAGGCGCTCGTTCAACTGTATCAGGGCTACTCTTGAATCTTATGTCAATCTTTTGACTGCACCAAATAAATTGCCTGCAAGCGATCCATACTCCTTGCAAACCAAGGGCTGTCCTGTTCCCCCGGTTGGGAGCCTGTAGCATTAAGCTGTAGTGATTACCGGAAGGGGCAGCTCACGCTGCCCCTTCTTATCATGGTTTCTCGCTAACTATTATTCTGGCTGGTCCCAGCAAATCCTTTGCTGACCATTTGTGTGGAAGATCTGATGCTTGTTGAGCCATAACGAAGAACAATAAAGGGCTTATGAATAATAAGCACAAGCTTTCGGCTTGTTTTTCTCTCTTTCTGATTAGCTGTACCAAAGGCAGAACAATCGCCGAAGCTGCCAAATATGCTGGAGCATAGAACAAATCACTGCCTGGGAAAAACGAAGAACACAGATACCATTCTTGTACTCCGATCCCAAGCAACAGGAGGACCGCCTGCCAAAGGATTATTTTGCTGCCAGACATAGCTAGAACTCCTTGAACTCAATCGCAATACTTCCAATCTAGAACACTCGAATCCTTTCGGGAATACGTACTATCACCAGGTTTCCTTTTTTTTGTCGAGTTAAATAGACCGGTCTACTTTCTGTAATTCTCCTGGTTAAAGGGAGATATTTTGCCATTTATCTGCCCTTTACACTGGGGCGCCGGCTAAGCCAATGAATTGAGTTTTTCAAACTGGCTGCTGAAAAACAAAGTACCAACAAACTTTAGTTTAATGGTACAGTGTTCCCATATCCCGGAAGCACCAGCCCATGACCCCTCTGGTTGCTTCCTGGGCTCTGTTGCAAATAACACCCGGAAAAGTTGGGATAAGTTTCGAGACGTGTTTCCCCGTTCTGTTTTATGGTTATGCAGCCTCAAATTCAGCCATCAGTGTTTTCCAAAACTCGCTGTAGGC
>WBZO01005924.1_pt1 | contig 12126 bp, 9 predicted proteins | sample 5204261 | NCBI WGS metagenome assembly WBZO01 (sample SAMN12412400, study PRJNA552823) | activated sludge metagenome | isolation source: activated sludge from anammox sidestream of wastewater treatment plant... | place: USA: North Carolina | collected 2017-09 | reverse complement strand
CCGTACGACCTCGAGGTGACGGTCGTGGTCGATGGGCAAATCAAATATCGCGGTTCGACATCCGAGATTCGTCACAAGGCTGAAGACATCTTCGCTTGGTTGGAGTTCATCGCTCCGCTCAGGCCCGGCTCGGTGATGGGCTTTGGCACCATCCCCGACTGTACCGGGTGTGACCACGACGACTTCGTCGACCCCGGTGCCGAGATTCAGATCACGTTCGCGCGCCTCGGGACGCTTCGCTGCCGTTTCGCCGAACCGGCGGGCAAGCTGCTGCCGAGCCGCTGGCCGGTGCGGGAACCGTTGAAGAAGTACCACGGGTAGGTGGTGGGTCTACGGCGTCGGATCCTCCGTCGACCGACCCGCTCACGCGCGTGAAGACCTCCACGGGATCGCCCTCCTCGAAGTTGAGCGGGACGAAGAGCTTCTGCGGCTCGCCAGTCTTCGGTTTCGAGAACCGAACGGAGATCTGCGGGGCGCCGTTGGCGATCGGCTCCCGGCTCAGAAACCGCCGCTTACCCTGATACGCGAGCGTGAGTCGACGAGTCCGAAACTGCATCGCGAGCTTGCCCCCTCTGGCCCGGACCGTGAGCGCCCCGTACGCGGGATGCTCGTATCTGCCCACCACCGTCTCGATCGGAAAGTCGAGCGCGATCTCCGAGACATCCTGGGTCGGTGTCGGCGAGTCCTCGAGCCTTCCCTCCCAGTCGAGCGGCTCGAGCCGGAGAAGCCGATCGTAGGCGCTGTAGGCGAGCGCCATCAGAGCCGCGGGCGCGTCATCGCGGTTCATCAGGATGATGAGCCCTTGTCCGGTCTCGGGAAGAAACCCGAGATGCACCGTGAATCCGTCGATGGAGCCGTTGTGGACCACCAGCGGATGGCCACGGTAGCTCTCGTGAATCCAGCCCAACGCGTAATACGGATGCTGTACCTCGGGTTCGGCTGCCGCCGGCATCTGCGCTTGAGGGCGATGCAGCTCACGCCACATGCTTTCCCCGAGAAGCCCGGGCGATCGCGTCGCGTGAAACGTGAGCCAGCGGGCGAGATCCCGCACGCTCGTCTGCACGGCTCCCGCGGGCGCGATGGCGCTCAAGTGCTTCAGCATGGCGATCTTCTGCACCCTGCCCTCGCGCAGCGCGTAGGGAGAGGCATGATCGGAGTCGGCCTCCATCGCTTCTGCCGAAAGGAACGTGCGACGCATGTCGAGCGGCGCGAGGATCCGAGCTCGCACGAAGCTCTCCCAGCTCTCTCCCGAGACCTTCTCCACGATTCGACCGGCGACGACGAACATCAGGCTGTTGTATCGCCACTGCGTGTGGGGGGGGCCGCTCGGCTCGAGGAATCGAAGGCGGTAGTAGAGCTCATCCCGGGAGAACGGGGCCTCGTACCAGAAGAGATCATGCCGGGGTAATCCGCTTCTGTGAGTGAGAATGTCCCGGGTCGTCAGGGTCGCCGACGCCACCGGGTCCTGGAGGGAGAAATCGGGGAGGTAAGTGCGTACGGGAGCGTCGAGGTCCATCCTCCCCTCGTCCGCGAGCAGAGCGATTGCCGTCGCCGTGAATGCCTTCGAGCAGGACCCGAGAGGGAAGAGCGTGTCTGGCGTGACCGGCAGGTGGCTTTCGACATCGCGGTAACCGAAGCCACCCGCGAAGACGATGTGTCCTCGCTCGACGACTCCAACAGCCACGCCCGGGATCTGGTCGCGTTCCATGACACGGCGGACAAGGGGCGCGAAATCGTCGGAGAGCCGAGTGTCGCCTCTCGTCGTTTCGCCTCTGGCTCGGCACCCGATCGACGGGAGGCCGATGGCCACGAGGAGCGCCGCCACGACCGGGGCTTGCCTCCTTGCGACGGTGCGCTCCGCGACCTCCTCAGGAATCATGAAGAGACAGCCGGTGAGGAGAATCATCAGGCTCGAGAAAAAGACGAGTCCCATGAACAGGCCGATGCCCAGATGCAATCCGAGCGTCGCGATGAACCACACCTTCCGGGTGCGGCGCGGCCAGATGAAGAACGCGTAACCGATCTCGACCACCAGCGTGACCCAGCCTGCGAGCATTGGAATCCACGAGTGCCGCGCCAGCCCGCTGAGATCGAACGTGCCAAAGGCGGGCTGAGAAACCGCCTGCCAGATGGCCTCGCCGTTCCACCACTGGATCCCCCTCGCCTTGTCAACGCCGGCGGCGAGATAGATCACGCAAAGGTGTATTTGCATGACCCGCAGACAACCGACGGGAATCGTTTCCTCTCGGCGGGAGGAGGCCGGACGAGACGCGAACGTCCAGGCGCGCCCGGAAGGAAACAGAAATAGATAGAAGAGGAACGTATTGGCTATCTGATCCACACCATAGAAAGAGGCAAAACCGCTAGTCACGAGGCTGAGGTGAAGGCCCCATGCCAGGAGTGCCGAGGGTCGGCTGTGAAATCCAAGCACGAGCGAGAGCAGGCTTCCGGCATAGACCGAGAGCAGAAGGGTAATGGCGGCGTGCTCACCGAGCCCGAGGGGCAGAAGGCCCTTGGCCAGGGTGGGGAGGCCGGGCACCCAGGGGTCGCGCAGCAGGTCCGTGAGCTCCCAGGGAATGATTCCCCGACTGCCATGAAGCGAGAGGACATCGTCCGAGAGCCAGACCAGATGAAGGAGCAGGAGCAGCGGCAGCCCCACCCGGAGTCCCGCGAGCGGACGAGCCGACACCGGCCGAAACCAGGTGTCGACGCTCATGCTCCCGTACGACGCTCGCCTCACGGTTGGCTCTTCGACGCGCGCACGAACGTGGCATCGTGCAGAGAGCGCCAACGCGGCCGCGCCCCCAGGCGGTACTCGTCCATCGTGGGCATCACCCACTCCTCGATGGTCACCTGCACGAGGTTCGCCTCAGGATGTGCGCCGAAGCGATCCGCTGCGAGCGCGCCGAGAAACGCCCGTCGCAGGTCGGTGCGCTGGGCCGCGATGGTGACAGTCCCGGCAAGATTCCCGAGGCGGAAGCCGACCTCGCGACTCTTCCCGGTCTCCAGTGTCTCCTCGAAGCGCTCACCCTGCGGAGTCGAGAGGGTGAACCGCGCCCGCAACTGGGGACCCACCGCGGGAGCGAAGAACGAGTAGGAGTCGCCGGCTCCGGACAGCGCGTCATAAAAACGAAGTCCCCGCCCGACGGGGCCATGCACGCGAGACGTGAGATGAGCGGCCCCTGCGACGACGAGCGCCAGGTGGCAGCCGAAAGCTCCCACCAACAGCAAGCGCATCCTGCGCCTCTCGGATGGCACCGCGGCTCCCGGCACAGCGGCCCCCTCGCTTCCCGCTCTATTCGGCAGCCACGGCGATTTGCGGAACCTGCTGAGCCGTCGCCCTGATCTCGCCGTCGAAATCGCTGGGGCTCAGGCGAATGCGAATGGCTGCCAACGTCTTGGTCGCGCCGGGCTGCGAGTGCTCGGAGCGCTGGACGACACGGACATCCTGCAGCCCCGCTGAGGTCTCCGGATGACTCGCGAGCTGCCACCCCATGCCGGCCACGACCGCGAGAATGGAAAGACCTGCCGCAATATGCCGTTTCATGGATGCTCCCCTCGTCACCCGTCGTGGCAAGTGTCGTTCCACTCGTGCGCGAGCCCGCGGCGACACGCGAGTCGAGGCGCGCAGCCTGACCTCCACGTGTGGTGGGGAGTCGCGAGGGAGCGTCATGAGACGGTTTGCGACCAGCGATGCCCTCGCCTCGACCATGGCGAACGGCGTTGCCACGTCGCCACCGAGTCCATGGGCTGTTCTGCGACGGCGATTCCGTCGCAGTGGTCACCATGGAACGCAGGTTGCCAAGTGGTCAGGGCGGTGTCGCGGAAGTTGAACCGGCCTGAAGAAGGCTAATCCGGGCCTCGCACCAAAGAGGGGAGAGGGACTCATGTTGTGCAAGAGACTCGCGGGCGTGCTCATGCTCCTGTTCATCGTCAGCGCGACCGGAGGGGCATTCGCGAAGGCGCCAAGCTCGGGCTCGGACTCGAGCTCGGGTCGACCGGACACCTCCGAACGGACGGCCAAGTTGAACGAGACGTTCTCCGTCCTGCACGCGGTCGCCCAGTGGTCCGTCAGTCTCAGTGAGATGGCGGACAAGAAGGCAAAGTCGGATCTCGTGAAGAACTTCGCCCGCGAGGTGGTGACGACGAACCGGAATCGGGACGCGAAGCTCCTGGAGATGGCCAAGAAAGAAGGGATCGAGGTCAAACCGCTGGACCCTCAAACCGAGGAAGGCAAGAGCGTGCTCGACCGCATGAAGGGTGAGACGGTGCTGCTCGGCTCACTCGAGGGAGATGCCTTCGACAAGGAGTACATGACCCTCGTGACCAACACCCAGCAGAGCGTCATTCACGTCCTGAAGACGGGCAGGACGTTGTCCAAAGATCAGGAGGTCAAGCAGTTCTTCGGTGACATGACGACCACTGTCCAGAATCGTCTGAAGACGGCCCAGGACATCATGGCAAAGGTCTACGGCGACAAGCTCTAGCCTCCACCTGGTTGGCGGGGACGATCGGCGGACTCTCCCAAGGCGAGCGACGACGTTGCGTCACCTCTGCATGCGCGGCGCGGCGCGGCCGACGCGTGCGCCGCTGCACATCGCTCCACGCATGTTTCCGTGGTACGTGACGTGCCGGTCTGGAGGGGGGAATGCTGACCGCCGCGAAATTCATCGAGGCGCACCAGGCCGAGATCCTTCGGCGCTGGTTCGATGAGGCGAGTCGGGCCGCATCCGCGCGCGGGCTCGACGGGCCCGAGTTCGGCAACATCATGCCGAAGTACGTCTCCGCCCTGGCGGGTGCGGGGCCGAACATCGGCGGCTTCCCGCTGGACCGACGCAAGCACATCGAGAGCCATCTGGCCTCGCGCATTCGTCAGGGCTTCTCGGTCGAAGAGATCGTCGACGAGCTCCTCCTCCTCGGGCGGTGCGTTCAGGGAGTCTCCGATGCCGAGGTCGCGGCCGACGCGAAGATCGATCCCGCGGACCTCGAGCGGCTGTCGGCGGAGCTGAATCGCGCCGCGGCCGCGGTCTCGGACATGTTCCGAAAGCACATGGCGGAGGACGAGCAGTCCGAGAAGCGCTACGCGCGGCTCCTTCGGGGCCTCGCTCGCGCCGCGCTCCAGGAGGGAGCGGTCCCCCTCCGCGCGAAGCTGAACGAGGCGCTGGCGCTGATCATGGAGGGCGTCGGCGCGAACAGCGCAGCGCTTCTTCTTTATCGCCCCGCATCGCAAGACCTCGTCAGCGTCGCGACGTGCGGCCTCGAAGAGATGGAAGAATACGTGGTCGGGCTCGCGCCTTCCTCGCTCGCAGGACAGGTCGCATCGACGGACGACGCCACGGCGGTGGACGACGTCGCGACGACTCAGCTCGCGGTTCCGGAGACGCTGCGACGTAGCGGCATCCATTCGCTCTTGGGCATCAGGCTCCCCGCGCATCACACATTGATGGGCGTCCTCTACGTGGGCCTGTGCGAGCGGAGGCCGTTCACGGCTCGTGAGAAGCGGAGGCTCGAGGCGCTCGGCGAGCAGCTCACGCTCCACCTCGACAACGCCGCGCTCTTCGCCGCCCTGCGAGAGAAGGTCGACGCCCTCGAGTCGGAGAAGGTGCTTCGCGAGCGGTTCGTGTCGCTCCTGGCCCATGACCTTCGCGGCCCGCTCTCGGCCGCGAAGATGGCAGCATCCTTGCTGACGAGGAGCCCCGATGGCGGAGCTCCGGAGGGGCTCGAGGAGCACACCTGGGAGTACGTGAAGCGGATCGATCGCAACCTCGATCGCATGGAGCGGATGGTCCGTGACCTCCTCGACGTGAGCCGCATTCACGCCGGCGAACGCCTGCCCCTCCAGCTGGCGGACTGCGATCTTGCCGCCGTGGCGCGCGAGATCATCGCGGAGCTGACGCCGATCCACGGCGCGCGTTTCGTGCTGACGGGAGACGATCGCGTGGTCGGCGTTTGGGCGCAGGACGAGCTCCGGCGGTCGCTCTGGAATCTCGCCGTCAACGCGGTCAAGTACGGCGCCGTCGGAAAGCCGATTACCGTCCACGTCGCCACGCATGGGGACCAAGCCAGCCTCTCCGTTCACAACGAAGGCGTGCCCATCCCCGCCGAGGAGCAGGAGCGCCTCTTCGATGCCTTCGTACGCGCGCGCGCCAACGACGGCGCGAGCGGATGGGGGCTCGGCCTCGCGCTCGTGCGAGGCGTCGCCGAGGCACACGGCGGACACGTGACGCTGAAGAGCGACCCGGAGACGGGCACGACGTTCACGCTGGAGCTCCCGCTCGACGCACGCGGTTACCAGTCGTCCTCCGACGGCGGGAACGAGGCAAGGCCTCCCGCGCCCTGACTCCGGAGCCTCGTCTGTTCTTCGAGGACGCCCGCGGTTTTCCTCCGCGGCGTCCGATCTAGGGTTTCGGAATGGGCCGCTCGATGTTCCGGAAACGCTGGATACGTGTGCTCGGGGTCGTCGTCGTCGTCCTTGTTGCAGGGATTGCCGTCGGCGCGCGGACGCTCGACGCGTCGCTGACGCGGAGAGTGCAGGCGGAGGCCGCGACCTACTCCGAGCGCCTCGGCAGGCCGATCAAGGTGGAGCGGGTCCAGACGCGGATCCTCACCGGCGGCGCCAGCGTCTCGGGCATCGAGGTCGGCCCAGCTCCGGGCGAGGATCTCCCCCTGGCTCAGGTGCCGCGCGTCGACGTGCGGATCGCGGCGCTCCGCGCGATCTTCTCGCTGGGCAAGGACATCGAGATCCGGAGCGTGGAAGCGCACGAGCCGGTGGTGAACGTCCTTCGCTTCGCGGACGGGAGCACGAACGTCCAGCGCCTCCAGAGGCGACTCGCGGAGACGCAGCCGAAGCAGCCGAAACCATCGGAGCCGACCGACCTCTCGGCCATCCGCATCAGCCATGCGGCCATCACCGACGGCCGCCTTCGTCTCGTGGACCGCGGGGCGGGCGCCCGGCGTGAGCTCAGCGCCTCGGATCTGGACGTGACCGTCGACGATCTGCGTGCGGGTCGGCCGCTCGACGTCGTCCTCCAGGCGGCGGTCCTGGCGCCGCAGCAGAACGTCGAGCTGCGGCTGCATACGGCGCCGCTTCCGAGCACGCTCGTGCCCACGCCCGAGCGGATCGTGCTGAAGGTGCAGCCGCTCGATCTCGCGCCGCTCGCGCCGTTCCTCCCCGAAGGCGCGGACATCCAGGCAGGTCGGCTGGACGCCGACTGGACCGCCGAGCTCGGCGCAGCCGTGCCCGGAGGGTCGGGCCCGACCCGCGCCAAGGGCGGCATTCACGTGCGCGGCCTACGGCTCGCCGGGACCGACGCTGCGCCGATCGACGTGGCGCTCGACACCGACTTGAACGGGAATGCCGACACGGGCGACCTCGACATTCGCACGTTCTCCCTGACGGCCGGTCCGGCCGGCATCACAGGACATGGGCGGATTCAGGACTTTGCCGGCGAGACGCCACGGATCGAAAACTTCGAGATCGTCGGGCACGACCTTGATCCGGCCGTGCTGGGGAGATCCTTGCCCCCGCTGCGGCGCGCGCTGAAGGGCGAGATCGCGGGGCCGATCGGGCTCCACGTGCATGCGTCGGGAACGCAGACCGCACCCGCCCTCGCGATGACGCTGGACTTCACATCGGCTCGCGTCGCGATCCCCGAGCAGCTCACCAAGGCCGCCGGAGCGCCCATGAAGGTGGAGGCGCAGCTGCGGGGCGGAGGCCGGAACACGTATCGGTTCGACACCACGTTGCAGCTCTCCGGAGTCGACCTGAGGCCGGGAATGGTCTTCGACAAGCCTCCCGGAAAGACCCTCGACATTGCGGCGCAGGGTACGGTGCAGCGGGGAGCGTCCACCCACCTGAAGATCGATAGCTGGACGATCCACGCCTTGGGCGACGCCCTCAGCGGGACGGCCTCCGTGGACAGCGTCCGTGAAGGACCGGGAAAGCGCGCGAGCACGCAGCTTCAGCTGACCGCCAGGTCTTCCCACCTCGATGCCGATGCCCTCTTGCTGGAAGCTCCTTCCCAGGAGCCGAGACACGCGGGCGCGCCACCGCCCGATCCGCATCGGTTCGATGGGCTGCGAGCCAACGTCCACGCCGAGGTAGCAAACCTCGTCTTCCACAAGGTGCCCTGGCGAAACGTCGTGGCGGACGTCTCCGTCGTGGACGACCAGCTCGACGTGAAACGGTTCGGCCTCGATGCGCTTGGAGGACAGCTGCGGGCCGATGGAACGAGGATGCGGCTCGGGCCGGCCGATCACCCCTTCGACCTGAAGCTCTCCGCGCGGGGGCTCGAGCTGGGGGAGGTGCTGACCTTCGGAGGGAAGGGGAAGGCCTTCGCAGGCACCTTCGATGGCGCCGTCGCGCTCACCGGGCGGGGAACGACCGCGACCACCGTGGAAAAGACGCTCGACGGCACGGTCTCTGGCCACCTGAAGAACGGAACCTTCCTGGGCGCCGATCTCGTCTCCGCGGTGGCCGATCCGCTGGCCAAGGTCCTGCCCTTCGCCACCCATGTCCAGCAGGTGCAGCAGCTCGCGGGACGCGGGGAGCAGACTCCGCTCGGCAACCTCGACCTGGCCATGACGGTGCGCGACGGCGTCGCGCGTCTGAACAATCCGCTGGTCGTCGATACCCCCGCCGCCGTCATCGAGCTCGGCGGAGGCATCGACCTCTCCGGGAATCTCGATGCGGCTGCGACCGTCGCGCTCACGCCCTCCACGATCGAGTCGTTGACCGGGGGCAAGGTGAAGCCTCCCGAGAACATCCCGTTGGCGTTCACCCTGCGTGGCCCTGCGTGGGCTCCTCAGATCACGGGACTGGACGTGAGGCCGGCGGCGATCACCATCGCGAAGCTGGCCGGAGGCAGTGCGCTCGAGTCGCTCCTCGGCAAGAGCGACGTCACGAAGGCCGCCCGGGCCATCCTCTCCGGTGAGTCCGGTGACGCCGGCGCGAAGCCCCCGGGCGAAGGTCCCCCACAATCCGAGGCCGACCGGCTGAAGCAACAGGCCGAGGACGCGGCGCGCAAGAAGCTAGAGGGGATCATCTTCGGCAAGTAGGAATCGCCGAGGCTCGGCTCTCGGCGCGCTCCCCTCGTGGACGGCGAGCGGATGTTCGAGCTCGGTATCGGAGGACAGAACTTCGGCTTCCGACGAAGGTCGCGGCCGAGACCGGAAGCCAGGGCGAGACAAAAGAGCAGACGGCGCCCGCCGAATCCGTGGGCGCCGCTTGCTTCCGCGACCTGACTGCGTGAGCGGACCCTACGCGCCGGACGGCTCGGTCGGAACATCCATCACGCGCGGGGGACCACCGATTCGCTCCTGCTGGCGGCGGTCGTACCAGGACCTCGCGATGCGACCGGCGACGTCGCGCCCGCCGAGGCCGAAGGCGAGCGCCGCGGCGACGGCGACCGCGGCGACGGCGGCGATGAAGGCGGCGTTGACGATCTCGGGAGCGATCTGGAGCTCTCGCAGGGCCATGAAGGAGCCGATGGCGAGGATGCCTGCCCTGACGGCGGAGGGGAGGAGGTTGAAGCCGGCCGTCCGCGTCCCGGGTTCGGTGCCGGCGCGTCGGGTCATGCGGTCGCGGGCCCAGTTACCGAGGAAGAGCGCGATGGCGAAGACGACGGCTGCCGCGAACAGGTGCGGTACGTACGCGATGATGCGCGCGAGCCCGTCCGCGACGAAGGTGAGCTCCCAGACGCGGGAGGCCTGCATGACCGTGGCGATGAGGACGACGACGAGGACTGCCGTACCGAGCAGGTGCGACGGGCTCCTTCCTTCCCTGCGCTCGCGCAGGCCCAGCCGGGTGAGGAGGCGATCGAAGCCGAGCCGCTGCGCGAGCGCTCGTGTGACCTTGGCGAGCACGAGCGCGATGATGTAGCCGATGAGCAAGATCACCAGCCCGGCTACGAGCTTGGGAAAGAACGCGACGATGTCGCCGAACGCGCGCGTGAGCCAGTTGACCGTCGTTTCCATGTTCGCCTCCACCGCAGCGAGACGAGCAATCGGTGTGCCCCCACGTCACTCAGCTCCGCTGTTCCACGCTCGCGCTCACGCAGGAGCCTGCATGAGCGCGAACGCCCCGCCCTGCGGATCGTCGCATACGGCGACTCGTCGACCGTCGGGCAGCGTCGGCGTGCCGACGACCAAGCCGCCGTTGGCCTGCACGTAGTCCGTCGCTCGATCGATGTCGGCGGTACGGAAGAAGAACAGCCACTGAGGATGGATGTGCGGCTTGTCGCGGATGTCGCCCACGGAGCCGATCGTCGTCCCGTCGGCCCACGCGAACGAGTCGAACGTGCCGTGCCCCGGCACCTCGATGCGTGCACCGATCGACATTCCCAGGAGCTCGCCGTAGTCCTTCTTGGCGCGTGCCGGATCGGCGGTGAGGAGCTGCTGCCAGATCACGTCGCGCCGCATCGGTGTTCGCTGCGAGGTGAGCGCGAGGACGGCTCCGCTCGGATCTCGCAGCGCATACCCACGACCGAGCCGGACGGCGCCGCGGGCGACGAACGCGTCGGTCAGCCCGCCGACGTCGGGGACGGAGAAGTGACCGAGCCAATGCGGCTTGGCCCCCCGGGAACGCGCGACCTCGGGCAGCTCCGTCACGTCGGGCGCTCCCTCCTCGAGGAGCGCTTCGTAGAACGAACGCGCCGCATCGACGTCGATCGTCCGCATCTCCCAGCGCACGACTCCGCAGCTCATGCAGCGAAGCTAGTCGACGTCCCGTGACACCGGCTGACCAAAAATCGGTGTCGTCCTGCACGGCGCGCACGTCGATGACGCCGTTCGACGTTCGAGAAACCGCGTTCCTTCGCAAGCCGCATCGCCTTCGCGAGCAGCTCGTCCGTCATGTCGGCACCGACCCGTTCACCTTGATCAATCAAGCGATCGGTTGAATAGTTGAACCGATGACGACGAACCGGGCCTTCAAGGACGCGATCTACGAGCAGTTCGCGCGGCTCGGGAAGGCGATCGCCGCTCCCAAGCGACTCGAGCTGCTCGACCTCCTGTGCCAGGGGCCGCGCACCGTCGAGGCGCTCGCGGAGCAAGCGGCCCTCTCCGTCGCGAACGCCTCGCAGCACCTGCAGGTCCTCCGCGCCGCGCGGCTGGTCGACGCAGAGAAGAAGGGGTTGTACGTCGAGTACCGCCTGGCGGATGACGAGGTCTGCCGCTTCTTCGTCACGCTCCGAGGCCTCGCGGAGGCTCGACTCGCGGAGGTCGAGCGCGTCACGCGCGACTACCTGGAGGAGCGCGGGCAGATGGAGGGGGTCGAGAGCGACGAGCTGCTCCGTCGTGTGAGGCGCGGCGAGGTGACGGTCCTCGACGTGAGGCCGCCCGAGGAGTACCGAGCCGGCCACGTCCCCGGAGCTCTCTCCATCCCCGTCTCCGAGCTCGAGGCGCGCATGAAGGAGCTACCGAAGGGCCGCGAGGTCGTCGCCTACTGCCGGGGGCCGTACTGCGTGATGGCGCTCGACGCCGTCGAGGTGCTCCGCAGGAAGGGCTTCGAGGCGCATCGCATGGAGCAAGGGATCGCCGACTGGCGAGCACGCGGCTGGCGCGTCGAGCGCGGCGCGCCGAGGGCCCGGCAGGTCGGGCGATGAGCCACGTCCGCCTCGGCCTCCGCGAGAACCTCGGGCAGTTCTCTCTCCTCGTCGTCGTCAACGCGTTCGTCGGCGCGATGGTCGGCATGGAGCGCTCGATCCTGCCGCCCATCGCGGAGCATGACTTCCACCTGGCCGCGAAGACGGCGGTGCTCTCGTTCATCGTCGTCTTCGGCGTCACGAAGGCGCTCACGAACTATCTCGCGGGCCGGCTCTCGGATCGCTTCGGACGCAAGCACGTCCTCGTCGGCGGCTGGCTCGTGGCGGTGCCCGTCCCGTTCCTGCTCATGTGGGCGCCGAGCTGGGGCTGGGTGCTCTTCGCCAACGCGCTGCTCGGCGTGAGCCAGGGCCTCACGTGGTCGACGACGGTCATCATGAAGATCGATCTCGCCGGCCCCGCGAAGCGCGGGCTCGCGATGGGCCTCAACGAGTTCGCGGGCTACTTCGCCGTCGCCGGGAGCGCGCTGGCGACGGGCTTCGTGGCGGCTCGTTGCGGTCTTCGCCCCCAGCCGTTCTATCTCGG
>WBZO01005919.1_pt1 | contig 12130 bp, 9 predicted proteins | sample 5204261 | NCBI WGS metagenome assembly WBZO01 (sample SAMN12412400, study PRJNA552823) | activated sludge metagenome | isolation source: activated sludge from anammox sidestream of wastewater treatment plant... | place: USA: North Carolina | collected 2017-09 | reverse complement strand
CCCGCATCCGAGAGCGCCTCGGCGAGCGAGGTGCGGCCGCGCTGCAGCAGGTACGACTTCGGCTGCATCACTTCGCCCAGCACGAAGATCTTGCGCTGGCGCCGGTCTGGCACTGTCACCACGTCGCCGTGCCGCAGCACCATGTTCAGCGACAGGTCGCCCTCGTAGAAGAGCCGCTCGAGGTCCACCGTGTAGGTCTTGTCGCCGCGCGCAACGGTGACGGCCGACAGGTCGGCGTTCGTCGTGGTGCCGCCCGCCTGGCCGATCGCGTCGGCGATCGGCATCGGCACGTCGGTGATCGTGAGGTTGCCGGGCGTCTTCAGCTCGCCCACCATGAACACGCGCTGGCTTCGGTAGGCGGCGATCTCCACTTCCACCTGCGGATCTTTCACGTAGCGCGAAAGCTGCCGCGCGATCTGGCTGCGCAGCTCGGGCACGGTGCGGCCCACCGCGGGCACCCTGCCTGCGAGCGGGAAGTAGATCGCCCCGTCGCGATCGACCACGCGATACGGCACCACGTTGCTCGCCACTGCGGCGCTGCCGCTGGTGAGCGTGGACGGCGTCACCGCGAGGTTCGGCGGCAGGTTCAGGTCGGGGTGGTTCCAGACCGTGACGCGCAGCGCGTCGCCCGGACCGATGCGGTAGGCAGCCGCGTCGCCGGTGGGCACCTGCGGCACCGGCGCGCGCGCGGTGGCATCGAGTTCGTGGATCAGTCCCCAGTCGATCGCCACCGGCACCACGCTGTCGGCTTCGCGCTGCGCGGCGCTGCGTTCGGGCGGCGGGCGGCCGAGCCAGAAGCCGGGCGCCCAGGCGCAACCGGCGAGCACTGCGGCGAACGCGACCGCGGCAGCGAGGCGTGCCGCGCGCACGATCGCGCGTGCCGTGCCGGTGCCGGCGCCGGTGCGCGCCCTCATTGCAGCAGTCCCTGTCGCGACAGCCGTTCGAGCCACTCGTCGATGCAGTCGATCATCAATTCAAGGCATTCCCGGTATTCGTGCGCCGGCCCGCCCACCGGGTCGGCGATCTCCAGGCCCCGCCAGTGGCCCAGCAGCCGCACGCGCCCGGCCGCATCCGGCGTGCGCGCGACGATCGCCGAGCGCTGCACGTCCTCCATGCACAGCACCATGTCGGCCTTGCGCACCAGCAGCGGCGAGACCTGCCGGCTGCGATGCGACGACAGGTCGCCCAGCCCCGCCTCGGCCACTGCGGCGATCGACAGCGGGTGCGCCGGCTCGTCGGCCAGCGCGTCGATGCCCGCCGAGCCGAGCTGCGGCAGCGTGCCCCGCGCTGCCAGCGCATGGCGCATCGCCGCTTCGGCCATCGGGCTGCGGCAGACGTTGGCGGTACAGACGAGCAGGAATCTCAAGACGGCAAGCCTCGTCGGCAGGTGAATGCGCGCGCCGCATCATACCGGCGCTTCGGGATGCGCCGCCTCGGCGCGCGGGGCGATCGCTGCGTTGCCGGCAGCGCGGCCTGCGGCCGGGGTGCCCGCGATCGTGCGCTCGGCGGCATCGATTTCGCGCACCGGCATCGAAATCGTCGGCGGGCCGGAGAGTGCGCCGCCGAGCGCCGGGTCGGCAGCCAGCGGCACGAGTGCCTCGATCACCGATTCGCGCGCGCGGATGCGCCGCCAGGCGCTGGCACTGGCCAGGTGCCAGGCCACGCCGAGCGCGAGCAGGCTCGCGAACATGATCCACTCGGGAACCCCGAGCCGCCATCCGGTCACGCCGGCCAGGCCCAGCAGCGCGGCGATCGCTCCTTCGACGAGCGCCACCTTGCCCACCGGCACCTGGTAGGCGCGCAGCAGGTGGTGCAGGTGGTCGCGCCCTGCGGCCATCGGCGAGCGTCCGTCGCGGATGCGCTGGATCGCTACCGACAGCGTGTCGACGATCGGCAGCGCGCAGATCCACAGCGCCGTGACCGGCGGAATGCCGCGCGCGCGCTGGGTGGCGTCGATCGCCGCCACCGCCAGCAGGTAACCGAGCAGCATGCTGCCGGTGTCGCCCATGAACATCAGCGCGCGCGGGCGCCCCGGAATGCGCGTTGAACATCAGGAACGCGAGCAGCGCGCCGATGGTCGCCAGGTTGCTGGTGAGCCGCGTCATGCCGCCCACCATCCACATGCTCGCCGCGAGCCAGCCGAACGACGACAGCATCACTTTGCCGGCCAGGCCGTCGAGCCCGTCGATCATGTTCACTGCGTTGATCACGCCGAGCACCGCGAACACGGTGAACGGCAGCGCCAGCACCGCCAGGCGCACCTGCACGCCGGGCAGCAGTTCGCCCAGCGAGTACAGCAGGTCGCCGTCGAAGAAGAGCGCGATCGCGACCACTGCCGCTTGCGCAAGCAGCTTGCGGCGCGCCGGAAGGCCGACCCGGTCGTCATGGATTCCGATCAGGATCAGCCCCAGGGCGCCGAGCGCGATCGGCATCTCCGGATTCCTCATGTCGGCGACCAGCCAGGTGGCGAACAGCCCGATCGCCATGCCGATGCCGCCGACCACCGGGGTGGGCACGTCGTGGGTGCAGTGCCCCCGCGGATGCGCGATCAGTCCGCACCGCGGTGCGAGCGCCATCGCGAAGATCAGCGCCGCCACGGTGATCGCCAGGCAGACGAGCGCAGCCAGAAGCATTCCGGAAAATGGAAAAAGGACCTTGACTGTAGGCGTATAGCGCTCCCGCGCGAGATGCGCAAGGCGGGGACCGGGTTCCGGCCACCGGAATGTGGCAAATTTGCCTAAGACTCTTGTTCTATTGAATTCAATCCATTACGCGGCGCTTTTCGATCCGTTTCTGAGGATCGGTGGCGCCCGGCTCAGGGCGACGTACCGCTCCCCGGTTCTTCGCCGCTTCCGGCGAGCCGGTGACGGCCACGGTGGAATTTCTTCACGCCGCGCCGGTTCGCCGGGGCTATACTGGCCGTCCCACTCACGTCCCACGGATCCCACCGGGATCCCACCCGCCATGAGCCCGACCGAAGCCCGCCTGCGCGAACTGCTCGAACGCCGCATCCTGATTCTCGACGGCGCGATGGGCACGATGATCCAGCGGCACCGGCTCGACGAGGCGGGCTACCGCGGCGAGCGCTTCGCCGATCTCGCGCGCGACGTGAAGGGCAACAACGAACTGCTCTCGCTGTCGCGCCCGGAAATCGTGCGCGAGATCCACGAGCAGTTCCTCGCGGCCGGCGCCGACATCGTCGAGACCAATACTTTCGGCGCGAGCGCGATCGCGCAGGCCGACTACCGGCTCTCGCACCTGGCGCGCGAGATGAACCTGGCCGCGGCGCGGCTCGCGCGCGAGGCCTGCGACCGCTTCAGCACCCCCGAGCGTCCGCGCTTCGTCGCGGGCGCCGTGGGCCCGCAGCCGAAGACCGCGTCGATCTCGCCCGACGTGAACGACCCCGGCGCACGCAACGTCACCTTCGACGAACTGCGCGCCGCCTACGACGAGCAGGTACGCGCGCTGGTCGAAGGCGGCGCCGACCTGCTGCTGCTCGAGACGATCTTCGACACGCTGAACGCCAAGGCGGCGGTGTTCGCGATCGACGCGATCATGGCCGAGCGCGAAGCCGCGGGCCTGCCGCGACTGCCGATCATGATCTCGGGCACGGTCACCGATGCGTCGGGCCGCATCCTGTCGGGGCAGACGGTCGAGGCGTTCTGGAATTCGCTGCGCCACGCGCGCCCGCTCACCGTGGGCCTGAACTGCGCGCTGGGCGCCGCGCTGATGCGCCCCTACGTGGAGGAGCTCTCGAAAAAGGCCGACACCTTCGTCTGCGTCTACCCCAATGCGGGGCTGCCGAACCCGATGTCCGAGACCGGCTTCGACGAAACCCCCGAGGTCACTGCGCGGCTGCTGGGCGAATTCGCGCGCGCCGGCTTCCTCAACGTGGCCGGCGGCTGCTGCGGCACCACGCCCGAACACATTGCCGCGATCGCGCAAGCCGTGGAAGGCGTCGCGCCCCGGCGCGTGCCCGAGCGCCCGCGCGCGATGCGGCTCTCGGGGCTGGAGGCGTTCACGGTCGACGATTCGTCCCTCTTCGTGAACGTGGGCGAGCGCACCAACATCACCGGCTCGAAAGCGTTCGCGCGGCTCATTCTCGGCGGGCAGTTCGACGAGGCGCTCGCGGTCGCGCGCCAGCAGGTGGAGAACGGCGCGCAGGTGATCGACGTGAACATGGACGAGGCGATGCTCGATTCGGCGGCGGCGATGACCCGCTTCCTGAACCTGCTCGCGTCCGAGCCCGACATCGCGCGCGTGCCGGTGATGATCGACAGCTCGAAGTGGGCGGTGATCGAGGCGGGCCTGAAGTGCGTGCAGGGCAAGTCGATCGTCAACTCGATTTCGCTGAAGGAAGGCGAAGAGGAGTTCCTGCGCCAGGCCACGCTGTGCCGGCGCTACGGCGCGGCCGTGGTGGTGATGGCCTTCGACGAGCAGGGGCAGGCCGACACCTTCGAGCGCAAAGTGCGGATCTGCGAACGCGCCTACCGGCTGCTGGTCGATCGCGTGGGCTTTCCGCCCGAAGACATCGTCTTCGACCCCAACATCTTCGCGATCGCCACCGGCATCGACGAGCACGACCACTACGCGGTCGACTTCATCGAGGCCACGCGCTGGATCCGCGCGAACCTGCCGCACGCGAAGGTCTCGGGCGGCGTCTCGAACGTGTCGTTCAGCTTCCGCGGCAACGATCCGGCGCGCGAGGCGATCCACACGGTGTTCCTCTACCACGCGATCCGCGCCGGCCTCACGATGGGCATCGTCAATGCGGGCATGGTGGGCGTGTACGACGAGCTCGACCCCGAACTGCGCGAGCGCGTCGAAGACGTGGTGCTCGATCGCAGGCCGCGGCTGCCCGCCGGCCACCCCGACGAAGGCAAGAGCGCCACCGAGCGCATGATCGAGTTCGCCGCCACGCTCAAGGCCGGCGGCGCGAAGAAGGAAGAGAACCTCGAGTGGCGCAACCAGCCGGTGGAGCAGCGGCTCGCGCACGCGCTGGTGAACGGCATCACCGCTTTCGTGGTGCAGGACACCGAAGAGGTGCGCGCGCAGATCGCGGCGCGCGGCGGCCGCCCGATCGAGGTAATCGAGGGCCCGCTGATGGACGGCATGAACATCGTGGGCGACCTCTTCGGCGCGGGCAAGATGTTCCTGCCGCAGGTGGTGAAGTCGGCGCGCGTGATGAAGCAGGCGGTGGCGCACCTGGTGCCCTTCATCGAGGAGGAGAAGCGCCAGCTCGAGGCCTCGGGCGCCGACGTCTCGTCGCGCGGGCGCGTGGTGGTGGCCACCGTGAAGGGCGACGTGCACGACATCGGCAAGAACATCGTCACCGTCGTGCTCCAGTGCAACAACTTCGAGGTGGTGAACATGGGCGTGATGGTGCCGTGTTCGGAGATCCTCGCGCGCGCGAAGGAAGAGAACGCCGACATCGTCGGGCTCTCGGGCCTGATCACGCCTTCTCTCGAGGAGATGGCTTACGTCGCGAAGGAGATGGAGCGCGACCCGTGGTTTCGCGAGCGCAAGGTGCCGCTGCTCATCGGCGGCGCGACCACTTCGCGCGTGCACACCGCGGTGAAGGTGGCGCCCAACTACTCGGGGCCGGTGGTCTACGTGCCCGACGCATCGCGCTCGGTGCCGGTGGTGCAGGCCCTGATGTCGGCCGAGCAGCGCGACGAGTTCCTCGCGGGGCTGGCCGCCGACTACGAGCGCGTGCGCGCGCAGCACGCATCGAAGAAGGCGCCGAACCTGGTGCCGCTGGCGCAGGCGCGCGCCAATCGGCTGCCCTTCGACTGGCTGCACGCCGGCCCCGACGGCGGGCCGTACCGGCCGCCGAAGCCCAGGTTCATCGGCCAACGCGAGTTCCGCAATTTCGATCTGGCCGAAATCGCCACGTTCATCGACTGGGGGCCGTTCTTCCAGACCTGGGACCTGCACGGCGCGTTTCCGGCGCTGCTCGAAGACGAAGTGGTGGGCGAGTCGGCGCGCCGCGTGTACTCCGACGGCAAGTCGATGCTCAGGCGGGTGATCGAGGGCCGCTGGCTCACCGCCAACGGCGTGGCGGGTTTCCTGCCGGCCAACACGGTGAACGCCGACGACATCGAGATCTACACCGACGAGACGCGCACCGAGGTGGCCTTCACCTGGCGCAACCTGCGCCAGCAGGCCGCCAAGCGCGAAGGCGTGGCCAACAAGTGCCTGGCCGACTTCATCGCGCCGAAGTTCATCGACGGCAAGCCGAGCGGCATCGCCGACTACATCGGCATGTTCGCGGTGACTGCCGGCCTGGGCATCGAGAACAAGCTCGCCGAGTTCACGAGGCTGCTCGACGACTACTCGGTGATCATGCTCGAGGCGATCGCCGACCGCATGGCCGAGGCTTTCGCCGAGTGCCTGCACGCGCGCGTGCGCCGCGACCTGTGGGGCTACGCGGCCGACGAGACGCTCTCGAACGAGGAACTCATCGCCGAGAAATACCGCGGCATCCGGCCCGCGCCCGGCTATCCGGCCTGCCCCGAGCACACGGTGAAGCGCGCGCTCTTCGACACGCTGCGCGCCGAAGAGATCGGCATGAACCTCACCGAGCACTTCGCGATGATGCCGGCCTCGAGCGTGAGCGGCTTCTATTTCTCGCACCCGCTGGCCGACTACTTCGCGGTGGGCCGCATCGGCGAAGACCAGCTGAAGGACTACGCGGCGCGCGCCGCGCGCGACGAGGAAGAGCTGCGGCGGGTGCTGGCGCCGGTGCTTTAGAGCGACGGCGGTCGTCCATCTAGACCGATTACCATTTCCGGAGCTCCCGGCGACGACGCGAAACAGTATCAGGTCCGTGCAGTGAACACGGCGATCGAGGAATCGAAGAAGTGAAGCGTTCTGCTCGTTACGTCAAGATTGTCGAGTGGTCCGACGAAGATCGGTGCTACGTTGGTAGCGCGCCAGGGCTTCTGTACGGTGGCTGCCACGGAGATGACGAGCTGGTTGTGTTCGAAGAGCTCAGCCAGATCGTCGAGGAGACGATCGAGCTCTACATCAAGGAAGGACGTCCGCTACCGCCCGCGACTTCGGGGCGCGACTACGCCAACAAGATGCAGCACGTGGCGTAACCACGTCGGGTCTACGTTGAAGCAGAACTCAGAGGCGAATCCGGGGCTGCGCCCGGCAGGTTGACGTCAGAGGTCACCGGCGTCGGCCGCCTGCATCAGCGATGCATTGCTGCGTGGATCGGCGCCGGGCTGCAGGCCACCTTTGCCGCGAAACACCCGCAGGTGTGTGCGAACCCGCTTCCGGGGCACTTCTCGCGTACACAGGCGAAGCTGCAGGGCTTCCTCGACGATCCGTGCAAGGGTGATGCCCCGATGCGCGGCGAGTGCTTTCGCCTCGGCCAGCAGTGCCTCTTCGAGATCGAGGGTGACCTTCATCCCCCGAGGATGCAGATTTCCGCGCGGCACTGCAATCGCCATGTCGGCTCAGGTCCTTTCCGTCCCGGTGCCGCTGCGCGCGTCTATCCTTCGAACACGCGCGGGCGCAGAATATCCAGCTGTCGCCACCCGGCGCACATCGAACTTGCGCCCGACACGATCGGACGTGGAGCGACGACCATGAACGAGCACGCCAAGCCGCTGCGCCTGCACGTGCCCGAGCCCACCGGGCGTCCGGGCCATCCCACCGATTTTTCCTACCTGCGCCTGGCGCCCGCCGGCGAGGCGCACAGGCCGCCCATCCAGGTGCGCGCTGCCGACACCGCCGATCTCGCCGCCTCGCTGGTGCGCGTGCTCGACGACGAGGGCCGCGCGCTGGGCCCGTGGGCGCCGCAGCTCGAACCGCAGCGGCTGCGCGCCGGCCTGCGCGCGATGCTGGTCACGCGCATTTTCGATGCGCGCATGCTGATCGCGCAGCGCCAGAAGAAGCTCTCGTTCTACATGCAGTGCCTGGGCGAGGAGGCGATCGCGGTCGCGCAGGCGATGGCGCTGCGCGACGGCGACATGTTCTTCCCGAGCTACCGCCAGCTCGGGCTGCTGATGGCGAAGCAGGTGCCGCTGCAGGAGCTGATCTGCCAGCTGCTGTCGAACGAATGCGACCCGCTGAAGGGCCGCCAGCTGCCGGTGCTGTACTCGCGGCGCAAGGACGGCTTCTTCTCGCTCTCGGGCAACCTGGCCACGCAGTTCGTGCAGGCGGTGGGCTGGGCGATGGCCTCGGCGATCAAGGGCGACACGAAGATCGCTTCGGGATGGATCGGCGACGGTTCCACCGCCGAGCCCGACTTCCACAATGCGCTCACGTTCGCGCACGTGTACCGCGCGCCGGTGATCCTGAACGTGGTCAACAACCAGTGGGCGATCTCCACGTTCCAGGCGATCGCCGGCGGCGAGCGCGCCACTTTCGCGTCGCGCGGCGTGGGCGCCGGCATCGCGTCGCTGCGGGTCGACGGCAACGACTTCCTCGCGGTGTTCGCCGCCTCGCAGTGGGCGGCCGAGCGCGCGCGCCACAACCTCGGGCCCACGCTGATCGAATGGGTCACCTATCGCGCGGGCGCGCACTCCACCTCCGACGATCCGTCGAAATACCGGCCCGCCGACGACTGGCAGCGCTTTCCGCTGGGCGATCCGGTGGCGCGGCTCGAGCGCCACCTGGAGACGCTCGGCGAGTGGTCGGCGCAGCAGGGCGAGCAGTTGCGCAAGGAGATCGAGGCCGAGGTGATCGCCGCGCAGAAGGAAGCCGAGCGCCACGGCACGCTGCTCGACGGGCGCGTGCCGTCGGCCGACACGATCTTCGAGGACGTCTACGCGCAGATGCCGGCGCACCTGCGCCGGCAGCGCGAACAGTTGAGGAGCGAGTCATGAGCACGCCAGCGGCAGTCACGCCGAGCGCCTCGGCCGCCGGAGCGCGCACCCGGATGACGATGATCCAGGCGCTGCGCTCGGCGATGGACCTGATGCTCACGCGCGACCCCGACGTGGTGATCTACGGCGAAGACGTCGGCTACTTCGGCGGCGTGTTCCGCGTCACCGAGGGGTTGCAGGCGAAGCACGGGCGCACGCGCGTGTTCGATGCGCCGATTTCCGAAGGCGGCATCGTCGGCACGGCGATCGGCATGGCGGCCTACGGATTGCGCCCGGTGGTCGAGATCCAGTTCGCCGACTACTCGTATCCGGCCTACGACCAGATCGTCTCCGAGGCGGCGCGGCTGCGCTACCGCTCGGCGGGCGACTTCACCGCGCCGATCACGATCCGCATGCCGTGCGGCGGCGGCATCTACGGCGGCCAGACGCACAGCCAGAGCCCGGAGGTGCTCTACACGCACGTCTGCGGGCTGCGCACCGTGATGCCGTCGAACCCGTACGACGCCAAGGGGCTGCTGATCTCGGCGATCGAGTGCGGCGATCCGGTGATCTTCCTCGAGCCCAAGCGGCTGTACAACGGGCCGTTCGACGGCCACCACGACCGGCCGGTGGTGCCGTGGTCGAAGCATCCGCGCGGTGAAGTGCCCGAGGGCTACTACACCGTGCCGCTCGAGTCGGCGGCGGTGCAGCGCCCGGGCAGCGATCTCACCGTGCTCGCCTACGGCACGATGGTCTACGTGGCCGAAGCGGCCGCCGCCGAGACCGGCATCGACGCCGAGATCATCGACCTGCGCAGCCTGTGGCCGCTCGACCTCGACACGATCGTCGAGTCGGTGAAGAAGACCGGCCGCTGCGTGGTGGTGCACGAGGCCACGCGCAGCAGCGGCTTCGGCGCCGAACTGGTGGCGCTGGTGCAGGAGCACTGCTTCTTCCACCTCGAGGCGCCGATCGAGCGCGTCACCGGCTGGGACACGCCGTATCCGCACGCGCAGGAGTGGGCCTACTTCCCCGGGCCGAAGCGGGTCGGCGCGGCGATGCGCCGCGCGATGGAGGCCTGAGCATGGCCGCCCGCACGATCAAGGTGCCCGACATCGGCGAGGGCATCGCCGAAGTCGAGCTGGTCGAGTGGCTGGTGAAGACGGGCGACGCGGTCGCCGAAGACCAGCCGCTGGCGGTCGTGATGACCGACAAGGCGAGCGTGGAGATACCGTCGCCGCTGGCGGGCACCGTGGTTGCGCTCGCAGGCGAAGCGGGGCAGATGCTCGCGGTGGGCGCGGAATTGATCCGGATCGAACCGGCTGGTGGGGCAGGGCCAGCTCGGGTTGATGTGACGGCAGGCGCGGCTGGGGTGGAACCGGCGGCAGGAGCGACAGCGACGGCCGGGCGGGCAGGGACGTCACGCCCGGCCGGGGCGGAACCGGCGCCGGCGGCCGAAACGGGCACCGTGATTCGCGGCGCCGCGCCGGAGGCGCCCGTGATTGTCGACAAGCCGCTCGCGTCGCCGTCGGTGCGCCGCCATGCGCGCGATCGCGGCATCGACCTGCGGCAGGTGCCCGGCAGCGGGCCGGGCGGGCGCGTGCGGCACGAAGACCTCGAGCGTTTCGCCGCGCGGGCGATCGCGCCCGCCGTCGGCGCAGCGGCACCCGCGCACCGCGCTGCCGCTGCGGCCGCGCCCGAGGTGGCAGCCGCAGCGGCGTTCGTGCGTGCACCCGCCGGGCCGCGCTACGCCGAGCGCCACGACGAGTTGGCGGTGCCGGTGATCGGCTTGCGCCGGCGCATCGCCGAGAAGATGCAGCAGGCCAAGCGCCACATTCCGCACTTCAGCTACGTCGAGGAAGTCGACGTCACCGAACTGGAGGCGCTGCGCGCGCAGCTGAACGCGAAGCACGGCGCCCAACGCGGGCGGCTCACGCTGCTGCCGTTCCTGCTGCGCGCGATCGTGCTGGCGGTGCGTGCGTATCCGCAGGTGAACGCGCGCTATGACGACGAGGCCAACGTGGTCACCCGCTACGGCGCGGTGCACGCGGGCATCGCCACGCAAACCGGGGCCGGGCTGATGGTGCCGGTGCTGCGCCACGCCGAGGCGCTCGACCTGTGGGCCACGGCGGCCGAAATCGCGCGGCTCGCGCAGGCCGCGCGCAGCGGCAAGGCGCTGCGCGACGAACTGTCGGGCTCGACGATTACCGTCACCAGCCTGGGCGCGCTCGGCGGCATCGCATCGACGCCGGTGATCAATCACCCGGAAGTGGCGATCGTGGGCGTGAACCGCATCGTCGAGCGGCCGGTGATTCTCGGCGGCGCGGTGGTGGCGCGCAGGATGATGAACCTGTCGACGTCGTTCGACCACCGCGTGGTCGACGGCATGCACGGCGCCGAGTTCGTGCAGGCGCTGCGCGGCTACCTCGAGTGCCCGGCGACGATGTTCATCGAGTGATGCGCAGGCGATCGAAGCTAACCGGGGAAGCGGTAGATCGCCGCCAGCCCGGTGATCGTCGGCATGCGTGCCGCCGGCACGATCACCACTTCGCCGCCGGTCGCGATCACGCGCTCGCCGATGTCGTCGAGCAGGTCGTCCACCTCGGGGTCGGCGAGATTGGCTTCGACCACGCTGCCGTCGGCGGGATCGAAACGCCCCGGAATGATGCGGTCGGCCTCGATCAGCAGCGTGGCCACCTGGCCGGCCGCGGCGGCTTTCGCCACTTCGTGCAGGTCGTCGCTGCCCGCTTTCTTCGGCCTGGCCGCTTCGAAAGCGTTCACCAGTTTCGCGAGCCGCGCGAGGTACCAGGGCTCGACGAGCGCCCAGGCGCGCGTGCGCAGCTGATCGAGCGACAGGTCGTCGGGGTGCACGTCGAGTGCGTCGGCCGCCAGCATCGGATTGCGGCTGATGCCGCGGAACAGGCGATGGTGCTCGGGCAGCGCCGCGAGCAGCAGCGGCAGGCCCGTGGGCCGCGAATAGTGCTCGAGCACGTCGGCGTCGATCGTGCGGAAGAAGTGCTCGGTCTCCCGGTCGCGCATCGCCTGCTTCAGGTCGGTGCCGTGCCGCGTGGTCGCGCCCAGCGCGCCCGAGCCGTAGACCCGAGTTGCGCGCTCGCGCACCGGCGCGGGCGCGGCCGAGTCGATCGCCAGGTCGACCTCGGCGATCGCGTCGCGGTTGCCCTCGAACAGCCGCGCTTCGTGGCGATTGAGCCCGAGAATGTGATAGCGGTCGGCCGATTGAAGGATGCGCATCAGCGGCTTGGTGTGGAAGCTGTCGGCCACCACGGTGAGTTCGGCCACCGGCCGCTGCAGGC
>WBZO01005918.1_pt1 | contig 12131 bp, 8 predicted proteins | sample 5204261 | NCBI WGS metagenome assembly WBZO01 (sample SAMN12412400, study PRJNA552823) | activated sludge metagenome | isolation source: activated sludge from anammox sidestream of wastewater treatment plant... | place: USA: North Carolina | collected 2017-09 | reverse complement strand
TGTTGATGTGAATCGGGTGCGTTATGCCTATACCCTCATTGGTGGCGCGCTGGTAGGCCTTGCTGGAGCGGCTTATTCACTCAACGTCAAGCTTGGTTGGTCCGACGGCCATATCCGTGGTATGGGCTGGATTGCGCTGGCCATCGTCATTTTCGGTGGTTGGTCGCCTATTCGTGGCGCGTTCGGCGCGTTGCTCTTTGGGGCGACCAAAGCGCTGGCCACGGTGCTCCAGCGCGCATTTCCTGAGGTGTCGGTGGTGGCGTTCAATAGCATCCCCTGGCTCCTTATGATTTTTGTCTTGTTGGCTGTGGGTAGCGACTATACCGAGCGATTTATCAACGCCATGCCTCGGAGCTGGCAACGACCGCTACGCCGCGTTTTGCGCGTCTCGCCGCCGATGGCGTTAGGGACGACCTTCCATGAAGGATAGCGGCCAATCTGATCGAGGAGACTCATGGTCACTTTTTTCGCCAAATATCCACGATTTGCACGACTCATCGACCTGTTCCTGCCGGTTTTAGCCACGCTTGCGGCGTTAGGCGTGGGCGCGATTATGCTCCAGCTTATGGGAGCTAATCCGATAACGGCCTATCGCGCCTTGCTGAACGGGGCGTTTGGTAGCACGAATGCGCTGGCCGACACGATCGTCCGCGCTACACCCCTACTCCTCGTCGCTCTTGGCATCTGCATCGCCTTCCGTGCCGGCGTCATCAATATCGGTGGTGAAGGTCAATTGGTCGCCGGAGCTATCCTGGGCACGCTCGTTGCCCTGCAATTCCCTGATACTCCCGGTATTGTAATCATCCCCGCCGGCCTGATCGCCGGATTTATCGGCGGAGCCATCTGGGGGGCTATCCCCGGCGTGTTAAAGGCTTATTTCAACGTGAATGAGATCCTCAGCACGATCATGCTCAACATCATCGCCGTCCAGGGGATGAACTATTTGCTGCGTGGGCCCATGATCGATCCGGTGCAGGCTCAAGCGGCCTCGCGCATTCCGCAGACGGCTCGATTTGCGCAGGCGTTCGACTTGCCTCGCTGGGTTCCGACCCGGCTGCACCTGGGGGCGTTGATCGCGGTGATCCTGGCTTTCCTGGTCTATATTCTGTTGTGGCGAACAACCGTCGGCTATCGCATCCGGGCCGTTGGCCTGAATCCCGACGCGTCTCGTTATGCGGGCATTAACGTCAAGCGCAACATCGTCCTGGCGCTGCTGTTGAGCGGAGCCTTCGCTGGGTTGGCGGGCGCGGTGCAGGTTTACGGCGTGCACCATCGCATGTTCACGGACGGATCGCTGGCGGGGTTCACCGGATCGGCCGGGTTTAACGGCATCGTGGCGGCTTTGTTTGGCCGGCTCAACCCCATTGGCGCTATCCCGGCCTCTTTCGTCTTTGGCGCCTTGATTGTAGGGGCTAACAGCTTGCAACGAACGATGCAGGTGCCTGCCGCGTTGAGCACCGTTCTCAACGGTCTTGTGGTTATCTTTGTCGTCAGCACTGAAATATTCAGCCGCCGGCTCAACCGCAGTCGCCGGATCGGAACCGAGACAGTTTCCATCTCGCAGACCAAGCCCGAAGCGCCCCCTGTCGGGCAGACCGAGCTTGAAATGGCCCCCGTATCACCGGCTGAATCTTCCGCATCGCCTGTCCCGAACATCGAAGGAGAAACCTCCCAATGATCAGCAATCTATTTACCACGGCCGTCCTGATCGGTATCCTGACCTCTGGTATCAGGTTGGCAACGCCCTATCTATTCGCCTCTATCGGCGAAATGTTTGGCCAACGCAGCGGCGTGTTCAACCTTGGCGTCGAAGGCATCATGCTCATGGGGGCGTTTGCCGCCTTCTACTTTACGTTCCACTATGGCAACCCGTGGCTGGGCGTTTTGGCGGCGATGATCGTCGGCGCCCTCATGGGATTGGCCATGGCCGTTATCAGTGTTACTATGCAGGCCGAGCAGGGTATCAGCGGTATTGGTTTATATCTCTTCGGTCTGGGCATGAGCGACCTGTTATTCCAGAAGCTGATCGGCTCTGTTGAAACGGCTCGCGGCTTCCGCCCGCTCAGCTTTCCTATTCTGAATAATATTCCCGGCATCGGGCCAGCCCTTTTTCAGATTACCCAGCAGAGTATCCTGGTCTATCTGGCCTATGCCCTGGTACCGGTCGCCTGGTATGTTTTGTATCGGACGACCTTGGGATTGAAGATTCGCGCTGCAGGCGAGAACCCGGCTGCTGCCGACGCATTAGGTGTTAGCATTGCCCGCACGCGCTACGCGACGCTTACTTTTGGCGGCATTATGTCGGGCGTCGCTGGAGCTTCGCTTTCTATCGCCCTGCTCAACGTATTCCAGCAAAATATGACCAGCGGCCTGGGTTTCATCGCTGTTGCCCTGGTTTATTTCGGCGGTTGGCGTCCTTATGGCGTTCTCTTTGGCGCGCTTCTGTTCAGCATGGTGAATGCGTTGCAGCTCTGGATCCAGGCGTTGAACATCCCGATTCCGGGAGATGCATCAGAATTGCTTATTATGATGCCTTATGTGTTGACCATTGTCGTCCTCGTTTTCTCGGCCGGCCGTACGCGCAAGCCTTCGGCACTCGGCGTACCCTACGAGCGCGGAACCTAGAATCGTTAAGACGACTGACTAAAAGGAGGTGGTGCATCGGCAAATCGAACCTGTTCCTTAATTCTGTTGAAGGTCGATCGAATCATCGGTCGAACCATCCAACCATTGGTGGAGAAGAGATTCTCATGTGGAAATCTGCCTATAAAATGGAGAAGAAGATAATGAAACGTTTTGCTTGGCTTACCTTATTGTTGGTCCTGGCACTGGTGCTCGTCGCCTGTGGAGGCTCAAAGCCACCCGCCGAAGCGCCGAAACCTACCGCGGAAACCGCTGCTCCCGCTGAGGAGACGACTCAAGAAGAAGCCGCTCCGCCGGCTAAAGAAGGGCCGTTCCGTGTCGCCGTAGTTATGCCCAGTGCGATCAACGACCTGGCCTTCAGCCAGAGTATGTTTGAGACGTTGACCAAGATTCAGAATGAATTAGGCCCGGATAATTTCCAGTTTGCCTATTCTGATAATATGTTCGTGGTTGACGATGCGGCGACGGCCATGCGCGATTATGCCAGCCAGGGATACGACCTGATCCTTGGCCATGGGTCGCAATATGGCGGCTCGCTCCAGGAGATCGCTCCGGACTTCCCGAACACCAGCTTCGCCTGGGGTACCACGGTTGATACGTTTGGTATTCCTAACATCTACGCCTATGAGGCTCGGTCCGAGGAAGGCGGTTATGTTAACGGCGTTACCGCTGCGTTGATGTCGAAGAGCGGAATGCTCGGCGTCATCGGTCCGATTGAGACGGGCGATGCCAAACTGTATGTCGATGGTTTCGTGGCCGGCGCGAAGGCTACTAACCCTGACATCGTTGTCAACGTTAACTACATCGGCTCCTTCAGCGACACCGCTCTGGCGGCCGAAGCAGCCAGCACCCAGGTGGGCGCCGGTGCGGATGCCCTGACCGGTTCAGCCCAGATGGTTGCCGGCGCGATCGGCGTAGCCGAAAGCAAGAACGTGCCGTGGTTCGGCACTCAGTCGAGCCAGACTGCCCTTGCGCCCAGCGTTGTAGTCGCCAGCCAGGTCTACGACTGGGAAAATGTAGTCAAGACCATCATGGAAAACGTGAAGGCTGGCAAGCTTGGCGGCACTTCCTTCGAGTTGACGCTGGCCAATGGCGGCCTGGTCATGGATTACAACCCTGCCTATGACCTCCCGGCGGATGTGCGGGCGGCGGCTGACGCAGCTGCGGCCGGCATCGCTTCGGGTGCGATCTCCGTGTTCGGTGGCCCGACGACGGCCCCGGCTGAGGGGACTACGGGCGAAGTGGCTCCGATTACCTTCGGCATGATCCTGGTTGGCCCGAAGAACGACCATGGCTGGAGCCAGGCGAACTACGAGGGTGGTCATTACGTCCTCGACAAGATCCCCGGCATGACCGAGGACAATCTGATCGTCTTCGAATCGCTCAACCCCGGCGATAAACCGGAAGCGACTCTGGAAGGCGTGGTCGACGACATGGTCGCCCAGGGCGCGAAGGTCATCTTCACGACCTCGGATGAGTTCCAGGAAGACACGCGCAGCGCCGCCCTGAAGTATCCGGATGTCAAGTTCATCATGGTTTCCGGCGACGATGTCATCACCGGCAAGGCGTCGGATAACCTGGGCAACGTCATGGGCCGCATGGAATTGATGAAGGCTGTTTCCGGTTGCGCCGCTGCTCTGACGACCCAGACCGGCAAGATCGGTTACCTCGGCCCGTTGACCAACGATGAGACCCGTCGTTTGGTGTCCTCGGCCTACCTCGGCGCTCGCTACTGCTGGGAGAATTACCGTGGTAATGATCCCGCCGACCTGACGTTCTCCGTCAACTGGATCGGCTTCTGGTTCAATATCCCCGGCGTCACCCTCGACCCGACCGAAGTTGTGACCAACTTCCTTGACACGGGCACGGATGTCGTCCTGAGCGGTATCGACACCACGGAAGCGATCGATGTCACCGGCCAGCGCGCCGCACGTGGCGAAGCTGTTTGGGGCATCCCCTACGACTTCGTTGGTGCTTGCGACGCCGCGCCCGAGGCCTGCCTTGGCGTTCCGTTCTTCAACTGGGGCCCGCAGTACCTGCGTCTGGTCTCCGCAGTTTCCGCCGGCACGTGGGAACAGTCCTGGGACTGGGTCGGCCCGTACTGGGATGACATCCTCAATCTCGACAAGACGAATGTCGGTTGGGTCGACGGCCCGGCTCTGAGCGACGAGAACGCCGCCTTCCTGCATCAGTTCATCGATGGCATGGCCAGCGGCGATATCGACGTCTGGACCGGCCCGATCAACCTGCAGGATGGCACGCCCTACATCGCTGAGGGCAAGGTTGCCACAGATGAAGAGATCTGGTTCCTGCCGCAACTGCTCGAAGGCATGATCGGCGCGAGCAAGTAGTGTATTCAGGACGTCTATTGGACGTTAGATCATAAATAATGTCCGGTGCCCGATCTTGCGAAAGCGGGTCGGGCGCCGGACAGCGCCGCAAATAGCGAACGAAGATAAATCATGACTACAGAACTTCTCCCCTCCGGTCGTCCTCGAATCGACCACCTGGAGATGCTCGGCATCACCAAACGTTTCCCTGGCGTACTGGCCAACGATCATATTGATTTTGATGTGCGTTCCGGCGAAGTTCATGCCTTGCTGGGTGAAAACGGCGCGGGCAAGAGCACGCTGATGAAGATCCTGTATGGTCTTTATCATCAGGACGAGGGGGAGATCCGCCTGAACGGTGAAGTAATCTCCATCCATTCTCCGGCTGACGCGATCCGCAACGGCATCGGCATGATCCATCAGCACTTTATGCTTGTTCCCACGTTGACCGTGGCGGAGAATGTCGCCCTGGGCCTTAAATCTTCGCGTGGCTTCCGCACCGATTTGGACCGCGTAGCCGAGCGGATCGACGAGTTGGCCTCGCTCTACGGCTTGCAGGTCGATCCCGATGACTACATCTGGCAATTGTCGGTGGGGCAGCAGCAGCGGGTGGAGATTTTGAAAGTGCTTTATCGAGGCGCGGCTTTGTTGATCCTGGACGAACCGACGGCCGTGCTGACCCCGCAGGAAGTTGATGAGTTCTTCGTGACGCTGGAGCAGATGAAGAAGGACGGGCACGCGCTCATCTTCATCTCCCACAAACTGCACGAGATCGTGCAACTCTGCAGCCGGGTAACTGTTTTGCGCGACGGCCGGACGATCGGCACGCGCCCTGTCGCCGGCGTAACCAAGCAACAATTAGCCGAGATGATGGTCGGCCGGCCGATGGCTACCCAGCCGGAAAGAGAGAAACTCGAGACAAATGAAGTACGCCTGAGCCTGCAAGATGTCCAGGCGCATAGCGATCGAGGACATGCCGCGCTGCGTGGCATATCTTTTGATCTGAAGTCGGGGGAGATCGTCGGTTTGGCGGGTGTCTCCGGCAATGGTCAGCGTGAACTGGCCGAGGTGATTGCCGGGTTGCGGCCGATGACGGGTGGATCGATTACGGTGGGCGACAAACAGACGAATGGCATGAACCCGCGCCAGATTATGGATTTGGGGCTTTCCTACATCCCTGAAGAGCGAATGCGCGACGGGATGATTAAGGAGTTTACCGTCTCGGAAAATCTCATTCTGCGCGAATTCGACCAATCGCCTTTTTCCGCAAAAGGCTTCCTGAATCGGGGGACGATCCAGCGTAACGCCAAGAACCTGGTCAAGGACTTCAGCGTTAAGACGCCGTCGATCGATACGCCAGTCAAGAACCTTTCAGGCGGCAATATCCAGAAGCTGGTGCTGGCGCGAGAGATCTCACGGGAGCCAAAAGTGATCGTTGCTGCCCAACCGACTCGTGGCCTCGATATTGGCGCGATGGAATACGTCCACGCCCAATTACTCAAACAGCGCGAGTTGGGCCTGGCCACGCTGCTAATTTCAGAAGATCTGGATGAGATTCTGGCGTTGTCCGACCGGATTCTGGTCATCTTCGGCGGCGAGATCATGGGCGAACTGCCGCGAAGCGAGGCGACGCCGGAGAAACTGGGCCTGATGATGGCCGGCGAACGCCAGAGCGAGGAACTCGAAAGCGCGGCATCGACTCCGTAGAGCGGCGGGGGCAGGCGCTACTTGAGGCGTTTCCGCCCTGCTAACCAGAACAGAAGAAGCCCGACGACCGCAAGCGAGAGCAATCCAGCGGCGCGTTTTTCGCGTTGCCCTGCGCCGGGCGGTTCAGTAGCGGCGATCCATTCGAAGGTATCCGATATCCCTGATTGCAGCGGCCGCGGCCGCCAGCCCAGCTCGGCGCGAGCCTTGTCCGCCCGACCGGCATAACTGATGCCGTGTAACCGGAATAGTTCCTTGCTGAAGGCGGCGGGCAGGGTGACGATGGATTCCATGTGGCCTAACATGGGCGCCAGATTGCGAGCAAATCGCGCGGGAATCGTGAGGATTGGCGGGCGCTTGCCCGTTAATTGTGCCCAGAACTCAACCATCTCGCCCAGAGGAACGGCTGGCCCGGCCAGGATGTAGCTTTCGCCCGGAAGGCCTTTTTCGGCCGCCAGGATATGGCCCTCGGCTATATCATCCACATGGGCGTAGCACAGCGTCGTCTCTGGCCCAGGCAAGACCGGCAGCAAACCGCGATAGAAAAGACGCATGGTATAAGCCAGCCAGCTCGTGTCGCCCGGGCCATAGACCGCCCCGGGCATGACGATGATGATGGGCGCACCCTGGGCGATAAGCGGCTCGGCCACATCGTAGTGGGCTGACCATTTTGTGCGGTCGTACTCTGACAGAAAGGGGCCGCCGGCGTAATAAGTTTCATCAGGTAGAGCGCCATACGTATTGCCGAATACAGCTACTGTACTGGTATAGACGATCCGGGGGACGCCTAATTCATGGGCCAGCCCCAGGACATTGCGCGTGCCGTCAACGTTGACCGATTCGCACCGCGCGATCCCTTCGAGGGTATAATCATAGACACCGGCGATATGGAAAACGATGTCGCTGTTGCGCATCCCTTCGCGCATCGATTCGCGTACGGTAACGTCGCCGACGATGGCCGTAGCGCCCATTTCGCGCAGCATCGCCGCGCCCCGCTCGGAGCGCGCGAGGGCTGTGACTTGATAGCTGCGGGCGATGAGCTTTCGTATAACAGCGCGACCGATGAACCCTGTGCCGCCGGTTACAAATGCTTTCATGACTTGCTCCTTGTTCGGATTCGTGGCGATTATATCGTATGGTCTCGGGCTGGCGTAGGTCGACGTTCTGATCTGGCCCGATGGCTGGAAACTGTTATTGTTACGAGGCCCGCAAGGCCCAGGGTAAATTAATCATCAGTGAACTTGATTGTTGGCTGACTTTCGTTTGCGTATGCTTTCGTTTGTAGGTCATGAAAGGCGAGGGCATTTTGAGGTATTTCACATGGTGGACATTCTGGCTACGGCCAACAAGATTATTGAGAACGTTGAACAGGTCATAGTCGGCAAGTACCAGCCGGTGCAATTGACGGTGCTGGGGCTGCTTTGCCAAGGACATATCCTCATTGAAGATGTGCCCGGCGTTGGCAAGACAGTATTGGCCAGATCGCTCGCCAAATCAGTCGGCTGTAAGTTCCAGCGCATCCAGTTCACTCCTGACATGCTGCCCAGCGACGTGACCGGCGTGTCCGTTTTCAATCAGCAGACCCGTGAATTTGAATTTCGTCCCGGCCCCATCCATGCTCAAATTGTCCTGGTCGATGAAATCAATCGCGCCACGCCCAAGACACAATCGGCCCTTCTGGAGGCGATGGAAGAGCGTCAGGTGACCGTTGACGGAGTATCCCATCCTCTCGGGCCGCCGTTTATGGTGTTGGCCACCCAGAACCCGATCGAATATGAAGGGACATTTCCCCTTCCTGAGGCTCAACTGGATCGCTTCATGTTACGCATCCAGCTCGGCTATCCGGGCAAAGAGGAAGAGATCGAGATCCTTAGTCGCCAGCAGCACCGGCATCCGATCGACGTTCTGGGGCAGGTCGTCGATGTTGCAGAGTTGCGCGAAGCGCAGGAGGCGGTCAAGAACATCTATGTCGATCAGCTGGTGAAGGAATACATCGTCGATATTGTGCGCCAGACGCGCGAGCATCCCGATGTTTATCTCGGCTCGAGTTCGCGTGGCGCCCTGGCCATCTTCCGGCTGGGACAGGCGCGGGCGGCCGTTCTGGGACGTGACTACGTGTTGCCCGATGATGTCAAGGCGTTGGCTGGCCCGACCCTGGGCCACCGCATCATCGTCGGTCCGGCGGCGCGCATCAAGGATGTTGAACCAGAGCAAATCATCCAGGACATCGTCGAGCAGATCGCTGTTCCCGGCGCGCAAGTTGGCCGCCGGCAGGCACGCGCATGATGGCTGCATTTCTGGGGCAGCGACGGACTGTTGTCCTTGGCCTGGCTCTGGCAGCCTTTATAGCCGGGTTGATGACCGGGCAGGCGTTGTTCTTTACGCTGGCTTATTTACTGAGCCTGCTGCTGATCATCTCCTTTGTCTGGTCCTGGATGAACCTGAACAGCGTGCAATTGTCGCGCGTGACGAGAGTGCGACGGACGCAAGTGGGACGACCGTTTGAAGAACGCTTCACAATTCGCAATACGGCGATCGTGCCCAAGCTCTGGCTGGAAGTGCGAGACTTCTCAACATTGCCCCACCATTATTCCAGCCATGTCGTCAATAATTTACGTGCGAAACAAGGCTATAGCTGGCGGGTCACGACGATTTGCCGGCAACGCGGTCGCTACCAACTTGGGCCGATCCGGCTGCGCACCAGCGATCCGTTTGGGCTGTTTCCTCTCGAGCGCGATCTGCCCCAAACCAGCAACGTCGTTGTCTTTCCGATGACGTTTGATATCCAGCAATTCGCTCTGCCGGTTGGCGTTTTGCCCGGAGGCGATGCCTTAAGGCGCCATACCCATTACATCACCACCAATGCGGCCGGCGTCCGTGACTACGAGCCGGGCGACAGCTTTAATCGTATTCACTGGCGTTCGACGGCGCGGCGCGATCGTCTGATCGTAAAAGAGTTCGAGCTGGACCCTTTGGCCGATATCTGGGTTGTGCCCGATATGTCCGTCTATGGGCATACGATGTCGCGTGAATCATCGGCTTCCGCATCTCCGCTTCCCGGCGATATTTCGGGCTGGCTTAAGATGCAGGAATTCCAGTTGCCCGAATCAACGGAAGAGTACGTCGTAGCCATTGCGGCTTCGGTGGCGCAATTCTTCCTGCGTCGCGATCGCGCTGTTGGCATGATGGCTTACGGACAGTCGAACGAAATCCTGCAGCCCGATCGCGGGGAACGGCAATTCAATCGCATACTGGAGACGCTGGCTGTGTTACGCGCCGAGGGTTTAGTGCCGATGCAGGATATGCTACATGCGGAGGCTCACCTGTTCCCGCGCGGCACAACGCTCATCGTCGTCACGTCCAATGTGCAGGAGGAGTGGTCGTTGTCTGCCCGTCAGCTCGCCCGACGTGGCTTGCGTGTGGTCACGATCCTGGTCAACCCTGAATCGTTTTTCGGACGACGTTCAGCGTTGCCGCTCTATCACCTGCTGAGAGCGGGCGGCCTGGTTACCTACCTGGTTAATAACGGGGACGATCTGGCGGCCGTGCTCGGCGGCGCCGCCGGCCAACCCAGCCATTTCTCCGTCTCGTAGGCCGATGGACGGCTGACGGCAGGCCCGGTTAGAGAACGGGCAAGCTGATAGAGCCGATCGTGGATTCGGTGGTCCGGCCGTTACCGTTCTGCCGCTGACGCGCGATCCGCCCCGACATGCTCCATGGCCCTGTGTGGGTGATCTCGACATTCACCAGTTGGCCGCGCAGATCGTTCGGGTCGTCGAAAAAGACGAGCTTGTTATGCGGCGTGCGGCCGCGCCAGCGCCCCTTGTCGCGCTCTTCAACCAGCACTTCAACGGTCTCGCCCAAGTATCCGCGCATTTTCTCCGTCAGGATCTCTTTTTGCAGCGCTTCGAGTAACTGGAAGCGGCGGCGCTTCTCAGCGTCGGGAACGTCGTCGACCATCCGGCGGGTGCTGACCGTGCCGGGGCGGGGGCTATAGCGTGCCAGGTGAACTTTATCCAGCTGTAACTCGGCCAGGATGTCGTAAGTATCCTGGAACTGCTCGACCGTCTCGCCGGGGAAACCGACGATAATATCGCAATGGATGGCTGCGTTAGGGATGATCCGGCGCACCCGATGGATGAGCGAACGGTACTCCTCGCGCGTGTAGCCGCGTTTCATCGCCGCCAGCACCTCATTGTTACCGGCCTGGATGGGAACCTCGATCTGGGGCATGACTTTCGGCAGGTCAGCCACGGCTTGCAGGATGCGATCCGTCATGTAGAGGGGATGGCTTGTCAGGAAACGGATGCGCTCCAGGCCGTCGATGTCGTTGATCACGCGCATCAAATCGGCCAGGTCGGGGCCGTCGGGAACGTCGTAGCCGTAACGGTCGACGATTTGACCGAGCAGAACCACTTCTTTCACGCCCTGATTCACCAATGATCGGACTTCCGCAGCGATCTCACCCACCGGGCGGCTGCGCTCGATGCCGCGTTTCTGGGGGATGATGCAGAAAGTACAAGCGTGGGAACAACCATAAACGATGGCCACTGGCGCGGAAACGAGTTGGCCGCGCTGCTCAGCCGGCAAGACGACCTCTCCATCTTGCAGCGCGTGGCGCTGTTCTGTAGCCTCCAGGTCGAGGCTGTAGTCGCTGTCCTGGATCAGGTGATTGATGAGAGGCAGGCCGTCGCTCGATGGCTCCATGAAGACGTCGACGAACGGGAAGCGCTTCTCCAACACCTGGTTACCGCGTACGCCAACGACGCACCCCATGACAGCCACAGTCATATCAGGCCGTTGGGCCTTCAGCGGCTTTAAGCTCTGAAGCTTGTTATAGGTTTTGTCCTCGGCCTGCTGCCGCACCGTGCAGGTCTCCAGCACCACGACATCGGCTTCCTCAGCGTTTGGTGTGGACTGATAGCCGATCTTCTCCAGTTCGGTCGCTACTCGCCGTGCGTCGGCATGGTTCATCTGACAGCCGGTAATCCAGAAGTGATAGGTTTTCGTCATGGTCTTCATCGGCCCGACAGGGCGCGTGTTATGGTTGGATGTCCGTCGAGCATGGGGGATTTTAATGTCCCCATCGGGCATCGTCAAGCGAAGCTGCTCCTGATGTCCAACAGCTAAGGACGGTCGTACAGATGGCGGTAGGCGTTGAAGCCCTCGTAAATGCGTTCGATGTACAGGCGTGTCTCGGGGAAGTCTACCGTGTCGACGAATCGGTCATGGTCGTCGCCGGCTGTTGCAAACCAGCGGGCAGCGTTTCCAGGCCCGGCGTTGTACGCAGCCAGCGCGGCGGCGATGTGGCCGTCGAACATCTCCAGCTGCTGACTCAGGTAATAAGCCCCGAAATTCAGGCCGACGTAGGGTTTATAGAGGTCCTCGTTCTCGAAATCCGGCCATGCCAATCGCTGGGCGATCCACGCGCCGGTGTCGGGGATGACCTGGCTA
>WBZO01005917.1_pt1 | contig 12132 bp, 8 predicted proteins | sample 5204261 | NCBI WGS metagenome assembly WBZO01 (sample SAMN12412400, study PRJNA552823) | activated sludge metagenome | isolation source: activated sludge from anammox sidestream of wastewater treatment plant... | place: USA: North Carolina | collected 2017-09 | reverse complement strand
TCCGCACCTGTTCGAGGGTGACCAGCCCCAGGCGGTCGGCCGTGGCCTCGCCTTGCTGCACGGTGCGGCCGTCCGCGAGGGCCGTGTTCGTCCAGCGGACTTTCTGTCCCGGCTTGGGCTTGAACCGCTGCACGCGCCGGGGCGTTACGTCGGCCGTGCCTTCGTCCTTGGGGGCCTTGGGGCTGATGCCGAGCGTCATCTCCCACAGGCCCGGCTCGTCCACGATGTCGGCCGTCTCCCAGTGCAGGTAGAGGTTGGCCTGACCCTCACGGTCGCCATCGCCCGGGTCGCCGCTGCCGGGCTTATCGTCAAGGCTCCCGCGCGTGAAGGCCGGGAGCGACTGGTCCACGCGCACGTCGATGGGCAGCACCCGCTCTTCAAGCGACAACGGCATCAGGGCCCGCTGCCCATGGCCCGACTGCCCCCACACGAACACGTGCGGCCGGCGGGTCTCCTGCAATGCCCGAAAGAAGTCGGCTGCCTGGGGCCAGCCAATGGCGCCGTCGTTCTTGCCGTTGGAGAAGGTGATCAGCCCGATCTCTCTCTCGGGGTGGCGGCGGAGATACCAGGCGTCGTTGTAGTAGTCCCACACGGGCGTGCCGTCCTCGAACCGCGTGCCCCACTCCGGCTCGCCGAACACCTGGGCGTAAGACCCCTTGAACTGCGGCGAGCGGGCCGGGTCGTGGACGCCCACCCAGGAGATCGCCCAGGCGATCCGCTCGGGGTAGCGGATGGCCAGCATGGGCGAGCCGGAGCCGCCCATCGAGCTGCCGGCCACGTGCGTGCGCTTGAGGTCCACGTCCCACTTCGTGGCGACCCAATCGAGGAACGAGAGCATCCGCGCCTGCGAGTAGGGGTGGACCACGCCGCCTTGCCACCGCTCCTTGGTGCGCGGGCCGTCGAAGTAGCGCTCGTGGTAGCCGGTCCACCAGTCGTACGGTATCTGGTTGGAAGAGATCAAGAGGTGCCCCTTCTCGGCGTTGTACCACCAGCCGTAGCCGCCATTGAGGCTTCCGCCCCAGCAGTGCAGGTGGATTCCCACTGGGGCCGGCCTGGCGAGCTTGGGCGGCACGGCCACGAGGTAGTCGAACGGGCGCCCCGGCGCCGGGCAGTTCGGCGGCGACTCCCAGCGCACGTAGTAATGGAGCGTGGGCCCGGCGACGTACTGGAACTCCTTGGGCTTCTCGACCCGCTGGAGCACGGGCACGCCCTGGCCGACCGTCTCTTTGACGGGCGTTTGCAGGGAGTTCGCCGCGGCGAGCGAGGCGTTCTCCCTCCCGCCCATGACGGCCGTGACCGCGTAATACGCCTCGCCGGCCTGTTTGGGGTTTGCCACCCAGAGGCCCATGCCCGGCGGCAGCGGCCCCTCGGCCTCGCGCACCACGTAGCGGAGGGCCTTGTCGGCCGGGCGGGGGTCGGCGCCGTAGAAGTCGGCGTTCCACCCGGAAAGAGGCGGGACCTCGGCCACCGGCTTAAGGCCGTCGAGCGAGCGGATCGGACGGGTGCTGCGATACACCCGGTACACCGTGCCCTTGCCCTCCTGCCCGGCCTGCGAGCGGCGGAGCTTGAGGACCTGCTCCGCGGTCACCGAGTCGCCCGCGAGCGGCGGATCGACCTCCTGCCAGGTGACGAACGTCTGCCCGGCCTGATGACGGGCCGCCAGGCCGGCGACCTGCTTCTCGGCCGAGACGGCGACCGCCGGCACGAGGGCCGTCATGCTCGCCAGGACGCCAGCCATGAGTGAGCGAACACCGGCCATGCGAACGGCTGGAGCAGTCATGGGCGAGTCTCCAGGAACAATGACATTGCGTCGGACGACGGCCTCACACTTCCTCGGGCAGCTCGTAGCCCTTGCGCCGCGGGCGGTCGAGGTGCTGGTTGGCCTCTTCATCGCCGATGAACTTCTCGGCCTTGGGGTCCCATTGGAGTTTTCGCCCCAGCCAGCGGGCGATGTTGCCCAGGTGGCAGACCGTGGCCGAGCGGTGGCCCACCTCCACGTCGCAGATGCACTTCTCGCGGCTCCTCATGCAGTCGAACCAGTTGCGCATGTGGTTGTCGCTCTTGTAGAGGCGGATCTCGCCGTCGCGGATCGGCTCCTTGACCAGCTCGGGCGGGTTCGAGGTGACCTTGCTGCGGAAGATCTCGATCTTGCCCTTCGAGCCGACGAAGATGGCCCCGCCGGGGTTGCCGTTGTCCAGCTTCACGGTCACACCGCCCGCGTAGCGGTAGAAGATCATCGGTTGCGAGCAGGCCTTCTCGCCCCGCGCCCGCGATTCGGGCTTCGTGTAGGTCGGGGCGTTGAACTTGGGCCCCTCGGTCCAGATCTCGACCGGGCCGCTCTCGTCCATTCCCAGGGCCCATTGGATCTGGTCCAGGCCGTGGGCGCCCCAACCGGTCATCTCCCCGCCGGAATAAGGCCGGAAGCTGATCCAGCCAGGGTTGGACCGCGGGGCGTACAAGTCGGGATGATAGGGCACCAGGGGCGTGGGGCCGCACCACTTGTCCCAGTCCAACCCCGCGGGCACGGGCTGGCCCTCGAAGCCGCACTCCCACGGGCTGGGATAGTTGTGGCCGATGACCATCTCGATCTTGCCGATCCGCCCGTTGCGCACCAGCTCGCACCCGTAGCGGTTCTGGGCGTCGGACCGCTGCTGGCTGCCGGTCTGGAAGACCCGCTTGTACTTGCGCACGGCCTGGACCATGAGCCGCCCCTCGCGGATCGTGAGGGTCATGGGCTTCTCGGCGTACACGTCCTTGCCGGCCTGGCAGGCGTGGATCGACACCAGGGCCCGCCAGTGGTCGGGCGTGGCCGTGACCACGGCGTCCACGTCCTTGCGCTCCAGCAGCTTGTGGTAGTCGGTGTAAGGCTCGGCCTTGTATTGGGCGGCCAGTTGCCGGGCGCGGGGCTCGTTGATGTCGGCAATGGCCACGAAGCGGGCGTCCTTGGGAAACGAGGCCACCAGCCCGCCCCCCTGGCGACCAATGCCGATCCCGCCGATGCCGATCTTGTCGTTGGCCCCAGGACCGGCCGGCCCGGCCAGCACGTGGCGGGGAATGGACAAGGGCGCGGCGGCCGCGCCGGCAGCGGCAGCCGTCGCAGCGAGGAAGCGCCTCCGCGAAACGCGGCGGGCATCGGTCATGGTGGGCTCCTTTCGAGGCGGGGCACGAAAAGTGGCGATTGGCAACGACCTCGTATTATGCGCTGCCGCGAGGCGCGCAGCTATCCCGGCGCCCTCCGAGGCGTGAAACGCGGGACCGCGGCCGCTCCCCCTGGCCACGCGGCAGGGCGCGCGATACGCTTTGGGCCATGCCTCGAAAACGCAAATCGCCCGAGGGGCCGCCCGCCCCTTTCCGGCCCGCGCGGATCGTCTCGGGCGGGCAGACGGGCGTGGACCGCGGGGCCCTCGAGGCGGCCATTGCCTTGGGCATTCCGCACGGCGGCTGGTGCCCCCAGGGGCGACTGGCCGAGGACGGGCGAGTCCCGGACCGCTACCGGCTCGTGCAGACGGATTCACCCCAGTACGCCGAGCGGACCGAGCGGAACGTGCTGGACTCGGAGGCCACGCTCATCCTCTGCCGGGGCCAGACGCGCGGCGGCACGGAGCTGACCCGCCAACTGGCCGAGCGGCACGGCCGGCCCTGCCTGGTCGTGGACCTGGGCGCGGGCGGCGAGGTCGAGGCGATCCGCCGCTGGCTGGACGAGGTCCGGCCGGGCGTGCTCAACGTGGCCGGGCCGCGCGAGAGCCAGTCGACGGGGATCGAAGCCGAGGCGAGGCGAGTCTTGGAGCAGGCCCTCGGCAAGGACGCATAGGGGCGGCCGAAGAACAACTGCTTCAACAAGATTGCCGAATCGGGGAGTCGTTCTTCGGCCGCCCGGTGTAAGGACCCCGCTCGGACAGCCGTGTCAGCGCAGTAGGGCAAGTGCCGGCGGCCGTTTGGGCTGGGCCTGCCCTGTCCACCAGGAGTATGCTTCGATGGTTCATCGCTCCAGGGCGTGGGGCCGGCCGCCGACGTCTACGCCCTCGGGGCGATCCTGTATGAGATGCTCACCGGGACGGCATCCCTTTCGGGCCGAGATCCTCCGCACCCTACTGTAAGGGGGAACCCCCGCGTACAGATCATCCTTCTGGTCGAGATACTTCTGAAGTGCTCCGTCCGCATCGTCCCACGGGCCAAAATTACGGAGTCTGCCTCGGATTTTCTTGATCCACCTTCCAGTGGCATTCCTAACAGTTAAAAGGTGGTATACCGCTTGGAAGGCTTGTCGCCCTTGGACTTTCGGGTTAAACTACTCAACTTGCGTCTCCCGTGAGGCTTCGAACCTAATACGGGGGTTCGTCCAAGGGGCGCGATCGGGGTATCACGAATCGCAGTCTTGCCCTCGCGCACCCCCCATCAGTGTTGAGTAGGTGTCCCGCTGGGTGTCAGGCATCACAGTGAACGAGTCGGGTTAAGTCAGTAACATTAAGACTGACAAGATGTTGCCAGCGTAGCTTCAATCGGCAGAGCACCGCATTCGTAATGCGGGGGTTAAGGGTTCGACTCCCTTCGCTGGCTCTTGACGGCCTTCGCGGTCTCCCAGGAGATTCTCAATGCCCCAGGCGCAAGCGGCTCCGTTCGACGTCAAGCAAACGGTCTTGTTGAACGGCTCGTTCGGTCCCAACGAGGTCCAACAGCTCTCCAACGCCATCGCGACGGATTTTGGCCAGTATCGGGTCCTCCGGGAGGCGGTGGGCGAGTTGGAGTCCAAGGACGACTTGAGCCCCGCCGGCATGGTGCGCCTCGGGGTCTGCCAGTTCCTCCTCGGCCGATATCGCCGCGCGGTCGATTCGCTTCAACGGGGGGACGGCGGGGCCCTGGCGCATTTCTACATGGCCAAGTCCCGCTTCTGCCTGCAGGACTACCAGGGCGCCATCGCCGGTTACGAGGCGGCCCAGAAGGCCGGCTACAACGGCGACCAATGTGCCCTGGGACGCGCGGAGTGTCTGCGCCACAGCGGCAATCCCACGGAGGCCCTGGCCACGTTGGACCGGCTCTCCGGGGCGATCGAGCAGACAGCCGAGTACCTCTATCAGCGCGGGGCCACCGTGGCGGCCCTGGGCGGCAATCCGGCGGAGGTCGTCGCCCTGTTTGAGCGGGCCGTCGAGTCCGACCGCCATCACGCCGGGGCGCTATTCGGCCTGGCCCTGGAGAACGATCGCCGCGGCAACGACGACATGGCCTTGGACCTTTACAAGCGGTCCGCCGCGAGGTTCCCGCCCCACGCCGGGGCGCTTCTGAACCTGGGCGTCCTCTACGAGGACCGCGAGCAGTACGACCGGGCGGCCCAGTGTTACCAGCGAATCCTCGACGCCTTTCCGAACCACGACCGGGCATGGCTGTTCCTCAAGGACGCCCAGGCCTCGGGCAGCATGTACTACGACGAGGACGCCCAGAAGAAGCGGGACCGCATGAGCCAGGTGCTCAACATCCCGGTCACCGACTTCGAGTTGTCGGTCCGCAGCCGCAATTGCCTGCAAAAGATGGGCATCATGACGCTGGGCGACCTGTGCCGCTCGACGGAGCAGGAGCTTCTGGCCAGCAAGAACTTCGGCGAGACCAGCCTCGTGGAGATCCGCGACATGTTGGCCTCCAAGGGCCTCTCGCTGGGAATGCTGGTGGCCGAGAAGCACGTGATGGAGACCTTCGAGCCGCAGGCCCTCAGCGCCGACGAGCAGGCCCTGCTCAGCCGGCCGATCTCCGACCTCAACCTCTCGGTGCGGGCACGCAAATGCATGATCCGCCTGGGAATCAGCATCATCGGCGATCTCCTCCGCCGCTCCGGCGACGAGCTTCTGGAGTGCAAGAATTTCGGCGTGACGAGCCTCAACGAAGTCCGCGAGAAGCTCCGCGCCCACAACCTCAAGCTCCGCGGCGACTGAGCGCCTGAAAAAGGGGTCAGAACTATTTTTCCGGCCCTCTTCGCACGCCGCGGGGGGCGCCCCCCATGCTGTCCGAAAAATAGTTCTGACCCCTTTTTGTGCCCGCAATGCCTTTCGCCCCCTTCTCCTTCGAACTGCACCACGTCGGTCCGGGCTGCGGCGCGCGGCGGAGCACCTTCCACACGCCCCACGGCCCCGTCGAAATGCCGGCCTTCATGCCCGTCGGCACGCTCGCCGCGGTCAAGGGCATCGAGATCGATCTGCTGCGCCGCACCGGAACGCAGATGCTCTTGGCCAATACGTACCACCTGGCCTTGCGGCCGGGCGAAGAGGTCGTGCGGGCCCTGGGCGGCCTGCACCGCTTCAGTGGCTGGGATGGGCCGATCCTGACCGATAGCGGCGGGTTCCAGCTTTTCAGCCTGGCCAGGACCACCCGGGTAACCGACTAAGGGGCCCTGTTCCGATCGCACGTAGACGGTCGGCTGATCGAACTTTCGCCGGAACGCGCAGTGCAAATCCAGGAGGCCCTCGGGGCCGACGTGGCCATGGTCCTGGACCACGTGATCGGACTGCCCAGCCCTCCCGAACTGGTCCGTGACGCCGCGGAGCGGACCGTGCGCTGGGCCGAGCGGTGCCGCCGGGCAGCCACCCGCCCGGACCAGGCCCTTTTTGGCATCGTCCAGGGCGGGCTCGATCTGGACGTGCGAAGGCAGTGCCTCGAGCGACTGATGCAATTGGAGTTTCCAGGCTACGCGGTGGGCGGGCTCAGCGTCGGCGAGGAGCCGGCCGAGATGGCTCGCGTGCTGGAGGCCACGGTCCCGGCCATGCCGCGCGACCGGCCGCGATACCTGATGGGCGTGGGCCGGCCGCAAGACCTCCTGGAGGCCATCCGCTGGGGAATCGATCTGTTCGATTGCGTGGTCCCCACGCGCAACGGCCGCAACGCCATGGCCTTCACCGACCAAGGGCCCTTGCGCTTGCGGAACTTGAAGTACGAACGGGACCCGCGGCCGCTGGAAGAGGGCTGTCCGTGCCCTGCGTGCCTGCGGAGCCGGGGCTATATCCGGCACCTGTTCGTGGCCGGGGAGATGCTGGGCCCCATTTTGCTTACGCTCCACAACCTGACCTACTACCAGCGGTTGATGGCCCGAGCCCGAGCGGCGATTGAGGAGGACCGTTTTGAGGAGTTTCGCGGCGAGCGGGTGGCGTGTTGGGGGGGAGGGGGTGGGGAGCAGGAAGTGTGATTCAGCGGCCGCCTCGCTCCGCGACCCCACACCCCACTCCATAGCGGTCTGCCAACCTCAAAGTGACAGGTCTGGGTGCCGCTGGCGGCTTGCCCGCCAGTGCTGCGGCACGGGCAGACTAGCTGCCCGTGGCACCCGTCAATTTCAATTTGCCGGACCACTAGGCCCTACGCCCCACACCCTACTGCCCGCGCCCCGCCTCACCCAACTCCCCTTGTGGGTTGGGTCGCGGGGATTTAAGATACCGGACTACTTTGCGCGGGCGGGGACGGCACAAAGCGATGTCCGCATCGTTTCTTTGTCCCCACCGGGCAATCCCCGCCCAGACTTGAAGCACCACGCGGCTGGCTGATCCAGCCAGGAGGGGGTCGTGCAGACGATGATTGGCGAGCGGCTCACCCTTCTGGCCGAGCAGCAGGGGGATGGGGGCGGCGGCCTGATGATGATGCTGCCCATGATCGTGATGATCGGGTTTCTCTTCTACTTCCTCGTGCTCCTTCCCCAGCGGCGGGAGCAGCGCAAGCGGCAGGACATGCTCGGGGCGATCAAGAAGAACGACCGGGTGGTGACGATCGGGGGCATTTACGGCGTGGTGACCAACGTCCAACGCGAGGCGGACGAGGTGACCCTCAAGGTGGACGAGTCCAACAACACCAAGCTTCGCGTGACGCTCGGCGCCATCGCCCGGATCGTGGGCGACGAGCCGTCGCAGGAAGCTCCGTCGAAGTAAGGCGCAGGAAGTCGAAGTCATGCTGACCGTGAAGCTGCTGGTCGCGCTGGGCATCCTCATCTTCTCGTTCGTGGCCGGCGGGTTGCTGGGCCGGCGGCTCCGCATGCCGGACCACGGCTGGAAGATCGCCCTGATCCTGTTCACCATCCTGGCCGCCGGGGCCATCCTCGGCTTCGAGTGGCCGCCGCCGCTGGGCATCGACCTCAAGGGCGGGGTGATCATGGTCTACGAAGTGGACCAGACCAAGAAGCAGCCCGGCCAGAAGGTCGACATGGACAAGCTGATCGAGGCCATCAACAAGCGCGTCAACCCCGGCGGCACGCGCGAGGTCTCCATCCGGCCCTACGGCGAAGAGCAGATCGAGGTCATCATCCCCAGGGCCGAGGACGAGGCCGAGCTGCAGCGCGTCAAGACCAAGATCAGCTCGGCCGGCACGCTCGAGTTCCGCATCCTCTGCAACAACGTGGACGACGAGCCCCTCATCGAGCGGGCCAAGCAGAACCCGGGCCTGACCGACACCGAGAAGAAGCGCTTGGCGTGGTGGGTGCCGGTCGAGAAGGGGCAGGAGTCGGACTTCGCCGTCAAGGGGTGGGAGGAGCGTGAGTACGGCGAAGGCTCCGGCGGCACCCTCTGGCGGACGTTCACCGACGCGCGCGGCAAGAAGACGCTCCAGGTCCTGGTCCGCCAGGACCCCTACGACGTGGAAGGCGGCTACTTGACCAACGCCTCGCAGGGCTACGACCGGCGCGGGCGGCCGTGCGTCGAGTTCGCCTTCAACGCGACCGGGGCCAGGCTCTTCGGTGAGCTCACCGGGCGCAACATCCCCGAGGACGCGGTGACCCGGTTCCGACGCCGGCTGGGCATCATCCTCAGCGGCTCCCTCTACTCGGCCCCCAACATCGAGAGCACCATCTACGATCGCGGCGAGATCACCGGCAACTTCTCCAAGAGGGACGTCGACGACCTGGTCGCCGTGCTCAACGCCGGCGCCCTGCCGGCGGCGCTCGTCCCGCAGCCCATCAGCGAGCTGCGGACCGGGCCCACCCTGGGCCAGGACACGATGCAGAAGGGCGCCATGGCCATGATCGCGTCCACGCTCCTGGTGTTCGGCTTCATGCTCGTGTACTACCGCTTCTCCGGCATGGTCGCCTGCGCGGCGGTGATCGTCAACCTGGCGGCCACGCTGGCGCTGATGATCGCCATCCACGCGGAGCTCTCCCTGCCCGGCATCGCCGGCCTGGTGCTCACCGTGGGCATGGCCGTGGACGGCAACGTGCTGATCTACGAGCGGCTCCGCGAGGAGATCGACCACGGCGCCACCCTGCGCATGGCGATCCGCAACGCCTTCGCCCGGGCCACCACCACGATCGTGGACTCGAACCTGACCACGTTGATCACGGCCTTCGTGCTCTACTACATCGGGACCGACCAGGTCAAGGGGTTCGCCGTGACCCTCGGCCTGGGCGTGGCGCTGAGCATGTACACGGCCGTCTTCTGCTCGCGGGCCGTGTTCGACATCGCCGAAAAACACGGCTGGATCACCAAGCTGAAGATGATGCGGCTCCTCACGCGCACGAACGTCGATTTCCTCAGCATCCGCAAGTTCGCCATCTCCGGCACCGTGGGCGTGATCCTGATCGGCCTGGCAGCCACGGCCATGCGCGGCAGGGGCCTGTTGGACATCGACTTCACCGGCGGCGTCTCCGTCGAGATGGTCTTCAAGAAGGCGCACGACATCGGGGCGGTCCGCAACACGCTGGAGCTGCCCGACCTGGCCGTGGCCGTCGTCCAGTACAGCGACGAGGAGACCGGCAAACGGTTCATGATCAACACTTCGCAGCAGGCCCCGGTGGACCCCGAGACCGGCAAACCACCCATCAACCCGCAGACGGGAGAGCCGTACACCTCTATCGAATGGGTCCAGGACTACATCAAGAAGACGTACAAGGACGAGTTGGCCGTCAATTCGCTGAGCGTCGCCTCGATCGCGTCCATTCCGGGAAGAGTCCCCAAGGCCCCGGTGGAAAAACCGAAGGCTGCGAAGCCGGAGACCGCCGAGCCACCGGCAGAAAAGACCGAGCCCCCGAAACCGCCGGGAGAGAAGACGGGGCCTGCAAAGCCGCCGGCAGAAAAGACCGAGCCTGCAAAGCCGCCGGCAGAAAAGACCGAGCCGCCGAAGCCGCCGGCAGAAAAGACCGAGCCTGCAAAGCCGCCGGAGGAGAAGCCGGCGGCGGAGAAGCAGGGACGCAGCGACCTGCCGCCCGAGTCGATGCTGGCCTCGGCCGATCCGGGCGCGGTGTTCTTGGCCCTGGGCGCTCCGGCTGAAGAAAAGCCGGCGGCGGAGGGCGAGCCCGCAAAGCCGCCCGCGGAGAAGACCGAGCCCCCGAAGCCGCCGGGAGAGAAGACGGAGGCTGCAAAGCCGCCAACGGAGAAGATCGAGACCCCGAAGCCGCCAGCGGAAAAACCGAAACCGACCGCTGAGGAACCGGGCGGACTCGCCGATCCGTTCGCAGGGGGAACGAAGGCCACGCTGGAGTTCGCCTACCGCGTCAGTTACGCGGCCGTCGAGGACCTCCTGAAGGAGGCCCTGGGAAAGAACGAGCCGCCCTACGAAATCAGCAACAGCGAGTACCAGCCGGGGGCCAGCAGCGGATTCACCACCTGGGACGTGAAGCTGGCGTTGCCCGAGGAGCCGGCCAGGGTCGTCTTCGAGAAGATCAGCCAGAAGCTGTCCGACAGTCCGTTCTTCCCGTCGGCGAACGCGATCGGCGGCAGGGTGGCCGGCGGGGCCCGCACGGCGGCCCTGGCGGCCATTGTGGCCAGTTGCGTGTTGATCATCCTGTACCTCTGGGTGCGGTTCCAGCACCTGGTGTACGGCCTGGCCGCGATCATCGCCCTGGTCCACGACGTTCTGCTGACGCTCGGGGCGGTGGCCATCAGCTACTGGCTGGCCAAGATCTTCATCTTCCAGTGGTTGTTGGTCGACGAGTTCAAGATCGGCCTTCCCGTCCTGGCGGCCTTCCTGACCATCATCGGCTACTCGATCAACGACACGATCATCGTCTTCGACCGCATCCGCGAGGTCCGCGGCAAGCTGCCCCGCGTGTCGTATAAGATCGTCAACGACAGCGTCAACCAGACGTTGAGCCGGACGTTGATCACTTCGGGCACCACGCTCGTGGCGATCGTGGTCCTTTACGTCGGCGGCGGCCAGCAGATCCACGGTTTTGCCTTCACGCTGCTGATCGGCGTGTTGACCGGCACCTACAGCTCGATCTACATCGCCTCGCCGTGGCTGCTCCTGGTCTCCCGGCAGAAGGTGTCCAAGGGAGACGAGCACGCCGCACAATGAGGCGTTCTTGCCAAATCGGGAAGTAGTTCTTCGACCGCCCTTAAGGTCCGCCCAGCCTTCCAGGTCCCCGCAACGGGAATCGCTTGCGCCTGCGCAACCATCGCTACTCGGGACCCTCGCAGACTGCGAAACCCCGCCCGCCGCGCGCCTGTGCGGCCCGTCGCCGACCCTAGGATCGGCTAGAATTGCTTGGGGCAAGCACGCGGTGAGGACCGATGGATCGAGGACTGCGCAGGCTGTTGGCGGCGGGGGTGCTGTTGGGCGGGGTGGGCGCGGCCCTGGCCTTTCGGCATCCCTCGCCGCAAGAGGACCCGCCGGGCGGCGGCGAGAGGCCCGTCTTCCGTAAGCAGGTCGGCACGCCCGGGGTCGCGGCGCCACGCCCCGGGCCGGCGCTCCCCGTGCCCGCAACGCTCACCCCTCCCCCGCCGCCTGCCCCTCCGGTCGTTCCCCCGGCGGCCGAGTTGGCCGCGGCCAGGCCCACCACGCTGGGGCCGATGAACACGGGGCTTCCGCCGCCTCCCCTGGCTGCTGCCTATCCCCGTTCCGGTTCGGACGCCGTCGGCCCGGGGCAGCCCGTGTCGGGCGGTGCAGCCGATGGCCGGCTCGTGGAAACGGCCGGGCGCAAGCATCGGGTCGTCGACGGCGACACCCTGGAGAGACTGGCCGATCGCTACCTGGGCTCGGCCGCCCTGGCCGGCGAGATCTACGAGGCCAACCGCGCGGTCCTGGCCAGTCCGCAACTGCTGCCGATCGGGGCCGAGCTGGTCATCCCGCCGCGCCGCGCCGTTCGTTTGCCCGCCATCGACACCATCCAGGCCGGCGGGCTGGAGCCGATCCCTCCGGCGCACTGAGGCCCATTGAGCCGGCGGGCTTGCTCGCCGCGCG
>WBZO01005915.1_pt1 | contig 12133 bp, 12 predicted proteins | sample 5204261 | NCBI WGS metagenome assembly WBZO01 (sample SAMN12412400, study PRJNA552823) | activated sludge metagenome | isolation source: activated sludge from anammox sidestream of wastewater treatment plant... | place: USA: North Carolina | collected 2017-09 | reverse complement strand
GCAGGTCCCGGGTCAGCAGGTAGAACACCGCGAGGATGGCCGCGTTGGCAAGGGGCAGCAGGATCGCGACCTCCAGATGCGCCGGGTCGAGACCCACCATCAGCACCACGCCGGCGAACCCGATGGCGGCGCCCAGGACCGCGGTCCGGGTCACCCGCTCGCCCAGGAACGGCCCGGCGAGCGCCACGGTGATGAGCGGTGCCGTGGCAGACAGGGTGCTCATCTCCGCGAGCGGCAACAGCGAGAGGCCCCAGAACCAGGTCGCCATCGAGGCGAACATGAGCAGCCCACGGGTCGCCTGGGTCCAGGGTCGCGAGGTCCGCAGGAGGCGTCGCGGAGACCGTCCGCCCATGAGCGCCACCACGGCGACCAAGTAGGCGAGGTTGCGCCCCAACAGGAGCGGGACGAGCGGCACATCCACGAGCAGGACCTTGGCGAGCGAGTCGGTGCACACGAACACGAGGCTCGCCATGAGGTAGATGGCGGCCCCACGCCGATCGGGTGACATCCGATGCAGCGCCCCGGCACGACCGCTGGTCGGGAGGGCCGCCAGGGACATCAGATGGTCATCGCGCTGAAGCCGCCGTCCACGCGCACGATGGCGCCGGTGACGAACCCCGAGGCCTCCTCCGACGCCAGCCAGATGGCCGTCCCGACCAGCTCGTCGGGCTCGCCCAGGCGGCCCGCGGGGGTGTGAGCCATGATCGCGCGGAGACGCTCCGCATCGAGCAGCCGGCGGTTCTGCTCGGCGGGGAAGAACCCTGGCGCGATGGCGTTCACACGGATACGGTGGGGCGCCAACTCCCGGGCGAGGTACTGGGTCAGGTTGTTGAGGCCGGCCTTGGCGACCGAGTACGTGAGCACCCGTGACAGGGGCGGCCCGGATGACGCGGACGAGAAGTTGATGATGGAGCCACCCCGCCCCGCCGCGACCATGGCCCGACCGAACCGCTGGCACGCCACGAACACCGACGTCAGGTTCGCGTCGATGAGCGCGTGCCACTCCTCGAGCGTGATGTCGAAGAAGGGCGTCGCGCTGTTGACGCCCGGCGCGTTGACCAGGACATCGACCGGGCCCAGCGTCGCCTCGACCTCGCGCCGCGCCGCCTCCACGCTCTCCGGCTGGGTCGCGTCCACGACGATGCCGATGGCACGCACGCCCTCCGCCTCCAGCGCCCCCACGCGCGCGTCGGCGCGCTCCCGCGAGCGGCCCAGCACCGCGACCGCCGCGCCCGCCCTGCCGAGGCCGTGGCACAGGGCGCCCCCGAGGACGCCGGTGCCACCGATCACGACCACGACCCTGTCGCGCAGATCGAACATGCGTGCCTCCCCTCCCGGCCACTTGCGGGCGCCGTGATGAGTAGTCTACTGTAGGACAATCGACCGTTGGAGCGACCAACGGGCACGATCGACGCCGGAGGTGTGGGGTCCCTTGACGCAGTACGTGTTCCATGCCGAGGACGCGATCCGCTATCGCTTCCCGACCCACACCAACGACCTGCTCATGGACCGTGCGGACGGGGCGGCGAGTGAGGCGTTCTTCGTGATCCTGGAGCCGGGCGAGGCGCCGCCGATCCACGTCCACAGCGACGCGGAGCAGGTGTTCTTCGTGCTCGAGGGTCGAGGCGAGCTGGGCATCGGGCCCGACGCCGCGGAGCGTCACCCGCTCCGGCGGGGCGACTTCGTGCGCACGCCCCCCGGTGTCCCCCACCAGGTCTCGTGCGTCGGGGACTCCCGATTCGTCTACCTGAGCGTCGACTGCTTCACGGCCGGCCCACCCGCCGACGAGCCCACGTGGGACGGCCATGTCCGGGTCATGTGCGCGACCAATGGCTGGGACTTCGACGCCGTGCGCACGGGGCGGGTCACCGGCCAGGCGCGCGCCATCCGCGACTGACATGCGCGACGAACGACAACCATCGGAGGCAGCATGATCAGGCGGTTCGAGGACCTCGAGGTCAGCCCGGAGGCCTACGCCGACTACCGGCAGGTGTTCCAGACGGGCCGGCTCAACGTGACCTGCGTGCGCGTCTGGCCCGGCCAGACGGTGCCCGCGCATACGCACCTCGATGAGGACCAGATCTACCACGTCGTGACCGGGTCCGGGCACGTGGTCCTCGACGGCGTCCGGACCGAGGTGTCCGCCGGCAGCTTCGTGATGATCCCCCTCGGCACCCAGCATGAGATCACCAACACGGGCACCGAGCCCCTGGACTACGTGTTCTTCGTGGTGTTCGTCCCGGAGCGGGCGTGACCGCGTTCGTGCGGGGCAACCTGCGAGTCCAGGTCCTCCCCGACCGTGCCGCCCTGGGCGCGGCGGCGGGTGCGCACGCGGCACGGCGGCTGCGCGACCTGCTCGCGGCACAGGGGCGGGTGCGCGTCATCTTCGCGGCCGCGGCGTCGCAGCTCGAGACACTCGGACAGCTGGCACGGGAGCCCGACATCGACTGGTCGCGTGTGGACGCGTTCCATCTCGATGAGTACGTGGGCCTGCCCGAGGGACACCCCCAGGGCTTCGGGCAGTGGCTCCAGGATCGCATCTGGGACGTGGTCCGGCCCGGTCGCGTGGAGCGCCTCGATGGTGGCAACCCCGCGGGGCCGGAGGCGGAGGCGGCGCGCTACGGCGCGCTCCTGGCCGATGGCGGCATCGACCTGGCGCTCCTGGGCATCGGTGAGAACGGGCACGTCGCGTTCAACGACCCGCACGTAGCGGACTTCCATGACCCGCTGGTTGTCAAGCCGGTGCTCATCGACGAGACGAGCCGCAGGCAACAGGTCCGTGACGGCGCCTTCGAGCGCTTCGAGGACGTGCCCACGCTGGCGCTCACGGTGACCATGTCCGCGCTGCTCGCGAGCCGAGTCGTGTCGCTCGCGGTGCCCGGTCCGCAGAAGGCCCAGGCGGTCGCCGCCACGCTCGACGGGCCCATCGCCACCAGTTGTCCCGCGTCCGCGCTGCGCGAGCACCCGGACGCGACGTTGTTCCTGGACGAGGCGGCCGCCTCGCAGGTCGCACGCTCCTGATCGGAGGGATCCAGATGACCGCCACCGCCACCTCCACGACACTTGCCATCCATGGGGGCACACCCGTCCGGACCGCTCCGTTCGGCGGCTGGCCGGTGTGGGGCGAGGAGGAGGAGCGGGCCCTGCTCGCCGCACTGCGGTCGGGTCACTGGGGCTCGCTCGACGGGACCTTCGTGACGCGCCTGGAGCAGGAGTTCGCGGCCTTCCAGGGCGCCCGTCACGGTGTCGCCTGCGTCAACGGCACCCTGGCGCTGTCGGTCGCGCTCAAGGCGGTCGGCATCGAGCCCGGTGATGAGGTGCTGGTGCCGCCCTACACCTTCATCGCCACTGCCAGCGCGGCGCTCATGGTAGGCGCCATCCCGGTGTTCGTGGACGTGGACCCCGAGACCCTGCTGCTGGACCCAGCGCTCATCGACGCCGCCGTGACGCCCCGGACGAGGGCCATCATCCCGGTCCATCACGCCGGGTCGCCCGCGGACATGGACGGCGTCATGGCAGCCGCGCGGCGACACGGCCTGCGGGTCATCGAGGACGCCGCCCAGGCGCATGGCGCGGCCTGGCGCGGCAGGCCCGTGGGCGCCATCGGTGACGTGGGCACGTTCAGCTTCCAGTCGTCCAAGGCCATCAATGCGGGCGAGGGCGGCATGATGGTCACCGATGACCCGGCGCTCGAGGAACTCCTGTGGTCCTACCGCAACGTCGGGCGCCGCAAGGGCGGCGAATGGTACGAGCATGTCCGCTTGGGCTGGAACCTGCGTCTCACCGAGTTCCAGGCCGCGCTCATCCTGGAGCAGATGCGTCGCTTCCCTGCCCAGCAGGCGCATCGGACCGAGAGCGCCGCGTACCTCTCGTCGCGGCTCTCCGAGATCCCGGGAGTGGAGCCCCTGCGGGTTCCCGACGGCGTGACCGCGCACAGTTGGTACTCGTATCACTTCCGCTGGCTGGGCGAGAGGGACGGCGGCCTGCCCAAGCTCGCGTTCTCGGCCGCGCTCAAGGCGGAGGGCATCCCCAACTTCCACGGCTACGTGCCCCTCAATCGCAACGAGGCCGTGCGCGAGGAGGTCGCCCGCCTGGGTGGCCCCGAGCCGGTTGCCTGCCCGAACGCCGAGCGGGCCGCGGACCATGAGGTGCTGATGCTCGCGCTGCCCATCCTCATGGGCAGCCACGACGACCTCGACCAGGTCGCCGAGGCGGTGGCCAAGGTCGCCGGGGCGCGCGCGTGACCGACCCGCTGCGCATCGGCCTGGTTGGCGCGGGGGCGATCTCCATCCAGCACTTCGAGGCCATCGAGGCGCTCCCCTCGACGCGTCTGGTCGCCGTAGCGAGCGCATCCGAGGCACGCGCACGTGCCGCCGGCGAGGCCCAGGGCGTCCCGTGGACGACACACCCCGAGGAGCTGATCGCCCGCGATGACGTCGACGTGGTGACCATCTGCTCGCCGTCGGGCCTCCACCCTGCGCAGGCGCTGGCCGCGCTGCGCGCCGGCAAGCACGTGCTCGTGGAGAAGCCGGTTGCCCTCACGGTGTCCGACGCGGACGCCGTCGTCGCCGAGGCCCGGGCGCGCGGCCTGGTCGCGGCAGTGGTCTCGCAGCGTCGGTTCGAGCCCGCGGTCCGGGCGCTCAAGGCCGCGGTGGACGCGGGGCAGCTCGGCCAGGTCGCCCTGGTCATGGGCGAGGGCCTCTACCTGCGCCCCCAGTCGTACTACGACAGTGCCGCGTGGCGCGGCACTGTCACGCTCGATGGCGGCGTGCTCATGAACCAGGCCATCCATACCATCGACCTGATGCGCTGGATCGGCGGGCCCGCGGTCGCGGTGTCAGGCCAGGTCGCCACGCTGGGCCACGTCATGGAGGCGGAGGACACCGCGGTGATGGCCATCCGGTTCACGAGCGGCGCCCTGGGCAGCATGAGCGCCACCACCTGCGTGAGCCCCGAGCAGCCCGTGGAGCTGCGGGTCTACGGCGACCGCGGGCACGTCCGGCTCACCGGTGCCACGGTCGCGGAGTGGGACGTCCCCGGGGTGGAGGCACCGCCCGAGCGCGACGAGGCCGCGGACGACCCGCGCGACGAGACGGCGGGGGGTGTGCCCGTCACCCGCACCTGGGGCACCAGCTCCGCGGGGTACCTGCGGCAGTACGCCGACCTGGTGGACGCCGTTCGGGCGCGTCGTCGGCCCATGGTGAGCGCGCAGGACGGCCGTGACGCGGTGGAGCTCATCACGGCCGCCTACGAGTCCAGCCGGACGGGCCGAGAGGTCGCCATCGGGGGGCACGTGGCATGAGGGTGGGGGCAGCGAGAGTCGACATCACCCCTCCCCTGGGGATGGACCTCGAGGGCTATGGGGCACGGGTGTCGGGTGCCAGCGGGGTGCATGACCCGCTCCACGCGCGGGCGCTGGTGGTGGAGGGGGACGACGGCACCACGGTCGCGCTGGTGGTCACGGACCTGCTCCAGGTGCTGCCGCGCCTCCAGGGCCAGGTCGCGGCCGAGGTCGAGGCGCGCACCGGGATCACCCGCGCGCGACTCCAGCTGGTGGGGACCCACACGCACAGCGGGCCGGACCTCAACCGTCCCTCGGCGGCAGAGCAGACCATCGGCGACCGGATCGCGGAGGTCGTGGAGCGGGCCTGGCGCGAGCGTCGCGAGGCCGTGGCGGCCGTGGGCATCGGCCACGTGCAGGGCATCGGCGCCAACCGGCGCCCCGATGGTGGGCCCGTGGACGACCGGGTCACGGTCACGCGCTTCGATGGGACCGACGGCGTGCCCATCGCGACCCACGTCAACTATGGCTGTCACCCGACCACCCTGGGCCCCGACAACACGCTGTACTCCGCGGACTACCCAGGCGTCCTGTGCCGCATCGTCGACGAGGCGGTGGGCGGCGTGACCATCTTCTCCACCGGTCCCCAGGGGGACGTCAACCCCGGCGGCTACTCGCCCGAGGGGAGCATGGTCGGCGTGGTGGTCCCGTGGCGCACCTTCGAGTCCGCGGAGCGGTACGGCCGCGCGCTCGCGGACGTGGCCATCGCCGTGCGCGCGTCCCTGGTGCCGAGCCCATCGGGGCGCGCCTGGGGGGACGCGCGCGTCCTGGAGCTCCGGCGCAAGCCGCTCCCGGATGCCGAGGCGGCCCGTCGGGTGGCAGAGCAGGCACGCGCGACGGCCACGGCCGTCTCGGAAGCGGCCCTCACCCCCGACGCGACGTATCACGCCCTGGTCGCTGCGGCGTACGCGGAGCTGCTCGCCCTCCAGGCCACCGACCCCGAGCGTGACGGCCCCGTCAGGCTCCGTGTGAGCGCCCTGGCGCTCGGTCCGCTGCTCCACGTGGGCGTGGCGGGCGAGCTGTTCGTCGCGCTGGGCCAGCGCATCCGGGCGGCGCTCGGTGACGACGCGACCTGCATCGCCGCGTTGTGTGATGGGACCGTGGGCTACATCCCCACGCAGGACGCGTTCGCGGTGGGCGGCTACGAGCCGAACGCGAGCGTGCTCGTGCCCGGCGAGGGCGAGCGCCTGGTGGAGGCCACCATCGCGCTCGGGGCCTTGGCCCCGCCGGCATGAGGCCTCGCGACGACACCACGGACAGGACGGAGGGGACCCGATGAGCGAGCCGCTGTACCACACCTACCTCGCACAGGCGACCGAGCTGCTCGGCCGGATCGTTGCCGAGGAGGGTGCCGCGATCACGCGCGCTGGCGCCCTGCTCGCCGAGCGCATCGCGCAGGACCGCCTGGTCTACGTCATCGGGCCCGGGGGCCACTCGCAGATCGGCGCGGAGGAGGTCTTCTCGCGCGCCGGCGGTCTCGCGTGCGTGGTCTCGTTCCTCGATGACGGCTTCTACCTGGGCAACGGGTCGGCCCGCTCCATGGCCATCGAGCGCACCCCCGGCTACGCCCGCGCCATCCTGAGCCATCCCGAGATGGCCGAGGGCGACGTGCTCATCATCTGCAACGCCTACGGCATCAACTCCGCGACCATCGACTCGGCCCTCATCGCCCGCGAGCGAGGCCTCGTGAGCATCGGCGTGACGTCCATCGCCAACCAGCGTGGGCTCCCCCAGGGACATCCCAGCCGTCATCCCAGCGGCAAGGACCTGTGCGACCTGGTGGACATCGTCATCGACACCAAGATGCCCCTGGGCGACGCGGTCATGCGGCTCGAGGGCGTGAGCGAGAAGGTGGGCCCGGTGTCCACGATGGTCAACGCCTTCGCGCTCAACGCGATCGTGCTCGAGGCGGTCGCCGAACTCGCCCGACGGGGCATCGAGCCGCCCATCTGGCGCAGCAGCAACAGCCCCGGCGGCGACGAGGCGAACGTGGCGATCACCGAGCGGTATCGCCACCGGGTCCCCCATCTGTAGCCCATGGTCATCCTCGGCGCGGACCCACGCCGCCCAGCCATCGCCCGCACGACTCCGGAGACCGGGATTGCGCCCGGGGCGCCCGATGTCTTACTGTCGGACGATCGAGCGAACGGAGGGGCGCCCACCATGAGCCTTCGCCGTCCGGAGACCCTGACCACGGCCGTCGCCAGCTACATCCGGGACGCGATCGTCCACGGGACGCTGACGCCCGGGCAGCGGATGCCCGAGGTCGCGCTGGCCGCCCGGTTGCAGACCTCGCGGGGGACGGTTCGGGAGGCGCTGCGGGCGCTCGCGGACAGCGGTCTGGTGGAGGTCGTGCCTCGACGGGGCGTGTTCGTGTCCCAGCTGTCGGTGCGGGCGACCTGGGAGATCACCAGCATGCGCGCGCTGCTCGAGCCGTATGCGGCACGCCTGGCGCTCGAGGCCGCGGGAACGGACCCTGGGTTCCAGCAGGATGTCTCGGAGGCGTTCCGGGTCCTCCGGGACGTGGTCACCCAGGACACCCCCGACCCGGTGGCGGTCGCGGATGCGGACATCGCGTTCCATCGCGCGGTCTACGTGCGATGCGGCCACGAGATGCTCCTGGCGCAGTTGTCGCACCTCGCGGTCCTGTCACGACGGATCGTGCTCACCAACCAGATCCATTCCGCGGACGCGCCCACGCTCGTGGCCCAGCACGCACCCATCGCGGACGCCGTCGCGCTCCGCGACCCGGAGCTGCTCGAGGCCGCGATGCGCACGCATGTCATCGAGGGCGGCGAGCTGCTCATGACACGCATGGCCGCGCTCGGGCCGTCACGGGCGCGGCGTCGGCCGGCGACCACCTTCGGGCTCGGCCGGTGGCCCACCGGAGCGTCGCCGCACCCGCGGCCCACGGCACAGGCGCGGGCGACGCGCTGATGGATGTCACGGATCCTCCGATCCGTCGGATGGCCGGTGGTGAGGACCTCCGGCCACAGGCCGATCAGCATGCAAGGGGGTGCACGTCGGAATCCTGAGGTCTCTGGGACTCGCATCGCAAAGAGGAGGAAACGATGATTCGCGCTAACGGCAGGACCAAGGCGCTCGTGCTTGGCTCGTCGGTCGCGGTCGCCGCCATGGCCTGGGGCCCGGCGATGGCGGCACCCACCGGCTCCACGGTTGGCGACGCCACCTACCAGCAGGATGCGAACGCCTGCGGCACCGACCCCATCACGCTCAACATCTGGGGCGGCTACCCCGAGAACGACGAGGTCTACAAGCAGGCCGGCGAGGCGTTCACGGCGCTGCATCCCAACGTATCGTTCACCATCTTCAGCACGGACCTGCGCGGGTTCGAGCAGAAGCTCGTGACCGCGCTGCCCACCAACACGGCGGGGGACGTGGTCATCCGGACCACCAACTTCCTCGCCCGGTTCATCGATGAGGGGCTGCTCCAGCCGCTGCCGGATGACCTCGAGGCGGCGGTGACGGGTGGTGACTACCATCCGGCGGTCGTCCAGGACGGCCGCTATGCCGAGGACATCTGGGGCCTGCCCCTGTTCACCGGCGGCACCGCGGTCTTCTACAACACGGACATGTACACCGAGGCCGGCATCACCGAGCCGCCGACCTCCATGCAGGCGCTCCTCGACAACGCCTACAAGACGTTCAAGGTCGACGAGGCCGGCGCCACCACCCGTTCGGGCTGGAGCCTCCGCCTGAGCGGCCAGGGCAGCGGTGTGGCCGAGAAGTTCTGGATCCTGCTGCTGCAGGACGGCAAGACGCTCATCCGCGAGACCCCCGAGGGCTCCGGCATGTGGGTCGCCGAGTACAACAGCCCCGAGGGCGTCAAGCTGTTCCAGATGTACGTCGACATGCTCCGCGACGGTGTCGACTCCCAGAACATCGAGCATGACGCAGCGGCCTTCGAGAAGCAGCTCACGGCCCAGTTCCTGCGCGAGTCATGGGTCGTCCCGGAGATCGCGACCAGCGCCCCGGACCTGGTCGGTCACTACGCCACGGTCGCGCCGCCGGCAGCCGACATCCTGACCGTGGAGAGCGCCTTCGTGCCTGCTGCGGCCCCGCATCCGGAGTGCTCCTGGGAGTTCATCCGGTTCCTGCGCGAGCCGGAGCAGCAGCAGAACCTCATCAAGATCTCCGGCTGGCTGCCCGCCCGCCAGGGGCTTGACTACACGCAGCTGCTGGCTGAGAACCCCGGCTTCTCGGGCTTCCTCACCGGGCGTGAGAACCTCGAGCTGACCGTCACCCCGCCCATCGCGGAGTTCGACGAGATCGAGACCAAGCTCGCCGAGCATCTCGTCCAGGGATACGCCGACTACGCGAACCTCGCCGGCAACCCCGAGGCGATCCAGGCGCTCCTCAACGGCTGGGCCGAGGAGACCAACCAGATCCTCAAGGACAACGGCCACTACGGCGGTTGACACCGTGAGCGTGGGCGCCGCCGGCCATGGCCGGCGGCGCCCACTGACACCCATGACACTCCAGCAGAGGCGTCTTCGGTGACCAACCCCCTGACAGCCGTGCGACGGGTCCCTCCCCGCGCCTGGGCGCGCTATCGGTTCGTGGCCATCGTCCTCGCGCCGGTCATGGCGCTGTTCGTGTTCCTGCGCGTCGTGCCCACGGCGCAGGCGTTCCTGATGAGCTTCTTCGAGTGGAACCTCATCAAGCCCGCGTCCAAGTTCGTGGGACTCGACAACTACCTCAAGCTGCTGTCCGACCGGAACTTCATCAACGCGTTCACCAACACGACCATCTTCGCGTTCGCCACGACCGTCCTGTCGGTGGGCATCGCGTTCGTCCTGGCGGCCTTGCTCGCACGTGCCATCAGCGGTCGGGTGGGCTCGCTCATCGAGTTCCTGTACTTCATCCCGGTGCTCGTGCCCATGGTGCCGGTGACGCTCGGATGGCGTGAGATCTTCAACTACGAGAACGGCGTCCTCAACGCGTTCCTGGGCGTCTTCGGCATCCCCAAGCAGCCGTGGCTGAGCGACCCGAACATGGCCCTCATCGCGGTCATCATCCTGTCCACCTGGAAGCTGGTCGGCTACAACATGATCATCCTGCTCGTGGGCATGCGCGCCGTCCCGCGCGAGTACCACGAGGCGGCGGCCGTGGATGGTGCCGGGGGATGGCACCAGTTCCGGCACATCACGGTGCCCCTGCTCGCACCGGTGACGCTGTTCGTGATCGTCATCACCACGATCGCGTCCTACAACGTGTTCACCCAGGTGTACGTGCTGGCATCCGATGTGCAGGGCCAGCCAGGCCGTCTGGTGCGCGTGGTCGTGTACGACATCTTCGAGAACGGGTTCCGGTTCTTCAAGATGGGGTACGCATCGGCCGAGGCCGTGTACCTGTTCCTGGTGATCCTCGCGCTGACGGTCATCCAGTTCCGGTTCCTGCGGGGGGCGCGCACATGAACATCCGACGTGAGACGCTCCGAGCGGACCTCGGACGCTGGGCGCTCATCGTGGTGCTGCTGCTGGGCGGCATCGCGATGGTGTTCCCGCTGTTCTGGCTGGTGAGCACCTCCTTGCGTCCGGCGCCGGAGCTGCTGTTCGTGCCGCCGCGCCTGCTGCCGGAGCAATGGACGCTCGAGAACTTCGAGGAACTGTTCACCACCGCGCCGATGTTCCTGTACCTGTGGAACAGCCTCGTCTTCGCGATCGTCTCGACGGTGTTCATCCTGCTGACCTCGACCATCGCCGGCTACATCTTCGCCAAGTTCCGGTTCCCCGGCAACAACCTCCTGTTCATGCTGGTCCTGGCGACCGCGATCGTGCCGTTCGAGGTCTACATGGTGCCGCTGTTCACGCAGATGAACGCGCTGCGACTCGTGAACCAGCCGATGGGCATGTTCCTACCGTTCCTCGTCATGAGCTACGGCATCTTCTTCATGCGCCAGAACACGCTCACGAGCGTCCCTGACGAGCTGCTCGACGCTGCGCGCATCGACGGCATGGGCGAGTTCGGCATCATGCTCCGCTTCGTGCCCCGGCTGCTCGCGCCCGCGATGTCCGCGCTGGCCATCCTCGCGTTCATCCAGGCGTGGACGGCGTTCATCTGGCCGCTGCTCATCCTCAACGACCCCCGGCTGTTCCCGATGGAGCTGGGCCTGTCCCAGTTCGCCAACAACTTCTCCGTGAACTTCGGGGTGACCAGCGCGGGTGCCGTGTTCGCGATGCTGCCCACCCTCGCCGCGTTCCTCATCCTCCGCCGGCGCATCGTCGAGGGCATCACCCTGACCGGACTCAAGGGGTAGCCGTCATGGATATCGAGCTCCTCGGCCGGGACGTGGCCAGTGGCCATCCGGTCAGCCTGGTGGTCGCAGGCAGCCGGGTGCGCAGCCTCGGGCGCCCGGACGTGTCGGTCGACGACGCCTGGGTCTCGCCTGGCTGGCTGGACATCCAGGTCAACGGGTTCGGGGGCCACGATCCCAATGACCCCGGTGCTGGAGCGGAGGCCACGGCGGGAACCGTGCGGGCGCTGTGGCCCCATGGGGTGACGGGCACGCTCATCACCATCTGCACCCAGTCGGAGGCCCACATCATCACCATGATCCGGGCGGTCGTGGCCGCGTGCGAGGCCGATCCGCTGGTGGCCGCATCGGTGCTGGGCATCCATGTGGAGGGTCCGCACATCGCGCGGGAGGACGGCCCGCGCGGCGCGCACCCGCTGCGCCACGTCCGACCGCCTGACGTGGGCGAGTTGCGACGCTGGCAGGAGGCGGCGCAAGGTCGGCTGCGGATGGTGACACTGTCGCCCGAGTACCCC
>WBZO01002459.1_pt2 | contig 12136 bp, 8 predicted proteins | sample 5204261 | NCBI WGS metagenome assembly WBZO01 (sample SAMN12412400, study PRJNA552823) | activated sludge metagenome | isolation source: activated sludge from anammox sidestream of wastewater treatment plant... | place: USA: North Carolina | collected 2017-09 | reverse complement strand
GGACCCTCGGCCGGCCTCCGACGATGAACTGCCGCGCGCCGAAGCCCTCGCTGAAGAAGAACTCGTAGGCCGAGACATGGAAATCGCGGCTGCCGCGGCGCGTGGTGAAGTTGATTTGTGCGCCGGTGGAACGGCCGTATTCCGGGGCATAGCGGCTCGAGGAGATTCTCACTTCCTCGATAAAATCGACGCCCATGATGTTGTTCTGCTGGACTCCGTCCCGGTTGCGGCCGTTGTTGATGCCGTCGACGGCGATGAAGTTCGTGTCCTTGCGCTGGCCGTTCACCTGGAGCCCGCCCATCGAGTAACTGCCGCCGCGGAAATCGGTCATCGAGTTGCCGTATCGGGAGACCACGCCGGGCATGATGCCGAGCATGTAAAAGGGATTCCGCCCGGGAAGCGCGAAATCCTGGAGTTGTTTCTGCGTCACCATGCGCGCCACCTCGCCGTTGGAGGTCTCGACGAGCGGAGCTTCGGCCGTGACTTCCACCTTCTCGGCCAGTTGCCCGACCTCCAACTGGAGCCTGAGCGCCAGCACCGCGTCCGTTTCCAGCTTGAGGTTCGATCTGATGAGGCTCTTGAAGCCCGAGGCTTCGACTCTGATTTCGTACTCTCCCGCGGGCAGCGCCGGGACCGTGAAAAAGCCGCCCTCATTGCTGGTCGTCTCTCTCTCCAGGCCGATGCCCGGTGAGTTTACCTGGATCTTTGCGTTCGGGACCGAGGCTCCCGATGCGTCGATGATCTCTCCCGAAATCGTGCCCCGGCTCTGCCCAAAAGCAGCCAGGCACACGGCGGCCGCAAAGACGGCAATCCTGCAAGTACGCATACCAACCTCCCTGTTCTTTGTTACGAGTTTAGCACCCGCAATTGGCATTAGCTGCGCGGGTGCGGTCTCGGCGATCGCGCTGGACCTGAGCGCGGTCCTGCGGCGGCTGTCGCCGCGCCTAGCCGCCGCCTGCCAGGCCCGCCGTGGCATCATACTCTCCAGAACGTCATGCAACGCCTGCTGCTCGCCCTCCTGTGCCTCGCCGACATCGCGCGGACCCAACCCAAACCGTCGGATTGGCAATCTCTGTTCGATGGCAAGACGCTGGGCCGATGGAAGGAGACGAAATTCACCGGCCACGCTTCCGTAAAGGTCGAAGACGGCGCCGTCGTGCTCACCGCGGGCAACCCCATGACCGGCGTGACCTGGTCCGGCGAGTTTCCCAAGACCAACTACGAGATTCGCTACGAAGCTGCGCGCTTCGCCGGCGGCGACTTCTTCGCCAGCATCACCTTCCCCGCCGGCGACTCCCACGCCACGTGGGTTCTCGGCGGTTGGGGCGGAGACATCACCGGCATCTCCTCCATCGATGGATGGGATGCCTCGGAGAACGAAACCCGCTCCTATTTCAACTTCGAAACCAAGCGCTGGTACGCGCTCCACCTGCGCGTCACCGATGACGCCATCGAGGCCTGGATCGACAACGAACAAGTCGTCAACGTCAAAATCCGCGGACGCGCCGTTGGCCTCCGGTTCGGCGAAATCGAACTCTCCGCCCCTCTCGGCATCGCCTCCTACCACACCACCGGCGTCATCCGGAAAATCGAATACCGCCCCCTGGCCGGGAAGCGCTAGCCGGGGGGCGCTTCAATCGCCTGCAACGGCAGCCGGCCCTTGCGCGGACGACACTGCCCGGGCGGCTACCCGTCCAGCTTCCAGTTCGGCCGGTACGTCCGCTTCAGCCAGTCATTGGCCTCGGGCATGTTGGTGACCCGGCCCGCCTGCCCGTCGTACTCCAGTTTCTTGCCGGCCCGGTGTGCCACTAGGCCCAGCAGCATCTGTTCGATCATCGTGCCCGAATAATCGAAGTCGCAGTGCGTCTTGCTGCTCATCCCGGTGACGAAGTTGTTGCGGTTGCCTTTGCACGCCTCGATCCACTCGAGTTGGAACGGATCCGGCCTTCCCGGAGCCGGCTGTCCAGCCTTCTCCGCCGCCGCGATCCTCTCCACCGTGTCGTTCGGCATCCCTATCGCCGGCGGGATGTCGCCTTCCATCATCTGAATCTTCGGGAATCCGCTCGGGCCGACCTCCGCGCTCGGGAATGCAGTCATCCCCTTCGGCAGCGCCGGCATCGGCCTGCCGCCCGGTCCGCCCGGACCGCGCTGCGGCCGCGGCTGTGCCATGGCCTGCGTCGGCTGGCCCGTCCCCATGATCAGCGGCAGGAGTTGGTCTTTGTTGCGCCGCTTGTAATACGTCAGGTCGCCGTCGTCGTTGTTCGGAATGATCACGCGCGTTGTAAAGTCGCAGAAGATTGCGCCCTTCGACCCCTCGAAGATCGCGCCGTTGCCGACTCTCGACAGGTCGATGTACCCCTTCGGGGCGTCCGGCTTCAGCCCGCCCTGGTACCAGACCAGCTTGATCGGCCCACGCCAAGAATTCGCCGGATGCTCGAACATCGCCTTCAGCCGCACCGGGCAGATGTTCGGATCGTACTTGTCGCTCACCTCGAAATCGACGTCGATCGTCGTCGGCGCCCCGCAGTCCACCGCGTTCCACACTAGGTCCATCGTGTGCGCGCCCATGTCGCCCATCTGGCCCACGCCAAAATCGCGGTACATGTTCCAGAACAAGCAGTTCAGGCCGCTCGACCCGCCGAAATACTGCGGACTGTAAGGATGGTACGGCGACGGCCCGATCCACTGCTCGTATTGGAGGTACTTGGGCGGCATCCCTTCCGCTTGCGGGTAGCCCGGCCTCGGCAGCCGCCGCGCGTCCCAACTATGCACCGTGTGCAGTTCTCCCACCGCGCCATCGAGAATCAACTCCCGCACCCGCTCGAAGTTCGGGTAGGCGTGTCGCTGCGTGCCATGCTGCGTCGCCAACTTCGTCTTCCGCTTCAAGTAGTTCGCCCGTACCGTCCGCACTTCTTCCACGCTGATCCCAAGCGGCTTCTCGCAGAAAACGTGCATGTCCCGGTTCAGCGCCCAATTCGCGATGAACGCATGGTGATGATCGGCCGTGCAGATGATGACCGCCTCGATGTCCTTCTGATCGAGCATCTTCCGCCAATCCCAATAGGTCTTCGCCTTGGGGAAGATCTGCAGCGCCTCCTTGGTGCGCAGTTCATTCACGTCGCAGATCGCCACTACGTTCTCGTTCCGCATCGTGGAGTAGTGCGCCGTGCCGCGGCCCCACACTCCAACCAGGGCGATATTGAGCTTGTTGCTGGGAGCTGTCGCGCCCCTGAGCACGCCGCTCTTCAGAATCGTCAATCCCGCGGCCGGCGCGACGGCACTCTTGAGCAGATCTCTTCTTTGCACTTGGACAGGCCTCCTGGATCCTGCCCAACATACTATCCGAGCTTCAGCCCGCTTGCAGAGCGTCTTCGGGTCGCCATCTGCGAGCCGGCGCTCCGCCGCCCTCGACTTCCTCCGAAGCGAAGCGCCCATCCCGAAGCGCGCCCGCGGCGGACGCTGCGCCTTGTCGGGCCTGACGATCCACGGATCCGGCAGCGATCCAGGCGGCTTGAGGCGCGGTACCGGATCAGACCTGCGGTTGGTTGGGCGCGCGGTGGATCCATTGATAGACGCTGACCGAGTTGCGCCAGAAGTACTTCTCGGCGACGGTGGGGCCCTTGGCGGTGAAGTAGTCGCGGACGACGGTGAAGACGTCGCGGTAGGATCCCACGTTGTCGCTGTTGGGCCAGTCACTGCCGTACATGAGGCGGTCTTCGCCAAAAACGTCGAAGATCTGGTCGAGTCGCGGCTTGTAGAAGGCGGAGCCGGTAGGAACGCTGCCGCCGACGCGGCGGAGAACAGCCGAGACCTTGACGGTAATCTGCGGACGTTTGGCGAGTTCGCGCAGAGTCTCCTCGTATCGGCGGAAAGCCGAGGGTTCGCCGGGCGGCTCGAGTGAGGGCAGATGGTCGATGACAAACCGCAGGTCCGGAACCATGTCCGAAAGCCGCACGAGATCGGCGAGAACGCCGGGGCCCGAAGCGACAGTGTCCATCGACAGGTTCGCGGCGGCGAGCGCCTTCAGATCGCCGATCACCTCCAGCCTGTTGACCGCTGCGTTGAAGTTGCGGCCCCACAGCGTGCTGTAGCGGATGCCGCGGAACAGGCGGTTCTTGCCGAAGCGCGCCAGGTTCTTCTTGAAATCAGGCGTGCCGGGCTCGATGTTGCCGACGACGCCGACGATCATGGGATCCTTTGCGGCAATGTCGAGGACCCATTGGTTGTCTTCGAGCCAGGGGCTGGCCTCCACTTTGATCGCGCCGACGATGCCGAACGGGGCCGCGACTCTGCGGTACCGCTCCGGCAGCGCGGGCAGGTACAGCTTCTTGTTCTCCTTGGGCGGCCAGGGGACGCCCTGAGGCCGGGTGGGGTCGAACAGGTGGATGTGGGTGTCGATGCAGGGCAGAGGGGCGATCACCTCTTCATCGCTCCTCTCAGCACCTCGATGGCTTTTGCCATCTGGGCGTCGACGCCGGTGAGGAAGTCGGAGGGCGTGTTGTCGACGAGCACGTCCGGCTTCACGCCGTAGTTCTCCATGTTGTCGCCGGATGAGGTGTAGACGCCGGCGCCGGGCGTGCGGATGGAGGAGCCGTCCAGCAACTGGTAGGCTCCGGTGCCGATGACGGCGCCCATGGTGGGCATGCCCACCAGTTTGCCGAGGCCGAGCCGGCTGAAGCCGTCCGGAAACATCTCGGCGTCGGAGGCGGAGCGTTCATTCTGCATGACGGCCATGGGGCCGAAGAAGGCCTTCTGCGGGCGGTCCTCCGAGATGCTGTTGCGCCGCTGGATGCGCTGGTACATGCGCTGGCCGAGCACCTGCAGGAGCTCCTGGTCGATTCCGCCACCGCCGTTGAACCGCTGGTCGATGATGAGACCTCGCTTGAAGCGGTTCTCGGCCAGATCGAGCTCGAACTTGCGGAAAGAGGGGGCGTCCATCGCCCGGATGTGGAGGTAGCCGATCTCGCCGCCGCTGAGCTTGTCGACCATGCCTTCACGGTCGTCGACCCACTTCTGGTACATCAGGTCGGCAACCTCTTGCGCGGAGGCGGGGTCGACTTCTACTTTCCATGCACCGTCGGTGGAAGGCTTGCTGTTGACGAGGAACTCGAAGCGGCGGGCGGTCGTGAGGGTGTAGAGCCTCCAGTAGTTGTCCGGGACTTTGAAGTCCTGACCGTTCAGGGCCAGCACGAAGTCGCCAGGCTTGAGTTTGAGGAAGTCCTTGTCGGCGGGCCCTTTCTTGTACAGGAACTTGACCTTGTAAAAGCCCGCGGGATCGGCTTGGAGTTCGAAACCGGGGTGGCGCGTTCGAGGAGCCGCGCGTTCGGGCGCTCCGCCCCCGCTGACGCCGGTATGCGAGGCGTTGAGCTCGCCGATCATCTCCATGATGACGGTCTGGAGCTCCTCGCGGTCGGCGACCCAGGGGAGGAGCGAGGCGTAGTCGTCCTTGGCGCGATTCCAGTCGACGCCGTGCATTCCGGGGTCGTAAAAGCGGTGCTTCATGATGCGCCAGGCCTCGTCGAAGACCTGGGCCTGCTCGGCGGCGCGATCGACTTCGACCTGCAGGTTGAAGCTGACGCGGCGGCGCTGGGCAGCGGCGCCGGGAGCGGACCCGCCGGCAGAACCGCCGCGGCCGGACGAGGCTCCGGCTCCGGTCTCGGCGGGAGCCGGGACGGCAACGGAGTAGATCCCTTCGCCTTCACGGAAGTAGAGCGAACGGCCGTCGCGCGCCCACTGGGGCGAGGAGATGCCGCCGCCCAAGCCGCCCCGGCCGCGCTCCGGCAGCCCGCCTTCGCCGGAGGATGGCGGTTGCGCCTGGACGACGCGGGTGAGACCTTCGCCGTTCTGCTGTACGGTCCACAGCGCGCTGACGAAGCGGCCATCCTGTTGGCCTGAGGCGACGAAGGCGATCTGGCGGCTGTCGGGCGATACCGCGAACGAGCTGACGTTATCGGCCAGCCGGGTCAACTGGCGGATGCGTTTGGGGAGGCCGTCCCAATCGATCTTGACATCGGCCTTGACAGGCTGCTGCTGCCCGCGGCCGGGAGGGCCGCCGGCGCCTTGCGGGGCGGCGGAGGCCGCTTCTTCCTCGCTGTCGATGCCGCGGTCGAGCGGATCTTTTTCTTCCTTCTCGAGGTTCACCGAGTACAAGTGCAGATTGGCGCTGCGGCCAAGGCTTGCCATCCCCATCTGCATTACGCCGGCGGAGAGATAGAGCCGCTTGCCGTCGGGCGCCCAGCGGGAGGAGATGGCGGCGAAGAGGTCGTCGGCGCCGATGCGGTGCTCATCCTTGCCGGGCGGGGCGGAAGCGGGCTTGACGTAGACATGGGGGCGCATGTCGCGATCGAGGCGGGTGAAGGAGATCCACTGGCCGTCGGGAGAAAACTGCGGATCGCTGGGAGCGCCCGCTTCGCCGTTGGCGACTTCAGTGAGTTGGGCAGTCTCGACTTCGGCGCGCCACAGCTTGTTGTCGCTCGACGAGAAGAGAAGCGCCTTGGAGTCGGGCGCCCAGACCATGGCGCGCTTCTCCGTATCGGCGTCAGTAAGCTTCCTGCGCGTCCTGCCCAGCTCGTCGGCAAGCCAGATCTCCTCGCGGCCGCTCTCGTCGGAGAGATACGCGATCCACTTGCCGGACGGCGACCACATGGGGTTCGTGTCGCGGCGGTAGCTCTTGGTCACGCGCTGCGGCTCGCCGCGGTCCGATGCGACGGTGAAGATCTCGCCGTGGGCGGCGATGGCGACGCGGCGGCCGGAGGGCGAGAGATGAAAGCTGTCGGCGGCCGAGGAGATGGTTCTCCACTCCATCGGATTCGCGGCGGCGTCCTGGACAATCCTGATCCGGACTTCCCGGGACTTCCCGCTGGCGGTGTCAAGCAACCAGAGCCCGTGGTTGAACTCGTAAGCGATGGTCTTGCCGTCCCAGGAGAGGGAAGGCCAGGCGAGGCCGTTGGTGGCGAGCTTGGTGACCTGCGTCCAGGGTCCGCCCGCTTCCGGGATGCGCCAGATGTTGTATACGCTCTGCATGACCTCGGGAGAGCCGGGTTTGACGCCCTTTTCGGCCGGGAGGCGGTCTGCGACAAAGTAGATTTCGCCTTTGGCTCCGTACATGGGCCACATCATGTTGCCCTGAAAGGCGGGGTCGCGGAGATCTTTGTAGGTCTTGGCGGCGGCGTCCATGACCCACAGGTCGGCGGCATAGGAGCCGCGGTAGTGCTTGCGGGTCCAGGCCTGGGGGTGGCGGACGAAGGCGAGTCGCTTGCCGTCGGGCGACCATGAACCCCAGGAACCCCAGTCTGTGGGCACCGGCTGCTCGAGGCCGCCGGCGACCGGAACTTCGTAGAGGTTCGCCACGCTCGGGAAGGCTCCGTCTCCCCGCACCGCCGTGAAAAGGATCCTGGAGCCGTCGTTGGACCAGCCGGCGACGGTGTCTGCGGCGGAGTGCCAGGTGAGTTGTTTCGCTTCGCCGCCGGTGGCGGGCATGACAAAGACGTCGTTGTTACCGTAGCGGCTCGAAGAGAAGGCGATCCACTTGCCGTCGGGGGAGAAACGCGGAACGGTGTCGCGGGCGGGGTGCGTCGTAAGTCGCAGAACCTGGGAACCGTCCGCTTTGGCGGTCCAGATGTCCCCCTGGAAGCTGAAGACCACCGTTCCGGCGTGGTAATGAGGCTGGCGCAAGAGCCGGGTCTGGGCGGACAGCAGGACGCTGAACAGGAAAACGCTGATCGCGAGACGCATGATGAAGTGCATTATATGCCCGCATGTGGAGGGGGGCCGCGCAGGGAATGGTCCGGTGCGCCCCCGCTCTCGCCGTCACTGAGGTGATCTGCCATCCGCACCATGACACACTGAGAGGGATGGTCGATGCAGCCCCGGAAGCTGAATCGAAACCGGTCCACGAGCAGTCCTGGTTTCCCGGCAGGTGGCTCGGCGGCGGCTCCATGATTCTCGGCCCGCTGCTGATGCTCGCCGGGGTCGTGCTGCGGATTCGCTTCAGTTTCTTTTTCCCGGAACAACTGGCCGCGTACGAACGCCATCCCCAGCTGATGACAGCGTCCTACAACCTGTTCGTGGCCGGCAACATCCTGCTCTGGCCCGCTGTCGTCACCCTGGCGCGCCTCATCGCCGTGACCAGGCGGAACCTGGCGGTCTGGGGCGGAAGTCTGGTCCTGTTCGGCCTCTTCGCCCGGACTTTTCACGGCGGCGTGGACCACCTGGCGTTTCAACTGGCCCGTCTCAGCGGCGCGCAAAGCGCCGCCAACGCCGTCGCCGGCTCCTACGGCGGATTCCATGTTGTCAGCCTGCTGACCGGCGCGATCCTGGCCGGCTGGATCGTTCTCGCCGTGGGCGCCTACAAGTCCGGGGTCATGGGGCTGTCACGTTCACTCGCCCTCGGCCTGATGTCCACGCTGATGATCGGCGTCCTCAAGGGCAGTTCGATGGTCTCGGTCATCGCCGTCGCCGGCCTGGGGCTGGCGCTCGCTCCCGAAGGCGTCAAAGTCCTGCGGGCGCCCCCTGCTCCGCGTTTGAGGGACTACTGCCGCGGGCTGGCCGGCGCTGTCGCGCTCGTCCTCGCCCTGTTCGTGATCGGTCGTCTCGGCTAGCCTCGGCTCGCGCCTGCCGGCGGCCCAGCGCTTTCAGAAGAGTTCGCCCGGAGGAGCGTTGCGCTGTTCCAGGCTTGAAAGTCTCCGGCGCAGGCGCTCGACGCGCTTGCGCCAGTCGTCGCGTTCCGCGATGAGCAGCGCTCGCTCGGCGTAGTTGAGAGCGCGGGCGAAGTCGCGAACCTTTTGCTCGTAGTAAATGGCGAGACGCGTGAATGCCTCGGCCCGGCGTGGGCTTTCAAGGCCTGTGAGTTCGAGCCAGAGTTCAACGGCAGCTTCATCCTGTCCGCGCTTGCGCTCGATCTCGGCAAGGTGCCAGAGCGTCTCGAACAGCAGCGGCTCCTCCAGGTTGCGCTTGAGCGCCTCGCGCATCAGCGTCGCCGCATCGTCCAGGCGGCCTTCACTCCGGAACCAGCGGGCGAGTCCGACCATTTCGGCGCCGCGTTTGAGCCGCGCCGGTTCACGGAACGCGGCCGGGACGATGGCGGCCAGGCAGGCCAGCGAAAGAATGTCGATGGCGTTGTGTTTCAGCACCGGCGCCAGCGGCCGCGGGTTGCGAGTGCGCAGATACTCGAAGTAGAGAGTGGGAATCATCATTCCCGGAACGTCCCCGGTCCGTTCGACGCCGATGATCCGCTGCTCGAGATCCTGGAGTCGGCAACGATCGAGCGCCAGGCGCCACAGGCGGCGCGCGGAGAACAGCAAGTCCACATGGATCATGCGTTCGAACGGCGGGGTCATGCGCTGGAGACGATAGCGGGTCTCCAGCAGCGGCTGGTCGAAGGCCCTGCCGTTATAGGTGACCAGCACGTCGAAGGGCGCCAGCCAGCGCGTGAGCGCGTCCAGCATGGAGGGTTCCTCGCCGTGTTCGCGGGCGAAGAACTGCTTCAGCACGAAGCCCTGTGAGGTGATGGAGCCGCACCCGATGAGAAACGCCAGTGTGCCCGAGCCGCCGGAAAGCCCGGTGGTCTCCGTATCCAGGAACGCCCAGCGCCCGGGCGGAACATCGAGCGGCTGGCCGCCAAGCGCGGAAAGCAGGTCGGAGGATAGCTCGGAAAGCGCGCCCACATCGGAGGAGCCGTGGCGGAAGTGCGCGGGCCAGTGTCGGTCGATCTCCCAGTGACGGCCTAGTTGGGATTCGACCTCCGCGCCCTCCATTGCGGCGGACACAGCACCAGCTTCGCTTTCGAACCTGGCGTTGATGCGCGAGATCTTGGCGCGGAGTTGTTCGAGCTGTCTCCGGACGGGGTCTTCCACCGAGTCTCCTGGGGCTTCCTATTTGGCGTCCCGCCAATTGGCGCCAGCGCCCGTGTCGGCCAGCAGCGGCACCTCGAGCCGCGCCGCGGATTCCATGCGGCCCTTGACCAGGGCCGAGGCGTCGCGCACCTCTTCGGGCGGGCACTCGAGGACAAGTTCATCGTGGACCTGGACCAGCATCCGCGTCTTCATCCGGCGGCGGATGATTTCGTCGTCGATCGAGATCATGGCGAGCTTGATCAGATCGGCCGCGCTGCCCTGCAGCGGCGTGTTGACAGCCGTGCGCTCGGCGAACGAGCGCGCGCTGGGATTCTTCGCGGCGATGTCGGGAATCGGCCGGCGGCGGCCAAAGAGAGTGGTTGTGTATCCGGACGAGCGCACCTCATCGATGGTGCGTTCGATCCACTTCTTGACGCCCGCGTAGCGCGCGAAGTAGCTGCGGATGTAATGCTCGGCTTCGTCGCGCGGGATGCCTAGCTGCGCCGCCAGTCCGAACGGGGTCTGCCCGTAGACGATGCCGAAGTTGACCGCCTTTGCGTTGCGGCGCATCTCGGGCGTGACCATCAGTGGGGCAATCCCGAAGACCTCGCTGGCGGTGCGGGTGTGGATGTCTTCGTTGTGGCGGAAGGCGTCGGTCAACACCGGATCTTTGGAGTAGTGCGCGAGGAGGCGAAGTTCGATCTGCGAGTAATCGGCGACCAGCAGCGTCCAGCCCGGGGCGGGGACAAACGCGGCGCGGATCTCGCGGCCGAGTTCGGTGCGGACGGGGATGTTCTGGAGATTCGGATTGGACGAGGAGAGCCGTCCGGTGGCTGCCCCCGCCGGGTTGAACGTCGTATGGACCCGGCCGGTGGCGGGATCGATGAGTTGGGGGAGAGCGTCGACGTATGTGCCTTTGAGCTTCGTGAGCTGGCGGTAGTCCAGCACCTTGCGGGCGATCGGCCAGTTCTCGGCGAGCGCTTCCAGAACGTCGGCCGCGGTCGAGTAATTCTTGGTCTTGCCGGTGCGGCCCTGGGCGGGGAGATTCAGCTCCTCGAACAGGACCTTGCCGAGCTGTGCGGGCGAGTTGATGTTGAAGGGGTGTCCGGCAATGTCGTGAATCTCCGCGGCGAGCGCGCCGGTCTCGGCATCCATGCGTCGCGCGAGCACGCCGAGATGGGCCGTTTCCACGCGGATTCCGGTACGCTCCATCCGGGCAAGAACGGGGGCGAGGGGAAGATCGATTCCCTCGTAGACCTTGCGGAATTCGGGCGTGATCAGGGGACGGAGTTTCGCCGCGACAGCGTTGAGGATCTCGTCTTCCGAGGCTGGAACGCGCTCGAGGTAGCGGGCAATCAGATTCTCGAGCTGGCAGGCGGATGGGTCGGCCAGAACGAGGAACGCGTACAGGAGAATGTCCTCGACGGGCTTCCCCGGCTGGAGCGCCGGATCGGCGCGAAGTCGCTCCTTCCAGTCGTAGACGATGAACGTCTCGGGGCCGGCCGGCCGGGACGGCTGCTCCGTGGCAGCGAGTTCGGCGGGAGCTTCGACGTTGAGCTCCTTCAAAAAACTGAAGAACTCGAGTTCTCGATAGAGGCCGGCGAGGACCTCTAGGTCGGGCTCGCGGACGGCGAGTTCGTCGAGCGAGATGTCGAGTGGCGCATGGCGGTCGATCGTGGCGAGACGCTTGCTCAACAGAATCTGATCGCGGTTGTCGCGGAGGCTGTCGGCGTAGGCTTTGCGCTTGACCTCGGCATACCGGTCGAGCGCCGCTTCGAGCCCGCCAAACTGCCCGAGAATCTGCACCGCGCCCTTCTCACCGATGCCCGGCGCGCCCGGGATGTTGTCCACGGTATCGCCGACCAGGGCCAGCAGGTCGGGGATGAGAACGGGTGGGACGCCCTTGGCCTCCTGGACTCTTGCGGGGTCGTAGACGATGTCGTTCTTCATCATGTCGAGCATCGAGACACGCTCATCGACCAGTTGCAGCATGTCCTTGTCGCTGGAGACGATGACGGTTTCGTAACCCGCCTCCGAAGCGAGCCGGGAGACGGTGCCGATGAGGTCGTCGGCTTCATAACCCTTGAGCTTCAGAACGGGGATGCGCAGCGCGGCGAGCATTTGCTCAACCACGGGGATCTGCTCGATGAGTTCGGGCGGGGTCTCGCTGCGGGTGGCTTTATACCTGTCGAACAACTCGTCCCGGAAGGTGGGCCCTTCGCTCTCGAATGCGGCGGCCAGGAGGTCGGGCGAAAACTGGCGTTTGAGCCGCCGGATCATGTTGTGGAAAATGTAGACCGCCT
>WBZO01005910.1_pt1 | contig 12137 bp, 10 predicted proteins | sample 5204261 | NCBI WGS metagenome assembly WBZO01 (sample SAMN12412400, study PRJNA552823) | activated sludge metagenome | isolation source: activated sludge from anammox sidestream of wastewater treatment plant... | place: USA: North Carolina | collected 2017-09 | reverse complement strand
GGCGTCTCCCGCCGCGTCCGGCCGTCTAGGTGGTCTCATCCGGCGTCCTCCCCGATCGGTGCGAGCGGCCACGGGTCCGGCCGCCTCGCCTCAAACCCGGAGGGGCCGGGAGCGGACACGCTAGGGCCCGGCCGGGTGGCGACGCCGACGCGGGGCCCGGGAGCGGGTCACCCGGTCCGGGGGTGGGCCTCGAACCAGTCGAAGGAGATCTCGGTGGCGTCGATGGTCCGGGTGGTGGGCCCGACCCGGATCTTGGCGCCGGGCCAGGTGTGACCGGCTTCGAACACGGTGTAGAGCACGACGTCGGCGGTGCAGTTGCGGTACGCCCACCGCTCCACGTCGTCGCCGATGCGCTTCACGTCGGGTCGGGGATCACAGCCGTTGCCCTGGGCCCACCGGGCGATGTTGTCACGGGTGCCGGGCAGGCCGGCGTTGGGGCTGTCGGGGTACTCGTGCCCCGAGCCCTCTCCGTAGGGGACGGTGGGATCGGCGGTGCCGTGGAACGCCACCATCGGGAGGGGCGGGCAGCCGTCGGGGTGGACCTCGACGGTCACCAGGGCGACCGACGCGAACGTGTCGGGCACGGTGCAGCCCGTGACGGCGGCCTTCCACGCCCCGAGCGACATCCCGATCAGGTGCACGCGGTCGGTGTCGATGCAGTACCGCGACTCCAGGTCGTCGAGCAGCGCGACGAGGAAGTCGCGGTCGGTGCCCTCCGCGCCGAGCTGCCAGCGGCCGTCGATCGCCTCGGGGGCGACGGTGATCATCCCCCGCTTCGCTCCTTCCTCGGGCACGCGTCCGTACAGGCTGGCCTGGAGGGCGTTCGAGCCCGAGCCGTGCAGGTTCATCACCAGCGGCGTCGGGCGGTCGGGGTCGTAGCCCGGGGGTACGCCGAGGCGGTACACGCGCTGGGTGCCACCGCTACGGAACCTGCGCTCCACGTCGCCGGGGGGCGCGCCCCGCACCGCCCGTACGTCGGCCCGGCGCCCGCACCCGGGGCTCGACGGCGCGGCAGCGCCGGGACCCGCGGATCCGACCTTCGAGCTCGAGGTTGCCGGGGTGGAGGTGCTCGGCGACGCCTCGTCGCGGCCCTCGCTCCCACCGCAGGCCGGGAGCAGCAGAGCCAGCATCGTGGCCGCCGCGATCACCACCGTGACGAGGTGCGTGCTCGGGCGCCGGTCCCGCGCCGCTCCCGTGCTCCGTGCGCGTGACGGTGACGGGCGCGGCATGGATGGCTCTCCTGACGGTGGCGTCGTGGCCGGTGACGACGGGCCGGTGGCCACGGATCCGGGGACCGGGATCGGGTGCAGGGGGATGATGGACGCGCACCGCTCCGAGGTCAACCGGCCGGCTCGCCGTGAGTCCGCCGTTGGTACCCTCCCCGCGATGACGCCCCTCCCGTGGCCCCCCGGCCTCGACGACGGCGCGGTCCCCGACACCGGGACGATCCACGGGTGGGTCGAGGAGGTGTTCGACCACGGCGTCCGGCGCCCCGGCTACGAGGCCGACGTCTGGGCCGAGTCGTTCGTGGCCGAGCGGTTCCGGGCCCTGGGCCTGGAGGCCGTGCGCCTCGAGCCGGTCGAGCTGACGCGCTGGGAGCCTCGCGGGTGCTCGTTGCGGGCCGCCGCCGCCGAGGGCACCGAGCGCGACCTCGACGCCTTCCCGCTCCCGTACGGCCCTCCGGTCGCCGGCCTCGACGTGGAGCTCGTGGCCCTCGACGACCGCGGCGCCCCGGCGGCTGATGCCACCGGTCGCGCCGCGCTGGTCGACGCGCCGCTCCTGTCGGCGCAGCCGGCCTCGTTCGCGTGGGCGGGCAGCGTCGCCGGCGACGGCGCCCCCAGGGTGTACGACCCCGACGGCACCTTCGACGCCGAGACCCACGTCCTGCCGTTCACCCGGTTCGTGCAGGAGGTGACGGCGACGTCCGAGCGCGCCGGCGCGGCGGCGTTCGTGGGGGCGCTGACCGGCTACCCCGGCGACTCACAGCGCTACTTCGTCCCCTACACCGGCGAGCCGGGACGCATCCCGGGAGCCTGGGTGCGCGGGAGCGACGGGGCGTGGTTGCGCGACCAGCTCGGCCGGGGGCCGGTGCGGATCCGCCTCGACATCGACTCCGCCCGTGAGCCGTTCGTCAGCCACAACGTGGTGGGCGAGCTGACCGGCGCCGACGACGAAGTGGTGATGATCGGCTCGCACCACGACGGGCCCTGGTCGTCGGCGGTGGAGGACGGTTCGGGCATCGCCCTGGTGCTGGCGCAGGCCTCGTTCTGGGCCGCCCAGCCCCCGGAGCGGCGCCCCCACCGTCTGGTGTTCGTGCTCCAGGCCGGCCACATGTGCGGCGCCGCCGGCCTCCACGCGTACGTCGACGCCCACCGGGGAGAGCTCGAACGGGTGGTCCTGGAGCTGCACCTCGAGCACGCCGCCCTCGACGTGGCGGAGCACGACGGCGAACTGGTGACGTCGGAGAGGTGCGCGCCGCGCTGGTTCTTCACCAGTCCCCGACCCCGCCTCGAGCGGGCCGTCTACGACGCCCTGGTGGCCGAGGACCTCCGCCGCTCGATGCTGCTCGCCCCCGACGCGATCGGGCCGCGCCCCACCACCGACGGCTCCGCCTACTACGACGAGGGCGTTCCCGTCGTGCAGTTCCTGAGCGCGCCGTTCTACCTGTTCGACGAGATCGACACGATGGACAAGGTCGACCGGGACAACCTCGTCGCGCTGACCCGCGCCGCCGCACGCATCGTGCACTCCACGCACGGGGTGAGCGCCGCCGCGATGCGTCACGGCTGACGGCCGTGGCCGGGCCCGGCGGGGGTGCCGGAGCCCGTACCTAGACTGGCCCGACGGGGGGGCTGCCGGTCGTCGACCGGGCAGTACACCGATCGATCGGAGCCCGGTCTCCGGTCCCGCGCCGAGGGAGCCCCCGATGCCCAACTGGTCCAACTGGCAGCAAGCCGTGCAGTACTCGCCCGACGGACCGGGCGTGACCCTGCTCCACCGGTCGGAGCGCCTCAAGGTGCTCCTCGTCGGCCTGGAGCCCGGCCAGGCGCTGCCGCCTCACCCCGGGCCGGAGGCGTCGTTCTCGTTCCTGGGCGGGCGGGGGATCATGCTCATCGGCGAGAAGGAGCTCGAGGTCGGCGCCGGTGCCCTCGCGGTGGTTCCCGAAGGCGAGATCCGGTCGATCCGTGCCACCACCGAGCGCCTGGCGTTCGTGGGTACCCTCGGCGACCCCGACGCCACCCACCAGTAGCGAGCACTCGGGTTCGCCCCGGGGATCCGGGAGGGGGCGACCGGCAGCCGTCTCGAACCGTCGAGGAAGGCCTGACGCCGGCTCCACGTCACACGTTCGGTCACACGGACCCGAGGGAGGGTGGTTTCCGCCCAGCGGTGCAACCGAAGGAGGAGACCATGCCGAGGTTCGTGATCGAACGGAGCATCCCCGGAGCCGGGACCCTCAGTGGCGAGGAGCTGCACGACATCAGCGCGAAGTCGAACGAGGTGCTGGCGTCGATGGCCCCTCGGGCTCAGTGGGTCCACAGCTACGTCACCGACGACAAGATCTACTGCGTGTACCTCGCCGACGACGAGGAGGCGGTGCGGGAGCACGCCGAGTGCGGAGGCTTCCCGGCCGACGTGGTCGCGGAGGTCCGGGCCGTCATCGACCCGATCACCGGAGCCTGACGGATCCGGGCCCGGCCGGAGCCCGGCCGGGGTGAGCATCGACGAGTCGTCGACGGGGTGACCATCGATCCGCTCCGCGGTCGAGATGCCGCGGCGGTCGATCGGTGCCGCCGCGGCGAGCGGACCGGTGGCGCGGCTGTCAAGCTCTGCGGGTGACACGGCTCGACGTCCGGCTCCTCGGCCGGCCGGTCGTCTTCGTCGACGGCGTCGCCGCATCGCCGCCGAAGGGTGCCAAGCCGTGGGGCCTGCTCGCCTACCTGGCGTCCACACGGAGGGCACACCCTCGGCCCGAGTTGGCCGAGCTCCTCTTCAGCGAGGCGGGCGATCCGCTGGGCGCCCTGCGCTGGAACCTCGCCGCCCTGCGAAGGCTGCTCGGCCGGCCCGACGTGCTGAAGGGCGACCCTGTCCGTCTGGACCTCTCCGACGCGGTCATCGACACCCAGGAGCTCGAGGAGAGCCGGCTGGTCGTGTTCGAGCCCGGCGCTTCGGGGCTGCTCCTGTCCGGCCTGTCCTTCCCGGACAGTCCCCGGTTCGAGGCATGGCTCACCGGCGAACGCTCCCGCCTCCTCCGCCGGGCTGCTTCGTTACTCCGCGAAGGGGCGCTCCGCGCCCTCGCCGTCGGCGACAACGAGCTCGCCGTCAGGCGGGCCGTGGATCTCGTCCGGATCGACCCGCTCGACGAGGGTCACCACGCGCTGCTCATCCGCGCCCACGCCATCGGTGGTGACGTACCGGCGGCACGGGCCCACTACGAGCGCTGCCGGGATCATCTTCGCCGCGAGCTGTCGATCGAACCGGGCCAGGCCGTCGTCGCGGCGCTGCGATTCGCCGCCGGTGTGGCCGACCCGTCCCGGGAGGTCGACCGCCGCGATGTGGACGCCCACATGACCGTGGCGTGGCAGTCGTTCCTGGCCGGATCGGTCGATCACGGGATCGACCTCGGCCGCAGCGTGGTGGTCATGGCCGACCGTGACGGCGACGTCGGGTTGCGGATCATGGCGCGCTTGTTCCTGGCCGCCATGCTCAGCATCGCGGTCCGCGGATGGGACGAGAGCGCCACGGCGACCACCGAGGCCCTGCACCTCGCCGAGATGGCCGGCCATCCGTTGGAGGAAGCCACGGCCCGAGGCGTGCTGGCGGGCATCGACCTGATGCGCGCCGACTACCCGGCCGCGGCCCGGCACGCCGAGATCGGCCGTGCCCGGAGCGGCGACGCGGGCGCGCAGGCGCTGAGCCTCACCTTCCTGGCCGCGGTGGAGGCCGACGTAGGACAGGGAGCACAGGCCGTCGGGCACGCGCTCGAGGCGGTCGCGCTCGCCGAGGAGAGCACCGATCCGATGCGCATCGCCTACGCGACCGCGTACGCCGGCCTCGCTCTCCTGCTCGAGGACGACATCGACGGTGCGCGCCGCCACCTCGAGCGATCCGTAGCCGTTCTCGCGCCCATGCTCGTACTCCTTCCCTGGCCGCTCGCGATGCTCGCCGAGATCGAGGCCCGGGCCGGCAACCTCGACGTGTCCGCGGAGCTGGCGGCTCGAGCGGGGGCGATCTCCGCGACGACCGGCGTCGCCTACCAGCGCGGCCTCGCACTTCGCGCCGAAGCGCTCGTGGCCGCGGCTCGCGGCGATCACGAAGGTGCGGTCGACAAGCTGACGGTGGCTCTCGGCCACGCGCGACGCACCACGGGTGAGGGCTTCACCTTCCACTGGCCCGTCGCGTGGATCCTCGAGTCCCTCGCGCGCGTCAGTGCCCATGATGACCCGGAGGCGTCACGGCGCTGGGTGGAGGCGCTGCTCGTACATGCCGGCACCGTCGGGATGAAGACGTTCACCCGCAGGGGTGAGCGCCTCCTCGCCTCGAGCCCGTGAACCGCGCGTCAGAGCTTCGCGACCGGCAGTTGGCTGGCCTGCCGCATCCAGTCGTCGAGCCGGGCTTCGTCGATGCGGTCGTCTTCGTGGATGTCGAGGTAGCGCGTCTCGAGGGTCTTGGACTCACCGGGTGGGACGGGGTCGAGCGAGGGCGGCGCCACGCACGCGTCGCGCCCGGTGGCTCAGGGCCGCGAGCGGAGCCCGGTGCGGGGCCGGGCCACGGTGCGGAACCGGTCGGTCTCGGCCGGGTCGTAGGGGGAGCCGTCGGGGTGGAGGAGCTCGTGGAACCAGGGCCGATCGGGAGGGGTGGGCTTACGCCAGCTCGTCCACGGGTACTTCGTCTGGGTCCGCCCGTCGACCAGGCCCCACGTGTAGCAGCCGACGTCGCGCTCGGCGAAGACCTCGATCAGGTCGGGGGTCGAGCGGGGCCGCGCCATCCACTCCGTGCACAGCAGCGGCCGGCCGTAGGCGACGAGGTGGTCGATCGAGGCGACGAGCCGGCGGCGGGGCAGGTAGTTGTGGAACGTGATCACGTCGGAGCGGGACAGCATCAACCGGTTGATGGGGTCCCCCCGCTCGAGGGCCCCCGAGACGCCCACGAACACGCCGGCGGTGAGCGGCTGGGCGGGATCGGCGTCCTGGGCCCAGTCGAACACCCGGTCGAGCAGCTCGGTGGCGAGGCGGTACTTCTGGGCGGTACCGGTCGCCGCGTAGTTGACCTCGGGGCCGTTCGGCTCGTTGAAGAGGTCCCAGGCGTGCACCCGCCGGTCGGTGCCGTGGCGACCCAGGACCTCCTCCACGTAGGGGCGGAGGGTGCCCCAGCGGCGGGGGTCCGCCAGGATCGCGGCGTCGGGTGACTGGAGCCACATCGAGTTGTGCACGCCCGGGCGGGGCGCGGGTTGCGGCCCCAGCGCGGAGGCCGGGTTCCAGCAGCCGTCGAAGAGCACCGGCATGGCGCCGATGCCGTGACCGTCGGCGATGGTGAGCACCTCGTCGAGGCGTTCCCAGAACCCGGGCACCTCGGGGAGGAGGTGGTGCAGGAACAGCCGGATGCTGTTCATGCCGAGATCGGCCGCCCACCCCAGCTCCCGGTCGATCGTGTCGGGGTCGTAGGTGGCGGCCTGGAACATCTCGAGCTGGTTGCCGCACGTCGACGGCATGAAGTTGCACCCGACCAGCCACCCGGTGTCGCCCTGCCACGCGAGCGCCCGTTCACGGCTCCAGCGGGCCCGCGAGGGCACCGGCGGGGTCCACCGGGCCGGATACGCGCCCTTGACGATGTCGAGCCCGTGGCGCAGCAGTTGCAACTGGAGATCGAGCTTGGATGCCATGCGGTCGCTCCCGGTCGGTCCGATCACCGACGATCGCCGCCGACCGCCTCCGTAGCGCGAGGCGGGCCCGGGGCACGCTACCGCCGGGGATCGGCGCGTCACCACGCCCGCGCCCGCCCTGGTGGCGCCGCGGACCGCCGTCCCGAGGTGCGGGCGGGCGCCGCCCGGTCCACACTTCATCCATCCGGGCGGGACGTCGCCGAGCCGAGGAGTGGGACCGGTCCATGCGTGCAGCCACGATCTTCGACGGTTCCCTCGAGTGGAAGGAGCACCCCGACCCGGTACCCGGTGCCGGAGAGGTGCTCGTGAAGGTCCACGCCGCCGGGATCAACGCCGCCGACCGGCTCCAGGTGAGGGGCTTCTACCCGGCTCCGCCGGGTTCTCCGCCCGACATCCCCGGTCTCGAGCTGGCCGGTGAGGTCGCGGCCCTCGGCCCGGGGGCGGAGCGGTTCGCGGTGGGCGACCGGGTCATGGCCGTCGTCGGCGGGGGCGGCCAGGCCGAGCTCTGCGTGGTCCACGAGCGCCATCTCCTTCCGGTTCCCGGCGGGCTCGGGTGGAGCGCCGCGGGCGGCTTCCCCGAAGCGTTCACCACCGCGCACGACGCCCTGTTCACCCAGGCCGGCCTGGCCGTCGGTGAGCGGCTGTGCGTGCACGGGGCCGCCGGAGGGGTGGGCATCGCCGCCGTCCAGCTCGGTGTGGCCGCCGGCGCGACCGTCGTCGCCACCGTCCGCAACGAGGCGCTGCGCGACCGGGTCGCGGCCTTCGGTGCGACCGTGGTCGCCCCCGAGGGGTTCGGTGACCACGGCCCCTTCGACGTGATCCTCGAGCTGGTCGGCGGACCGAACATCCCCGACGACGTCCGAGCGCTCGCCACCGGCGGGCGCATCTCGATCATCGGCTCGGGCGCCGGCCCGAAGGCCGAGCTGAGCCTCCTCGATCTGATGACCCGGCGCGGCCGCATCCACGGCTCGACCCTGCGGTCCCGGAGCCTCGAGGACAAGGCGTCGGCCGCCCGCGCCGTCGAGAAGCACGTGCTCCCGCTCGTCGCGGCGGGGGCCGTGACGGTGCCGGTCGAGGCGACCTACCCCATGCCGGAGGTCGCCGAGGCCTACGAGCGCTTCGCCGCCGGCGCCAAGCTCGGCAAGATCGTCCTCGTCGAGGGAACCGAGCCGCCGCCGGCCGGTGATCACGCCTCGCGGGCGGAGTGAGGGAGAGCGCGGTGACGGGACCGAGGATCACGATGGTGGGCGCGGGCGGCATGTCGTTCGGGCCGGCGATGGTCAACGACGTGTGCCACACCGAGGGCCTGCGGGGCGCGCGGCTCGTGCTGCACGACGTGGACGAGGCCCGGCTCGAACGGGCGTACCGGTTCGCGTGCAAGCTGAACGCCGCGACCGGCGCCCGGGTGGTGCTCGACCGGACCACCGACCCGGCCGAGGCGCTCGACGGGGCCGACTTCGTCCTCTCCAGCGCCGAGTTCGGGCGCTTCGAGCACTGGCGCCAGGACTACGAGGTACCCAAGGCCCACGGCGCCCGCGCCATCACCGGCGAGAACGGCGGGCCCGGCGCGGTGTTCCACTCGTTGCGGTCGATCGGGAACACGCTCGGCATCTGCGCCGACATCGAGAAGTACGCCCCCGACGCGTTCCTGATCAACCTCACGAACCCGATGAGCCGTGTCACCCTCGCGATCAACCGGGCCACGAAGGTGCACAACGTGGGCATGTGCCACGAGATGCCGCTCGGCGTACGGCGGGTGGCGCGCATGCTACGGATGAAGCACCGCGACATCGCCGCCAAGGCGTCGGGGATCAACCACTTCACCTTCTACACCGAGCTCACCGACCGTCGCTCCGGCGAGGACCTGCTGTCCCGCCTGAAGGCGATCTACGACCGCCCGTACTTCGACTTCCGGCCGGCCGTCCAGGCGGCGATGCGGCTCGCCGACCGCACCTTCCTCGGCTCGGCGTTGGTGGAGTTCCGCTACGTGCCGCTGGTGGCCCACGTCGCCCGGACCTACGGGTTGGTGGCCTGCTCCGTCGACAGCCACATCGGCGAGTACCTGCCCTTCGCGCTCGACGCGGCCGCCTGGATGCCCACGCCGCTCGACTTCCACGAGCCGGCCATGCGGATCGCCGAGCGCCTGGCGGCCTGGGCGGCCGACACCCGGGTACCGGTGCCGCTGCACCTGGGCGGCCACTCGCCGGAGGAGGTCGTCGACATCGTCGACGCGATGTGGAACGACCGGCCCCGGTGGATCATGGCCGTCAACGTGCCCAACCGCGGCTTCCTCCCCGACGTGGCCGAGGGTGCGATCGTCGAGGTCGGCGCCACCGTCGACGGAGGAGGGATCCACCCCGACGTGATGCCGCCGCTCGGCGAGCCGCTCGCCGGCTGGGTCGCCACCCAGGTGGCGCTCCAGGACCTCGTGGTCGACGCGGCGATCCAGGGCGACCCCGACCTCGCGTTCCGCGCCGTGGTGGAGGACCCGTGCTCGCCGCCCGACGAGGCCTCGTGCCGGGCCATGTTCGACGAGCTCCGCCGCCTCCAGGCCGACAAGCTCCCGTTCTGAGCACGCCCCGACGACCGCGCTCCCCGGCGGCGGTGCGGCCCCCGACGCCCGCGGCGGCGCGGATGGTGGGAGGGCGGCCGATCGGGCTAGTGCTCGCCCTTGATCACGAAGTACGAGCCGCGGATGGTGCCGGCCAGCTTCGACCTCTGCCGGGCGAACTTGAACGACGAGAGCTCGGCGGGCACGTCCATCCCGTCGGAGAGCTTGAACCCGACGGCCCGCTTCCCCGCCGGGTCGAGCGAGTAGAGGACGTTGATCGAGAGCCCGCTCTCGTAGAACACGTAGGACCAGCGCAGGCCGTCGACCTCGAAGGTCGTCGCCTCGAGGGGCGGCGACGCGATCACGATGTCGCGCTCCGCCTTCAGGACGCGGTGCACGTACTCGACGATCTCCCCGGCCTCGGCGGCCGCCTCGACGGTGAAGTCGTGGTCGTACTTGTTCTTGAAGTACCGCGCCTCGTTGGCGCGCAGGCCGGCCAGGGCCGCCGCCACCGGCGACGACTCCAGGCCGACGGTCGAGACGTTCGCGAAGTCGACGGTGTACGGCATGGTTGCCTCCTCACGCGGTCGGTCAGGACCTTCTCGAGCATCCTCTCGGCGGCGACCGCAGCCGCCGGCGCACACGGATCGCCGGACCCGCACCGTCCCGCCGGGAGTGCCGTGGGCACCGGGGCGGCCACGTCGCCGGGTCGTGGAGCACGGCGCCCATCCTGCCGCAGTTCCTCGGAGCGGGATCACGCCACGGGCCCCAAGGGGTACCGCATCCGAGCGCCGACCGGGCCGCGGCGCTGGGTCGATCCGGAGGGAGAGGGCACCGGGCCCTTGACAATATAGGGTGGGGGGGTATCCTATAAAGGTAGTACCGGTCGATGCACCCAGGGAGGCTCCCATGGCGCCGTACGCCGTCCGTCACCTGCCGCAGGGCGGGCACTCACCGGGCGACCACTCCGAGCCGCCCAACCGCGACCGCCACGCCGGCCATCACACCGAGGCGTTCCGGAGGCGGTTCTGGTGGAGCCTGCTCCTGACCGGCCCCGTCGTGGCCACGAGCCCGATGGTCATGGACTGGTTCGGCTACCGGCTCAGCTTCCCCGGCCGGTCGTGGGTCGGGCCCGTGCTCGGGTCCGCGATCTTTCTCTGGGGCGGGTGGCCCTTCCTGGAGGGCGGCCGGCGGGAGCTGGGGGAGCGCCGACCCGGGATGATGCTCCTGGTCGCCATGGCGATCACGGTCGCCTACGGGGCGTCGATGGCCACGTCGGTGGGCGCGTTCGACCTCGACTTCTGGTGGGAGCTCGCCGCCCTCGTCACCATCATGCTGCTCGGCCACTGGCAGGAGATGAGGGCTCTCGGCCAGGCCCAGGACGCCCTGGCCGCGCTCGCCGCGCTCCTCCCCGACGAGGCCGAGCGGGTGGGCCCCGACGGCGCGGTGGAGACCATCGCGGTCCACGATCTGCGGCTCGGCGACGTGGTCCTGGTCCGGTCGGGGTCGCGAGTCCCCGCCGACGGCGAGATCGTCGCCGGCTCGGCCGAGGTCGACGAGTCGATGATCACCGGCGAGTCCCGGCCCGTCGCCAAGGATCCCGGCGATCGGGTCGTCGCCGGGACGGTGTCGACCGATTCCGCGGTCCGGGTGCGGGTCGACGCCGTCGGGGAGCAGACCGCGCTGGCCGGTATCCAGAGGCTGGTGGCCGAGGCCCAGGCGTCGCGGTCCCGGGCGCAGGTCCTGGCCGATCGCGCCGCCGCGCTGCTCTTCTACGTTGCCGCGGCCGCCGCCGCGGTCACCGCGGCGATCTGGGTGCTCCTGGGTCGCGGCGACGAGGCCGTCGCCCGGGTCGTCACCGTGCTCGTCATCTCGTGCCCGCACGCCCTCGGTCTCGCCATCCCGCTCACCACCGCGATCTCCTCGGCGATCGCCGCCGGCAACGGAATCCTCGTGAAGGACCGCCTCGCCCTCGAGCGGAGCCGAAACGTCGATGCGTTCCTCTTCGACAAGACGGGCACCCTCACGAAGGGCGCGCACACCGTCGTCGACGTCGCGGGGGTGGGACTCGCCGACGCCGAGGTGCTCCGCCTCGCCGGGGGCGTGGAGTCCGAGAGCGAGCACCCGCTGGCCCGAGCCATCGTGGCCGCGGCGGCGGAGCGCGGCTCGGTGGCCGCGGCCACCGGGTTCCGGTCGCTCACCGGGCGAGGCGTCGAGGCGGTGATCGACGGCGCCACCTACGCGGTGGGCGGCCCTGCCCTGCTCCGGGAGCGCGCCCTGGCCGAACCGGCCGAGCTGCGGCATCGAGCCGAGGGCTGGCGGGGCCGGGGCGCCTCGGTGCTCTACCTCGTCGGCGGCGACGCCGTGATCGGCGCCCTCGCCCTCGAGGACGAGATCCGCCCCGAGGCCCGGCGCGCCGTCGACGAGCTCCACGCCCTCGGCCGCCGGGTCGTGATGATCACCGGTGACGCCCACCAGGTCGCGGACGCCGTCGCCGCAGACCTCGGGGTCGACGAGGTCTTCGCGGAGGTGCTCCCGGAGGACAAGGCCGCCAAGGTCGCCGAGCTCCAGGCCCGCGGCCTCGGGGTCGCCATGGTCGGCGACGGGGTGAACGACGCCCCTGCCCTCGCGGCGGCCGACGTCGGCATCGCCATCGGCGCCGGCACCGACGTCGCCATCGAGTCGGCCGGGCTGATCCTGGCGGGG
>WBZO01003203.1_pt2 | contig 12137 bp, 9 predicted proteins | sample 5204261 | NCBI WGS metagenome assembly WBZO01 (sample SAMN12412400, study PRJNA552823) | activated sludge metagenome | isolation source: activated sludge from anammox sidestream of wastewater treatment plant... | place: USA: North Carolina | collected 2017-09 | reverse complement strand
GCTTTTCAGTGTTTTGTCTTTTTGCGTTTTAGATAGTTCCTTTAGTTCAGCCGCGCCGCGCCTTCCTAAATCACTATCAAATTCGATAAGAAGTTTTTTGCCTTCCATGCGGATAGAAGAAACCTTAACCGGTTGTTCCAGATCAAAAACGAAACGAGAGGTTTTTGGGTTGAACTGCCCGAAACGCACCGCCTTTATCAACTTTCCCGTATAATCATCAGGAAGAGACACTTTATATTTCCCCGCAACAAACGGAACATCAACCACCAGCCTTTCAGGGTCAGGAACGGTAAACACCTTCCTTTTTGCCACACCGGGCACAGAAATAACTATCTGCTCTTTTCCTGATTTTTGCCGGAAATCAACTATTTCCGCAGCTTGCACGGTTGCTATAGAAAACATGAAAGCAATAAAGCCATAATATATTGCCTTTGTTATAAATCGCTTACTCTTCCCCTTGTCATTCCTGCCCCCGCCTGCGCGGGGGTAAACCTTCGGGCGGGAATCTATATTAAGTCTTTGCACTAATCGACAACTAGATCCCAGCCTGCGCGGGGATAACAGAAAAGTTAGAAATTGCTTAAATATTTTATTCTGCAAGGATTTCTCGCTTCACTCGAAATGACAGGTTTTTAGAAATTTAATAAAAACCTTCTAAGGCAAACAAAATAATTTTTGAACAGAAAAATACTAAGCCAGCTTCATATATATTCACCTAGTCGCAAAAATGTAACTAAACGGTATTTTTAGGATTTTTCTGCACAAGTTCATTGTATATTTACTTTTTAGCGGTTATAGTGTGGGTGTTTAAGGCTCAAAGCAACGTGTTTGCAGGGAGTTAAACAAAGGAATACAGATGGTTATAGTTTCTCTGCCAGCTTCACATGCTTGGTAAGAAAGCGGGCAGAAACAGGAATTATGGCTATCTTGCAGTTTTTTAATTAATAAACAACACCACCTTTACGGTCTGGTCATGTCAGTTATTTGTAATGATTTGTTATTTCGCATTTTTTCACCGCTGCCGGCGTATCGGGCTGGCGCGCCTTCTTTCGTGAATCACCACCTGCTTAATCATATATCGTCAAGAACCGACTAGCCTTACAGTGAAGGTGACTAAAAGGAGTCGCCATTCATGGTAAAACGTATGTTAATAGATGCCCTGCACGCTGAGGAAACACGTGTAGTCATCGCTGATGAAAACCAAATCTATGATTTTGATTTTGTAAGCACCGCCAAAAAACAACTAAAAGGCAATATCTACCTAGCCAAAATAACGCGGGTTGAACCTTCCCTGCAGGCCGCATTTGTGGAATATGGCGGCGGCAAACAGGGATTTTTGCCCTTTGCTGAAATCCACACTGATTATTACCAGATACCGGTTTCCGATCGCCAACGCCTTTTGGAAGAAGCAGCGCGTGAAGAAGCTGCAGAAATCGGACAAGACGCTCATGATACAGCTTTAGAAGCATCCCCTGAAAAGCAGGTAATTGGCGGCGAAGAGCTTATAACAAACGAACCTAAACAAGAAAATAGCAGCGAAAATGAACTACCTTTATTGCAGGAATCAAAAGAATCAGCCGCAATCGAGGCTGAATTTGAGGAAGCAGGCAGGGAACGCCCAGCATATTTGATGCAAAGCGCGATAGACCTTTCTATCAGCGAAGAGATAATTCCTGCGGAGATTTCAAGCCAGACTGCTGAAAATACCGCCACAACAGAAGACCTAACTTCTGCACAAGAACCAAGCGAAGATATGTTTGGTGACAGCGCGGCAGTATCTTCTTTCTCAGAAAATCAGGAAAAACAAGCAAGCCCTGAATCAGAAAATCCAGAAAATGAAGAGGTGGAAACCCTATCCAGTGATGAGGAGGAAGCCGCTCGCAACAAGCGCAAGCGTAATATATTCATGCGCCGCTACAAAATTCAGGAAGTTATACGGCGCGGTCAAATTGTTTTAATTCAGGTTATCAAGGAAGAGCGCGGCAATAAGGGCGTATCTCTTACCACTTACCTTTCCCTCGCCGGACGTTATTGCGTGCTTATGCCGAATTCTCCGAAAGACGGCGGGATATCCCGTAAAATCGCCAGTGCCGAAGATCGCAAGCGTTTAAAAGCTATTTCTACCGAATTCCGCTTGGCGGAGGGAATGAGTGTTATCATCCGCACCGCGGGAATGGATCGTACCCACGCCGAAATAAAACGTGATTTTGATTATCTGGTAAAGCTCTGGAATAACATCAGGGAAGATACGCTTAAAGCCACTGCTCCTGCCATTATTTACGAAGAAAGCAATATTGTAAAACGGGCAATACGTGACCAATACAGCAATGATATTGAGGAAATAATCGTAGAAGGCGAGGAAGCCTGCCAGTCAGCCCGTGAATTCATGAAGCTGCTGCTGCCCAGCCATTTGCCGAAAATTAAAAACTACTCGGCGCAAACCCCGCTTTTCTATGCCTATAATATTGAAGAGCAGCTTCTTTCCATGCACGACCCTGTGGTAAAAATGAAATCAGGGGCGTATCTGGTCATCAACCCTACCGAAGCCCTTATTTCCATAGACGTAAACTCAGGGCGCGCAACAGGTGAGCGCAATATTGAGGAAACCGCCCTAAAAACCAACCTGGAAGCGGCAGCAGAAGTCGCAAGGCAGCTTCGCCTGCGTGACCTTGCCGGTTTGGTGGTAATTGACTTCATTGACATGATGGAATCACGAAATCGCAGAGCCGTGGAAAAAATGCTGAAAGATTCCATGAAAAATGACCGCGCGAAAATCCAGCTAGGGCGCATCAGCCCATTTGGTTTGCTGGAACTGTCGCGCCAGCGTTTGCGCCCCAGCATTTCTGAAACCAACATGACGCAGTGTCCACATTGCGTTGGCCGTGGGGTTATCCGTTCGCATGAATCAATGTCTATACAGATGATCCGTGCGATTGAGAAAGAGGCCGGTAACCCTAATGTAGTTGAAGTCCGTGTCAGCGCACCACAAACTATCGCCCTGCATATGCTCAATTATAAACGTGAGGCTTTGCAGGAACTGGAAAAACGCCATAATGTTACTATTCAAATCCTTATTGATACGGATCTGGCAGCTTCAGAATTTAATATTGAAAGAGTACGCCGTGGCGGCAGCAGTGACCGTTCGGATAATTCCGAATTCCGCCGTTCTAAACGTGCTGAGCGCCAGGAACGTGAAAACCGCAACAAACAGCAGACTAGTGAAACTGCAAATGCTGAAGAAGCAGGAAGTGATAACAGCCCTGCTGGCGAAAGTGAAGCAGCCGCACAAACAGAAGGCAAAAACCCGCGCCGCAACAACCGTCGCCGTGGCCGACGCAATCCCAAAAACAGCAACTTTGACGCTGCACCAAATAGTGCTGAAGAGAACACAGATTCTTCAACTGCTGATGACAGCAATGTCATAGACTTTCCAAGTGCTGAGGCCAGCGAACATCTAACTGATACTGGCAGCGATAAGGAACAGAAGCGCCAGCCGCGTGAACGTGGCGGGCGTGGCCGCCGCAAATGGCGCGACCGTGGCGAGCGCGCAGCCAATTCAGATCAGCCTGCAGGCGAAGAAATCCCAACACGTTGGGATGGCGGCGCAGCGGCACTGGCGGCTGATGCCAGCGCACTTCCCGCTTTTGCTTCCGACATGCGTCCTGTCGCTGAGCCTGCTCCGCCAACCTACAAGCCATTCCATGATTATAAGGAAGAAAAGAAGGAAGAACAAAAAGCTGAAAAATCTTCATCTCCTCCAAAGCGTGGCTGGTGGCAGAAGATGATAAGCCTTGATGATTAGGTAGAAAATTATACGCCCTGATAATAGGATGAACAGATGCAACATATGTTTAAAACCATTATCCTGCTATTACTTACTTTCTGCCTTATCAGCAATCAGGCTTTCGCTGTTCCGCTTATCCGTGATGCTGAGATTGAGCATACATTACGCACCTATGCCGACCCTATTTTCAGGGCTGCTGGTGTCAATGCCAGATCGGTAAAAATATTTATCGTAAATGACGACACTCTGAACGCCTATGTAGCGGGCGGCGCAAATATGTTCATTAATACCGGGCTTATCATGGCGGCGCAATCACCTGATATTTTAATCGGCGTGATGGCGCATGAAACAGGGCATATAGCAGGAGGGCATCTAGCGCAGGGCACAGAAAAAATTAAAAACGCGCAGATAGGCACAGTGCTTACCTTTGTGCTGGGCGCAGCGGCAGCGGCAGTTTCCAAAAAGCCGGAAGCGGCAGCAGCAATTATAAGCGGGGGGCAAAGCGGTGTGATGCGTAATTTCCTGTCTTACACCCGCGCCAATGAGCAGGCAGCTGACCAATCCGCCATCACCAGCCTTAATAAGCTTAATATTTCCGCCTCCGGTATGCTTAAAATGTTTGAAATGCTGCGCCGTAATGAACGGCAGCAATTCGGCACGCCAGACCCTTATATGCTTACCCACCCTCTTACCAATGACCGTATCGAATTTGTACGCAATGCTGTTGAGAAATCCAAAATCCCTGAAGGTGAATATCCACATTCTTATGATGCCCTGCATGACAGGATGGTGGCAAAATTATACGGCTTCCTCCAGCCGCCTGAAAAAACCCTGCAAAAATATCCGGCAGGCAATAAAAGTGTAAGCGCACGCCTTGCCCGTGCCATCGCTTATTATAAAATGCCCAGTCTTGATAAAGCTTTAAGTGAGATGGATTCTCTGATTTCTGAATCACCAAATGATCCATTTTTCCATGAACTGCGCGGACAGATTTTATTTGAAAATGGGCGTATAGATGAATCACTATCATCATATAAAAAAGCAGTAAAACTTCTTCCTAATTCTGCACTTATACTCGCTGATTTAGGCAAGGTAGAAATCGCTGAAAAATCTGATGAATCACTGCAATCGGCAATAGGTCACCTGGAAAAATCCGCAAGCCTTGACAACAGCAATTCAACCACATGGCGCCTACTTGCCACAGCTTATGGCAGTGCTGGCAATATACCAATGTCAAATCTTGCCTTGGCAGAAGAAGCGCTATTGCAGGATGACGCAAAAACCGCCCTGCAAATGTCTAATCAGGCTCTTGCAAAACTCAAAAAATCATCTACTGCTTACAGAAGAGCAGAAGATTTAAAAAACAAAGCGGAAGAACTAAAAAGCCGTAAGGATGAAGACGAAGATAATTTATAAAATTTATTCTCTATACTTTGTCAAAAACAATGCTAAATTATCTATAGTATATTTTCTAAACCCGCTTTCAAAACCAGATGGAGCTATTACATGTTTTCTTTCCGTTTTATCGCCTCTTTATTCGCTGCCTTTCTTATTTCAGGAGCAGCCTTAGCCCAAGCTCCAACAGTTATGGATGAAAATGCTCCTATAACCCGTAAACAGCTTCCAGCCCTGATTAAAGAAATACTTGTAAATGACCCAAGCATCCTGAACGCTGCTGTTGAAAAAATGCAGATAGCACAGGAAGAAGAAAATATTAAAAAATCCGGTGAAAGCATCAGCAAAAATAAAGCAGACCTGTTTTCTGATCCAACTTCGCCAAGTGTTGGCCCTAAGGATGCCGACGTTGTTATGGTAGAATTTTTTGACTATCATTGCGGCTACTGTAAACAAGCTCTTAAATCTGTAAGCGAGTTGCTTGAAAAAGATAAAAAACTCCGCATAGTATTCAAAGAATATCCTATCTTGAGCGAAGATTCTATCTATGCCTCCAAAGCAGCACTGGCAGTAAACCGTATCGCCAAGGATAAATATTTTGATTTCCACAAAGCAATGTTTGCGGCAAAAGGCGCTATCAATGAAGAATTCGTTCTTGGTGAAGCCAAAAAACTTGGCATTGACACAGCACGGCTTAAAACCGAGCTGAGCAATCCAGAACTTGCAAACATTATTGAGAAAGACCGCAAACTTGGCACTGAAATTGGTGTTCAGGGAACTCCGGCGTTTATTATTGGCAATGGTTTCTATCCAGGAGCAATTCCTTATGAAAATATGGTGAAAATCATTGAAGATGTACGCAAAAACAAAAAATAATATTTATAATTTAGTGCTAGGTAGGCAAATTTAGAATAATTTTGTATTAGAGGAAAAACATGGATAAGAATAAAGCACTGGAAACGGCACTAAGCCAGATTGAAAAAACCTTCGGCAAAGGTTCTATCATGAAGCTTGGCGATAACAAAATGGAAGCGATTGAAGCAACTTCAACCGGCTCACTGGGGCTTGATATTGCGCTTGGCATTGGCGGTGTTCCGCGCGGCCGTATCATTGAAATATTTGGGCCTGAAAGCTCTGGGAAAACCACCCTTACCCTGCATATAGTGGCAGAAGCCCAGAAAAAAGGCGGTGTTTGCGCTTTTGTAGACGCTGAACATGCCCTTGATCCTATTTATGCCAAAAAACTTGGGGTAAATATTGATGAATTGCTTATTTCCCAGCCAGACACTGGTGAGCAGGCTCTGGAAATAACCGATACCTTAGTTCGTAGCGGCGCGGTTGATGTGGTGGTGGTTGATTCTGTGGCTGCCCTTGTTCCTAAAGCTGAGCTTGACGGTGATATGGGAGATTCACATATGGGGCTGCAAGCCCGCCTGATGAGCCAGGCGTTACGTAAGCTTACCGGCTCTATTTCCCGCACCAACTGCACAGTTATTTTCATTAACCAGATCCGTCAGAAAATCGGCGTTATGTTTGGCAATCCGGAAACCACAACCGGTGGTAATGCCCTTAAGTTTTATGCTTCCGTGCGCCTTGATATCCGCCGCATCGGAGCAATAAAAGACAAAGAAGAAGTTATCGGCAACCAGACCCGCGTAAAAATCGTAAAAAACAAAGTAGCACCGCCTTTCCGTGTGGTTGATTTTGACATTATGTATGGTGAAGGTATTTCTAAAACTGGAGAGCTGATAGATTTAGGAGTTAAGGCAGGTATAATTGAAAAATCCGGCTCATGGTTCTCTTATAAAGACCAGCGTATCGGACAGGGCAAAGAAAATGCCAAACAATTCCTGAAAGACAACGCAAAAGTAGCTGATGAAGTTGAAAGCAAAATCCGTGAAAACTCTGGCTCAATTTCTGCTGCCTTAAAAGGTGAATCCGCAGAAATGGCAACTGAAGACGCAGCTTAAACACATATCCTGTGCAAATGCTTACGCATTTCACAGGATATGGTTTTTTGTTATTTGATTTCACTATATTATTAGTAACTGGTAACTTTTTTATAGCCCTCACCCGCCCTCTCCCAAATGTAGAGTGGGAATAACATCCCTTCTCCCTCTGGGAGAAGGTTAGGATGAGGAAACAGCTTTAATATATCCTGTGCTGCGGCCATGCCGCCCACAGGATTGTAACCTATAGGATAGACGATTTAATAATCAACGCCGATAAGGTATAAACCATCCGGTGGGCAGGTTGGGCCTGCGGCGCGGCGGTCTTTTGCCTCCAGTGCTTTTTTTACATCTTCCGGTTTCCACCTGCCTTTACCAACAAGGCTTAATGTGCCGACAATGTTACGTACCTGATGGTGCAGGAAAGAACGGGCGGAAGCATTAATATGCACCTCATTGCCACGCCGCACCACATTCAACACATCAAGGGTTTTTTCCGGTGATTTTGCTTGGCACTGGCTATCGCGGAAACTGGTAAAATCATGCCTGCCGATTAAAAATTTTGCAGCTTGCTGCATGGATTTTTCGTCTAAATCTTCAACAACCTGCCACGCCCGGCCTGCATCCAAACGCTGCCTGCGGTTAATAATGCGGTATAAATAATGGCGTTTTTTTGCAGAAAAACGGGCATGGAAATCATCGGCAACCATTGTTGCATCTAGAACCGCGATACGGCTCGCGGGATAATCAAATTCAGGCAAAGGATTAAACAAATAATAATTTATCCCCTGCATAACCTTAAAAGGATCAATTTCTTTATCTAAATCAATATGGGCAACTTGGGCTGTGGCATGAACCCCAGCATCGGTGCGCCCTGCCCCCATAACCTCAACATCACGCCCACAAAAGCGAAAAACTGCCGTAGTTAAAGCCCCCTCTATGCTTGGCTTATCTGGTTGTTTCTGCCAGCCTGAATAAGGAGTTCCATCATATTCTATGGTAAGTTTATAGCGCGGCATCGTATTTTAGTAGCTTTTTCAATACTTATTAAACATTGCCATTGCTTATTTCATATTGATTTTTATGTAAATAATATTATAATTAATCAATTTTAATTATTATTGGATAAAACAATGACTGAAAACCACATTGATGAACAAATAAAAATTGCCGTAGCGGATGAACTTAAAAAAGCAAATGCGGCAAATATAAGGGATTACCTGATAAACGGTGGTGAAATAATAAATGTTGGTGATGGTGGCGGAATGGGAGCTGCAATAGCAGCATCTTTATACAGGGATGGTAAAAAAATCCATATAGAAACCCACTCTGTGCCTTGCCCGGAAGATGTTATAAAGGGTTTAAAACCACATGAAAAAATTGATCCTGATAGCGGAAGAAAATTAAGCAATGAAGAACTAAAGAAACTGGTAACAAGTGAATTTGCTGAGATTATAAATGCAGAAATTAAAGACTCTCATTATATGGATCCCGATTCATTAGGATATATACCAGCTACACCACAAAACATTGAGTTACAATGCGCTGCAAATCATAGTGCCGCCAAAATGGCAAAACAAAGCCGCAAATAGCTACCCTAACACTTCTCCCTCTGCTATCGGGTAGGATTTTAAGAACTCAGAAGAAAACAGGCGGTTTTTGCTGGGGCGCTGTAATTCTTCTATGGTAAGCACCCCCTGCCCGCAGGCGATAGTCAAGTGATTATCAATAACCGTACCGGCAGCTACACCGCTAAAATGGCGTATAGTAGAAAAACTGGCGCTGAAAATTTTTATATTCTCTCCCTTATAGCTGAAATAAGCGGCAGGTGCCGGGCTTAAGCCACGTATCTTGTTATAAATTTCCTGCGCTGGCTCCAGCCAGTTAATCTTACATTCTTCCTTAGTGATTTTTTTTGCGTAAGTAACACCTTCACTGCTTTGTTTTTCCGGTTTTATTTCCTTTATTTTTTCAAGCACCTTGAGAACCAGCGGCGCAGCTTTTTGCGCCAATAAATCATGCAAATCGCCAGCATCGCAACCAGAGGTGAAGATGCCTTCTTCTTTCAACAAAATATCACCGGTATCAAGCCCTTCATCCATTTTCATTATGCAGATTCCGGTTACTTCATCACCCGCCATCAGCGTACGCTGGATGGGAGCAGCGCCGCGCCAGCGCGGAAGCAGTGATGGATGAACATTGATGCAGCCCAGCGGATAAGCATCAAGCACCGGCTTGGGAAGCAGTAAACCATAAGCCACCACCACCGCAATATCAGCGTTATGGGCAGAAAATTCTACCTGCGCTTCCGCAGTTTTTAAACTCACCGGTGTATAAACGGGGATTTTATGCTCAATGGCAAATTTATGCACCGGCGATGGTGTTTCTTTCTGCCCCCTGCCTGCTGGGCGCGGCGGCTGGGTATAAACTGCAACCACCTCATGCCCTGCCTCACATATAGCTGCAAGAGAAGGCACAGCAAAGGCAGGTGTGCCCATGAAAACAACGCGCATCTAACTATCCATGGTTGCAATGTTCGCCATGTACATGGTCATGGTCAAAAACACCGGCTTTTTTTAATTTGCTAAGCCTGCGGGTTATCATATCACGCTTTATCGAAGAAATATGATCCACAAAAGTAATGCCGTTTAAATGGTCTATCTCGTGCTGGATGCAGGTAGCAAGCAACCCTTCATAACTTTCTTCACGCTGCTTTCCATCAAGATCAGTAAATTTTACCCGTACCGAAGATGGGCGTGTTACTTCCGCAAATTGATCCGGAAATGACAGGCAACCTTCTTTATAAACATTTTCATCACCGGAATTATTTATAATTTCCGGATTAACCAGCACATGCTGCTCTCCACTTATAGCTTCCTTCGCATCTGTTTCACGCCAGGTCACATCAGCGACCAGCACACGCTTATGCACCCCTATTTGCACTGCTGCCAGACCAATTCCCCGCTCATGATACATGGTATCAAACATATCCTCCACCAATTCACGGATAGAAGCATCAATATTTTCCACAAGGAAAGATTTTATTTTAAGGCGCGGATCCGGCGCAATTATAATATCACGTATAGCCATTTTTTGTTCCAGTTTCTCTCATAAATTAGTTAATGTTATAAGGAATTTTAACACACATCCTCAAGCCGTAAAGATGTTTCTTGTTTTCCCAATATCTCCATAACCTCAAATACGCTGGGAGAGGTGGTTTTTCCTGTAAGGGCAGAGCGAAGGGGCTGGGCAATATTACCAAGTTTCTGCCCGATTTTTTCGCCATAATCCTTACAAATCTGCTGCAAAACATCGTGATTCCAGTTTTCACAGCTTTTTATCTCCGGCAGTATTCCTGCGATTATTTCCTTCCCACCTTTTTCTATTATAGCTTTTGCTTTGTCATCCAGTTTAATTGGACGCTCCGCTATATAGAAGGCAGCGTTTTCAGTCAGTTCAACGATAGTTTTTGCCCGCTGCTTCAAGCCATTCATGGCTTTGAGCAAAATCTGCCTTTGTGCGGCATCAACCTGCCAGCCACCAGATTTTATAACTAAATCCACCAGGCGCGCATCATCCGCCTCACGTAAATAATGCCCGTTTAAGTTTTCCAGCTTCACAAAATCAAAGCGTGATGGTGATTTTCCAACTGCATCAAGATCAAACCATTTTATCGCCTGCTGCTCATTTATAATCTCATCATCACCATGTGACCAGCCCAGACGCAAAAGATAATTGCATATTGCTTCAGGCAGATAGCCCATTTTCTCATATTCACCAACACCAAGCGCACCATGGCGTTTGGAAAGCTTTGCCCCATCCGCACCATGAATTAGCGGAATATGGGCAAATTCTGGGGGTTGCCAGCCGATGGCTTGATAAATAAGAATCTGGCGGAAGCTGTTGGTAAAATGATCGTCACCACGGATAATCTGGGTAATGCCCATATCATGATCATCCACCACCACCGCCAGCATATAAGTTGGTGTGCCGTCGGAGCGCAGAAGTACCATGTCATCAAGCTCGCTGTTTTGTACTGTAACATCACCCTGCACCTTATCACGCACGATCACCTCGCCATGAATAGGGGCTTTAAGGCGCACAACAGGAGGCACTCCATCCGGCGCTTTTTTATCCCCATCACGGTAAGGGCTGCGGAATTTCATATTAGGGTGTTTAGCGCGGAACTCTTCCAATTCTTCCTGCGTGGTGTAGCAATAAAAAGCCGTTCCGTTTTTAACCAGCTCGTGTGCTACTTCGGCGTGGCGTGGCGTGCGGGCGAATTGGTAAACTATTTCGCCATCCCAGTCTAGTCCCAGCCATTTCATGCCGTCAATTATCGCCTGTGTGGCCTCTGGTGTAGAACGCGCACGGTCGGTATCTTCTATCCGCAGGTGGAATTTACCGCCATAATGCTTGGCATATAGCCAGTTAAAAAGGGCTGTGCGCGCACCGCCAATATGTAAAAAACCAGTAGGGGAAGGAGCAAAACGGGTAACAACGGTCATAGGCTTCCAATTACACTTATCAAAATTATTAATTATACTAATTATGAATAATAACTTTACAGTTATTATTCAAAGTTACGCTCACTTCGTGGCGGGAAATCTGTGCTTTCGGCACTAGATTTCCATACTCATTTTGTATAAAAATTATTCAAAATGAGTATAAGGGATTTTTTAGTTTAATATACAGCGTATTACAATTATAAAATCAAATTGTCATTATTTTTAACTAGCGTCTTTAATTCATATATAGCGATGTTTAGTAACCTTATCCATAAAGAACATGACCGCTTTGTGCTGTGGCTGCCGGTATTATTTGGATTAGGGATAGGTATTTATTTTGCCCTGCCTTTTGAACCGGATATAAAATGGTCATTGCTGTTTTGCGGGCTGTGTACCATGCTTCTTGCCTTGTTCCGGCGCATTTTTTACCTACGAATAGTTTTGATCGCACTGCTTATGGTGAATCTGGGAATGTTGCGGGCGGAGATACGCACATTATCT
>WBZO01001710.1_pt2 | contig 12137 bp, 10 predicted proteins | sample 5204261 | NCBI WGS metagenome assembly WBZO01 (sample SAMN12412400, study PRJNA552823) | activated sludge metagenome | isolation source: activated sludge from anammox sidestream of wastewater treatment plant... | place: USA: North Carolina | collected 2017-09 | reverse complement strand
TCCGCTCCGGCGACTACGTGACCGGCCAGGTCCGCCAGCCGAAGTCCTCCGAGAAGTACTACGGCCTGCTGCGCGTGGACGCCGTGAACGGCGTGGACCCGGAGGTCGCGAAGCGCCGCCCGGACTACGACGGCCTGACGCCGATCTTCCCGAACCGGATGCTGAAGCTGGAGACGAACCAGCACGAGGTCTCCCAGCGGATGGTGGACCTCTTCGCCCCCATCGGCCGCGGCCAGCGCGGCCTCATCGTCTCCCCGCCGAAGGCCGGCAAGACGATGCTCCTGAAGTCGATCGCCCACGGCATCGCCGCCAACCACCCGGACTGCCACCTGATGGTGCTGCTTATCGGCGAGCGCCCGGAGGAAGTCACGGACATGCGCCGTTCCGTGCGCGGCGAGGTCATCGCCAGCACGTTCGACGAGCCGGTGGAGGACCACACCCGCGTGGCGGAGGTCGCCCTGGAGCGCGCGAAGCGCCTCGTGGAGGGCGGCACGGACGTCGTGATCCTGATGGACTCCATCACCCGCCTCGCCCGCGCCTACAACACGGCGATGCCGACCTCCGGCCGCACGCTCTCCGGCGGTATGGATCCGATCGCGCTCTACCCGCCCAAGCGGTTCTTTGGCGCGGCGCGCAACACGGAGGAGGGCGGGTCGCTCACGATCATCGCCACCTGCCTCGTGGAGACCGGGTCGCGCATGGACGACGTCATCTTCGAGGAGTTCAAGGGCACCGGTAACCTGGAGCTGCGCCTCACCCGCCGCCTGGCGGAGAAGCGCGTCTTCCCGGCGATCGACGTCCTCGGTTCCTCCACCCGGCGCGAGGACCTGCTCTTCCCGGAGGAGGACCTGCGCTCGATCTGGCTGCTCCGCCGCATGGCGGCGATGATCGAAGAGGACAGCAACGACGCCGCCGAGCGCGTGATCGAGCGGCTGTCCAAGACCAAGTCCAACAAGGAGTTTCTGGCGACGCTCAAGGGCGACAACATCTAGGGACGCCCGCGTCACACCGATCCGACAGCAACGCCCGCCGTCTCCGGCGGGCGTTGTACTTCCCGGAGGGCTCCCAGCGGGCCCGGACAGGCCTCGCACAATCGTGCGATATTGGCAGTCCGATGTGGTCGATCTGCGTTGTTTGTGCTCCCCGGCACTAGTTAACCTTTCAGGTGTCCAGTCGGGTGGGGAACCCAACAGCCGCGTTTGCTCCGGCAGAGGCGGCGGGCTGAAGTGCTAGGATTCGCGTGCGGCGTTGCGTGCCGTCGCCATCCCGGCCCGTGTGCGTGTCGAGCGGCGACACGAGCACCGCAGGAGCCGTCCATCAACGGGACTATCCAACCGCCCCGGCCTCCTCGTCGCAGTCGAACGCTGCAGCGTGCGCGCGCGCGTCAGACCGTGACGATCCCGCGCTGGCGGCCGGCCGCCCACCTCGGCGTCATCGCCACCGTGTTCATGCTCATCGTGGGCATGGGCGCGCTGCCCGTCCCCTCCACCGAGGCGGCGAGCACCCCCGTCCTCCGCGCCGACCGCTTCACGCTCCCCGGCCTCGCGGCCGCCGTGCCGACCGCCGGGGCGACCTCGCTCAGCGCGGGGCCGGTGCCGCTGACAGTTGTGGTCCCGCCGGTCGCGGCGGACGCGGTGCTGGCGGCGCAGAACGGCGCGCTGGACGCCCGCGCGCAGATCGCCGCCCTCCAGGAGAACTCCTCGCAGGTGGCCGGCTCCGTGGACAACGGCACCAGCACCGAGCGCATCCCGATCTTCTTCGAGTACGAGGTGCAGGCCGGCGACACCATCTCCGGCATCGCCTCCCGCTTCGGCGTCTCGTCCTCCTCCATCACCTGGAACAACGTGGACGTGCTCAGCGACAACGACCTGTTGCTGCTGGGGATGAAGCTCCAGATCCCGAGCGTGGACGGCATCATCCACTCCGTCCGCGTGGGTGAGACCGTCACCGCCATTGCCGCGCGCTACGACGCCGACTGGCGTGACGTGGTGGCGTTCCGCGCGAACGGCCTGGGCGGCGACCCGAACAACATCCGCGAAGGCTCGCTGATCCTCGTCCCGGGCGGGCGGAAGGTGCCGCTGGCGCCGCCGCCGTCCGTGCCGGTGGAGACGCCGGGTGGCGGTGGGAGCAGCGGCGGCAGTGGCTGGGTGTGGCCGGCTGGCGGCCTGCTGACGTCCGCCTACGGCCCGTCGCACCCGCTCGGCATCGACCTCGCGATGGGCAGCGGCAGCGCGGTGGCGTCCGCCCGCGCCGGCCAGGTGACGTTCGCCGGCGGCAACCCGTGTTGTTCGTACGGCTACCACATCATCATCGACCACGGCGACGGCTATGAGACGGTGTACGCGCACCTCTCCGACTTCGCCGTCGGCAACGGCCAGTTCGTGAACGCCGGCGACATCATCGGCTTCTCCGGCAACTCCGGCCGCTCCAGCGGCCCGCACCTCCACTTCGAGGTCAGGCGTAACGGCCAGTACCTCGATCCGCTCACCTTCCTGCCATAGCCATCCACGACCCGCAGCACATGCAACGAGGCGCCCCGCGGGGCGCCTCGTTCGTTCCACGATGCGAGGGTGACCGGGACTAGGCGCGCGCCTCCAGCAGGACGATGCGCCGCTTCTCGCCATCGAACGAGCGCGAGTTGATGGTGAAGCGCCCCACCGGCTCCTCCGGCGTGCCGCCGAGCGCGCGGACGAACGCCTTGAGCGGCGCCTCGTCCGAGGCCTCGTAGCCGACGGGGATAACGATCGAGGGCTCCATCGCACGGACGGCCTTCGCCGCTTCGTCCGCGGGAAGCGTGTCCGCGAGGGCGATCGGCACGATGACGATGTCCGCGCGGCTCAGGACGTCCAGCTGCGCCGGGATGAGCGTGCTGCCAAGGCCGCCGAGGTGCGCGACGCGCATCTGCTCCGCCTCGAACAGCCAGAGGGTGCTGGCGCGCTTCGCCGGCTCGGCGTCGCCGGCCAGCCAGCCACGGACGCCCTCCACGTGGACGCCGCGGATCTCGTACTCGCCGGGGCCCACCAGGACCATCGGGTCGCCGTCCGCCGGGGCGACGCCTGCGACGCCGTTCCGCATCGTGTCGTCGTGGCTGATGGTGACGATGTGCGCGTCCGGACGTCCCATGGTGCCGCCGACGCTCTTGTCGTACGGGTCCATGACCACGGCCGCGGTGCGCGTGCGCATGCGCGTGGCGGCGTATCCGAGCCAGGTCAGATCCATACGGCCTCCGGTGTGTTGGGGATGCGTCCGATCCTACCGAGGCCCCCGGACTGGGGCCACCCGCGCACCACGGCGTCCGCTACGGCACCTCGGTGCCCGCCGGCGGCGGGACGAGCGCGTCCGGGTCGTCGGCCACCTCGGGGAGCGGACGCATCGCGTCCGGGTGGCAGACGGCGAGGACCGCGTTGTGCGCCCAGCCGGAGGCGCTGACCATCGCCACGCGCAGGTTGTCCGGGCGCGGGCCTCGAGGGTTCGCGTCCAGGTCGACCTCGGGATCCTCGCGCTCCAGGTTCCGCGTCCACGGGATCATCTGCCGGTGCATCGCCTCCAGCAGCACGGCCAGCGCCATGGGGCCGGAGGCGGCGAGCAGGTGCCCGAGGTGGGACTTCACCGCCGGGGTGTAGAGGTGGTGACGCGCCGCCGCGCCGAAGATGCGGCGCACGCCCAGCGCCTCCTGCCGGTCGCCGGCCACCGTGCCGGCGGCGTGGAGCATCACCACGTCCACCTCCGACTGGATGCGGCCGCTGGTGGCGAGGGCGCGCTGGAACGCGTTGCCGATCTGCACCGGGTCGGTGCCAGGCACGCCGTCAGCGCCCGGCGAGAACGTCAGCGCCTCGCCCTCGATCTCCGCGAGGATGCGCGCGCCCCGCGCGACGGCGACCTCGAGCAGTTCGAGGACGACGACGGCCGCCCCCTCCGCGAGGACGAAGCCGTCCCGGTCGAGGTCGAGCGGACGGGCGGCGGCGGCGGGGTCGTCGTTCCGCGCGGACATCGCACCGGTGCCCTCGAACGCGGCGAGGGTGAGCGGCGTGATCGGCGCCTCCGCGCCCCCGGCGATGGCGACGAGCGCGTCCCCGCGGCGGATGATCGCCGCTGCCTCGATGATCGCGGCCAGCCCGCCGGCGGCGCGGTTCTCCAGTTGCAGGACGGGGCCCGTCACACCCAGCATCGCCGCAACGCGCTCGGCCGGGGCGTGCGGGCGCGCGTGCGCCGCCAGCACCGCAGAGGCGGCGGCGAGGTCGCCGTCGAGGAGGCGGGCTCCCGCGAGCAGCGTTTCCTCCTCCGGCCGCTCGGAGGCCATCGCCACGGCGACGTGGCCGCGGTTCTGCGGGGTGAGCGAAAGCGCCGCGCCCTGCACGGCGCTGAGGGCGGCGCTCACCGCGAAGCGGGAGCGGCGGTCGAGGGTGCCCCAGTACGCCGGGGCAAAGCGCGGGTCGGGCGTGTCCGCGTCCGGGACCTCGCCCGCGATCCTCGTGCGGAACCGGGAGGCGTCGAAGCGGGTGATGGGGCCGATGCCGGAGCGCCCGGCGAGCATCGTGTCCCAGATATCCGAGGTGGAGCGCCCGAGGGCGGAGACGACGCCGACGCCGGTGATGACGACGCGGGGTCGGGGCGCCTCGTCGGTCACACGCTGGCGGAGCGGGCGGCCGAGGCGGCGAGCGTGCGCCGCGAGCCGACGCCGGCCCACTCGATCACCATCGCGCCCCAGGAGAGGCCACCACCGAAGGAGGCGAACAGGACGCGGTCACCGGGCTGCAGGCGGCCCTCCGCCTCCGCCTCGGCGAGCGCGATCGGGATCGTGGCGCTGGAGGTGTTCCCGTAGCGGTGGACGTTCACGTACACGCGCTCCGCCGGCACGCCGAGGCGGTCCGACATGGCGGTGATGATGCGCAGGTTCGCCTGGTGCGGCACGACCAACGCGATGTCCTGCACGCCCAGGCCGGCCTGCGCCAGCACCTCGGTTGCGGAGTCGCACATCATTGTGACCGCCTGGCGGAAGATCGCGCGGCCGTCCATCACGATCTTCGCCTCGCGCGTCAGTCCTTCGACCACGGTGGAGCAGGGGCCGTCCGAGTAGAGCAGCCCGGCCTGGCTCCCGTCCGAGCGGAGGCGGAGCGAGTGCACCGCGCCCGGTTCACCCTCCACGGCACGCTCCAGCACCACGGCACCGGCGCCGTCACCGAAGAGGACGCAGGTGCCGCGGTCGGTCCAGTCCACGATGCGGGAGAGCGTCTCCGCACCCACGACCAGCACGCGGTTGGCGGTGCCGGTCGCGATGAACTGGGAGGCGGCGGAGAAGGCAGAAAGGAAGCCCATGCACGCCGCGTTCACATCGAACGCGCCGGCGCGGGTCGCGCCAATCGCGTTCTGGATGCGGCTGGCGGCGGCCGGGAACAGGCCGTCCGGGGTGCAGGTGCCGGTGATGATGAGGTCGAGCGTGTCCGCCTCGATGCCGGCGGAGGCGAGGGCGCGGCGCGCGGCCTCCGTGCCCATGGTGCTGGTGGTCTCGTGGTCGGCGGCGATGCGCCGCTCGTAGATGCCGGTGCGCTCCACGATCCAGTCGCTGGACGTGTCCACCATGGCTTCGAGTTCCTGGTTGGTGAGGACGCGCTCCGGCACGTAGCGACCGACGCCCGAGATCCGTGCCGGCAACGTCATCTGCGACTCCTGTCGCCGTCACGGGGATCGCCGTCCTCGGCGAGGTCCGCGAGGAGCGCGTGCAACTCCCGAAGCGTGCGGTGGTGCAGTGCCTTCACCGCACCCTCCGTCCGGCCCATCATACGTCCGATCTCGGCGTTCGTTCGCCCGTCCACGTACTTCAGCGCGATCAGTTCCTGCCGCTCCGCGGAGAGCGAGGAGATCGCCGCGCGCACTTGAGCAATCACCTCGTTCTGCTCCAGGGAGGACTCCGGGCCGGGGACATCGGACGCCACGTCCAGCGCGGCGTCCAGCGCGGCAATCGCCGGCCGGCGGCCGCGGTCCCGGTACCAGTTCACGAGCAGGTTGTGGGCGATGCTCATCAGCCAGGAAGAGAAGCCGGCTCCGCGCCCTCTGTACTGGTCCAGGCCGGCGAGCGCGTTCAGGAAGACGCGCGAGGTCAGTTCCTCCGCCTCCGCCGGGTCAGAGGTGCGTGCGAGCAGGTAGCGGTAGACGCGGGAGGCGTGAGCCTCGTACAGCGCGGAGAAGGCGGAGCGGTCCTCCAGCGCACGCTCCGCCAGCCGTTCGACCTGCTCGTCGCGGTCGCGCGGGGGCCGGGCGGCGGCCCGGGGGCGTCGGGGAGCGGGGTCTGCCGTCGGAGGCCTCCATCGTCGCGTCGACCGCCCCTCGGGGGAGGGCCGGGGGCCACCCGCGACCGCCAGTATAGGCAGGGGACGGCTCAGGATTGACCCCCGGAGGGGAGCCTGAATACAATCGACGCATGGATTAGCACTCTCATGGTGAGAGTGCTAATGGAGGGCTGAGGTGCTCACCGACCGGCAATCCCAGATCCTGGGCATGGTGGTGGACGAGTACATCGAGACCGCCGAACCGGTCTCCTCGCGCGCGCTTGTCGATCGACACCGGCTCGCGCTCTCCTCCGCCACCATCCGCAACGAGATGGCGCGCCTGGAGCGGGAGGGGTACATCACCCACCCGTACACCTCCGCCGGCCGCATCCCCTCCGACCTGGGCTACCGCTTCTATGTGGAAGCGCTCATGGCGGAGGACCCGGTCCAGCTGGAGGAGCGCCGCACCGTGGAGCACCAGCTCCACCAGGTCGCCGGCGGCCTGGACGAATGGCTGAGCCTGACCGCGACGATCCTTTCTTCGCTCGTGGGGAACGTGGCCGTGGTCACCCGCCCGCGCACCTCCACCGCCCGCCTGCGCCACGCGCAGCTGGTGGAACTCTCGCGCGACACGGCGCTGCTCGTCTCCGTCATGGACGACGGGCGCGTGCGCCAGCGCATCCTGCAGATGCGCCAGCCGGCGACGCAGGACCAGTTGAACAGCCGCGCGACGCGCCTGAACGCGCTGCTCGCCGGCGCGGATGCCGGCGACGTGCGCGACCGCCTCGTGGGCCTCGAAGACCCCGACGAGGTGGCGACGGCGCGCGCGGTCGCCGAATCGATCGAGGAACTGCGGATCGCAGAAGAGACGTTCCTGGACGGCCTCAACAACGCGCTCCGTCAGCCGGAGTTTTCGGACGTGGACCGGATGCTGGAGGCGGTGACGCAACTCCAGGCGTACCGGCTCCGCGGACTGCTGGAAACGGCCGTGGACGAGCGGATGGGCACCACCCGCGTGATCATCGGCCAGGAGAACCCGGACACCGGGCTGCAGGACTGGAGCGTGGTGGTGTCGCGGTACGGCGACACGGACGCGGCGGGGGTGGTGGCCGTGATCGGCCCCACGCGCATGGCCTACCAGCGCACGATCCCGCGCGTCCGCTACATCGCCTCGCTCATGAGCCAGTTGCTCCGCGACGTCCGCCAGTAACACCAACCCCGCGCCGCGCGACTCGCTCGCCGGGCGGCGCGAGGGAGTGTGGTGAGGAACACAATGACCGACCAGACCACCGAACCGGCTGCCGCCGACTCCCTGCCCACCATCGACCTCGATGGCGGCGACACCGCCGCGCCGGCCGACGACCCGGAGGCGCTGCGCGCCGCCCTCGACGAAGCGCGGGCGCGGGAGGCGCGCGCGCTGGCGGACTACCAGAACCTGCTCCGCCGCGCCCGCGAGGAGCGCGCGGAGATCGGCCGCATCGCCGTGGCGGACGCCGTCTCCGGCCTGCTCCCGGTGCTCGATGACCTCGAGCGCGCCGTGGAGTCCGCGCCGGCGGACGTGCGCGAGCACCCGTTCACGGAGGGCGTGCGGCTGGTGCTGCAGGGCTTCCGTCGGGCGCTGGAGCAGCGGGGCGTGGAGGAGATCCACGCGCTGCACCAGCCGTTCGACCCGAACAAGCACGAGGCCGTGGGCCAGGCGCCCGGGCCGGAGAACCAGGTGGTGCACCTGGTCCGTCGGGGGTACGCGGTGAACGACCGTGTCATCCGCCCGGCGATGGTGATGGTGGGCAGCGGCGGGGGCACGACCACGTAGTACGGCGCGCACCTTCACCGAAGACGAACACAACCGCGGACGCGGGGGAAAGAGGACAGCATGGGCAAGGTGATCGGCATCGACCTCGGCACGACGAACTCGTGCGTGGCGGTGATGGAAGGCGGCGAGCCCCGCGTCATTGAGAACGCGGAGGGCGGCCGCACGACGCCTTCAATGGTGGCGATCGCGAAGAACGGCGAGCGCCTGGTGGGCACGGTGGCAAAGCGGCAGGCCGTGACCAACGCGGACAACACGGTCTACTCCGTGAAGCGCCTCATGGGCCGCAAGTTCGGCGACGAGGAAGTGACGCGCCTGAAGAGCGTCGCGGGCTTCAACGTGATCCGCCGCGACAACGGCGACGCCGGGGTGGAGATGGGCGGCAAGCCGTACTCCCCGCCGGAGATCAGCGCCATGATCCTCCAGAAGTTGAAGGCGGACGCGGAGTCGTACCTCGGCGAGACCGTCACGGAGGCGGTGATCACCGTCCCCGCCTACTTCAACGACGCCCAGCGCCAGGCCACCCGTGACGCCGGCCGCATCGCGGGCCTCGAGGTGCTGCGCATCATCAACGAGCCGACCGCCGCCGCGCTGGCGTACGGCCTGGACAAGAAGAGCGACGAACTGATCGCCGTGTACGACCTCGGCGGCGGCACGTTCGACATCTCGATCCTCGAGATCGGCGACGGCACCTTCCAGGTGAAGGCGACGAACGGCGACACGTTCCTCGGCGGTGACGACTTCGACAACGTGCTGATCCAGCACCTGGTGTCGGAGTTCAAGAAGGACCAGGGCATCGACCTGTCGCAGGACCGGATGGCGCTGCAGCGCCTGAAGGAGGCGGCGGAGAAGGCGAAGATCGAGCTCTCCTCCGCACAGTCGACCGAGATCAACCTGCCGTTCATCACGGCGGACGCCAGCGGGCCGAAGCACCTGGTGCTCACGCTCACCCGCTCCCAGTTCGAGCAGCTGGTGATGTCGCTCGTCGAGCGCACGCTCGTCCCGGTGAAGCAGGCGATGACGGACGCCGGCGTGACCGCCTCCCAGATCGACGAGGTCGTGCTGGTCGGCGGCATGACGCGCATGCCGCTGGTGCAGAAGCGCGTGGAGGAGTTCTTCGGCAAGGAGCCGCACCGCGGCGTGAACCCGGACGAGGTCGTCGCCATTGGCGCCGGCATCCAGGCGGGCGTGCTGAAGGGCGAGGTGAAGGACGTCCTGCTGCTGGACGTGACCCCGCTCACGCTCGGCATCGAGACGCTGGGCGGCGTGATGACGCCGATCATCGAACGCAACACGACGATCCCGACGAGCGCCTCGCAGGTGTTCTCCACGGCGAGCGACAACCAGCCCTCGGTGGAGATCCACGTCCTGCAGGGCGAGCGCACCATGGCCGGCGACAACAAGTCGCTGGCGCGCTTCATCCTGGACGGCATCCTGCCGGCGCCGCGCGGCGTCCCGCAGGTCGAGGTGACGTTCGACATCGACGCGAACGGCATGGTGAAGGTGTCCGCCGCCGACAAGGCGACCGGCAAGCAGCAGCACGTCACCATCCAGGCCTCCAGCGGCCTCTCCGACGAGGAGGTGCAGCGGCTGAAGCGGGACGCGGAGGCACACGCCGGCGAGGACGCGAAGAAGCGCGCGCTGGCGGAGGCCCGCAACCAGGCCGACTCCATGGCCTACGCCGCGGAGAAGATGCTGCGCGACAACGCGGAGATCGTCTCCGCCGAGCAGAAGCAGCAGGTGGAATCCGCCGTCGCCGACGTTCGCACCGCGCTGACCGGCGACGGCGCGGACGCGATCAACGAAAAGGTGGAGGCGCTGTCCGCCGCCATGCAGGCGGTCGGCAACGCGATCTACTCCAAGCAGCAGGCGCAGAACGCCCCCGGCGCGGGCGGTGACGCCCCCGGCGGGGCGGAGGACGCCAGCACGATCGAGGGCGAGTTCCGGGAGGTCTAGCCCGGCGCCCGCGCGCACACCCTCGGACGCCCCGCTGAGGTATACCGTCGGCGGGGCGTCCGGCCGTCCGGCCCGACGCCGGAGAGGCGTACCGATGGACCGTCACTTCGACTTCGAGCAGGTCTTCAACTTCCGCGACCTGGGCGGCTACGACACCGCGGACGGCCGCACGGTCCGCTGGCGCCGCCTCTTCCGTTCCGGCGAGCACCAGCGCATGCGCCCGCACGAGGTGGAGCGGCTGCGCGCGGAGATCACGCTCCGCACGGTGATCGACTTCCGCAGCGAGACGGAGGCCGGCGACCCCCGCGGCCCGGGCGCCCTGGTCGCGCCGGGGGTGGAGCGACACCACCTGCCCATGGGCAACGCGGACGCGAAGTTCGCGGCCCGCTCCGAAGGCGCGTGGGACCCGGACTACGTGGGGATGCTGCGCCGGCAGGGCCCGGCGTGGGCGCGGGCGTTCAGCATCCTCGGTCGGGACGAGGCGTACCCGGCCGTCTTCCACTGCGTCACCGGCAAAGACCGCACCGGCGTCTTCGCCGCGCTGCTGCTGGACGCGCTGGGCGTGCCGGAGCCGGTGATCCTCGATGACTTCGCGCTGTCGCAGCGGGCGATGGACACGCTGGTGGAGCGGCTGCGCGCCCGCGGCGTGATGCGCCCGGACGAGGCGGCGAACCCGGCGCTCGGCGTCCCGCGCGGGGCGATGGCGGCGATGCTGGCGGTGCTGCGCGAGGAGCACGGGGACGCCCGCGCGTACCTGCGCGCCCACGGCGTCTCGGACGGGACGTTCAACGCGGTGGAGGCGCACCTGCTGGAGCCGCGCCGGTGATTCGCGCCGCCCTCCTGCCGCCGCTAGCCGCCTCCGGCGATACGATGGATGTTCGATGACCACGAACTCCGCCGGCAACGCCAACCTGTACGAGACGCTGGGTGTCCCGCGCGATGCGAGCGCGGACGACATTAAGAAGGCGTTCCGCCGCCTGGCGATGCAGTACCACCCCGACCGGAACAAGGCCGCGGACGCCGAGGCGAAGTTCAAGGAAGTGAACGCCGCCTACGAGGTGCTGTCCGACCCGGACAAGCGCGCCCGCTACGACCGCTTTGGCGCGGCCGGCATCAACGGCGGCGCCCAGGGCTTCCAGGGCCACGAGGGGTTCGGCGGCTTCGGCGATATCTTCGATGCGTTCTTCCGCGGCACCGGCAGCCGCCGCGCCGGCCCGCAGGCCGGCTCCGACCTGCACGCGACGCTCACGATCAGCCTCGAAGAGGTGGTGAGCGGCGCCGACCACGAGATCGCCTTCGAGCGCGTGGAGCGCTGCGCCGACTGCCGCGCCACCGGGCAGGTGGAGGGCAAAGAACGCCCGCAGTGCCCGGAGTGCCAGGGCGCGGGCGAGATCCGGCGCGTGCAGCAGTCGCTCTTCGGGCAGTTCGTGAACGTGGCCATGTGCACGCGCTGCCGCGGCGAGGGCAGCATCGTCAGCGACCCGTGCAAGACCTGTCGCGGACAGGGACTCAAGCGCGTGCCCGTGTCGCGCACGGTGAAGATCCCCGCCGGCGTGGACACCGGCTCGCAACTGCGCATCTCCGGCGAGGGCGACCACGGCCCGCGCGGCGGCCCGGCCGGCCACCTGTACATCGAGATCAACGTGGCGCCACACGAAACCTTCAAGCGCGCCGACGACGACCTCATCTACGACCTCCCGCTCAACATCGCGCAGGCCGCCCTCGGCACCGAGGTGCAGGTGCCGACGATCGAGGGCGACGCGGTGGACCTGTCGCTGAAGCCGGGCGTGCAGCACGGCGAGGTGCATGTGGTGCGCGGGCGCGGCGTGCCGCACCTGCGCGGCAGCGGCCGCGGCGACCTCCTGGTGCGGATGCACGTGGTCACGCCCACGAAACTCTCGGGCGACCAGAAGGAGCTGCTGCGACGCCTCGCGGATTCGCTCGGCACGCCGGATGTGCCCGCCGACCCGTCCGTGTTCGACCGCATCAAGAGCGCGTTCTCCTAGCCCATGCCCACCCCGCAGGACCGCTGGTTCGAGGTCGTCGCGCGGTGCCACCCGGACGACACGGAGGCGGTCGCGGACGTGATGCGCGAGACCGGCGCT
>WBZO01005909.1_pt1 | contig 12138 bp, 10 predicted proteins | sample 5204261 | NCBI WGS metagenome assembly WBZO01 (sample SAMN12412400, study PRJNA552823) | activated sludge metagenome | isolation source: activated sludge from anammox sidestream of wastewater treatment plant... | place: USA: North Carolina | collected 2017-09 | reverse complement strand
GCCGCCCAATCCCGCCAATAAACTTTCGCACCAATACAGCACCGTATCAATAATCAGACCGTTGTTCATAATGACGGTGATGCCCCGCGCCAACGCGACGACGAGCGCGACTCCAACCATGTCCGCCGCGCCCGCGATGAAATTGCTAATCAAGTCCGCTTCTTTCATCCGCGCGACGAGTCCGATGATGATGCCAAAGACTAAAAAGAGCGCGGACAGTTCCGCGAACCACCAATAGCGCGTCGCAATGCGATTGATGCCGAGATCGCTCCACGGAATCACGCCAATAATCATAATGATAAAGGCGAGAATAAATAACGCGAGAATCACTTTGCGCTGTGTGGTAAATTCGGGCGCTTCGGCTTGCGCGCCGCCGCGCAAAAAGTGTTCTTCATTCGCTTGCTTTCTATCCGCGACCAAAGATTTGGATGGGTCGGCTTTCACCTTTGCCGCATAACGCATCACATACCAAATGCCGACGGCAAGCCCGCCCACGAGAATCAAAAGCCGATAGATAATCCCTTCCGTCAACGGGATGCCCGCGATGCCGGTGGCAACGCCTGTGGCAAACGGATTGATGGTCGAACCAAGCACCCCAATCCCCGCGCCGAGCATGACGACGGCAATGCCAGTGATGGCGTCATAGCCCAACGCAATCAGCGCGGCGATGATGAGCGGATAAAACGCGAGCGATTCTTCCGCCATGCCGTACGATGTGCCGCCCGCGGCGAACACAATCATCATGATTGGAATCAGCAGTTTGCCATTCGTGCCGAGACGTTTGACGAGTGCGGTAATGCCCGCATCAATCGCGCCCGTCTTCATCGTGATGCCGAGAAAACCGCCAATCATCAAGATAAACATCGCCACGTCAATCGCGCCGTACAGCGCGCCCGTGTTGTACACATTGACATAGCCCTGGCGGTCTTCGATGCCGTACATGCCATTGATCGGCGCGAGCAGAATAGCTTGTAAATTTTGCGGAGCGCTCTCGACCGCGTGATACGTGCCGGGAATCGGCGCGCCGCTCGCGTCGGTATCATATTTCCCTGCCGGGATGACAAAGGTTAATGCCGCAAAGACGATGATGAGCAGCGCGAGAATTGTGTATGCGGTTGGGAAATTAAATTTGCGTTTCTGGGGCTCTTCAACGGCGGGTGCGTTTGCTGCCATTTTGCTCTCCTATTCAATGAAAGGTCTCGCGGACGTGTCCGATAAATTTGGCTCGTAGACCCCGGATGAAATCACGGCGTCTTGATTTCATCCGGCTTGTTTTGCGGTTATACGTTAGTCGAACCGGGCATTCCCGCCGGGATGCGGTTGCGATTGGAATACGCGGCGCTGCCCGTGCTTGCCACGTCAACGACGACGGCGAGACCCAGCCATACCCAATCCAATCCTTGCAGCCCGGCTGGATTGCCCAACATTAACCACGCATAGACCAACGTCGTGAACGGTAAAAAGATAAAGCCGAGACACGGCAAAAACCACGCATCCCCAAAGACGCTCGCCCATTGTACAGGTCTGGAAATCCAGAACACCAGCAAGATGATGCGCGCGAACGCCACCAGAAATGCATTCAAACAACCCGCGTTATTATTTTTCATTTCTCCCCTCTCCTTTGCTGTTTTGACGCCGCGGCGTGCAGCGTCAGCGCGACGATGTTTTGGTTTGCGTCGCCAGCCCTGCGGATCATGTTGAATGATTAGACGCGACGCCGCGTCCCGAATCATTCATGTAAAAATGGAAATGCGTTGATTCAACCCGTTTCATGGGGTCAAATTGCAATTGCCTTTTAATTCAGCCACGCTCGTACTGTTGATGTAATTTGGGCTCGTGACCTCGTTCAGCATGTACCACAAACTCGTACTGTACTGCGCGGCGGCGCCCACCGAATATTCGCCCGGTGGAATTTCACCGTTCGGCTGTCCGCCAAGCGCGCTGGACGTATAGGCGGGCGCGGACGCGTTCAAAACCGCAGTGCATTGGCCCGGTTCAAATACGGTGGTTTTGGGAACTTGATTATAGATGGCGGGGTCGGGCGTCGGCGTCACTTTCGTCGGCGCGGGAATGAGCGTCGGCGTGGCTTTGATTACAAGCGGCACGCCTTTATCATTCACCAACATTGCATCCACAAGCACATCCCACTTGCCATCGGCGGCGACGTTATGGCATGAAAAACAATTGCCGTCGTATTCGATTTCGGTAAAAAGTTTGCTGAACGAATGGGCGGGATGCACGATTGCGCGCAGCGAGAGCGGCGCGCCCACGCCGCGGTCGCCCTGTCCCGATGAGGCGTGACAATTCATGCAATCCGCATACGTTGCCGCGTAACCGTTCGCCAGCGTTGGATGGTCGTTATCGGTCGCATAAAGCGATTCCCAATACAGCGTCGGAAAACCTGTTTCATCGCGCTGGACGTGACACGCCATGCAGCCGCGTTCGGGCCCCTTGCCTGTGTGTTGCGACTTGGTATTGTTCACCGCAACGACAACTTGAGCGGTATTGTATTGACCGTTCTTGTCGGCGACCAAGAGCCGCAGCGCGTAATCGCCATCCGGCAATTTGGTCGTATCCAAACTCGCCAGCGTGCCATCCGTCACGGGTTCATAATAAATTTTGTTTCCAGCCAACACCCACGCGCCGCTGCCGGGAAAAGCAAACTCGACTTTATAATAATCAAAGTCGGGGCCCGCCGCCGTGCCGCGAACGTCCACCGCGCCAGTCACTGTCGCGTTGTCGGAGGGAAAAGTGATCTGCGCGGTAGAGGTCGCGGCGAACGCGTAATGCGCCAAAACCGCCATCGCGGCGAGCGACAATACCGCCAATCCCAACCACACGAAAATCTTTTTCTTCATCAAAATTTTTGCGGCACGTGACGGAACGGGTGATTGGTTTCGACATAACCGTCGGGTCCGTTGCGTTCGGGCAGTTCCACTTTATCGTGCGGCACTTGGTAATAGGGGATCAAACTCAACATGTGCGTAATGCAATTCAAACGGCCGCGGCGTTGGTCATTTGAATCCACAACATACCACGGACTTTCAGGTTTATCCGTCGCTTCGAACATCGCGTCGCGCGCGCGCGAATAATCGTACCAACGACGGTGCGCCTCCATATCCATCGGACTCAATTTCCAGATTTTGCGGTAATCGTTGATGCGTTCCTCGAACCGCTTGGTCTGATTCTCCATGCTCACTTCGAGCCAATACTTTATGAGAATGATCCCCGAGTCCACAATCGCGCGTTCGACCAAGGGCGTTTGCGCCAAAAACCTTTCGACCTGTTCCATTGGCGTAAAACCCATCACGCGTTCCACGCCCGCGCGGTTGTACCAACTGCGGTCAAACAAAACGACTTCGCCCGCGGCGGGCAGATGCGGCAAATAGCGTTGAATGTACATTTGCGATTTTTCGCGCTCGGTGGGCGATGGGAGCGCGACGACGCGAAAGACGCGCGGGCTGGTGCGTTCGGTGATGCGCTTGATAATGCCCCCTTTGCCCGCTGCATCGCGTCCTTCAAAAATGACGCAAATTTTCGCGCCCGTGTGTTTCACCCATTCTTGCAGCTTGACGAGTTCGACCTGGAGTTTTTCCATTTCCTCGTCAAACTCTTTGCGTTTCATTTTGGGTTTGGGTTCGACCGCTGCGGCGGCGAACGCGCCCAATTCCGCCGCGCGAGTGGCGCGCGCCTCTTCCGCTTGCTTTTGCAGCTTGCGCTCTTTTTTCTCTTGCTTTTTTAATTCCTTTGCTTGCTTCTTTTTACCCATCGCGGTTGCTCCCATTTCGCTTTACGGTAATGCCATTTGTGGCTGCGCCGCGCGCGTGTGTGCGCCCCCGGCAAATTTGAGCTTGACGCTGAAAAAACGCGGCTCGGGCGGCAAGCTCAAAATTCGCGCAGAGATTCGATCCAAACTGTGTCCCTGCGCGAATGATTTATAGACTTTCAGATAATGTTTCGGATTGCTAGACCTTTCGAGTTTGTGCGATGCGGAGCATCGCGAGAAACCTGAAAGGTCTCGACGCCCATTGTCCAAAATATTTTCTGAACAACTATAGCTTGGCGCCTGGCAAGAGCTCTCAGCTGGCCAAGAGTTTTGCTTTGGCTTGGGCAAATTCTTCGTCGGTCAAAACGCCCGCCGAGTGCAGCTGCGCCAATTGCATCAGTTGACTGTTCAAGTCACTGCCAGCCGGCGCGGCGGGCGCCGGTTGTGGCGGCGGCGCGGCTTCGGGCGGGGGCGCATATTGCTGCGGCGGGGGCGCATATTGTTGCGGCGGCGGCATTTGCGCCGCTTGCATCGCGTCGGAATATGCTTTCGCGTCTTTTTCCGCCGAATGGCGATTCACTGCATTGCGTGTGGCTTGCGCCGTGCCGACGACTGCGGCAGTGCGAGCCATTCCTCGTATTAAACCTGGCATGTTTTTCTCCTCAAAAGATTAAGCGAACGCCGCAAACGCTTCGTCCACGATGGGCGCCGGTATGCGAATACTGGCTGCCAATTCAACATCGGAATTGGAAAGGGCATTCACCAAATTGACTGCCCAGATATGTTCGATGGCCAAGGCGAGGACGGCCGAGCCGGGGACCATCCCTTCAAACAGCGTATCCGCATCCGCCGAATCGAACAATCCGCGCGTGCCGGTCTCGATAAAACCCATCGCCGTTTTCATGTTCGCCGGCAGGTCTTCAAGGTCAACGCTGGCGCGATTTCCGGCATTGTCCTTGAACAACAGCATCGCGTCGAGCACGCGAATGACGCCTTTACCCACCTGCTGTTCCAGTTCGTACAGAATACTGCCGTCAAAACTCGGCGCGCCAAGCGCCAGAATCACTACGTCAACGGGGCCATGCTTGAGCATATGTTTTTTTCTCCTTTAATCCCTTTGTCCAAAGACGGACAAATTTGTCATACGTTTCATATTCGTGCCGTAAAATTGGCAAGGGATTATTCTGTGCAAGAGCGTAATGGATAGCGAGTTATTTCTTGTATCCAGGAATCCGATTGCGATTGCCGTAACCGCCGCCGGTGTACGATGCAATATCCAGGACCACCGCCAAGCCAAGCCAAACCCAATTGAATCCTTCAATTCCGTTGGGCTGCCAGACCAGGGTGTACATGATGGTGGTAAAGGGTAAAAAGAGAAAACCAAGGAACGGCATGATAAAGGTGTTGTACACGATGTTAAAGCGTCCCATGTCCGCCAACCACCACAGCGCAAGCGCGGCGCGCGGTCCTAAAAAGAGGAATACGGTAAGCAAACAGCACATGGCAAATTACTCCTTTGTATCCATTGCGCGATGTGTGATAGCGCGCGCCCGACAACGAGTCGGGCGCGCTAGTCCGCGCTGGCAAGCGTCAAGCTTTCGGCAGCGCGCAAGTGATTCTATTCTTCGGCAAACGCGGCGCGCAGTTGGTCTTCTTGTTCTTGGGTCAAGTTCGTTTGAATGATTTCGAACTTGATGCCCTTGACCGCCGCGACGAGTTTGTCTTGGACCGCGCCGCTGGTGAGCAAAAACAGAGCCGAGGTGCCGGGCGTCACTTTGTCTTTGACGGAATTGATAAACTTGTCGTCAATGCCGTAATCGGCAAAATGACCGCCGAGCGCGCCGAACGCCGCGCCAATGGCCAGACCCAAAAAGGGTACAAAGAAAAGCAAGCCGAACAACAAACCCCAAAAGGCGCCGCCGAGCGCGCCGGCTGCCGCCAGATTTTGAAGTTGTTTAGTTTTTGGTTTTTTCGCGCCTTCGGGCCAGCTGACGATGGCGGCGTCTTGAACTTGGATCAACTCTTGCTTTTGTAGGGTTTGCAAGGTATCGAGCATCCCTTGCGCGCCTTCAGGCGTATCGAACTTGAGAACGCTGAGCGTTGCCATAATTTTTTTTTGCGCGCGGCAGGCAAGCGGCGTTTAGCCCCTTGCGCGCGCGCGCCCTTTCTGAATTGAAATAAATCTGCGGTTTTTGAATTTACGCAAACAGACGACGCGAACCGGAACCGCGCAGGCCGTGTCGTTGACAGAGCGCTTACGCGCCTATTTGAGATTTAGACCTTTTGGAGCTCGCGCAATGCCGTTCATTAAGCAAGCCGGGCAGCCCAAAGGCCTTTAGAACGCGAGTACCTTTATCCTATTATAAACGAAAAACCTATTTTTTTCGCGGCGTTTGGACTCGAGTTTGGGAAATTTTTTGTCCGCCCAAAATGGACGCGCGTTCTCATCCGACATGAAATTGCCCGCGCTGCATTTGCTCGTGAACGGCGTGTGATGATGCGGCGTTATCAAGTAGAGTTCACTTGCGAACGCCTTTCTACGCATCCTCACTCTGCAATTTTATAATGTCCAAAAACTAGAGCGCTTGGACAAGTTGGAGCGAGAGCAGCGGATAGCCAAATTGGTACAAGCTGTTCAAGATTCCCAAAACCGCCGCCTGGTCTGCGGCATGGGCGCACAGCGTCGTGACGCTTGATTCGCCGCGGCGCGTATTGACGGCGAGCGAAATGTCGCCGAAATAATCAAGCCACGCTGAATCCAGCTCGCCCAAGACGCGTATCAGATACATTGCGCGCGCGTCGGTCCAACTGCCGCGCGTAGTGAAATAACCGGGCACCGCGCCAATTCCTTTGGGGGGTTTGCGGCGCAAGCGCGTGGCTTGCGCGCAAATCCAAAATCACCCGGCGAATGTGCGCTGCCATTCGCACTGTCCATTGCTATTTTCAATATAGCGGAATTTCATCCAACTGCATCCCCCATTTTGGAGGATTCTTGGTTGAATGGATTTTATTTTGTTGTACGAAAAAAAGCGCGCAATCCCAAAAATCTCCCCTCTCTCGTTGGGAGAGGGGTTGGGGGTGAGGGGCGGAGTGAGGGTTGGGGGTGAGGGGCGGAGTGATGGGTTGGGGGAGAAGGGTTGGGGATTGGGGATTAGGGGTTGGGGGAGAAGGGTTGGGGATTGGAGATTGGGGGTGAGGGGGTAAGAGTGAAGGGTCGGGGTCAGCGCAAAGAAAGATTTTCGAATTGGGCGGCGCCGTTCAACAAACCATAGCTGCGCGCCACGCGGACGGCTTCTTGGCGTGAATTGACGCCCAATTTTTGATAAATGTTGTCCGTATGCGTCTTGACAGTCAACGGGGAAATGACGAGTTCGCGCGCAATTTCTTTGTTGCTCAGACGCTGCGCCAAAAGTTCCAAGACCGCCTGTTCGCGTCCGGTCAATTTTTCGGGCGGCGAATCTTGGTTCTGGCGCGTTTCTGGCTGCGCGCTATCCTGAAACGCGCGTAAAATTTCTCGCAAATAATCGTTGGCTGCGCGCGTCTGCGCGCGCTGCTGTATCAGCTTTGCCATCGGCGCGCCCAAATCCACAAACACGCGCACGAATCGGCCCGGTTCCGCCAGCGTCAGCGCCCGCTCCAATGCCGCGCGCGCGGCGGCGGCATCGCCGCGCGCCTCATGCGTCAGCGCTTGCAGCGCGAACGTATCAATGAGAAAACGCACATTGTGCTGCGCGGTCAAATGCGTTTCCAGCGTTTCTAAAAAGGCGAGGGCTTGTCGCCGACTCGTGACAGTATTTTGCGCGAGCAAAATTTTGGGTATCGTCAGGAATGGCGACGTAAAATTTGCCATCGAACCCGCGATGGGCAGCGCGTGCGCCGTCAGATACCAACGCTTGGCGAGCGCGAAATCGCCTTGGCGCAGCGCGAGCTCGGCTTGAAACGCCTGCACAATTTCTTGCAATGCCGCGCTATTTTTTTCGACCGCCCAACCGAGCGCTTCGTCCAATGCTTCGCGCGCGCGTTCCGTCATTTTTTTGGCTTGATATACCAGCGCCAAAATCAATATGCTGTCAATGGTTGGCCGAAAACTGCCCGCGGGATTGGGGTCGTGCAATGCCTGCGCCGCGTTCCATTCCGCCGCGTCCAAATCATTTTGCATATAGCTCGCCGCCGCGACGAAATAACGCCCCCAGGTGAGCGAGTCGTGCAGTCCGCTCTGTTCGGCGTGCGTCAAGAGGCGTTTGCCCAACGCGCGCATAGCCGTGAGATTGCCCGCCATCCATTGCATCATGGCTTCGCCGCCCACCGCGCGGGAATGAGTCGCAAACCCGTCAAGAATTTCTTGGGTCTGGGCTTGGCGAATCAAACTCAAGCCGCGCGCCAAATCGCCTTTGAGCTGATACGCCGCCGCCAGCTGCAAGTACGCATATTGATACGCCAAATAGTGCGCGTTGGACAAGACTTGGACCGCGTGGCTCGCCAATGCAATCACGCGGTCGGCGTCGGGAATGCGGTACGCTTCCATCGAACGCAGCGCGTCAATTTCGGCGGCAAGCTCTGCCGCGCGTTGGGGCGGAAACGTATGTCCGGCTAGCGCGTCCGCCGCTTGTTGGGTCAGCGCGCTCGTCGCCGCCAAATCAAAATGGACGGTGCGCGTGTACCATGCTTTCGCCAAGAGCAAATCGGGATAGCACGGCAGAACGTCGTTCGGGAATTTTGCCAACCAGACGGCGAGTTGCTGCCACTGTTCTTGATTCATCAAGCGTTGACGATGCTGCGCCACCAATTCGGCGGCGCGCCCGCTTTCGCCCGCCGCGAACGCGTGCGTCAGAGCAGTTTCGATGTCGTTATGCGCGGCGAACCAATCCAGCGCGCGCGCGTGCAGCTGTGCGCGTTCCGCGGCGCTCACATGTTGTTTTAGCTGAAATTGAAGCAGCTGTTGAAAGAGCTGATGAAACCGGAACCAGCGCCCTTCGTCGTCCAGACCGACCACAAACAAATTCGCTTGCAAGAGACGCGCCAAAAACGTCGTTCCCGGTTCCGTCAAATCCGCGCACACTGTTTCGCACAATTCGGCGTTGAAACGGTCCAAAATCGAGAGCCGCAATAAATTGGTTTGCAGCTCCTGCGGCTGCCGCGCCAACACTTCTTGAAACAAATAATTGGCAATGTGCGACTGCGGCGTATTGAGCTCGGCGACAAGGCGCTGCGCTTCGGACTGTTCGCGCACGGCGAGCGCAATGAGTTGCAGCCCGGCTGCCCAGCCCTCGGTCTTGTTCTCAAATAGCGTAATCTGCGCGTCGCTCCATTCAATCGGGACGGCGCGTTCGAGATAGGCGGCGATTTCCGCGTGGGTCAGACGCAGCGCCTGGCTGCGCAGTTCGAGCGTTTGATTTTGCGCGCGCCAACGCGCGAACGGCAGCGCGGGGTCGTGCCGACAACCCAAAACCAGATGCAAACGCGCGGGAGGATGTTTCATCCATGCCGCGATGAGCCGATTGACCGCATCGCCTGTCAGGTCTTGATAATCGTCCAAGATCAGGACCAAATGCGCCGCTCCGGCTTGCAGCTCTTGGTCGAGCGCGGCGATTTCATTGACGAACGAAATAGTCAACGCTTCATCCGACGGAATCTGTGAACCGGCGAGCAAGCGGAGCGTTTCATCGCACGCATTGGGATAGTTGGCGCGCATGGCGGCGATACAATACGCGAGAAAGGTATCCAGCGCGCTGTCGCCTTGATCCAGCGAGAGCCAGGCGATGTGCGTAGGCGCGCGCACGCGGTCTGGCGCGGCGCGCACCCATTGACACAGCAGAGTGGTCTTGCCGAAACCCGCCGGCGCCGCCAACAACGTGACAGGAACTTGGAGGCACTGGTCGAGCAGCGTCAGCAAGCGCGGCCGCTCGAGCAGCGCGCCAAAAGTTTTTGGAACCTGGATTTTGGTGTGGAGCAATAGATTCATGGGTTGGCTGACAGAGATTATAACGCGAGCAATAGAGAGGTCAAATAAAAAAAAAGAGGTTGAGGGAACACCCTCAACCTCTTGAGCTTGCGGACATTGCGCTGAACTCGCGCTAGCGCACGATATTAAAGCCATCTACGACGACGAAATTGGCGGCATAATCCGAGCATTTGGAATGTTTGCCCATCGCCCGGATTGTTATCGTATGCGGCGTATTGGCGTCGCCGGTTACAATGTAGGTGCGTACCCCGAATTTGGGTGCGGCGGATTTGCGATTGGCGCGGCACAAATCAATTTGCTCAAACAGTTTGCCGTCAATCAGCACTTGGACTTTGCCGTACGTATTCGCGTACGCCGTTTCCCACTGCACTTGCGTGCCGCCGATGAAACTCAATTCCGCGCTCCAATCCTTTTTACATGCTTTTTTGCTGCCGCAGCGTTTGTAATGGTCATCGCTGGCTTTTTTGTTTTTGTACCGGCTCCAGGTACCGCTATATACGATGCGCGGGTCATTGGAAGGAATATGCTCGGTACCGTTGGCGATGGTATTGGTCGCGGTGGGAACTATTGTGGGCGGGACATCCGTGTTGGTCGGCGTCGCGGTGGGGACATTGGTATTTGTCGGCGTTGCGGATGCGCTGACGGTATTGGTCGGCGTCGGCGTGTAGGTGGCGGTCGCGCCCGGTACGTCGGTATTTGTCGGCGTCGCGCTAGCTTGCATCGTCGCGGTGGGCGTAGCGGTCGCCGCGCCGTCGCACGCGAGGCCCAGATCGGTCGTCGCGCCCATTGTATTGCTGCTGCTCGTATTGGCAAACACAATCGCGCCGACATTATTTAGCGCAATCGCGGGCGTTTGTTCTTGCGAACCCGTATTGCCGATGGTGACGCGTTTGCCAAATTTGTTGTTGGCGGAATTGTAACTGCGGGCGAAAATATCCCAATTGCCGTCCGCGCTCGCTTTGCCTTGAAAGGCAAAATAAAAAAGACCATTGCAGTCCACGCCGACGCGGGGCCACAACGATTGTTCCAAGCCGCCATCCACGTCATACTTTTTCAAATCGGGTCGTCCATCAATATATTCCGCAAACGCCGCGTTGAAATTGTCGTACGTGCCCCACAAAATTCCCGTTGCGCCGGTGGGCGAATACACAATGTCGGGCGTCTGGTCTTTGTGACCTGTCGAGACCGTGATGGCTTGGGCAAACGTGCCGTCCTGATTTTGGATGCGATAATAAATGCCGTATGGCGAAGGCGCATTCCACACAATATGCGCGCGGTCATTGGCGTCGGCGGTGAGCCGCGGGAACAAACCGTTCGACAATTGTTTGCCTTCGGGCGTCAAGTCATTCAAACCCGCTTCGGCGGCGCTTTCAATGGGCGCGTCCGAAACGTGCTGCGCGAGTTCGTTTTTGGTCCAAGTCGCAAACCCGTCGCTGCTTTCGACATAATAAATGTAACCGGTGTTGTCCTGTTTGCTCTGATAGACGACGTGAATAATGCCTTGCGGCCCAATGGCAATGTCGGGCAATTCGCTGTAGGGTTCCTGCGAGATTTTTTTAATGGCGGACCAGCTGCCATTTTCGCGGCGCGCCCAATACACGGCGTACGAACCGCCCTCGCGCGATTCCCAGACCGCATTCGGGCGACCTTGCGGGTCCATGGCGATATTTGGATAATACGACTCGCCGCCGTTATTGGGCAGCGTTTCCGTCGCCGTACACGAATTCTTGTCCAAACCCGCGCACGCCTTGTATTGAATCACTTTGGCGGTCGGTTCCCACCACACATAATGAATGACGTTCGCGTCGTCCACCGCGACGGCTGGCTTGGTGCCGCCCGCGCCGAGTTGATACGGCGCGTTCCACGTCGCGGCGGCGGCTGTCAGGGGCAGTAAAAATGCGCTCATGCCGACGACGACTAACGTCATCAGCCAAAATCGGGAATATCTCTTCATGCTTTTCGCCATCAATTTTGTTCTGGCAGCTTTGGGATAGCCGCCCGAAGCAAAAATTTATTGTCTCGTTCTGTTACTGTAACAAGGGCATGCGTTTCGGTCAATAGCCCAATAAGGTTAGTTAGGGCTGGCGCATTGTTCGCAAGACCCCAAATATTTTTTGGAAACGCTTGGGGTCTTGGCTCGCGCTCGACTTGCGCGTCCTGAAGGTCAGTCGCGGCGCGCCGCGATTTTATCACAGAGCGCCGCGAGCGCGGCGCCGACGCGCGTCACAGAAAATTGCGCGGCAAACTCCAAACCGCGCGCCGCATAGCGCGCATACAATTCTTTGTCGCCCAACACGCGCGCCAATCCTTCCGTCAAGGCGTCCGGCGAATTTTCCGCGACGATTTCGCCTGCGTCCGCCGCGCGCAGCAAATCCGCAATGCCGGCAGTGCGCGTCACCACGCTCGGCGT
>WBZO01002375.1_pt1 | contig 12138 bp, 12 predicted proteins | sample 5204261 | NCBI WGS metagenome assembly WBZO01 (sample SAMN12412400, study PRJNA552823) | activated sludge metagenome | isolation source: activated sludge from anammox sidestream of wastewater treatment plant... | place: USA: North Carolina | collected 2017-09 | reverse complement strand
CTTCGAGCTCGCCGAGCGCGCGCGTTCGGCGATCGAGCGGTGCAACGCGGATCAGGCGCGCCGCTCGGTGAGGATCGACGTGATGATCGGGATGGGCAAGATCACCATCGCGCAGCCCGCGGTGAACGACGACCACGGCGACACGAACGTCGCGCGCTGCTGCGCGAACGCGATGAAGGACGCCCAGTGGCCCGGCTTCAAGCCGGGCGACAGCGGCATCTACTCGTCGGGCGAGATCACCTGGAAGTGATCCGCCCGGGCGAGCGGTCGCCGATCCAGGCAGGCCCATGAATTCCGCGAGCTTGGCAAGGGCCTACATGTAGGTACGGACGTTGCTGGGGACGGGGCATGGGGCCCGGTCTCGCGCGTCTCGTGGTCGCCGCCGTGATGGCCGGCACCGCCGCGTGCGCCGCGCCGCTCGATCCGGAAGAACCGACGGACGACGAGCGCGCCGAGGCCGCCCAGACGTCGGGCGTCGCGCCGTCCGATCCCCAGGCCACGGCCGCGACGCGTACGGTCTACGCGAACCTCCAGTCGTTCGACATGGGGAGCGTCGATCCGTTCGACCATCGCGTGCTCCTCGGGCAACAGGAGGCCGACACCTCGAACCGGCGCGACAACGGCATCGTCCCCGTGCCCTCGGATCTCCAGGCGGTCGCCGGCAGGCCCGCCGCGCTCGTGAGCTACGAGCTGTCGCACGCGTACAAGACGTCGCTCTCCGCGTTCGACGCCGCCGGCTTCCGCGCCGGACGCGGCGCGCTGCGCGAGCGCATCCTCGATCAGCATCGTCACGGCGCGCTCGTCAGCCTCGTCTGGCACCTGCGCTGCCCGAAGCGCAGCGTGAGCGATCGCGATCTCTTCGGCGCCGACGACTGCCCTGCCGACTACAGGCTCGCCGAGCTCCTCCAGCGGAAGCCCGACGGCACGAAGGGCGCGCACGCCGACGAGTGGCGAGCGATGCTCGACGAGCTCGCGGAGCTCCTCTGGTCGCTGAAGGACGATCGCGGCGAGCTCGTGCCGGTGCAGATCCGTCCCTTCCACGAATTCACCGGCGGCTGGTTCTGGTGGGGCGCGGACGACAACGATCCGGACGACTACGCCGCCGTCTGGCGCGAGATGGTCGACTACCTCCGCCGCGGCCGCGGGCTGCACAACGCGCTCTGGGTCTTCTGCCCCGCGTCGCCGAGCAGCGAGGGACGCTTCGATCGGTTCTATCCCGGCGACGCGTACGTCGACGTCGTCGCCTTCGACCGCTACGACTTCGGCGACGGACGGTTCGCGCGCGGCTACGAGGCCGATCTGCGCACCGTCGACGCGTTCGCGCGCGCGCACGGCAAGGTCGCCGCCGTCGCCGAGGTAGGCCGCGAGCTCACGCGCTACGCGACCGATCCGACGTGGTTCACGGCCGCGATGCTCGCGCCGCTGAAGGCGCCCGGGCGCAAGATCGCCTACGTGGCGCTCTGGCGGAACGCGCCATGGGAGAAGTTCGTCCCCGAGCCGAACGACGGCGCCATCGCCGACGACTTCGAGCTCATGGCGAACGACGATGCCGTGCTGCTACGCGGCGAGCACGATCTCTATCGCCCGCTGCACGCGCGCTGAGGCGACTAGCGGCAGTAGTGATCGCACACGTCGGCGAGGCATCCGTCGAGGCCCGCCGCCTTCGGGCGGCAGGCGTCGCGTCCGGCGTAGCAGGCGTCGACGCATGCGCAGTCGTTCGGCTGGCACTTGCCGATGCAGTCGCCGACGAAGTCGCAGTTGCGCTCGTCACCGTACGCGCGGCCCTGGACCTCGCACTTGCCCGCGAAGTCCTGCTGGAACGCCGGGCAATCGCACTTCGGCGCCTTCGCGATCGACAGGCAGTCGATGCACTCCTGCGTCGTGCGCTTCGCCCAGGTCGCGCGGATCTCGCACGCCTTCTTCACGTCGTCGACGCCGTTGTTGGGTGCCACCGCATCGCCGCCCCCACAAGCGAGGAGGGCGACGACGAGCGCGGAGAAAAGGACGAGCTTACGCATGCGGGTTCGATCGAGTTTCTAGTACGACGCGCACGAATGTGCGAACGGCGTGCCGCCCGCCCGGTGAAGGGGGACGCGCACGCCGTTGCACACGTGTTGGCTATGTCAGCCGAGGACGATCAGTTGATCGAGCCGGCGATGCTCGCCGTCGCCGAGACCGACGCCTGGACGTCCTGCACCGCGCTGCCGACGGCCGCGACGACCGGCGGGATGCAGGCGGCCTTGATGTCGGTGACCGCGCTGATGTTGCCCGAGAAGGTGCCGGCGATCGCCGCCATGCCCTCGAGGCGCGCCTTGAACGCGAGGATGACGCCGAGGTTCGCCTCGAACGTCGCCTTCAGCTTGCCCGCGGCCTCGACGTTCGCCGCGCCCGAGAACTCGACGGTGAGCTCCGGCGGACGGCACTCGGCCTTCGCCGAGATGCTCGCGTCGCAGTTCGCGTCGCACTTCGCGTCGACCTGGCAGCCGCCCTCGAGCTTGCCGCCCTCGCACTTGAGCGGCTCGTAGTCCGCCTTGCACTCGCCGTCGCACTTGACCGAGGCCTCGGCCGAGCCGGTGCAGCTGCCGCCGCACTCGCCGTTGCACGAGCCGCTGCAGGTGACGCCCGGCGCGGTCACCTCGCAGGTGCCCTCGCAGGTGCCGTCACACGTGCCGTCGGCCTTGATGCCCTCGCCCGTGCCGCCCTGCGCCTGGCCCTTGCAGGTGCCGTTGCACTTGCCCGAGCACTGCACGCCGCCCTGCGCGGTGCAGGAGCCCTTGCACTCGGCGGAGCACTTGCCCTCGCACTTGAGCGTCGCGCCGGCCTTCGCCGTGCACTCGCCCTTGCACGCGACCTGGAGGCTGCCGCCCGTGCACTTCGGCGGGTTCGCCTTGATATCGCACTTGCCGCTGACGTCGCACTTCGCCTGGCAGTTCGCCTTCGCGCTGACCGACGCCTCGCACTTCGGCGGGTTGAACACGACCTTGAGCGTGCCCTGGGCCGACGCCTTCACCGTGCCGATCGCCTTCACGGCGAGCTTGCACCACGCGTCCATGCGCGCACGACGATCGCCGTTGCCCTCGGCCGCGTCCTGGTCCGCCTTCGGCGCATCGAGGTCCTGCGCCATCGAACGGCACGCCGCCGTGATGTCGTCGAGGGCCGCCGACGCGATGCCCGCGAAGTCCGCGACCGCCTGGACCGCGACCTGCGACTGCGCGCTGCCGCCGATGTCCGCGTTGATCGTCGCGCCGACCTTGAACTCGTTGCAACAAAGCGGGTTGCTGGCGTCATCGCCGCAGCCGACGAGCGTCGACGGGATGACCACTGCGGCCATCATCGCCGCTCCATAGAAGCGTTTTGACAACATACGAAGCTCTCCTTCTCTAGAACGACGTTCGGACCCTCGGTTCGACCCGCAGGGCTGCCCGACTGACGATTGACGGACGTGCCGGCAGAAGAATCAAAGCAATGTGTCTGCCTGCCGTCCGACCCTCCATCCCCTCCGTGGGGCGAGAGGAGGGTACACAAAATCGGAAGATGGAAGAACCTTTTGCCCCATCGGGATGCGGTTCTGTGGCGGCGGAACGACACCTACCCCGTCGCTCATGACACGAATGTCAGGGGCGGGCGGCGGCGATGGCCTTCTTGATCGCCGCGATGCCGCCGGCGATCCGCTCCTCGCTCGTCGCGTAGCTGAATCGCACGTACCCCGGCGCACCGAAGGCGCCGCCCGGGACCGCCGCGACGTGGGCCTCGTCGAGGAGGAAGAAGGCCACGTCCTCGTCGCTGGCGATCGGCTTGCCCTTGTAGGGGATGCCGTAGAGCGCCCTCATGTCGGCGAACGCATAAAATGCGCCCTCGGGCATACGGCAGTGGACGCCGGGGATCGAGCGGAGCCCCTCGACCATCGCCGCGCGGCGCTTCTCGAAGGTGCGCCGCATCTTCTCCACTTCTTCCTGCGGGCCGGTGAGCGCCGCGATGGCGGCATGCTGCGCGACCGCCGTCGGGTTCGTCGTGCTCTGCCCCTGCACCGTGTCGAGCGCCTTGGCGACCTTCTCGTTCGCGATCGACCAGCCGATGCGCCAGCCGGTCATGGCGTACGTCTTCGAGACGCCGTCGATCACGATCACGCGTTCGGCCACGTCGCTCGCGAGACGCGCGGCGGAGACGTGCTTGAAGCCATCGTAGACGAGGTCGGCGTAGATCTCGTCGACGACCAGATACGACTCGCTCTTCGTCTTCCAGACCTCGACGATCGCGCGGAGCTCGTCCTCCGAGTACGCCGAGCCGGTGGGGTTCGACGGCGTGCAGAGGATCACCGCCTTCGTCTTCGGCGAGAGCGCCTTCGCGAACGCGTCCGGCGACATCTTGAAGCCGCTCGCCTCCGTCGTCTCGACGTGGACGGGCGTGGCGCCCATCATCTTCACCTGCTCCGGGTAGCTGACCCAGTACGGAGCGGGGATCACGACCTCGTCGCCCGGCTCGTAGAGCGCAATGGCGAGGTTGAAGAGCGCGTGCTTCGCGCCGACCGAGACCGTCACCTGCGAGGGCTTCGGCGACCAGCCCCGGACCTCGGACGTACGCTTGCAGATGGCCTGCTTCAGCGCGGGGATGCCGGTCACCGCGGTGTACTTCGACACGCCCTTGTCGATCGCCGCCTTCGCGGCATCGAGCACGAAGTGCGGGGGCTCGAAGTCGGGCTCTCCGACTCCGAACGCGAAGACGTCGAGACCCTTGCCGCGGAGCTCGGCGGCGCGCGCGTTCATCGCGAGGGTCACGCTGGGTTGGACGGCATCGAGGCGGCGAGCGAGGGAGATTGACACGGCGCGCTACGTTACGAGAAACCGCGTCCGCAAGCGAGCGTCACACTCCAGCGGAGCTTCGCGACGGGAGCATGAGGACGGACGCCGCGCTCCCCTTCGCAGGAGTCGCGAGGCCGACGCCGTCCGGAGGTGTCCCCGTCGATGGATCTCGCGCCGTCCCGCGCCCTGCGGACGAGAGCGCTCGTCTGCCTCTCGCTCGCCGTCGCCCTCGTCATCGCCCTCGCCGCCCGCACCGCCGCCGGAACCGCTGCGCCTTCTCGTCACGAGACGGCGTCGTTGCGCACCACGATCGATCGATCGACGCGTGCGAGGGCGAGCGCGCCCGTCGTCGTCCGCGGAGATCGGGGCGACGTGCTCGCGTATCCACCCGAACGGAACGCCTCGCCGGACGCGCCGATCGTCGTCTACCTGCACGGCGTGCACGGCCGCGCCGAGAACGGCTGCCCGTGGATGCGGAGCGGCACCGCTGCGACCGGCTGGGTGGTCTGCCCCGAGCCGCGGGTGAAGGACGGCCCCGGCTGGTCGTGGACCGGAAGCGTGAACGACGATGCACCGATCGTCGCGAGCGCGATCCGCGCCACGCGATCGAGCGCGCCGCGCGTCGCCGTCGGCTTCTCGCAGGGCGCCTACGTCGCGCTCGATCTGATCCGCACGCGGACCGAGATCTTCCGCGGCGTCGTCCTCCTCGGCGCGGACGTGAGCCCCACGGCCGCTGCGCTGAGGAGCGCCGGCGTGCGCCGCGTCGTCCTCGGCGCGAGCAAGCACGAGCCCTGGCATGCGGCGCTCGAGCGCAGCGCCGCGCGTCTCCGGAGCGAAGGCATCGAGGCGCGGTTCGTCAGCCTGGGCAACGTCGGTCACACGTACGTCGGCGACGATCCGGGCGTGCTCCGCGACGCGATCGCGTGGGCGGCGACGCCTTGACGCGAGGGGCGTGCGGGCGGAGAACGGTCGCGCCATGCGAATCGACGCGTCCGCCTTCGTCGTCCTCACGCTCCTCGCCGCCGCTTGTGGAGGGAGCGCGCCGAGCGCGCCCGCCTCCGAGCCAGCGAAGACGACGACGACCGCGACGAGCACCCCGCCGGTGACGACCGCGCCGCCGGCGCCGACGACGACGGCGAGCGCCGCTCCCGCACCGAGCACGTCGAGCGACGCGGCCGCGAGCAAGCCGGAGGACGCGCCCGCGCCCGCCGATGCGCCGCCGCCGGCGACCGAAGCCGAGCTGAAAGCGGACACGCGCGCGGCGAACGCGTTCACGCTGAAGATGCTCGCGCGGACCAAGAAGGAGAAGGGCAACGTCATGGTGTCGGGCACGAGCCTGCGCCAGGCGCTGGGCGCGGCGTACGTCGGCGCGGCCGGAGCGACGGCGAAGGAGATCGCCGCCACCTTCGGCTTCCCCGAGGATCCGAGGAAGGCCGCCAGCGCCGCGCGCGCCGAGATCGACGCGTGGCAGAAGGCGCGCGGTCAGGGCGCCGAGCTCACGGTCGCGAACAAGATCTGGGTCGACAAGTCGATGCCGGTGAAGCCGGCGTACGCCTCGCTCGTCGCGTGGGCGTTCGGTGCACCGGCGCAGAACGTCGACTTCGCGAAGGCCCCCGACGAGGCGCGCCGCACCGTCAACGGGTGGGTCGCCGAGCAGACGCACGACAAGATCAAGGACCTCCTCCCCGAGGGCTCGGTCGACGCGAGGACGCGCGCCGTGATCACGAACGCCATCTACTTCAAGGGCAAGTGGGTCAACCCGTTCCCCAAGGACGCGACGAAGGACGAGCCGTTCAAGCTCGACGCGAAGAAGACGGCGAACGTGCCGACGATGCACGTGACCGATCAGTTTCGCTTCGCGAAGGCGGGCAACGTGAAGGTGATCGAGCTCCGTTACATCGGAAACGATCTCTCGCTGCTCGTCGTGCTGCCCGATGCGGTGGACGGTCTCGCGAAGCTCGAGGAGACGGTCACCGCCGATCAGGTCGACAGGTGGACGGCGGCGCTGCAGAGCTCGCGCGTGAACCTCTCGATGCCGAAGTTCACGTTCAAGTGGGGCGGCTCGGTGAAGGGCGCGCTCCAGGACCTCGGGGTGAAGACCGCCTTCACCGACAAGGCCGATTTCTCCGGCATCGCGATGAAGGCCGGCGATCTCACGGTGAGCGACGTCTTCCACGAGACGTGGGTGGCGCTCGACGAGCTCGGCACGGAGGCGGCGGCGGCAACCGGCACGGTCATGAAGCTCACGTCGATGGCCACCGGACCGGCGACGGAGATGAAGGTCGATCACCCGTTCTTGTTCTTCGTACGCGGGAAGAACCGCATCCTCTTCGCCGGCCGCGTGGTGGAGCCCAAGCAGTGAGCGACCTCTCACGCCGCGCGTTCGTCGTCAGCTCCCTCGCGACGGGCTTCGCGCTCGCCGTCCGGCCGGTCACGGCCCAGACGATCACCACCGACGCGACCGGCCTGGTCGCCGGCGAGGTGAAGATCGGACAGATGCCCGCGTACAGCGCGAAGCCCGAAGGCAAGGGCCCGTTTCCGCTCGTCCTCGTGGTGCACGAGATCTTCGGCGTGCACGAGCACATCAAGGACGTGTGCCGGCGCCTCGCGAAGGCGGGCTACCACGCGGTCGCGCCCGAGCTGTTCGCGCGGCAAGGCGACGTGTCGAAGCTCACCGACATCGCCCAGATCATGAAGGTCGTGAGCAAGGTCCCCGACGCGCAGGTCCTCGCGGACCTCGACGCGACGGTCGCATGGGCGAAGGCCGATCGCGTCGGCATCACCGGCTTCTGCTGGGGCGGGCGCATCGTGTGGCTCTACGCGGCGCACGCGCCGAAGCTGAAGGCGGGCGTCGCATGGTACGGGCGCCTCTCGAACGCCCAGAACGCGCTCCAGACGAAGAGCGCGCTCGACGTCGCGTCACAGCTGAAGGCGCCGGTGCTCGGCCTCTACGGAGGGAAGGACTCGGGCATCCCCGTCGCGCACGTCGAGATGATGCGACGCGAGCTCTCGCCGCCGAGCGAGATCGTCGTCTACCCGGAGGCCGGGCACGCGTTCAACGCGGACTACCGGCCGTCGTACGTGAAGTCCGCCGCCGACGACGGCTGGGCGCGCATGCTGGCGTTCTTCAAGCAGCAGGGGCTCTGAGAACGAAGCGCGGAGGAACGGAAGCTCACGCCTCTTCGGCGGCTTCCTTCTCCTCTTCCTTTGCCTTTTCCTTCTTCGTGGCCTTCTCGGACTTCTCCGACTTCTCGGACTTGGCGGCCTTCTTCGCCGGCTTCTCGTCCTCGTCGTCGTCGTTGTCGGCCTCGCGAATGCCCTGCTTGAAGTTCTTGATGCCCTGACCGAGGCCCTTGCCGATGTCCGCGATGCGGCCGGCACCGAACAAGAGCAGCGCGATCAGCGCGATGACGATGAGCTCCGGCGCTCCGATGCTGCCCATGCCCTACTTGGTACCAGTGGCTCGCCCCTCGGGCAAGAGCGTCACCAACCGCAGGACAGCTACGACGGCAACGGCCGCGGCGAGCGGAACGAGGGCGAAGAGTCCGAGCCAGGCGCCGGGCGACGTCTCGGGGATGCGAACCTCAAGGCTTCGTAACGTGGCGAGCGCCGCGAGTGGTCCCGCTGCGCCGAGCGCCGTGGCCGCGACGCCGCCGATGCGCCGGCGGCGCACGCGGAGCAGGACGTAGACCGCTCCGCTCGCGCCGATGAGGCCGGACGCGATGACCACGACCGCACGGAGGACCGGCGGGAGCGACGAGGCGCGGGCCCACGGCGCGAGGCCGCGGAGCGCGAGCGTTCCGACGTGGACGCGCACGCGCGGGGACGTGAGGACGAGCCGCGCGTCGGAGAGATCGATACGGCGGAGGTCGTCGCTCACGTGGGCGTCGCTGGCGGTGAAGGCGACGCCGCCGATCGGCGATCGGCCTGCGAGGTGCGCCGCGCCGTCGCCCGAGCAGAGCCATGTGGCCGAGACGAACGGCACCCCCCGCGTCGCGGGCGCGGTGGACGCGAGGCAGGTCGTGCGGCCGTCGCCGAGGAGCGCCTCGACGATGCGACCGGGCGCGGCCGCCTCGCGGCCGAGCGCGAACGAGGACAGCGCGAGGATCGCCGCGAGGACGCCGGCCTGCGGCGCGAGACGAAGGATGGTGCGCGAAGGCGGCTCGCCGAGCGAAGCGAGCACGCGCGCCTCTCCGCGCTCGACGAGCCTCTGCGCGGCCAGGGCCCATCCGACGCCCCAGCCCGTGACGACGGCGGCCTCGATCGCGACCGACAGCAGGCTCTTCGCGAACGGGGCGAGCGTCGACCACGCGATCGTCGGATCGAGCGCCCACGGCAGCAGGCGCACCGCCGCGCCGACGAACGCCGCGAGCAGCAGGAGCCCGCTGCCGATGAGCGTCGAACGGAGGGCCGTAGGCGCCAGGGGATCCGTGCGGGAGCGCACCAAACGCATTGAATCTACATGGATCGCGAGCCCTACGGCCGCTCTTCCTGCTGAGGTGAACGTCGTGATAGCTTGCGGCCACAGACCATGGCCATGAACTCCTTCCGCCGGTCCGTTCACCTCCTCGCGCTCTCCGCGCTCGCCGCTGGGGCGGTCCTCGGCTGTCCGCGCGAAGCGAAGGCGGAAGAAGTGACGCCGACGGCGAAGGGCATCGTCGGCACCGCGCTGCTCGGCGGTGAGCTCGTCGTCTTCGGCGAGGCCATCTTCGGCGTGAAGTCGGGCGCGGCGTACGCGATCGGCGCGGGCGCGGGCGCCGTGGCGGGCGGCGTCGGCGGCTACTTCATCGAGCAGGCGGTCGACGACGGACGCATCCCTGCGTACCTGCTCGCGGGCGGCCTCGCGCTCCTCATCCCCGCGGTGGTCGTCACGCTGGATGCGACGCGGTACCTGCCGAGCGAGGGCGCGCGCGAGGACAAGCCCGTCCAGAACCTTCCGCCCTCGGATCCGGGCAAGCCCGGCGGCAGCTCGGTCGTCGGCGCGGAGGCGAAGCCGGCCGAGACGCCCGCCGCGGCTCCGGCCCCCGCACCTGCCCCTGCCCCGGCGCCCGGCACGACGCCTTCGACGCCGCCCGCCAGCGGTGGCGGCGGCGGCGGCACGCAGGCTCCGGCCGCGTCGCTGTTCGACGTCCGTGGAAGCTCGCTGCGCATCGGCGTCCCCGTCCCGGACTTCCGGCCGATCGTCGGCGCGGCCGAGCGTGGAAAGATGGGCGTCGCGAACACGGGCAACGAGGTCCGGTTCCCGGTCGCGCGCATCACCTTCTGACGGTCGCGCGGCCTGTAGCCCTCAGCCTGGCCCTTCCCTACGCTGGAGGGCTGGAGGGGAAGAGCCGGCGGTGAGCGTCCGCGAGCGTGTTCCTTTCCGTCGCGCGAAGCTGTAGCCTCACTTCAAAGTCGTCGTTCTTTGTCCGCGGCGCGACACGCGAACCGCGAAGAACAGAGGAGCTTTGGTGAACACTTCGCGCAACGTCACGAAGCCGCAGGATCCGATGCTGGGCCGCGTCGTCGCAGGGCGCTACCGCCTCGAGGCACGTGCCGGCGAAGGCGGCATGGGCGTGGTCTATCGCGCACGTCACGTGCTCATCGATCGCGTCGTCGCGCTCAAGCTCATTCGTCCCGACCTCCGCGGCGAGACCCACCTCCGCGCCTGGATGCTCCGCGAGGCGCGCGCGGCGAACCGCGTCGATCATGCGCACATCATCGACATCCACGACATCGGCGAGACGGAAGAGGGCGAGCTCTACCTCGTGATGGAGTACCTCGTCGGCACCTCGCTCTCGAGCGAGCTGGCGAAGGGGCCGATGCCGCTGTCGCGCGCCGTCGACATCCTCGAGCAGATGTGCGCGGCGCTCGCGCGTGCGCACGACCTCGGCGTCGTGCACCGCGATCTCAAGAGCGACAACATCCTGCTCTCGACGCGCGGCGGTCGTAAGGACTTCGTGAAGATCCTCGACTTCGGCCTCGCGCACCTCGCGATGGACCCACGTCTCGCGCCGAAGGGTGCGGTCTTCGGGACGCCCGAGTACATGTCGCCGGAGCAGGCGCGCGGCGAGGAGGCAGGACCGCCGAGCGACCTCTACGCGCTCGGCGTGCTCTTCTTCGAGATGCTCACCGGGCAGCTGCCGTTCCGCTCGAACGATCGCGACACGCTCCTCGAGATGCAGCGCAGCGCGCCTGCGCCGAAGCCGAGCGCGATCAAGCCGGACGTCCTCCCGCAGGCCGAGAGCGTCGTGCTCAAGCTCCTCGAGAAGGAGCGGCGTAAGCGTTACCAGGACGCGCACCACCTGCACGAGGAGCTGAAGGCGCTCCAGCGCTCGCTCCCGTCGGCGCCGTTCGAGCTGCAGCAGGCGTCGGAGAATGCGGCGCCTCCGCCGCCGCCGCCTCCCCAGTCACCGGGTGTGATCGAGTGGGCCAACCGCGCGGCGCTGTTCTCGCGCATGGTCAGTCGCGTCTATCCGACCGGCAACATGCCCCCGGAGATCCAGACCGCGCTCGTGCAGTCGTGGGATCTCGCCTCGCGCGCGACGCGCCTCGAAGGCGAGGTCGCGAGCCACACGCGCAAGCTCGAGTCGCTCGAGCGCCGCGGCCGTGCGCTCCGCGCCGAGATCGGACGAAAGGTCGAGGAGCTCGCGCACGAGGAGTCGCGTGCGCTCCGCGAGGCGGCCAGCGAGCAGCAGGAGGCGTCGAAGCTCCGCGAGCTCGTTCAGGTCGCCGAGCGCGCAGCGGCGACCGCGCGCGCGCAGGCCGACCAGGCCGCGCAGCAGGGCGGCAACGCCGCGACCCTCCGCGCGATCTACGAGCGCTCCGGCGCGGCGGCGGCGCTCCTCGAGGCGCGTCGCGAGGCGCTCTCCGAGCGCGAGCAGAAGGCATCGGTGAAGGACCAGCAGGCCAAGGATCTCCGCCGTCAGATCGACGAGCTCCGCGCGCAGCTCGCGCGCTACGCCGAGGCGCTCGAGGAGGATCTCGCCGCCGGACGCGAGAAGGTCGCGTCCCGCACGCGCGAGGGCCTGAACTTCGAGAAGGCGTTCAGCGAGACGTCGACGCTGCTGCTCAATCACCTCAAGACGAAGCCCGAGGCGCGCGACCTGCTCACCGAGCTGATGAGCAACATGACCGGAAACGGACCGCATCAGTCGGGCAACGCGACGCCGCGCAACAACCTCGCCGGCCCAGAGTCGCGGAACCCGCAGCTCTAGTGTGGGAACCTGCGGTTCCCCTCGTCGCGCGTTCCGCGCGACGAGCCTCCCCTCCCTTCCCTCGTGACCTGCCCGCGGGCTCGCCTTCGGCGCCGCGCGCTTCGCGCGCGAGGGCCCGCTACCTCGTCCCAAGATCTGCTGCG
>WBZO01005908.1_pt1 | contig 12139 bp, 5 predicted proteins | sample 5204261 | NCBI WGS metagenome assembly WBZO01 (sample SAMN12412400, study PRJNA552823) | activated sludge metagenome | isolation source: activated sludge from anammox sidestream of wastewater treatment plant... | place: USA: North Carolina | collected 2017-09 | reverse complement strand
AGTAGTGGACGGCCGGATCGGGATGCCGGCTCCAATCCGCAAGGGCGCCGAACCGGACCGGTTGCGGCGGTCCGCCCCACCTGGCGTCGAAAGTCACCTGCCAACTTCCGTCAACCTGCCGCCGGGTGACTGGCGCCACAAAATTCCTCTTTGCCGTAGCCGCGCGGGCCGGCCGTCCTGCGCGGAACACGACGAACCAGCTCTGCATCGGCTCGAAATGAAGTGGAACGGATAGTCGCCCGTCTCGCGCTTCGTATTCCGGCAGCGCCCGGACGGCGCCGGTCTCCGGATCCCATAACTCGGGGCGCATGCCGTTCACGCGGAACGTGCAAACACGATCGACCGCCTCGCTCTCCTGGTGGGAAACGAAATAGACCTCCGCCCCGCCGATCCTGCGGTGGATGAACTGCAATCCCGCGCCCTCGAAGTCGGGCTTCAAACCGTCCGCCGCGAACACTGTCGCGAGGTCCCTTCCAGGATTCCACAACGACGCCGTAATCCGCGCCAACTCCTGGTCGCATTGTGGATAGTCCGTCAGGCCCGGGGCGCCATGCGGCTGCGCGCCGCCGATCACCCGAGCACCCGCTTGCACGAGTTCGCGCAGTTTCCTTGCCAGCGGCAAAGTCATCCGCTCGGCGTCGGGCAACAGGAGGTAGCGGTAGGTCAGGCCGGAAGGCAGGATGAGATTCCTGTTTTTCACCTTCGCCTGCAGCACAACCTCGACCGGGCAGAGATCATAGTCGTAACCGGCGGGCAGCTCCAGGTCCATCGCGTCGACGTTCAACGGCGCCCCTTCGCCGAAGAGATAGCAGACGTCGGCCACCGGCGCTCCCATCTGCAGCAGATGCTGGCAGCGTGCCAGATAGTCATTCCATACGCGGCTGTAGCCCCACCACGTGTTGTGTCTTTGGAAATGTTCGCCCCACCGGCGATGCGTCAGGCCCGGGATCATCCTGTCGCCAGGCTGATGCGCGGACAGGTGGAAGATCAAACGATTGATCCCGCGGCAGAACGCCCGATCGCCCATCGCTTTGAGCAGGAACGGATGGTCCTGCCAGGCGCGATCCGATGTGAAAGCCTCCGCGCCGATGATCGGCCTGCCATAGACGTGTGCCGCCGAAGCCATCGCCTTGCTCGACCGCTCATAGCCGCCGGGACCCGGAAACTTCCCACCGCCTCTGGCCCAGAATTCGCTCACCGGCATGTCGCTCACCCCGGCGTACGCCAGATTGTCGATACACAGGTGCCCGTATGCTTCGATCGACAACTTGACACCGTGCTGGCGCGCGAGGCTCTTCATCCGGCCCGCGTAGTTCTCCCGAATCATCTCGCCGACCGTGGTCCGCATGTCCCACAGAAAGCGCTCTGACAGCTCCGGACTGCCGACAACTCTCCCCGTGAGAACCGGCAGCCACGGAAGCAAATCGTATCCGCGCCGCGCCTTGAACTCGGCCGGGAATGTCGCGGTCCAATTCTGTCCGCCAGCCTCCCAACTGTCGATGTGGACGAATGAGAGGGTCGGGCCGGCCGCGGGGCCGGCGCCGGTGATCAGTTTCTTCAGAAACGCTTCGTAGTGTGTCTCGATGCCCGCCTTGGCAAGGCGGTCGCACTCCAGGCCAACCGCCGCCGCGGGGCACGGCCTCGTCATCTTCAGGTTGGAAGCGTGACCCAGCCGCAGGATCAACCACTGGCCCGGCGGTGCATGCCAGTTCAGCCGTCCGTCTCGGTCCATTCGCGAGCTCAGATCCACCACGCGTTCCAGCGGCGCGACAGCGTCCCGCGGTACTGTCGCGGCCCAGTCCCCGCTTCGAGGTGCGTTCCAGTGCAAACCCGACCGATTCACCAATTCCGGAATCCTGAAATCGCCGGCAACAGGCAGCGCGACCACCGCCACATCGCGGTACGAATCGGACTTCTCCAGAGCTTTGAGCACCTTTCGGCTGAGCTTCGCTCCGGGCCTCAGCCACGCCGAAACATTGCGCGGAACCTGCGCCTTCTCGAGCACCAGATCGACCGGGCGGCCCCCCTCCACTTCCTTCTCGCTCCAGACGAGCTGCTGCATCGAGAGCTCCGGCGTAATGTGCGGCCCACCGCTGCCGTAACCGAAATCGACCGAAAGGTCGAACTCGAGTCCCAGCCGCCGGCATTCCCGGATCGCCCACTGCATCGCCTCGTGCCAGCGCGGGCTGAGAGGCTCTACGTCGCCCTCCGGCGCCCACCACGGCCCGCTGACCTCCATCCAGAGGACACCGCCGATTCCAGCCTCTCGGAACGATTCGAGGTCTGCGGTAATGCCCTCCCGGCTGATGTTGCTGTTGATCCAGAACCAGTACACCCAGGGCCGGGCTGCGGCCGGAGGACGGCGGAACTCCGCCTCCAGGACCGCATCACTCCGGCCCGGCGGGCCAATCTGTGGAGTGGCGAGCACCGTGGACATGAAGGTCCGCCGATCCAGGGGTGTGCCCTTCATGGCTCGATCCTCGACCCGGATGCCGCCGCTGCCGGACTCACCACATCAGTTTCAGTCCAAGCTGCATGCGGCGAGCCGTCACTCGTGTGCTGGTGATCGCGCCGAACGTCGTGCTCGACGTGTTCGTGTTCGCGTTCCCAAACTGCGTGTGATTCCATGAGTTGAAGGTTTCCCAGCGGAACTGGCTGGTGAAACGCTCGGTGATCCGGAAGTTCTTCATCACCCCCATGTCCCAGTTGTTCAGGCCGGGCTGCTGGAAGGCATTGCGGCCTCCGTTGCCGAGCACGCGGATACGGTTGCCGGACGAATCGCGCGGGAAGTCGAACGCCGCGGCATTCCAGTACTTGTCCGGCAGACTCCTGCCGGTATACGGATCGCCGATAACTTGGGAAATGGACTTCGTCCAACTCCCCATCAACAGCCAGTCCGAACCGAGGACCAGCGTATTGAACTGTCCTTGTGCGAAGGTGGCGATGCCATTGACCTCCCATCCTCCGATGAACACATCGGCCGCCTTGCCGATGCCGCTCAGGAATTTCCTTCCCTGGCCGACCGGCAACTGGTAGCTGAAGCTCGTGACAAAGCGATGCGGGACGTCGAAGGCGCTGTGGCCCTTGTCCCACTTCTTGTGCTCGGAGTGAATGGTTGAGAAATCGTCCGTCGAGCCGAGATCGAGGGCTTTCTGCCAGGTGTAAGAGCCCAGCAGGTACAGCCCGCCTGCTAGGCGGCGCTCCACTTTTGCGGTCAGCGCGTTGTAACTCGACCAGCCGCCATTGTACGTCAACAGCATGCCGGCGCCGAAGCCGGGAAAGGGCAGCCGCTGTGCGAGCGGGATCGTGCCTGTCGGGTCCATGGCGCCTGCATTCTGATTGCGGCGCTGGGGCAGTTTGTTGCCTGTGCTGCCCGCATACTCGCCCTCCAGAAGCCAGTTGGCGCCAAACGATTTCTGGATCCCGAAGCTCCACTGCGTCAGGTACGGCGTCCTGTTCAACCGGTCAAAACTGAACGGACTGAGGTTCGGAGACGCGGTAAACGAGGGCAGCATGTCCTTCATGAACAGGTTCGGCGTCGAGGCATTGCCCTGCAGCGTCTGCGCCTGGAAGAACGGCGGCCCATTGACCTTGAACTGCTCTTCATTGAAGTTGTCGGTGGCGTAGAAGACGCCGATGCCTCCGCGCACCACGAAATTCCTGGCGAATCTGGGATTCCAGTTGAAGCCGAATCGGGGCGCGAAGTTGTTGTAGTCGGGATCGACGATCTCCGGCCGCACACCCTTTCCCGCAAGTACAACCTGCCTCAATTCCGGACTGAAGAACAGGCTTCGGTTGAAGATCTCCCGCGGGGATGCTGCGAACTCGTAGCGGACGCCGACGTTGATGGTCAGGTTCGGCAGGATCCGCCAATCGTCCTGGATGTAGGCTCCATAGAAGGTCGACCGCATGTCCTGCTGCCCGTCTCCAATCGCCCCGGCGGCGCTCGCCGGAACTCCCAGCAGGAAGTCGGCCAGTCCCGTCCCCACCGTCGTCTGCAGACCCGAGTACCGGCCGTCGAAACTGAAGGACGGATTGCCCGAGAAGTTGGTCACCTGGAAATACGCCTGCCGGCTGATCTGGAAGCCGGCGCGCATGTTGTGCTTCCCGCGGATCAGACTGAAGTTGTCGGTGAACTGGAGGTTTTCGTCAGTCGCTCCGATGGCCTGCGAAATCGATCCGATGGAGCTGAATCCGCTGATACCGAACGACGGCACGCCATAGACGATCGGCTGCGTCGCGATGTTCTTCAGGTTGAAGATCTCCTGCGCGTAGTCCTTGGTGAACGATGTCTCGGACAGACGGTAGGTCACGCTCCGGTTCCATCCGAAACGGAACTCGTTCAGCATGCTCGGGCTGATCGTTCTGTTCCAGGTTGTAGTCACCAGCCGGTTGCTCAGTGGAAATCCTTCGCCGCCCATCGGCCGCAGCGCTTTGTTGTCTCTCGTTTCATCCGACCAGGAGAAGCTGCCGTAGACCATGTCGCGCGCCGAGAACTGATGGTCGAGGCGCGTGTTGTATTGGTCCCAATCGTTGATCTGGCTCGGCGTGCCCACCGTGTTGTACGTCGGAAACGTGGGCGAATTCGGCGCCACGGAAACATTCGGCGTCGGAACGAACTGCAAGGCCAGTTGTGTCGTCGGGTCCAGCCGGCTCGACGGGATCACGTTTCCGGGGAAGGGCAGCTTCGTGTTCGGATCGAGCACGTCGGCGCACTTGCGGCTCGTCGGGTTCGCCTGACAGAAGCCGGAGCTCCTCGGGAAGATGCCGGTGCCCGTGCTGTCGTCGGCCAGGTTCCCCCCGAGCTGGGCTCTCGACGGGTACAACCCCGTCGCCGCCGAGCTCGAACGTTGCCGCACCCCCTCATAGTTGAAGAACCAGAACGTCCGGTTCGCGCCGTCATAGAGCTTGGGGATGCTCACCGGACCGCCGATCGCCGTCCCGAAGTTGTGGTAATTCAACGGCGGCTTGGCGCGCCCTGTGCGGTTCAGGAAGAAGTCCGTGCCATTCAGTTCCCGGTTCTGCCAGAAGTCGAAGACGCTCCCATGGATCTCGTTCGTGCCGCTCCGCAGCGTCGTATTGATGATCGCCGAGCTCCGTCCGAACTCCGCTCCGAACGTTGAACGCTGGATCTTGAACTCCTGAATCGCCTCGATCGACGGCCGGATTCCAACGCTGCCGAATCTCGCGTTCCGGGTTTCGATCCCGTTCAGCAGGAAGCTGTTGTTCGATTCACGTCCTCCAGCGATCGAAAGCGACATGTCGCTGCGGCCCGTCCAGGATGTCGCCGGTGACGTGCCGATCCCGATGGGCACGGCGCCCGACGCGAGCGTAGCCAGTTGGATGAAGTTGCGCCCGCTGAGCGGCATGTTGACGATCGCCTGCTGCTCGAGCACCTGGCCGAGGGCCGCGCTCTCCGAGTTCAGCAGCGTCTCGGCCGCCGCCGAAACCGTGACTGCTTCAGTTAACTGCCCGACCGCCAGTTTGATGTCAAGCCGCGCGCGCTGACCGACCTGAATCCGGATGTCGGTGATCTCCTGCGGCTGAAATCCGCTCGATGCGACCTCCAGCTTGTACCGGCCCGGTTTCAATTGGCCGAACAGCGCATTGCCCAACTCATCGGTCTGCATCTCCTGCTTGATGTTCGTTTCCACCTCGGTCAGCACCAGCTTCGACCCTGTCACCACCGCGCCCGATGGATCGGTTACGTTGGCGACCAGATCTCCCGTGATGCTCTGAGCCTTTGCCGCCGGCGCCATCGCTGCCAGCACAACCGCCATGCAGATAGTCCATCCCAAACGCTGCATATGATCCTCAGCTCCTTGCTGCTTCCTCGAACTAACCTCAACAGACCTCGACAAGAGTCAGACCGGTCAGGTCGCTGAATCTGCGGATGACCTTACCGGTATGCCCCACCCCTAAAGCGCAGTGATGCGTGGGCCCTTCCTCGCACCATCGGTTCACAAACTCACGCGGACCCAGCGGGAACCGCAGTCTGGAATTCGTATTGCCGATCCGGAGAATCGGACCCGGCAGCGACTCGCCCTCGGCTGTCAGCATCTTCAAACTGCCGTCTGCCGTCTGTGTCATCGCGAGCAGTGTCACCGGTCCCGTCTTGACGCTGAATTCAACGCTCACGCCATCCCCTCGCTTGCCGTGATAGAGGCCCAGCCCTCTGAGTACCGGCTTGTCCGCGCTGATCGCCACGTGTCCGGGTCCGTCGTGTCCCATCAGCACAAACTGCTCCTTCAGATCCATCGCGTAGAACTCGGTGAAGGAGCCGCCAGCTCCAAACCGGTCCAGGATCATCATCGCGAGACAGGTCTTGAGATCGCCCTCCCCGCTGGCCGGGATGCCGCGTGCCGTCAGCAGGGAATTCCCCAGGATCAGCCCCGCGCCCAAGCGCTCGTAAAGATTGGCGTCCAGTCCCCGGTAGTAATAAGTCAGCCCGTCCAGGTCGAACTTCTCAACCAGACGGTCGAGTCCCGCCGAGACGCGCGCCGCCCACTCCAGGCTCTCCGGCGTAACGTTCTCCAGCGTGAACACCTCGCCGGCGAGCTTGAGCCTGGCACGCCACTCGGCTTCTCCGGCGGCGCGGACGCACGCGTCCAGGTCGCACATCTCCAACACTTCGATGTGCGCGCCTGTCTGCGCGCTCACCATCGTGAAGTCCGAGTACATGTCCAGCATGCCCGGGTAGGTGTGGCCCAGGAACCCGATCCTGCTGCTCCGCAACGCCCGCGCGACCCGCGCCGCCCGGCACCAGTCGTCGATCTCGTCCCACGCCACCGGATCGTCTCGCAGCGTGCCCGAGACCACCCTGAACTGCACCCTCGCCCGCGCGAACGTGTTCGCGATCTCAGGTACGCAGCATGTCGAACAATTTGCCAGCCACTCGCCCGTGTCGCAGGTGTCGTAATCAAGCGCCTCCACCGGTTGCAGATTCAGGATCAGAACCGGCGCCTTCGAACGCTGCACCACCGGCAGCACCTGCGACGACGTCGCGTAGGTGCCGACGTAACACACAATCAGGTCCAGATCCGCTCCCGCGAACGCCTGTGCCGCCGACACCGCCGCCGGGGCTGTGTCCACCAGTCCGGCCGATACGACCTCAATCTCGAGGGCTTCGATGTGCCGCTCCACCTCGCGCTGATAGCCTTCTAACCGCTCCTTCAAACCGGGGAACTGCGCCCAGTATGCCTGCAATCCGATTCCGAAGACTCCCACCCGGCCTCGATACGTCTTTCGCGGCATCTCAGCCAGCACGAGGCTGCGGGCCGATTCAGCAAAGTTGTGCGTCATGGAAGGCATGCCGACTGGCTCGGAGGGAGTATGAACGATCACTCGCCGCACTGACAACGGATGCTCTCGACGAAGTGTGAGTTTCGTACAGTGAAATCTATTCCGTATGAAATCTTACAGTTTAATCGACTGATTATAAATGACTTACAAATGACAAACGCTTCCGATAAAGTAGATTGATCCATAGTCGGTTTCGAGATACAATTTCATCAGAAGAAATTGGCCTCGAATCGGGACAAAGACCGCTACATCGTCGACAGCGTCATGAAGGCCTGCGACATCCTGGAAGCTTTCAGGTCTGAAGGCGAATTGCTGAGGATGTCGGAACTCGCCGCCCGCACGGGTTTGACCAGACCGACGACGTTGCGGCTGCTGCACACTCTGGAGCGGCGCGGGCTGGTTGAACGGGTGGGCAGCCACGAGTACCGGATGGGAATCCGCAAGCGCCGGCGGCGGCTCGCGCGGATCGGTTATGGCTCCCACAGCGAGGAGTTCTCCTTCTCGCGCGACGTGAAGAGCGGACTCGAGCGGGCCGCTGCCCAGGAGGGCGTCGAGTTGCTCGTTCTGGACAACCGGTACAGTTCCCGCACGGCGATCCGGAACGCGGAGATTTTCGTCCGCGAGCGGATGAATCTCGTGGTCGAGTTCCAGGCCGACGAGCACCATGCCGCACCTGTGATCTCCGCCAAGCTGATGGAAGCCGGGATTCCGCTGATCGCGATCGAAGTGCCTCACCCCGGCGCGACGTTTTTCGGGGCGAACAACTACGCCGCCGGATCGATCGGAGGCCGCCAGCTCGGCCGCTGGGCCAGGCAGAACTGGCACGGCGAGGTCGATGAAGTCATTCTGCTAGAACTCCTGATGTCCGGTCCGATTCCAGCTTCGAGGCTGGCGGGCATCCTGACCGGCATTCGCGAGATACTGCCGGGAGTCAGCGATAACCAGGTGGTACGGCTCAACGGCAACGGGCAGTTCGGCCCCAGCCTCGAAGCGGTGCGGAAGCATCTGCGCGGGAGCCGTGCGCGCCGCGTGCTGGTGGGGGCCATCAACGATCCGAGCGCCATCGGAGGCCTGCGCGCGTTCGAGGAGATCGGCGCTGCCGAACGCTGCGCGGTGACCGGTCAGAACGCCTCGGCGGAAGCGCGCGTCGAATTGCGTCGAACCGGGTCGCGGCTGATCGGCAGCGTCGGCTACTTCCCGGAGAAGTATGGAGATGGCGTCATCTCGCTCGCCCTCGACATCCTGGCAGGCAAGGCCGCTCCGCCCGCGGTGTTCACGCGGCACCAGCTCATCACCGCGGAAAACGTCGACCACCACTATCCGAACGATGCCATGATGCTGCCCGAGCACCTGGACGCCCAACTCCTGCGCAGCCACTGAGGGTTCGGGCGGGGATGCGACGGAGATCAACCCGCCTTCAGGTCCGCCCGCAGCGCGGCCAACAGCGCGGTCTGTGCCGATTCCACATAGAAGTGCCCGCCTTTGAACTCGCGGCGGAAGAAGGCCGCGGAGGTCTGTTCGCTCCAAGCGTTGAGGTACTCGGCGGTGACATTGGGGTCCGCCTCTCCGCCGTAGGCGAACAACGCCGTCTCCAGCGGCGCTTCCGGCAGATAAGAATAGTGGCGGTACAGCCTGGCATCGGCCAGCAGTGAGGGCAGGGCGAGCTTCAGCAGTTCCGGATTGTTCAGCACGCTGGGCGGAAAACCCTCGAGCCTGCGCAGCTCCTCGATGAAGTCGCGCAATGTCGGCTCCGGCGGCGGCCGGTGGTTGAGCCGGTATTGTGGCGCGCGCGCGCCCGACACGATCAGGCGGCCCGGCCCGGGCAGGCCATTCCGGCGCAGGGCGCGGGCCAGTTCGAACGCGATGCCCGCCCCCATGCTGTGTCCGAAGAAGGAATACGGCGTTTCGACGTGGGGGCGGATCTGCTCGAGCAGCGCCTCGATCAGCGGTTCCATCCGTTCCACAGGCGCTTCCGCCGCCCGGCTCTCCCGGCCCGGCAACCGCACGGCAACGACCGCCGCCTCGCATTTCAGCGGCTCCCTCCAGGGCCGGAACGGAAGCGCGCCGCCGCCGGCCCACGGAAAGCAGAACAGCCGTTGGCGGCCGGCGGGGCCGTCCTCGATGCCGGGGAACCAGTGGCTTGTCCCGGCTTTCGAGGCCGACTGCGCGCGCCGTTTCAACATGAGCGCCAGGAGTCTCCTCTTCTCCTCGCTCAGGGGCGCCTTGGAAACCGTTGCAGGCCCGATGCCTCGCTTCGGGCGCGTGAGAAGTTCGGCCAACAGCCGCTCGAACGGCAATACATTGAGGTTCTTCGCGTACTCCAGTGCCGCTTTGCGGCTGGCAGCCGCGATCTCCTCCCAATGCGCCCGATCCGCGCACATCCGGCGCAGCGCCTCTTCCCAGGGCGCCGGATCCTGGGGCGGCACTTCCGCCACCGGTACCATTCCGGCGTCCACGGACGGCTTGTACCTGACGATAGGGTTCACCCGGATCAGGTACGGGACCCCGAGCTTGGCTTCGTGCAGGCCGCCCACATCGCTCGCCATCACCGGCACGCCTCTCGACATCGCCTCCAGCACCACCCGGCTGCGTGCCTCCGCCCACACGCTTGGAACCAGCATGATCCGCGTGCGTTCAAGCAACGTGTCGATGTTGTCTGTTCGCGGCAGCAGCGTGATATTCGGACGGCTTGCCAGCGCGGCAATCTCCTCGCGCAGCGTGCCCCACGCGGGGATCGCGGCGAATGAGATTCCGGGCATGCGGTCGGCCAGGGCCAGGAAGATCGAAATTCCTTTCACCGCGCACGGGTTCACCATCGACACATAGGCATTCTCGAACCGTCCCAGCAGCGGGAATCCGGCTCCGGGCTCGAGCAGCGAAATCGGGACATGGACTGCGTCCAGTCCGCTCCACTCGCGGACGTAGCCGGCGACGTAGTGGCTCACGCCCACGACGGCGTCGGCGCGCCTCAGCGAGTCGGTCTTGGCCGCGCTGACCATCGAACTGTCCGGGCCGAAGGGAACCGCGATGGTCGCCCGCACCAGGTAGACAACTCTCGCCCGCGGCGCCTTGACGGCGAGATCGAAAAGGATCTGTCCCGGATCGTCCGTCGAGGTCACGATGATGCTGGGATCGAAGTCGTCGATCTGCCTCTGGAAAAACGTCCGAAGATGCGGGTCTCCGGTCAGCGCCCGGACCGAGACGCCGCCCAGTTCGTAACTGATGCTCTCGCCGCCGGCGGCCTCCGCGGCGATGCCGCGGCTCGCGAGTTCCGCCACCAGCCTCTCATGGGCCCGGACTCCAAAATTCTCTACTCTGGTCACGACCCGCACCGCATGCCCGCGCGACGCCAGCGCCTCCATCAGCAGCCGGTTCGACTTGTCTCCGCCGCCCTGTGCCGGAAAGTAGGTCGAATTGTGCGCCAGCAGAATGCGCATCATGCGTTTTTCCTCGATTTGAGCAGCGCCGCGAGCCTGGCTCGCCGGGCCGGGTCCAGCGCCTTGACGAGGTCGGCGACGGTCGCCTGCGACGGCTTCAAACTCGCGAGCCAGCGCTCGAACTCTCCCGCGTCGAGCCGCGAAACAAACGCTTCGGCAGCCGCCCTCGAACGGGCAGCCTCGGCGCGCCACGCCGTCTCATCTCCGGTCAAAGTTTCCAGCGCCTCCGCCCAAGGCCCGATGTCCTGAGGTGGCGCCAGCGCCAGGGGCATGCCCGTGTCGTCGAAGCCGGGCGCATAGCGTTCGATCGGCCGTGCCGGGACGATGTAGCCGGTCCCCTGCTTCGCCTCGGCCAGGCCGCCCGACTCGCTCGCGATCACCGGGATCCCGCGCAACATCGCTTCCATCGCAATCAGCCCGAAGCCTTCGTACCACAGCGATGGCATCAGCAGGACCCTTGTCCGTCCCAGCACTTCTTCGATGTCCGGAACGTTCGCCAGCAATTCCGCGTTGGGGAGCCGTTCGACCGCGGCGCGGTCGGATCGCGTAGTGCCCCACCCGTTCAATGCCGCAAAGCGGAGCTTGGGATACCGTCCGGCCAGTTCGAGAAAGATCGGCAGCCCTTTCACCGTGCACGGATTGATCATCAACACCCAGGGCGCATCGAACCGTCCGAGATCGGGCCAGGGCGGCGATCCGTAGATCGGCGGATGAATGACAGTCGAGTCCCGGCCCAGATGCCGGCGCAGATAGCCCGCCATGTGATGGCCGATAACGACGACGCCTTGAGCGCTCTTGACAATCGCCGCCGCCGCCGGATCGCGGTGCCAGGATTCCGGCCCGAAGGGCATGAACTGGGGTGTGTGCGCAAGGTAGACCAGCCTGCCGGCCGCAGCCTGGGCCGCTTCCCGCAGCAGAATGTGACTGACGTCTTCGCTTGAAACCAGCACCCAGTCTGGCGCCAGCGTGCCGATGCGATCGCCGAGCAATCCCGCGCGGATCGAGAGATCCCTGTAGCTCTCGATCCTGACGCCCGAGTCGACTGAAACGGCGTCCTCACGCCCCGCGGCGACCACCACGCAGTCGTGATCCCGTCCCGCCATATGCCGCAGCCAGGCCAGATTCGACCGCGTCGAACCGCCTTTTGGCGGCGCGTGCATCGCGTTCGAGGTCAGCAGGACCTTCATTCGCCAGCGCCATCCTCGGCCTGTTCGAGCAGGGCTCTCACCTCTTCATCGGACAGCCCCTCGATCTCGGCCATCAACTCCTCGTACTCGCCGGGGCCGGGCAGTCCCAGTAACTGCCGTTCAATGCGCCGGGCGAGATCGCCCAGCGTCATCGAGCCCGAATAGACGTCGTCCACCGACAACTCGACGCTGAACTCCTCCTTCATTGGTGTG
>WBZO01005907.1_pt1 | contig 12139 bp, 15 predicted proteins | sample 5204261 | NCBI WGS metagenome assembly WBZO01 (sample SAMN12412400, study PRJNA552823) | activated sludge metagenome | isolation source: activated sludge from anammox sidestream of wastewater treatment plant... | place: USA: North Carolina | collected 2017-09 | reverse complement strand
CGGCCCGACGCTGCGCGAGAATCTGGGCCTGCCGCGCCCGGCCATCGGCGACTGGCAGATGAAGCTGGCCGCGGACTAGGTCCGGCCGTTCCCCGTCCCGGTCGTCGTTCGCCCGCGAATGAGCGGGAGGGGAACGCCGCCCGGGGTCGCGCCGCCCGGGGTCGCACCGCCCGGGGTCGCGCCGCATCGCGCGGCGCACCACCGGGCCGTCCGCGCCGCCCCTTACCCGGCCCGCTGATACCGCTTGCAGCGGATCACCAGCGGATTGCGGAAATGGGTGCGCATCTTCTCGGTCCACGGCGTGTTCGCTGCCTTCTGCCAGGCGTCGGAGCGCGACACCGACACGTCGTTGAGGTGATACAGCGCAAGATATTTGCGCTCGATCCCCTCCCCGCCCGCCTGGAAGCGGCGCGCGCACATCACGCCCGGCACGGCGGCGAGCTGCGGCAGGTGTTCGGTGTTGTACCATTCGGTGAACTCGGCCTCGGCTGCCGGGTCGACATTCATCGACGCCACCAGCAGCCCGCCCGCCCCTGCGGGTGCCGAAACATTGCCGGGCACGATCTGGCTGCCCTCGAACCGCAGGATCCGCTTCGCCTTCGCCGTCACCCGCCTGGTCCAGACCGACGAATTGGCGCCGCCGATCGCCAGATAGGCGGGGCTGGACAGCACCGCGTGCGATTCCAGGTCATAGGTGGCAACCGCAATCTTCGGATTCTCGTCACCGATCCAGCGCTCGGCGTTGATGAAGCCCGGCACGCGCAGCCGCTCGGGGACATGTTCCAGGTCGTACCAGTCATGGAACTCATCCTCATAGGCGGTCGAGAAGTCGAACGATGCGAACAGCAGGCCCTTGGCCATGATGTGGTTCCTCCCGTCTGACGATACGGCAATCCTGCCGGGACTCCGCCGGCATTGCGAGTCTTGCTGCTTTGCGGCATGTACGATGGCAAAACAGACGAGGATGCCATGCCCTTTCTGACCGAACCGGAGCCGGAGCGCGGCGCCAATCTGCCGGTGATGCCCGGCATCAGCCGCATCGTCGCCGGCAATCCGGGGCCGATGACGTATTACGGCACCAACACCTATCTGATCGAGACCGCCGACGGCCTGGTGGTGCTGGATCCGGGCCCGGAGGAGCACCCGGAGCATGTCGAGGCCATCCTGCGCCACACCGGCGGGGCCATCGCCCTGATCCTGCTGAGCCACGCGCATCACGACCATTTCGGTGCGGTGGCCGAGCTGAAGGCGCGCACCGGGGCGCCGACCGCGGGGTTCACTCGCAGCATCGATGAGCGGTTCGAGGCGGACATCAAGCTGAAGGACGGCGAGACGATCGCCGGCCTGACCGCCGTCCATACGCCCGGCCACGCCGCCGACCATCTGTGCTTTGCGCTGAAGGCGGCGAACGGCGACCGCGTGCTGTTCAGCGCCGACCACGTCATGTCGTGGTCCACCAGCGTCGTCAGCCCGCCGAACGGCGACATGAAGCATTATTTCGACAGCCTGGACCTGCTGCTGCGGCGCGATGACGATGTCTTTCTGCCCGGTCACGGCCCCGAGTTGCGGGAGCCGCGGACGCTGGTGCAGGAAATGCGGACGCACCGGCAGGCGCGCGAGAACGCCATCGCCGAAAAGTTGCGGGAAGGTCCGGCCAGTACCTACACGCTGATGGACACGCTGTATTCACAGGTGAACCCACGGCTGCGGCGGGCGGCGGAGCGCAACGTGCTGGCGCATCTGCTGAAGATGGAAGTGGAACGCAAGGTGTCGCGCGAAGGGGAGCTGTGGCGCGCCGCCTGACGGCGGCCGCAACCGGTCCGGCGCAGCAGGGTCCGGCGCCGGATCATCTCAACTGCCCGGCTCGCCATGAACGAAGGGCAAATACAGCTCCTTCCAGTCGGACGGCGCCGACGCGATCACACCGGTCCGCTTCAGGAAGCCGGCCATCGCCACGGTGCCCTGCGGCGCGATGGTCCAGACCGTGCCCGGCAGGGTGATCATCGCCTCGATATCCTTGACCGGTGTCTTCTCGCCCGACACCGCCAGATAGCCCTGCGCCGCGCGGTGCGGATCGGCGTTGATCAGCGCCAGCGATTCCTTCACTGCCTCATACAGCGCGCCGACCAGCCTGGGATTCGCCTCATGGAACCGCGTCATCAGGTAGATCGTACCGTTGGAAACTTTACTGCCGACGATCTCCTCGGAGGTGGTGACGACATGGATGTCGGGCCGCTGCAGCTCGAGCTGCAGATAGGGCGGCACGGCGAAGTGGGCGTTGATCTCGGTGTTGCCCAGCAGCGCGGCCATCGCATCGGGGTGGCCACGCGTGACGGTGATCGCATCGAAGCGGTGCGCGTTCTCGAGCCCCCACGCCTTCTCGGCCGCCATCGACAGGAAGATCGCCTGCAGCGACGTCTTCACGCCTGGCGTCGCGATGCGGTCCTTGTCGGTGAAGTCGGTGATCTTCTTCACGTCCGGGTTCCGCGACACCAGCATGATCGGCATGCTGCCGTATGACGCCAGCCCCTTCACCGCCAGCCTGCCCTTCCCCTTGGACCACAGCGCCACGAAGGACGGGATGCCGGTGATCGCCACATCGATCGAATCGGACAGCAGCGCATCGTTCATCGCCGGACCGCCGGACAGGACGTTGTATCGGACGGTCAACGGTCCCAGCCCCGCCTTCTCGGCCTGTTTCTCCACCAGCTTCTCGTGCTGCAGGACGGCGAAGGGCAGATAGGTCAGGCCGCGCTGCACCCCGAGGCGGAGCGTATCCGTCTCGGCACGCGCAGCGGTGGCAAGGCCCAGCACGGCCAGGGCCGCGATCAGGAAGCGAAACATGCAGCGATCTCCTCAGGCGAAGCGATACAGGCGGGCGGCGGTGCGACCGATCTTCTCCCGCGTGTCCGCGTCGGGGATCGCGTGTGCGAACCAGTCGATCGTGTCCTGATAGGTGACGTCGCTCTCATGCCCCACGAACGGCCAGTCGCTGCCGAACAGCAGCCTCTCGGCGCCGGCCTCCTGCAGCAGGCGGGCGGCGAGGGCGCGGTGATCGTTGCCGGGGGTCCGGTAAGGCGCCGAGATCTTCACCCAGCCATGCCCCGAGCCGAGGGCGCGGAGGGCGGCCTGGAAGCCGGGAGAGTTGATGCCGTGCTGCGGGTCCGGGTTGCCGTAATGGTCGATCACCAGGTTCACGCCGGCATCCAGCAGCGGCGGTGTCAGGGCGGCGATGCGCTCGCCTTCCGCATAGACATGCACATGCCAGCCGAGGTCGCGCACGCGGTATAGCAGACGCCGATAGTCCTGGCTGGAAAGGTCGGGCATGGCCGCATAGTTGCGCAGCGAAAACCGGATGCCGACCGCGCCGTCGGCATCCATCGCCCGCAGTTCCGCCAGCGTGGTGGCGGGATCGACGATCACCGTGGTGCGCAGGCGTCGGTTGGCCCGCGTCGCCTGCAAGGAATAGTCGTTGACGCTGCCCAGGAACGAGGCCGCGGCGATCACGCCGAAGGTGACGCCGTGGGTGTCGAGCGTGGTCAGGAAATCGCCGGTGGTGAAGGAACGGAACGGCTTGTGCGTCGCGTCGGGAACGATGGGCTGGTCTTTCAGGTAGATATGGGCGTGGGTGTCAACCAGCGGGCCGAGGGGGATGGGCGTGGTCATGCCGTTCTGCCTGTTTCTCTTGGACTGAGCTTGCGGCAGAGTAGGGGAGCCGTGGCGGTCGGGGAAGGCCGGGCGCGGGACCGTGCCGGGCCGGCACCGCCGGCGGCCGCGGGATGCCGCGCTGGAAATCCGGCGCGCGCCATCCCAGGTGACTCCGGCGCGCAGGCAGGGTAGGACACCACATCTGCCGGCTGCGGCAGGCCACGACGACACCTGAAACGGGGAGCAAGACATGACGATCAAGGTCGGCGACACGATTCCGTCCATGAAGCTGATGGTCGCGACGGCCGAGGGGCCGAAGGAAATCTCGACCGACGAGATCTTCAAGGGCAAGAAGGTGGTGCTGTTCGCGGTGCCGGGTGCGTTCACGCCCACCTGCAGCGCCAAGCATCTGCCGGGCTTCGTGCAGAATGCGGACGCGATCAAGGCGAAGGGTGTCGATACCATTGCCTGCATCGCGGTGAATGACGCCTTTGTGATGGGTGCCTGGGGCAAGGACCAGGGCACGAGCGGCAAGGTGGAGATGCTGGCCGACGGCTCGGCGGCGTTCGCCAAGGCGCTGGGGCTGGAGCTGGATCTGAATGCCCGCGGCATGGGCACGCGCAGCCAGCGCTATGCGCTGGTGGCCGAGAACGGCAAGGTGACGCATCTGGGCGTCGAGGCGCCTGGTGGCTTCGAGGTCAGCAAGGCCGAGTCGATCCTGGCGGTTCTGTAACCGCGCCGGAACCGGTTGCGAGGAGGGCGGCGCCCGCGGGTGCCGCCCTTTTTCGTTGGTGAGTGCCCGATCGGCGCGATCCGACGACGGACGATGTTCACGATGCGTCCTGCCTATCCGTTCGACATGACGCCACCCCCCGGAGGGCGGCTTCACCGTCACCTTTCCGGATGTGCCCGACCGTTGGCCGCGTCCCATGGCGTTCGAAGAATTGTTTGTATCTGTGGTTGTATTGGCACCATGAGGCGTCGGTCGGTGGGTCGTGCTGTTTTGTGTCGTTCAGCCGTGCGGGGTGTTGCTGTTCGGCCATGGACTCGAAACGGCGTTGAAGTCGTGGGGGTCGGCCTGCGCCGACCACGACACGGGGGCGTTGGCGACATCGGGCAGGCCATCACCGCACCTCGTTGCCGACGACATCTTTGCCAACCACGACACGAGGAGCGCCGGCGAGGTTGGGCAGACCAGCACTGCGCCCCGTTACCGACGACAACTTCGCCACCACGACATGGGGGCGGGCGAAATCCCCTCCCATCCGCTGTCCCGGCCGGCTATCCTGTCCACAGACATCGGAGGCGTACCGCCATGAACGACCTGTCCACCACCGGCGATCTGCTCGCCGACTCCGACCGACGCCACCTGATCCACCCGCTGCACCACCCCAAGGATCACGCCGGGGCCAGGATCTTCACCGAAGCCAAGGGCGCCATGCTGCGCACCGCCGACGGCCAGGACTATATCGACGGTCTCTCCGCCCTGTGGAACGTCAATATCGGACACGGACGCAAGGAGCTCGCCGCCGCGGCCGCCGCGCAGATGGAAAAGCTCGACTACGCGTCCGCCTATGCCGGGTTCTCCAACGAGCCCGCCATCCGCCTGGCCGAACGCATCGTCGGCCTGGCCTATGACAACATGGCCGCCGCCTACTTCACCACCGGCGGTGCCGAATCCAACGAAAGCGCTTTCAAGTTCGCCCGCTACTACTGGAAGCGCATGGGCAGGCCCGGGAAGGTGAAGATCATCTCCCGCCGCTATGGCTACCACGGCGTCACCCTCGCAGCCATGAGTGCGACCAGCCTGCCCGGCTATCACAAGATGTTCGGTCCGCTGGTGCCGGAGTTCCTGCAGGTCGCGCCTCCCTATCCGTATCGCTGGCCCGGCAACGGCGACGCCGGCATCGAAGCCGCGGACGCGGTCGAGACGGCCATCCTGGAACAGGGCGCAGACACGATCGCCGCCGTCATCGCCGAACCGGTGATGGGCGCCGGCGGCGTGATCGTGCCGCCGCCCACCTACTTCCCGCGCCTGCGCGAAATCTGCGATCGCCACGACGTGCTGCTGATCGCGGATGAAGTCATCACCGGCTTCGGCCGCACCGGGCGCTGGTTCGCCCTGGGGCATTGGGGGGTGAAGCCCGACCTGATGTCCTTCGCCAAGGGGGTCACCAGCGGCTATCTGCCCCTGGGCGGCGTCATCGTCTCCAAACGCGTGCACGAGGCGATCGAGACCGCCCCGATGGACGAGAAATTCATGCACGCAGCGACCTACTCCGGCCACCCGGTGTGCTGCGCGGTGGGCCTGGCGAATATCGACATCATCGAGAAGGAGGGGCTGGTCCAGCGCGCCGCAGAACAGGGCGACCGGTTCCGCGCCGGCCTGCAGACACTGACGTCGCTGCCGAAGGTGGGCGAGGTGCGCGGCATCGGCATGCTCGCCGCCATCGAGCTGGTCGAGGACAAGGGTAGCCGCAAGCCCGCCCTGGGCCTGGGCGCCAAGGTGGTGGCCGAGGCGGCGAAGCGCGGCCTGATCATGCGCCAGCGCCCCGGTACCGACGGCCCGCCGGCCAGCGGCGACTCGCTATGCCTGGCACCGCCGCTGATGACGCCCGAGGCGACACTGGACCGCATCGTCCAGATCGTCGGCGAGTCGATCCAGGCCGCCACGGGACCGAACGCGTGACCGCCTGACGGCCCGGGTCGGGCGGAAGCGCGCCCCGGGCCGCGGCTGAGGCTGCCCGTGTCGCGGTCAGCCGCATGTGATGGTCGGCACAGGCCCCGGTGGTGTCATGGTCGGCACAGGGGGCCGTCGCCACGACACGGGGGCGCCGACCATGACACCACCGACCATGACACCGTGGGGGGCGTCCGCCACGACACGGGGCCTTCGCCCGACGTGACACGAAGGGTGCCACCGGTGGTGCCGGGCGGCACCCGCCACCACATCCGCCACCAACCGGAACCAAGGTCAGCCGACCGCCACGTCCTCCCAGAAGCCGAAGCGGCCGGCGACCTGTGCCATTGCCGGGCGCGGGGCCTCATAGGACCAGGCGGCGCGGATGGCGCGTTGGCCGTTCACCACGACGTCGTAGAACTGCACGCCGTGCGGACATTTCAGGTCGTTCTCGGTCTTCGGAGACTTTTCCAGCCACTCCAGATGGACGGCGGCGGCCGGGAAATAGGCATAGCCGCCGACCTCGACGATATCGTCGCTCTCGGCGATCACGCGATCCCGCAGCGTTGCTTTCATATCGGTCCTCCTGGGTCCGCCGCAGGCCGGGACCGGCCCGGCCCGCACCGGCATCATAGGGGACGAACCGGCCTCGACGCCACCCGGTCCGGCCCCGACCGCGGCCCGCCTTACGCGGCGCCGGCAGCCCGTCCCGGGCCATCCCGACAGGCCCGCACCAACTCCGCTGGACCCGGGCCGCAGGGCGCGGTAGTGGAGCCGCCATCATGGCTCGCATCGCCTCCATCACCCGCACCACGTCGGAAACCGACATCGCCCTGACCCTGGACCTCGACGGCACCGGGAAGGGCGACATCGCGACCGGCATCGGCTTCCTCGACCACATGCTGACGGCGCTCGCCCGCCACGGCCTGTTCGATCTGACCGTGCGCGCCAAGGGCGACCTGCATATCGACTTCCATCACACCACCGAGGATGTCGGCATCGTCCTGGGCCAGGCCTTCCACACCGCGCTGGGCGACAAGCGCGGCATCCGCCGGTTCGGTCACGCCCTGGTCCCGATGGACGAGACCCTGGCCGAGGCTGCCGTGGACATCTCCGGCCGGCCGTTCCTTGCCTGGAACGTGTCGTTCGAGCGGCCGAAGATCGGCGAGATGGACACCGAGCTGTTCGAGGAATTCTTCCGCGCCCTGGCGTTCAACGCGCTGGTGACCCTGCACGTCACCCGCCGCGCCGGCCACAACGCGCATCACGTCGCCGAAGCCTGCTTCAAGGCGACCGCGCGCGCCCTGCGCATGGCGACCGAGATCGATCCGCGCGCCGCCGACGCCATCCCCTCGACCAAGGGCGCGCTATGACCTGGTGGACGGCGCATACACGCCGGGAATCCGAGCCGGTGCTGATCCCCGAGAGGTTCTCCCTCGGCGCCCTGATCTTCGGCCCGCTCTGGCTGGCACTGCACCGCGCCTGGATCCCCGCGGGACTGGTGCTGGCGGCCGACGTGCTGAATGCGCTGCTGATGCCGCCCGCCTTCGCCCTGGTGCTGAACGCCGCTCTGGCGTTCCTGCTGGGCCTGTTCGGGCACGACCTGCGGCGCTGGTCGATCGAGCGGCGGGGCTATCTGCTGACCCAGGTGCTGACCGGCCGGGACGAGACCGAGGCGCTGGCCCGCCTGCTGCGCCGCCGGCCTGACCTGGCGACGTGTTTCATGCCGCCGGAGGCCGCACGATGAGGATCGTCGTGGTCGATTACGGCAGCGGCAACCTGGCCTCGGCATCGCGCGCGCTGGCATTGGCGGCGGAGCGTGACGGGATCGCGGCAAGCGTCACGGTGACCGCCGATGCCGAGACGGTGGCCAGGGCCGACCGGATCGTGCTGCCGGGCCAGGGCGCCTTCGCCGATTGCGCCCGTGGCCTGCACGCGGTGCCCGGCATGTGGCAGGCGCTGGAGACGGCCACCGCAGCGGGCACCCCGTTCCTGGGCATCTGTGTCGGCATGCAGTTGATGGCGCAGCGCGGGCTGGAACACGCGGTGACCCCGGGATTCGGCTGGATCCAGGGCGACGTGGCCGAAATGAACGTGCCGGGGCTGCGCCTGCCGCAGATGGGCTGGAACGGGCTCGATTTCGTGGCGGGCAGCCATCCGCTGCTGGCGGGTTTGCAACCGGGCGATCATGCCTATTTTGTCCACAGCTATGCGCTGACCGGCGGCAACCCTGCCGAAACCATTGCGACCACGGACTATGGCGGTCCGGTCGTCGCCTTCGTTGCCACCGGCAACCGCGCCGGCACGCAGTTCCATGTGGAGAAAAGCCAGGAGGTCGGTATCCGCATCCTGATGAACTTCCTGCATTGGACCCCCTGACGCCCATGCCAGACACTTCGACCAGGACCGACGCACCCGATCTTCTCGTCGAGCGGATCGAGGAATTCACCGATGACGACCTGCACGCGCTGTGCGAGGCGACCGACGCCGCCATCATCGACGGCGGCGGATTCGGCTGGCTGAACCCGCCCGGGCGGCGGCCGCTGGAAACCTATTTCCGCGGCGTTCTGCTCGTCCCGGGGCGGGAACTGTTCGTCGCCCGCCTGAACGGCACGATCGTCGGCTCCGCCCACCTGGTCCGCCCGCCCCGCAACAACGAGGCGCAGGCCTTCGCCGCCCAGTTGATGCATTCGTTCATCGCGCCCTATGCACGCGGCCACGGGCTGGCACGGATGCTGACCATCGGGGTCGAGGAGCGGGCCCGCGACCTGGGATACCATGTGCTGAACCTGGACGTGCGGGAGACGCAGCAGGCGGCGATCCGGCTGTATGAATCCCTGGACTACACGCGCTGGGGCATCCACCCGGAATATGCGCTGGTCAAAGGAAAGTGGGTGCGGGGCTACTACTACTACAAGCGCCTGCGGCCGCGGAAAGGCCAGACCCGGGAATGAGCGGGCTCACCCTCTACCCCGCCATCGACCTGAAGGACGGGCAGTGTGTGCGCCTGCGCCGGGGTGAGATGGATCAGGCGACGGTCTATTCTTCCGACCCCGGTGCGCAGGCGAAATCCTGGCAGCAGGCCGGGTTTTCCTGGCTGCATGTCGTCGACCTGAACGGCGCCTTCGCCGGCCGCCCGGTGAACGCGGATGCGGTGCGCGCGATCCTGGCGGCGGTCACCCTGCCGGTGCAACTCGGCGGCGGCATCCGCGACATGGCGGGAATCGCCGCCTGGCTCGAAGCCGGCATCACCCGCGTGATCCTGGGCAGCGCGGCAGCCAAGAACCCCGCGCTGGTCATCGAGGCCTGCAGGACATACCCCGGCCGTATCGCCGTCGGCATCGACGCGCGTGATGGCATGGTCGCCACCGAGGGCTGGGCCGAGGTCTCCTCCCTGCCCGCCGCCGAGCTCGGCCTGCGCTTCGAGGATGCCGGTGTATCGGCCATCATCTACACGGATATCGGACGGGACGGGATGCTGACCGGGCTCAATCTCGCGGAAACCGTCGCGCTGGCGGAACGCCTGACCACGCCGGTGATCGCCTCGGGCGGCGTCGGCTCCATCGCCGATCTGGCGGCGCTGCGCCGGGCGGCCGCAGGCACCCGAATCGAAGGTGTGATCGTCGGCCGAGCGCTGTATGATGGGCGGGTGAAGGCGGCGGACGCGCTGGCATTGCTGCAAGGCTGACCTTCCACAGCCCGACTCGACAAGTTCACTGGTTATCCGGTTGTCCGGACTACCACATCACCATTTCGCATGCAAACCGCTTGCAAGACACACGACTCATCGGTCTAAGAACGCGCCATCATGCTCAAGCTCCGGGTCATCCCCTGTCTGGACGTCAAGGACGGTCGCGTCGTCAAAGGCGTGAACTTCGTCTCGCTGCGCGACGCCGGCGATCCGGTCGAGCAGGCGATGATCTATGACGCCGCCGGCGCCGATGAGCTGACATTCCTGGACATCACGGCCAGCCATGAGAATCGCGACACGATCCTGGACGTCGTGTCGCGCACGGCCGAACGCGTCTTCCTGCCGCTGACGGTGGGCGGCGGAATCCGCTCGACCGAGGATATGCGCCGCCTGCTGTTGGCCGGCACCGACAAATGCAGCATCAACTCCGCCGCCGTCGCCCGCCCCGACCTGGTGCGGGACGCCGCGACCAAGTTCGGCAGCCAATGCGTGGTCGTCGCCGTCGACGCCAAGCAGACCGGCCCCGAGCGGTGGGAGGTCTTCACCCATGGCGGGCGCCGTCCGACCGGGATCGACGCGATCGACTGGTGCCGGCAGGTCGTGTCGCTGGGCGCGGGCGAAATTCTGCTGACCAGCATGGATCGCGACGGCACCGGCAAGGGCTTCGACCTCGATCTGCTGCAGCGCGTCTGCGCCGCGGTGCGGGTGCCGGTAATCGCCTCGGGCGGCGTCGGCACGCTCGACCATTTCATCGAAGGCGCCCGGGCCGGCGCCACCGGCCTGCTCGCGGCCAGTGTCTTTCATTTCGGCACATTCACGATCGCGCAGGTGAAGGCCACGCTGCACGCGGCCGGCCTGCCTGTGCGCCTCCCTCGCATGGCGGCCTGATCATGGCGAAATCGGTGAAGAAGAAGCCGGCGGCGACGCCTGACGACCTGGCCGGCAAGACCAGGAGTGCGGCCTTGAAAGCCAAGAACGGCGACAAGCTGAAGAAGACCAGCAAGGCAAAGACGGCCAAGCCCGGCAGCAACCCCGCCGACCCGATGCCGGCCCGCCCCCTGCCACCCCTCGCGCTCGGCCCCTCGGCGGCAGTGCTCGACCGGCTGTGGACAGTGGTCATGAGCCGGCGTGACGCCGATCCGGCAGTCAGCCACTCGGCGCGCCTGCTGTCGCGCGGCATGCCGAAGGTCGCGCAGAAATTCGGGGAGGAAGCGGTCGAATGCCTGATCGAGGCGGTATCGGGCAACCGCGAGGCCCTGGTCGGCGAAAGCGCGGATGTGCTCTACCACCTGATCGTGGTCTGGGTCGCGGCGGGGGTGTCGCCCGATGACGTGTGGGCCGAGCTGAAGCGGCGCGAGGGGATCAGCGGGATTGCGGAAAAGGCGTCGCGGGCGAAGAATCTGCCGGTTGCGCTGGGCGTGCAAACGACGAAAATCCCCTGATCTGTGCCAGGGAGGGTCTCCATGCCGGTCAGCGGCCTGCCACCGTACGACGACAACAACATCTTCGCGCGAATCCTGCGCGGCGAGATCCCCTCGAAGAAGGTCTACGAGGACGAGTGGGCGCTGGCCTTCCACGACATCAACCCGCAGGCGCCGGTGCATGTGCTGGTGGTTCCCAAGGGGAAATACTGCTCGTTTGCCGATTTCAGCGCGCAGGCGAGCGCCGAGGAAATCGCCGGCTTCATCCGCGCGGTGGGCAAGGTCGCCAACCAGTTGGGGCTGGAGGCACCGGGCTATCGGATGCTGTCGAACATGGGGGCGCATGGCGGACAGGAAGTGCCGCACCTGCACATCCATCTGTTCGGCGGCCGCCCGCTGGGACGGATGATCCCCGGCGCCTGACACCGCCTTCCGGGCACGAGCTGCCGGTGCGTCGCGTCCGCCGGGGGTGAAGGGGCCTCGGGCCAGGCCCGAGGGCGGCGTGTCGCCACACGCGTCACCACACCCACGGCATGGTCCACACCCGCGGCATGGCCCACACCCGCGTCATGGCCCACACCCACGGCATGGCCCGCACCCACGGCATGACCCACACCCGCGGCATGGCCCACACCCGCGGCATGGCCCACACCCGCGGCATGGCCCACACCCACGTCATGGTCGGGCTTGACCCGACCA
>WBZO01005906.1_pt1 | contig 12140 bp, 8 predicted proteins | sample 5204261 | NCBI WGS metagenome assembly WBZO01 (sample SAMN12412400, study PRJNA552823) | activated sludge metagenome | isolation source: activated sludge from anammox sidestream of wastewater treatment plant... | place: USA: North Carolina | collected 2017-09 | reverse complement strand
CGCGGTGGTGACGATCTGCTCGACGAGTGCCCTCGCGGTCTGGGCGTGCTCGGCGGTGCGGAGCGTGAACTGGGTGAGGGTGATCCCGGCCCGATCCGCCGAGGTGGGGTCGATCGCTAGGGGGGTGAAGACCTCGGCGTCGAGATCGGCGCGGGCACCACGGCCGCGGCCGGCACGGTCGAGGTACTCGTCGGGGACGATGATGCGGGCCTTGCCGAGCCGGATGTCACGCATCCAGGACGACCAGGTCTCGTCGAGGGCGTCGAGGAGCGCCTCGGTGCCGGCGGTGTCGGCCCGGCCGACCGGCACGCCGCGGTGGCGACGGTTGGGACGGACGTTGGGGACGTAGCCGACGGCGAGCTGGCCGGCGAGGGCGGCGGGCAGCTCGAGGACCTCGGGGAGCCCGGCGGTGTCGGGGTGGGCGTCGAGGCCGATGGGCCGGCCGAGCCGCTCCGGGCTGCCCTCGAACAGCCCGTGGAAGATCACCCCGGGTTCGTGGCGCTCCAAGTGGCGCCACACGACCGCCGCCGCCCGGTCATGCGTGACGGTCCGCCACAGGGTGACGGCGATGAGCCGGCCCCACCGGAACTCGGGCACCGCCCGGTCGGCGTGGACGACGTCGAGCATCGGCGTGTCGGCGACCTGGGTGTCCCAGACGGTGCGGAGGTAGACGCCGCCCATCGCGGAGCACACCTCCGCCGCCTCGAGCAGCGTGGAGCTGATGCCGTCGGTCTCGTCGAGCTCAGCGAGGCGGTCCTCGGTGGCGGTCGCGTCGGGTGCGGCGGCGGTCTGGTGGGCGTCGGGGATCGTGATCGCCGGCCGTTCACCGAAGAGCAGATCAGCCGAGGTGGTGGCCAGATCGGCGGGGAGCGGCACGTGCAACCGGGTACGGCCGGTGTTCTGGTCGTCGGCGCGGCGAGCCCAGAACCGGATGCGCTCCAGGCCTCGTCGGGGCCTGGCCGACGGTGATGGGGTGGGGCCGCCGTAGAGGGCGGCGAGGCGGGTCTCGTCGCCTTCCCACCAGGTGGCGGCCTCGTCGATCGTGGCGGCGACGGGACGCCACGCGACGGGCGGCCACGGTGCGGCGGGGTCTGTGGGGAGCGGCACGGCTGGTCATCATGCCCGCCAGATCGGACATGGCCCGCTGTATCGCCGTCTGAGCGGCCCGTCCGGCCGGACGGGTCTCCGGTACCGGGCCGGGCCGTAGCGGCGCCGCGAGGCGCCTCAGGCGGCGTCAGCGGTGACGTCTGCGGTGTCTGCGGTGTCGTGGAGGGGGGCGGTGAGCCAGTGCCGCCACCACCGCCGCAACGCCCGCACCCCGTAGCGGCAGGCGTCTACCGAGTGGTCGTCCGCCTTGAGTGGCCGTTCGCTGCCGTCCCGCGCCGGGCGCGGGTCCCACACGTAGCCGGGCAGCTCACCCACCAGCCCGACACAGGAGCGGTGGATCCGCAGCCGGCCCGCGGCGAGAAGCGTGGCCATGTCGCGGATCCCGTCGCCGACGGTGTTGTCGGCGCGCCGCACCCGCGGCCAGCCGTCCCGCCAGCACTGCGCGATGAAGCTCGACGCGGACGGGTCGACGATCAGCGCGTCGATGAGGGTGGCACCGTCCGGGCGGCCGGTCTCGCCAGCGAGCCAGTCGCGCAAGCGGGTCGAGTACTCGGCGTCGGTCAGCTGACGGCGCGCGGCACGCGAGTCGTGGCGCCACTCCGCGGCGACGTACACGGTGCGGTGGTGCTCGGATGTGCCGAGGAGCAGCGCGGCGAACGGGTTGACGGTGCCGTAGTCGACGGCGACAACCCACCGCTCCACGTCGGTGCGGCCCCCGTCGTCGGTGGGCAGCTCGTCGATGACGTGCACCGCGGGGTCGAACGCGTCGAAGATCGCGCCTTCGGCCTGGACCCACTCGCCGGCGATGTAACGCCGGTACCACAGCCCGGTGAACTCCGCTTCGAGCGCCGCGAGGTACGCGGCAGGAAGGTGCGGGTTGTCGGCCAGGCGGAACGTGAACCGGGCGAGGTCGAGCCGTCCGGGCCCGTCGTGGGTCACCAGGTGGCCGGCAGCGTCGAGGTGTGTCGTGGCCCGGTCCAAGTAGCCGGCCTTGAGCCAGTGGCCGGGATGGTCGGGGTTCGCGGTGGCGAAGCAGCGGGCCCCCGTCGCGGAGAGGCGGGTGAGCAGCATCGACCAGAACCCCTCGGGGATCAGCGTCGCCTCGTCGACGTACGCGCCGGCCAGGGTGAGCCCCGCGATGCGGTCGGTGGCCCGGTCGTCGTTCGCGCCGGCCAAATAGACCCGCCGGCCGAGGAGCCACAGCTCGCCTTCGCCTCGCACGTGGCGGGCCCGCTCCGGGCCGAGCATCTCGACCAGCGGGTCGATCACGTTGCGCTTCAACGTGCGTTCCGTGCGGCCGACCATCACCAGGTTCCCGGCCGGCCCCTCACGTGCGAAACGCAGCCACGCCAACAGGCTGGAGATCGTCTTACCGGACCGGACGGAGCCCTCGAACACGTTGATCCGCCGGGTGGCGAGTTGCGCGGCCCGGGCCGCTTTCCCGACCAGCGGCTCAACCATCAGCCGCGATTCCCATCACGTGCACCAGCCAACGATCCACGTCGGCATTCCCGGCGTCGGCCCGGTTGTCATGCCGATCGATATCAAGCACCGTGCGCACCAGGTCCCGAACCGCCTGCGCAATCTGGCGGCGCACCCGCCGCCTGCCGTCAGGCCGGACCGAGCCCCGCGTCCGAGTCGGTGGCGGGCCCCCCGCCCGGCCCGGACCGGAGGCTCCACCGACCCCTAGACTGGAAGGCCTATGAAGACCGGAATCCACCCCGACTACGTCGAGTGCCGGGTGCACTGCTCGTGCGGCAACGAGTTCACCACCCGCTCCACCGTTCCCGAGCTGCGCGTCGAGCTCTGCTCCGAGTGCCACCCCTTCTACACGGGCAAGCAGAAGCTGGTCGACACCGGCGGCCGGGTCGAGCGGTTCCAGCGCCGCTACGCCAAGAGCCAGGGCGCCCGGAAGAAGGCCTAGCCGTGCCCGGGGGAGTGCCGGCGTCCCGCCCGATGGGCGGGCAGGCGGTGTTGGAGGGCGTGATGATGCGCGGCTCCTCCACGTGGGCCGTCGCCGTGCGCACCCCCGACGGCGAGATCGAGATCGACGTCCACGACGTCCCCGGGTGGGCCGACCGCTTCGTGAAGATCCCGCTGGTGCGGGGCTGCACCACGCTGGCCGAGTCGCTCGGCCTGGGCTTCAAGGCCCTCCAGTGGTCCGCCGACCGCCAGGTACCCGAGGAGGAGCGCCTCTCCAAGGGCGCCACCGGGAGCGTGATGGTCCTGGCCCTCGCCTTCTTCGCGGCGTTCTTCATCGTGCTCCCGGCCGTGGGGGCGAAGGCCCTCGTCGGCCTCTGGGACGGCGGCTCGGGCACGTTCCACGTGACCGAGGGCATCCTGCGCCTGGTGCTGTTCCTCGCCTACCTCGGGGCGATCGGCCGCCTCCCCGACATCCGCCGGGTGTTCCAGTACCACGGGGCCGAGCACAAGGCGATCGCCGCCTACGAGAACGGCGAGCCGCTCACCCCCGTCTCCGCGCAGCGCTTCACCACCGAGCACGTCCGCTGCGGGACCAACTTCCTGCTCACCGTGATGGTCGTCACGATCTTCGTCTACGCGCTGCTCGGTCGCCCGGGGTGGGTGGCGATGATCGTGTCGCGGGTGGTGCTGATCCCGGTGGTGGCCGGGGTGAGCTACGAGGTGATCCGCTTCGCCGCCGGCCACATGCGCTGGCGGTGGGTGCGGGTGCTGATGCGGCCGGGTCTCGCCCTCCAGCAGCTCACCACGCGCGAGCCGAGCCTCGACCAGCTCGAGGTGGCGATCGCCTCGCTGCGGGCCGTGATGACGGCCGAGCAGATCGCCGAGGTCGACGCCCGCCCGCCGCTCCCGGCGGGCGCGGTGCTCACCGGCCGGCGCCGCCCCGCCTTCGGCACCGTCTGAAGCGCGCCCGTCGCGATCCGCCCCGCCCCGTCGCGGCTCCCGTCGCGGCTCCGGGGCCTCCGGTGCAGCCGACGCGATTCTTGGGCCAGAATATGGCGCGAATGGCCGCCCTGGGCGCGGCCGGCGAGGAGGGGGAACGTGACGGCGACCGCGACCTACGACGCCATCGTCATCGGGGCGGGCCACAACGGCCTGTGCCTGGCCGCCTACCTCCAGCGGGCCGGCCTCTCCACGGCGATCATCGAGCGGCGCCACGAGGAGGGCGGTGGCGTGAACACCGAGGAGCCCGTGCTCCCCGGCTTTCGCCACAACATGCACGCGCAGTACATGGAGTTCTTCGACGTGATGCCGATGGTCCGCGACTTCGGCCTCGAGGACCTCGGCCTGCGCACCGTGATGCCCGAGGCGCAGGCCGGCATCGCGTTCGCCGACGGTCGGCCGCCGGTGATCCTGCACCGTCCCGACCTCCTCGACCGCACGCACGCCAGCATCGCCCGCTACTCCAAGTCCGACGCCGACCTCTACGTCGACCTGAAGAAGCGGGCCATGGCGGTGGAGCAGCTTCTCATGGCCGGCCTCTACAGCATCCCGGTGGCGGCCGCGGCCCAGACCCAGGTCGACATGGCCGTCGCCATGTTCGGCGACCTGGGGATCGGCCCGCACCACATGATGAAGTCGCCGAAGATGATCGTCGACGAGCTCTTCGAGACCCCCGAGCTCCAGGCGCTGCTCTACCGCACCTGCGTGGAGTGGGGCTTCCCCGTCGACGGTCAGGGCACCGGGTTCGGGTTCCTCACCTTCATCATGTGGACGCTCGGCAACTGGAAGCTCGCGCTGGGCGGCACGCACACCCTGGCCAAGGCGATGACCCAGGCGTGCTACCGCGAGGGCGTCGACCTGATCGAGAACTCGATGGTCGAGCGGGTGATCGTCGAGGACGGGCGCGCCGTCGGCGTCGTGTCGCGGGGGCGTGAGATCCGGGCCGAGAAGGTGGTGGCCTCGAACGCCGACGTGCGCCAGACGCTCCTCGGGATGGTCGGCGAGGACCACCTCAGCGACCTGTGGGTGAAGCGGGCCCAGGCGTACCGCTACGGACCGAGCCACGTGCTGGGCACGCCGATGTTCTGCCTGCACGACGCGCCCCGCTACAAGTCGGCCGAGCACGACCCCGACATCGACCGGTGCTTCTACACGATGGTCGGCTTCGACGGCCCCGACGACACGGCCCGCTACATCCGCGACGCCTACTCCGGGCGGTTGCCGGTGCCCGCCGCCGGCACCTGGGTGAACAGCATCTGGGACCGGGCCCAGGCCCCGGCCGGGCACCACTCGGCCACCGGGTGGTACTTCCTTCCGCCGGCGAGCGCGCTCAGCGCCGAGGAGTGGACCGAGGTCCGCGACACCTACAACGAGCGCTTCCTCGAGGTGTGGCGCCGCTTCGCGCCCAACATGACCCCCGACAACGTGCTGGCGCACAAGCTCTACACGCCCGACCAGCAGGAGCGTAAGAACCTCATGCGCGAGGGCGACTTCTCCAACGGCGAGTTCTCGCCCGACCAGATGGGGTCCAACCGCCCGTTCCCCGAGGCCTCCAACTACCGGACCGAGGTGGAGGGCCTGTACCTCTGCGGCCCGTCGGCCTACCCCGGCGGTGGCGTGCACGCCGCCTGCGGCTACAACGCCTACAAGGCGATCGCCGAGGACCTCGGCCTGCCGAGCCCGGTGGTGGCCGAACGCGGCTACTGAGGCGACGGCCCACCGGGGCCGTCACGGGTCGCCGGAGCACGGCTGAGGTGGAGCCATGACCACGACCCGGAAGGGCGGTCGTCCGTGACCGCACCCGGCGCACCCGGGATGCCGGGTGAGCCGCGGACAGCGGGTGCGTGGTCGATCACGGTCCTGTGCGGCGGCCTCGGTGGCGCCCGCGTCGCGCTGGCCCTCCGCCGGCTGGGCCTCGACGGCGCGGCCACGTTCGTCACCAACGTCGGCGACGACCTCACCGTCGACGGGCTGACGGTCTGCCCCGACACCGACGCCGTCCTCTACGCCCTGGAGGGCCGCTTCGACGAGGAGCGGGGCTGGGGTGTGCGGGGCGACCGGTTCCCGCCCGCGATGGAGGCGGGTCCGACGGCGGGGACGGCGGGGTGGTTCAACCTCGGCGAAGCCGACCGGGAGCACCACCGGCGCCGCCAGGTGCTGCTCGACGCCGGACGGTCGCTCTCGGAGGCGACCGCCGACCTCGCGGGCGCGGCCGGCCTCGCCGCCCGGGTGATCCCGGCCACCGACGCCCCGCTGCGGACCCGGGTGCGCAGCGCCGACGGCGAGCGGGCCTGGCAGGAGTGGCTGGTCCGCGACGGGGCGCGGCCCGTACCCACGGAGGTCGCCTACGACGGCCTCGGCGGCGCCCGGCCCGCGCCCGGGGTGCTCGACGCGATCGCCGGCGCCGCGACGGTGCTCGTCGCGCCGTCGAGCCCGGTCGCCTCGGTGGCGCCGATCCTCGCGCTGCCCGGCGTCGTCGACGCGCTGGCGGCGCGTGCCGACCCCGCCGTCGCGGTGAGCCCGGTGGTCGCCCGTCGCCCGCCGGTCACGGAGCGGGACCGCCGCCGGGCGCACGCCCGCGCCGTGCTGCTCGCCGCCGGAGGCTTCGGGCACGATCCGGCGGAGGTCGCGCGGTGGTACGCGCAAGGCCGACCCGGGGCGGTCGGCGTGTTCGTGCTCGACCCGGCCGACGCCGCCGACGCCGTTGCCGTCGAGGCGCACGGCCTCGCGGTGCAGGTCGCGCCCGCACCGACGACGACCGTCGACGGGCTCAGCGCGCTGCTGGCCGACCGGGAGAGGGGGCCGCGCCCGGCACCTCCGCGTGCGTAGGCGCGTTCCCGTTCACCCGGGTCGGGACCCGGACGGCTCCGTCGACGGAAGGGTGGGCGGCCCCGGGCTCGGTGGTCGGGGCCGCGGCGGTGGCCGCGGCGCGGCGGATCTTGGGGCAGATCACGCGGCTGGCCGTGTCGCAGCGGGCGCAGACCCACTCGGAGTCGCCCGGCGCCTTCCAAAGAGCACCGCCGCAGCGCCCGCATCGGGCCCAGCCCTCGGTGCACGCCCAGCCCTCGAGGCGCTTGGACACGAGCGGGCAGCCCCGGCCGAAGCACTGCGCCCAGGCCGGGTCGACGGCCAGGGCGTCGTGGGGGCACACGATGGCGCACTTGCCGCAGTCGTTGCAGTCGAGGGAGACGACCTCGAACGGCGTGCCGCCGGGTGGACCGGGCCGGATGGCGCCGCGGGGGCAGGCGGCGACGCAGATCCCGCACCCGTCGCAGGTCGGCCCCACCTTGAAGCTCATAGCATCACCGCCATCCCGGGCCGGGGGCCCGGGAGTAGGTTGACTCCATAGCGAGAATATCTAGGATTAGGCCTTGTCCCATGAGCCGTCACCGGACGACCCCGTCGTGGACCCCACCATTGTGCCCGTCCGACGCGAACCCGTCGCGAGCGCGCCCGTCACGAAGGCGGAACGGCGCGTGACGGCCGTCGTGCGCGTCGTGGGCGCGAGCGGCGCGGGGAAGACCACGCTCGTCGAGCGCGTGGTGCCTTTGCTACGTGAGCGCGGCCTGGCGGTCGGCACCGTCAAGCACGCCCACAAGGGCTACGACGCCGACCGGGCGGGTTCCGACTCCGCCCGTCACTGGGAGGCCGGCGCGTCGCCCGTGCTCCTCGTCGGTCCCGACCGGCGCACCCTCACCGAGGCCGGTGCGCCGCTGCCGCTCGGCGTGCTCGTCGACCGCCACCTCCGCCACGCCGACCTGGTCCTCGTCGAGGGGTTCTCCACCGAGCCGGGCCCGGCCGTGCTGGTCAACCGGCGCGGGATCGAGCGCCGCCGGATCGCCGATCCCGCCGACGTGATCCTCACCGTCACCGACGAACCGCTCGGCGAGGGCCCCGAGGTCGGCCTCGACGACGTCGACGCCGTCGCGGATCGCCTCGCCGCCCTGGTGGAGGAGCGTTCGGGCCCCGACGTGCGCCTCACCGTCGACGGCCGGACGGTCGCGCTCAACCCGTTCGCGGCCCGGGTCCTCGCCGGCGCGGTGCTCGGGATGGTGGCCGAGTACAAGACGGGCGGCGACGGGCCGCCCTCCGATGTCGAACTGACCATCCGGCCCTGACCCGGCCGGCGGCCCGGACGGGGGACCGAGCATCGTGGAGACCCAGGTGGACGATCCCGGCGACATCCCCGGCGGCGACCGGTACCGGCAGCGCTGGACCTGGGACCGCGTCACGTGGGGGACCCACTGCCTCAACTGCCTCGCCACCTGCCCCTACCGCGTCTACAGCCGCGACGGCGCCGTCGCGTTCGAGGAGCCCGGGGGGCAGCTCGACCTGGTCGAGGCCGGCGTCCCCGACCTGAACCCCCTCGGCTGCCAGAAGGGCAACTCCTGGAGCTCGCAGCTGCGCAGCGACGACCGCCTGACCCACCCCATGCGGAGGGTGGGGGAGCGGGGGAGCGGTAGCTGGGAGCGCATCTCCTGGGACGACGCCCTCACCGAGATCGCCGACGCCCTCCTCGACGCCATCGACCTGGAGGGCCCGGAGTCGATCATCTTCGAGGAGACCTCCGAGGGGGGCCTGCTCACCCAGGCCCCGTTCCTGCGCTTCGCGAGCCTGATCGGCGCGGTCACCCTCGACGCCAACGGCCTGGTGAACGACTTCCCCACCGGTCACCACATCACCTTCGGCAAGTTCTCGTGCATGAGCAGCGTCGACGACTCCTTCCACTCCGACGTCCTGCTGCTGTGGCACTCGAACCCGGCCTACACGTCGATCCCGTACTTCCACTACATCGCCGAGGCCCGCTATCGCGGGGCGACCGTGGTGTGCATCGCGCCCGACTACAACCAGTCGGCGGTCTTCTCCGACGTGTACGTGCCGGTGCGGGTCGGCAGCGACGCCGCCTTCGCCCTCGCCCTGTGCCACGTGATCGTGGAGGAGGGCCTCGTCGACGAGGAGTTCGTGCGGTCCCAGACCGACCTCCCGCTCCTCGTCGACACCGCGACGGGGCGCTTCCTGCGCGGCCCCGACGTGGAGCCCGGCGCCCCCGAGGACCGGTTCTACTGGTGGGACGAAGCCGCCGCGACCGGCGGCGGCGCGCTCGCCGCCGCGCCCCGCGGCAGCCTCCTCCTCGACGGGCGCCGCCCGGCGCTGGAGGGCACCTGGACCGTCACCCTCCACGACGGCTCCACGGCCGAGGTCACGACCGTGTTCTCGCGGCTGCGTGAGCAGCTGGCGGGCTACGCGCCGGAGGCGGCCACGGAGATCTGCGGGGCGTCGCCGGAGGTGATCCGCGACGTCGCCCGGCGGGTCGCGGCCGGCCGGGCCAAGATCATCGAGGGGTTCAACGCGCCGAAGTACTACCACGGCGACCTGATGGAGCGGGCCATGTGCCTGGTCCTCGGCCTCACCGGCAACTGGGGCCGGCCCGGCACCGGCATCACCGGCCTCGCCCTCGCCGGCCTCGACGGTTACTTCCTCTTCCCGATGAAGACGGCCCGCGGCCTCGAGGAGACCAACCGGGTCCTCGACGGCATCGACGGTGCCATCGCGGCGCTCAAGGAGCAGAACCCCGACGACAGCGACGAGATCATCGGCAACCGCCTCCTCCAGATGGCGGTGGTGTCGGGCACCTCGACCCCGCCGGTGTTCTTCAACTACCACCACCTCGGCTACAAGGAGTCGTGGAACCGGCCCGAGTGGTCGGACCCGGCCATGACCCGCCCGTTCGGCGAGTACCTCGCCGAGGCCGTCCAGCGCGGATGGTGGGGAGGGCTCACCCGGCCCGGCGCCGACACCGATCCGCAGGTCTTCATCACCGTGGGCACCAACCCGTTGCGACGGGCCCGGGGCGGGCGCGCCCGGTTCCTCGACGACCTGTGGCCCAAGCTCGAGATGATCGCGGTCGTCGACTTCCGCATGTCGAGCACCGCCCTCCACGCCGACATCGTGCTGCCGGCGGCCATGCAGTACGAGCGGACCAACCTCCAGTACGCGATCACCAACAGCTTCCACGTCGGGTTCTCCGACCGCGCCGTCGACCCGCCCGGGGAGGCGAAGACGGAGTGGGAGATCTTCCGGCTCCTCTCCGAGAAGCTCGCCGAGCGGGCCGTCGAGCGCGACGAGACCGAGTACCTCGACGGCCGCCGCCAGACCCGCCACCTCGACACCCTCGTCGACAGCTACACCTCGAAGGGGGCGTGGAGCTCCGAGGAAGACATCGTCGACGAGTGGCTGCGCGACTCCGCCGAGATCGGCACCCTCCCGCCCGGCACCTCCCTCGACTCGCTGCGCCGCGACGGCAGCGCCCGTTTCAGCGGCCTCGGGATGTTCGCCCCCGGCCTGTCGGTGGCCACCGACGTGAGCTCCGACCGGGTGCTCACCGCCTACACCTGGCACGTCGACAAGGGGGTCCCGTTCCCGACCCTCACCCGGCGGGCGCAGTTCTACATAGACCACCCGTGGTTCATGGAGGCCGGCGAGGCTCTGCCCTGCCACAAGGAGCCGCCGCGCGCCGGCGGCGACCATCCCTTCGCCGTCACCAGCGGCCACTCGCGCTGGACCGTCCACTCCATCGCCATGGGCAACGCGCCGGTGCTGAACACCCACCGCGGGCAGCCGCTCGTCACCCTCAACGAGACCGAGGCCGCGGCCCGGGGGATCGCCGACGGCGACGAGGTGCGGGTCTTCAACGACCACGGCTCGTACCGTGCCATGTGCCGCACCGCGGGCCGCGTCCGGCCCGGTCAGGTGATCCTCTACAACGGGTTCGAGCCCTACATGTTCCCCGGGTGGGAGGGCGGCAACGAGGTGGAGCCCGGGATGGTCAAGTGGTTGCACCTCGTCAGCCGCTACGGGCACCTGCGCTACCTGCCCTTCGGATGGCAGCCCGTCCCCGCCGACCGTGCGGTCTTCGTCGACGTCGAGAAGGTGGTCACCTGATGCCCGAGATCGAGTACCAGCCGGGGTACCGCGAGGCCACCCGGCCCGAGCCGCTCGTCCCGGCCGAGCAGGAGCTGATGGCGCGGGCCTTCGAGAGCCCCACGTCGCTGTTCCGGCTGCTGTCGACCCTGCGCACCCGGCGCATGGGCCTCGGCTACCGCAGCGAGACGGGCCGGGCCGAGACGTTCAGCTGGGCGGGCGGCAACACCGTCACCCAGCCCGAGGGGCCGCTGGCGTGGGAGTCGGCCTGCGAGCCGGTGCGCCTCTCCGAGGTGGAGGAGGCGCTCCTCGCGTGGGCGGGGCTCGGGCCCAACGGGGCGATCCTCGCCGACGTGGCGGTGCAGGGCGGCCTCGACGGGCTCATCTCGTGGGCCGGGCGCACGATCCCGGCGTCGTCCAACGACCAGTCCGTCGACCTGATGGTCGTCAACGACGACGGCGTGTCGCTGTACCGGCCCCGGCCCGAGCGGCTCGCCACCGTCGAGATCGACGGTCCCGACGACTACGCCAAGGTCCTCCACTGGTACCGCCACGACCGCGTGCCCGTCGACGACCACCGCCCCGACCTCGGCTGGATGACCGCGCCGGAGGGCACGCACAACGTCAACGCCCTCGGTCCGGGCCAGTACAACCTCAACCGTCCGGGGAGCACCTGGTTCCTGCCCGTCGGCGACCTGGGCGTGGAGTGGTTCAACATGCTGCTCTCGTCGTACGAGTGGTCGGGTTTCTACATCATGGACCCCGACACCGGTAAGCCCGCCGGCTGCGACGAGTGGATCCGCCCCGGGTTCCTCGAGGTCGGCTTCCCGGTCCCGGTCTTCGACGAGCTGATCCTCATGCTGCACTCCAGCCAGGCGGCCTGCGCCGTGCAGAACATCCGCCTGGCCTGCGAGGCGCTGGGCCTGGGCGCCTGGCCCGTGGGGTCCTACGCCGACGACATGGTCCTCGGGGCCTACCCCGAGGTCGCCCGCGGCCTCGGGTTCTCGTTCCTCGAGCGCGACGGCGACCGCAACCCGTCCAAGACCGTCACCTGCCTGGGGCGCCCGGGGGTGATGGAGCCGGTGGTGGTCCCGTCGCCGCGCTTCCCCACGGCCGAGTCGGCGGTGAAGTACGTCAAGGAGCTGCGCTACCGCCGGGGGGCGCCGCTCGCCCGCGACGACAACTGGGCC
>WBZO01005905.1_pt1 | contig 12142 bp, 12 predicted proteins | sample 5204261 | NCBI WGS metagenome assembly WBZO01 (sample SAMN12412400, study PRJNA552823) | activated sludge metagenome | isolation source: activated sludge from anammox sidestream of wastewater treatment plant... | place: USA: North Carolina | collected 2017-09 | reverse complement strand
GCCTCGCCGAGAGCCTCACGTCACTCACGTCACAGTTTGCGTTTGGCGGGATCTCCGCCCTCCGCTAAACTGTTGATTCCACTTGAACGGAGAGATGTCCGAGTGGTTGAAGGAGCACGCTTGGAAAGCGTGTGTAGGGGAAACCCTACCGTGGGTTCGAATCCCACTCTCTCCGCCAACCTTCGCCAAGCGCTCGCGTCGCGAGCGGCTACGGTTGGCAGGGCGCAGCAGGATTCTCACGCGAAGGTTATCCTGCCGTGGCTCCGGAGGAGCGAAGGCGGACCCCACCAGTTGCGGAAATCATCTCAGACACCGGCTATCATCCACAAGTCATGAATTGCGCGACTTATGGCCGCTATCCCCTCGCCGTGAGTCTACCGCGGACTCGCAGCGCTCACCCCTCATCAATCGACGCTTAGCTGTCTCCGCCGTCACACCGGCGCGGTTGGTCTTCGTAAACGATTGCAGCTGATGGCTTTACCTGATCCGGCGAGCCGTCGAGAAGGCATCAACCTGATGTCTCACCGGCGATACGATCGTCACATGAGCGAGATCACTGTCCGGGAACTGCGAAATCACGGAGCTGACGTGCTCGAGCGAGTGGCTCGAGGCGAAGCTCTGACGGTGACCCGCGACGGCAAGCCGATCGCCGAATTGCGCCCGCTGGCGCGCCGTCCCCTTCCAGCCGCCGCGCTGCTGAAACGATGGCGCCGACTGCCGGCGGTGGATCCCTCGAAGCTGCACGCGGACCTCGATGCGTTCGTGGACGGGTCGTTGTGACGGACGCGGTCGTCCAACATGCCCGCGGCGTGCTGGACACCAGCACGGTCATCCTGTTGTCGCAGATCGCCGACGCCGCCACCCTGCCGACCGAACCGCTCATCACGGCGGTGACGCTCGCGGAGCTTTCAGTGGGACCGTTGGTCGCCTCGACGGACGACGAACGTGCCGCGCGTCAGGCACACCTCCAGCAGGCCGAGGCTGACTTCGATCCGCTGCCGTTTGACGCCACAGCCGCACGGGCCTTTGGCAGAGTGGCTGCGTCGCTGCGTCGTACCGGTCGAAAGGTCAACGCCAGCGCCTACGACGCGATGATTGCAGCGACGGCCCTGGCCAACGGCCTTCCCTTGTATACCTGCAACCCGAACGACTTCGCAGGCATTGAAGGTCTTGACGTCGTGGCGGTGCCGCTTCGGTAACTTGCGCCGCACGTTGGCTCGCAACGTCGGTCGGTAGGCCGCGGCGAACGGGTTACGCGAACGGTTCCATCACTCATCGCCGGCATCTCATTCGAATCTCACGGCCTGCTCATGCTTTGGTGAGGACTTCAGGTCGCCCGCACGTCACAGTCAGCAGATGACATCCTCTGTGACGAACCCCGTGAGGGCAGCCGCCCTCATCGCCCTCGGTCTGGCCATGGTCGCGATGGGCATTTACTTCGCCTACGCCAACGACGCGCCTGGCGGGGCGATCGGCGGATTCCTGCCGATGCTTGCGGCGGTTCTGCTCGGCGTGAGGACCGCACGGCACTGGTTGCCGATCTGGGCCCGGCGCACCGCGTTGACGGTCGGCATTCTCGTGGCCGCGGCCGGGGCATTTCTCATCCACGCGTTCAGCGTGACAGCGCCTCTCTTTGCGCAACCGGCCGACGTGCCGTCGGTCAGCACGTCGCCGCTCTCGCCGCAATGGACGGCAGCGGCCGATCGCGCGCGCCGGCTGGTGCGAGCGGCCATCGTGGAGCAGAACCTGCCGGGCGTCTCGATCGCGGTCGGCACGAGCGGGGAGATCGTCTGGGCCGAAGGGTTCGGATGGAGAGACATTGTCACGCAGACGCCGGTCACGCCGGAGACTCGCTTCAACATCGGCACGGCGTCATCCGTCGTGAACACCGCCGCTGCCGCGTCCCTCGGCATGACCAGCACCGGCACCGATTCGGCAGCCGACTGGAGTCCCAGTCATAACGGGGAACCGGAAGACGACTTCCCGCTCTTCACGCTCGTCCACGACATCATCCTCAGACCGATCGGTCTCGCCGCCCCCGCGCAGCCATTGCCGGGCGATCGCGCGACGTTCTACGTCCCGAGATCCGATGACAACGATCCCCGCCGCGGACGCCGGCTGATTTACATGCGCGACCTGGTGTGCTGCGCTGGCAGGACGGCCTTCTCTTCCACGCCGTCCGACCTGGTCCGCTTCGCCCTCGCCACGAAGCCAGACGACATCGACGGCGAGCTCGCTGGCGGACGCGTGCTGTCGCTGCTGACGCGCCGCGACAGCGGGATCGTCGTTGCCGTGGCGTCGAACATCACCCACGCCGACACCGCCGCTCTCGCGCAGAGCGTGGCCAACGTATTCACCGAACAGCAGTAAACGCCGCGCCGTAAAGCGATGCTGCGGCGGCGGCGCGGCGCTGGCACACAGGCGTGAATGAACGGCTGATTCTGCCACGGTCGCCGAGCGCGACGTGCAAGTCGCCGCGACAGGACGCGCTCGTGCCAGCGTCAATCCAGACGCCTTCCGAGACACTGTTTCCTGTGCGCGTAGCCGTTTCCTGTACGTGTAGCCGTTTCCTGTGCGTGTAGCCGCTACGTACTGGACTGACGCGACATCGCTCCAGCCGTGGACACCGGGTGGGAGAAGGGGCTCCTTTCGACCGGCCTGCTACACGACGAGCGCCGCGTCTTCCTCCGACAGCTCGTAGCGCGATCTGACGGCCGCAGCGATCCGTGCCAACGCGTCCGTCGACCGCGCTCGCGCGTACGCCCGCTCGTGCGACTGCAGCTCGCGCGCGAGCGCGTGATCGCCGAAGACGTCGGCCATCCACCGCGAGAAGTCGCCGCGGCGCAGATAGCCATCGGCGTGCGCGAGGTCGAGCTCGTCGAGCACCGTGACGAACTCCCGCAGCGTGCGTGCACGGGTCGCCGGCATACGGCCATCTCCTCGAAACACGAACGCGCGATCGTCCCGCACCGGCACGTCGACGTACTTCTGCCGGTGACGCACGTGCGGCGTGATCCGCTCGCCAATCGTGAACACCTGCAGATCGCCGCCCGCCTCGGTCGTGATCGGCAGCGCCACGGCCTGATTGAGCCTGAGGAACGGGAGCACATCCCAGGCGGGACCGCTCACGTGACGGCACGCTGTGCAATGACGCCGCAGCGCGTCGATCTCCTCCCGATTCGACTCGCGCGTGACGAGAATGACCTCGCTGGCAGCCACCAGCTCCGGCGGCAGCTGCGACGGCCAATACGTGACGACGGTGTAGCCGTTGAACTCGAGATCCAGCAGGTGGTCCTCGACGGCATCGCACAGGAAGTGATGTCCTTCGTCGACGATGATCCGGTGCGGCGTCCCCATGCGTCGCCGCATCACGTTGAGCGCCGGCAGCACCGAGCGGATGTATTCCCGTTTCGCCCCGTGCTCCACGCTCGACAGATCGATCACGACGCTTCGATCGGGATACCGGAGCGCGTGCAGCAGGTCCCGCGGCGTCGGCGGCGCATCCTCCCCGCCAAGCACCCTGACGCCTTTCAGCGCGTCGAGCGTGCGGTAATCCCCCTCGGGATCGATGACGCACAGGCTGTAGCCGTGCAGGATCAGCCGCTCGCAGAGCAGCCCCGCCAGCCACGACTTGCCGGAGTTCGTCTCGCCCATGATGAGGACGTTGCGCCCCCGCAGCGCCAGCGAGAACTCGCGCCCCTCGTCCGTGCGCCCGAGGATCAGCCGCCGCCGCGCGCGCCGCGCCGCCGGTATCCGGCCGGTCGACGCGAGATGGCGAATGAAGCTGGCCACGGCCGGCGGCCCGTCGCCAGGAATGACGACGTCTGCGGCGGCCCGCAGCGAAGGGCTGCCCCATTCGACCGCCGCGCCGACCTCCGCCAGACGAAGGAGCTCGTGATCGTTCTCCGCGTCGCCGATCGCGACGGCGTTGCGCGGCGACTTGCGCAACGTCTCCAGCGCGGCGCTCAGGCCGGTCGCCTTGCTGATGCCCTGCCCCAGCGCCATCACCCGGCTGCGATTGAACAGCAGCACGATCGGCAGCTCGAGGTCGCGAATGGCGTCGAGCAGCCGCGGCGCCAGGCTCGCGTCGGCCTCGACGAGGCACCGCCCCGCCTGGAACGGAATCCCTCGCCGCTGAAGATGCGCGACGAACTCCGCCGGAATCGGCGGCGCAAGGGTCGTCGTCAGGCCGCCATCGGGAAAGTGCAGCAGCGCGCCGTTCTCGGCGACAACGCCATCGACGAAGCCGAGATCGCCGGCGACGCGGCGAAGGTCGTCGAGCCGGCGGCCGGTCACCAGCATCACCGCAATGCCGCGCCGGCGCGCCTCGGCGATGGCGTCGCGCACCGATCGATCGGCCCGATCGTCGTGCGCGATCGTGCCGTCGTAATCAAGCGCAAGGACTGTGAGCTTCATCGATCTCTTGCGTATCCCAATCCGCGCTCCGCGCGGACCACGTTACGACGCGACGGTCTGGGCGCGGGAGCCTCTCCCGTGCAGCGGCTTCAGCCGCCGGCGCTGCACGCTCCGCTGGACCGCCTGGCCAGCCGCGGCGATCGCGGCGTCGACCGCGCGCTGCAGCATCGAGTCCATCCGCTCGACGACCACGCTCGGCAGACCGCTCAGCACGATCTTGATGACGCACCGATGATCGACGCCCCCCTTCGGCCCGTTCACATCGGAGAGACGAACGCTGATGCGCTCGGTCGACGAGGCGAACTTGCCGAGCCTCCTGCCAAGCTTCTCGGCGATGAGGTCGCGATCGGCCTGGTCCAGCATCGCGCCGACGACGCGCACGTGCGCGGGCGGAGCCGCCGGCGCGCGCCCTCGGTCGCGCTTGTCCGCGCGGGGAACCGCTGTTGGAAGCGGGATCCGCTCCGCGGCCTGTTTCTCCGGACGGCGACCGCCCCTGGGCCCGGTCGGTCCCCGCGGTGCTCGGCCGCTTCGGATCTGACCGCCGCCCGGCGGCCGCCTGAGCGGCGGCCGCTCGGTTCGCACGGTGGGCCGGACGGCGCCGCGGCCAAGTTGATCGAGCAGGTCGGTCGTCGTCACCAGACCGACCACGCTGTCGTTCTCGACCACGAGCAGGCATCCGATCGTGCGCCCGCGCATCAGATTGGCTGCCTGCCGGAGCGTCGTCTCTGGGCTGGCACTGACGACACCGGTCGCCATGACGTCACGCACCGCACGGTCGTCGAGCGACGCGGCGCTCCCACGGCCGATATCGCGCTCCGACACGATGCCGACGGTTCGCGCGCCTTCCACCACGACGAGATGACGGATGCGATATTGCCGCATCCACGCCCGTGCCGTGCGCACGAGCTCGTCGGGAGCGATCGTGACCACTCCAGCGCTCATGATGTCCTGTAGTCGCATGGCAACACCTCACTCCCACGCTGCGGCGACGCCACTCCCACGCTGCGGCGACGCCACTCCCACGCTGCGGCGACGCCGCCGGCGTCGCAGCTTGACGCCTTCGAGGCGATCCTGCGGAGCCGGGTACCATCCGCGGATGCGCTCGCTCATCGAACGTCCGGTTCGCCCCCGTCCGATCAGCCTGCGTTCTTGACGGTCAGCACGTCGACGATGCGGGCCGCCATCTGAGGATCGACGTTCAGCAGTCCTCGCAGCTCGTTCGCGAAGCGCTGCTCGTTGGCCGTCAACAGGCCGTCGGACAGCATGAGATCGACGGCGATCGCGAAGGTCGTGGCAGCCAGTTCCTTCGGAATCGTCGCGACCGCCGCGGGGACTACGGCAGGGGCTCCCTGTTTCTCGATCCGCTCCGCGGCAGACGTGAATATCGCACGACGCGTCTCGAACGTGGTGCCGCGGAACAGCTTCATCCCCGCCACGACGTGCTCGATCTGGTTTGCTTCGTGCGGCGACACGGATCCATCGGCGCGGGCGCTTGCGATGAGAAGCGAGACGAATGCCTCGGGCGCTGAGAGCGCCTCGGCGCTGGACTGATCAGATGCTGTGGTCTGGCCGGTCATGGGAGGCTCCTTGACGAAGAGACTGCGGCGACAGGACTGCCGCCGGTTGTCTAAAATGCACAGGTCACGCCAGCCAGCGACCGCGAAGAACAGAAGGATTTCGGCCTCGCGATGCTGTCGGCTCGTATCGCCGCCGGATTCACGATGAAATGCTGGCTTTCAGAGTGAAAGGGCTGTGGCAGCCGTCACTGGCGTCTGCTGCTGACGTCCAGTCGGGGCCGACGAGGTCCCATCGAGGCTTCGGCGCTCGTGCCGGGCGAATTCTCGTGACGTCGGAAATACTCCGCAGCGCGATGTCAAACGCCGCGCCTCTGTCGATCGGCATTTCACGGTGCGAGCATGGACGAGGTGGTGGTTCGTTAGTTGCTACGATGCGTGTGGGCGTCCACACGCGTGACCATCCGAGGGCGATAACGATGACGGAGAAGGCGGGAAATGTTCGCCGGCGGCCTGCGAAGACGCTGGACGTGGACGATGCGCTCATCGCGCTCTTCATCGGGGCGATGAACGCCAACGAGCAGGTCGCGCGCGAGGAGCTCGCTCGCGCCCATCATCTGATCTGGTCCACCCGCCGGTTTCGGCGCAAGTCGGGCGAGACTGTCGGACGCCTGATCGCTCGAATGAAGCGGCTCGTCGAAGAGCAGGATCCGGCAGTGGCGATCGAAAGCCTCGCGCGTGCAATTCCCGCCAGGCTGCGACCGTCCACCTTCGCGGTCGTCGCCGATCTCCTGCTCGCGGACGGCAAGATCGACGGCCGCGAGCGGCGCTTCCTGGAGCGGCTGGCTTCGAGCTTCAAGATCCCCACGCGCAGGGCGGCGGACATCGTCGACGCCATGCTGGTGAAGAATTATCTGTAGCGGAGAAGGCGCATGGCGAGCAAGGCACGAGCATTCAGAGTTCTCGTCGCGACCGATGGCTCCAGTCAGGCGCGCGCCGCCATCACGACGACGATGCACTTCCCGTGGCCGGCGAACACCGAGGTGCGCGTCGTCGCGGCGCGGACCGTTCGGCGGGAGACGAGGCGGTCGATTCTGCTGACGGCGCTGGACCGTGAAACGGAGGCGGCCGCCGAGAGCGCACGACGCACGCTCTCGCGCCGATGGCCGGAGGTCGAGGCTGTCGTCCTCGACAAGGCACCTGTCGAAGGGATCCTCGCCGAGGCCGAGCGCTTCGGGGCGGATGCGATCGTGCTCGGATGGCGCGGTCATGGCGCGATTCGACGCCTCCTCATGGGGAGCGTATCCCGGCGGATCGTCCGCGGAGCCCGCTGCTCGGTTCTCGTCACGAAACGCGCGGTGCGCATACGCCGGATCGTCCTCGGGCTCGATGGATCCGAGACGGCGAAGCGGGCGCTCGCGCTGGTCACGGCGCTCGTGCCGCCGGCGAATGGCAGTGTCGTTCTCGTGACCTCGGTAGACATGTTGACGGTGTCGTCGGGCGGACTCGTTCCGGGAGCGGTGGCCGTGGCGCGTGAAGTGAAGCGGACGAATGCGAGGCGCGCGAGGGGGGCGATGACCGAGCTCACTCGCGCGGCGCGCCAGCTTCAGCGCGCCGGATGGCGCACGCGCACGGCGCTCACGAGCGGTGAGCCGCTGCGCGACATCCTCGCCACGGTCGCCGGCACGCGCGCGCAGCTGCTCGTGGTCGGCGCCCGGGGCACGAGCGGCGCCCGCCAACTGCTCCTCGGGAGCGTGGCCGAGGGCGCGCTCAATCGCAGCCCGGTGCCGGTGCTCATCGCACGGTAACGAGAAACCACGCGAGGCGTCGTCACGCTCAGCTTTGCTCCGCTTTCAACTCTGCAAGGGGACTGAGCCGCATGGCCGCGGCGCGAACGGGTCGCCTTTGATCGACAATGGGACGCACGTCCGCGTTTCGCGACTCCGGAGGATTCCGATGCAAGCGTTCCGACTGACAGCACCGCACACCACCGCACTGCAGACCGTTCCTCAGCCGGAGCCACGACCGGGAGAAGTGCTCGTGCGCGTCGGAGCCGCCGGCGCGTGCCACTCCGATCTCCACATCATGGACGCTCCGGATGCGCTCGGCATGCCGATCCCGCTGACGCTCGGCCACGAGAACGCCGGCTGGATCGAGGCGCTCGGCGCAGGCGTGACCGGGTTCGAGCGCAACGAGGCGGTCGCGATCTACGGGATCGTCGGCTGCGGCCGGTGCGTCGCATGTCTCGCGGGTCTCGACAACCAGTGCCGCAACACCGTGCCCGGCGGTGTCGGCCTGAGCCGCGACGGCGGCATGGCGGAGTACGTCGCCGTGCCGGCGCGTCAGCTCATCCCGATCGGCGATCTCGACGTCGTGCAGGCGGCGCCGCTCACCGACGCCGGGCTCACGCCGTATCACGCGATAGCGCTTGCGCGGCGATCGCTTCGTCCGAGCAGCACCTGCGTCGTCATCGGCGTCGGCGGGCTGGGACACATGGGGGTGCAGATTCTGGCGGCGACGACGTCGTCGCGCGTCGTCGCCGTCGATCTGCGGCCTGAATCGCTCGCGCTGGCGCGTGAGATTGGCGCGCATCACACGGTGCAGTCAGGCCCGGATGCGGCGCGCGAGATTCGCGATCTCGTCGGACCGGCGCCTGGCGGCGCCGATGTCGTCCTCGACTTCGTCGGCTCGCAGTCCACGCTCGAGCTGTCGCGTTCGGTCGTCACGACCGGCGGCGATGTCGTCGTCGTCGGGCTGGCGGGTGGAAATCTGCCGGTCGGGTTCGGCCTGGTACCTTTCGAAACGCGTGTGGTCGTTTCGTTCTGGGGAACGCGCGCGGAGCTGGCCGAGGTGCTCGCGCTCGCGCGCGCTGGACGTATTCGCGCACACGTCGATCGATTCAATCTCGCCGATGCGGGCACGGCCTACGAACAGCTGCGCGCCGGACACCTGAAAGGGCGCGCGGTCGTCGTCCCGGGCTGAGACGAGCGGTCATCGTCCGGCTGAAGCCGGACGACACCACCGTGCCGTCAGAAATTTTTGGGCGGCTCGTCGTTGCCTTCGACGTGGTGCTGCTCGACCATGGCGCGCTGACCTCGCTTCACGAAGAAGAGCTCCCATGCGAGGAAGCCGATGACCAGCACGGCAATCAGCAGCAGGGCCGGGATCATGAAGGGTTCCATGCCCGATCACGTAGCAATCGCCGAGCCGTCAATCGGCGAAGCGGTGACGAAGCCGATCCGTTTGCCACGCCTTGAGGCCGGAGAAGGCCTCGAGCATTTCCGTCCAGCTGAAGTTCGCGTTGCGGCCGCTGGGGTTCGGCAGCACGTAGACGCGCGCCCCTTCGAACAGCTCAGGCTGCGGTCCGATCCGAACGGGCGTGCGAGGCGGGACGCGAAAGATCGTTCGGTACAACGTCACGCCAACCAGCGCGACGAGCGGCGGTTTCCAGCGCCGGAGTTTGCGGCGGAGCGCTTTCAGCCCTTCGACGTACTCCTCGGGGCGGATCGTGTCGATGCCCGGCGTCGGCCGCGGCACGAGATTGGTGATGCCGAAGCCCCACTCGGGCAGCCGCACATCGTCCACGAACGTGATCGGCTCCGGCACGAGCCCCGACTCGTGCAGCAGTCTCCAGAAGCGGTTCGAGAAGCCGGCGAAGTGATGCCGCATGAGCGCGGAGCGGACGCCGGGGTTGATGCCGACGAAGAGGACGCGTGTGCGAGGTGACACGCAGTCGGTGAGGCGCAGCGCGGAGTAGTGACGGCCGCGGGTGTCGTGAAGACGCGAGGCTGGCGTTGCGCGGGAGGAGACGGCGGGCCTCCTCCCGCGATCGGCACGAGCGGTCTTATCTGTTTTCCTTGAAGCCAGCGGGAATCGCCACTTCTGCGTCGCTCACCGTGGTGGCGACCTTCAGCACTTCCGACGACATCGTCAGGATGGTCGCCCGATCCTTCGGACCGGCGGCCTGCTCGTTGTTGTTGCGGCGCGCCATGCGCTTGCCGAGGCCGCCGAGGAGTCCGCCGACGCTGGTCGGCGGCGCGCTGTTGTCGCGCGCCGAGCTGTCGCCGCCCTGCTGCTCCGCGGCCATCTGCTCGGCCGACTTGACGGCGTCGACCGTCGTCGTCGTGAGGATCGGCGTCCCCTGCAGCTTGCTGCCCTCGGCCGCCATGCGCTCGAGCGCCGGCTTCATCATCGGGTAGAGCGCCATCACCGACGCCATGTCCTGCGGCGAGGCGCCGGACACCATCGGCCCATAGAGCTTCTGCGCGTACTTCGCGTGGAAGTCGGCGACCTCTTTCATCGCCGGAACCGAGGGCGTCATCCACATGTCACTGGTGAGCACCAGGCCGCCGCTCTCCTGCAGCGTCTTCCCTTTCTCGCGGACGGCGATGGTCATGATCGCCTGCGACGTGCTGAAGCCGTTGATCTCCTTCTTCTCGCCGGTGTTCTTCACGTCGAAGTCGATCTCGACCTCCTTCGCGTTCGGATCGCGCTCCTGCGGCTGCTCCTTCTGCGACGCCTGCTCCTTCTTCGCTTCCTCTTCCGCCTTCCGGCGCGATTCCTCCATCTGGCGGCGCAGGTCGGCGAAGGTCGTGACCTTGTAGGACTTCTTCTTCAGGTCCAGGTCGTAGATCTTCTCTTCCGCGAGATCGACGATCTGCGCCGACGAGTCGCCGGTCGTCGTCAGCATGCGGTTGCCCTTGACGGCGACGGTCGACGTCACACCTTCGCGTGCGGACTTGCCGCCGAAGAAATTCACCACCTTGCCGAGCGCGCCGGCAAACTGGAACCTGGTTTTCTGATCCGATCGAACGTCGGCACGCAGGGCCACGCTCGAACCAGCGGCAATACACACCGCGAGCACGAGGGCAATGCGAATGCGGCTCATGAAAGACCTCCGGGCTGGATCTTACACTTTCCGCGAAGGCGGACGCTCCGTCAGCGGACTTTCAGCAGGAGACAGCCGAGCGGAGGGAGCGTGAGCTGGAGCGAATGCGTGAAGCCGTGCGCACCGATCGGATCGCTCGACACGCCGCCGCCGTTGCCGGCGTCGGTGCCGCCGTAAATCGACGCATCGCTGTTCATCAGCTCGACGTAGTAGCCGGGCGCCGGCACGCCGATCCGGTAGTCGTAGCGCGGCACCGGCGTGAAGTTGAACACCATGACGACGAAGTCGTGCGGGTCGCGGGCGAAGCGCACGAGCGAGACGACGCTGTTCTCGTTGTCGTTGCAGTCGATCCAGCGGAAGCCGGACGGATCGAAATCGTTCTCGTAGAGCGCCGGCTCGGCGCGCAGGAAGGCGTTCAGCTGCTGCACGTAGCGGCGCATGCCGGCGTGCAGCGGTTCGTCGAGCAGGTGCCAGTCGAGGCTGCGATCGTGGTGCCACTCGCGCGTCTGCGCGAACTCGCTCCCCATGAAGAGCAGCTTCTTTCCCGGATGCCCGAGCATGAAGCCGTAGAGCGCGCGCAGCGTCGCGTGCTTCTGCCAGAGGTCTCCCGGCGCCTTGTCGATCATCGGCCCCTTGCCGTGCACGACCTCGTCGTGGGAGAACGGCAGGATGAAGTTCTCCGTGTAGTTGTAGAGCATCGAGAACGTCACCTGGTTGTGCGCCCACCGCCGGTACACCGGATCGAGCCGGACGTACTCCAGCATGTCGTGCATCCACCCCATGTTCCACTTGTAGGTGAAGCCGAGCCCCCCGAGGTGCACGGGGCGGCTCACGCCGGGGAACGACGTCGATTCCTCGGCGGCGGTGATCGTGCCCGGATGCTCGCCGTGCGTGAGCGCGTTCAACTGCCGCAGGAAATCGATCGCGTCGAGGTTCTCGCGCCCGCCGAAGCGGTTCGGAATCCACTCCCCTTCCCTGCGCGAGTAATCGAGGTACAGCATCGAGGCGACCGCGTCGACGCGCAGGCCGTCCGCGTGGTACTCCTCGAGCCAGAAGAGCGCGTTCGACAGCAGGAAGTTGCGCACCTCGTTGCGGCTGTAGTTGAAGACGAGCGTCCCCCAGTCGGGCTGCTCTCCCTGCCGCGGATCCGCGTGCTCGTACAGCGCGGTCCCGTCGAAGCGCGCCAGGCCGTGCTCGTCCTTCGGAAAGTGCCCCGGCACCCAGTCGAGGATGACGCCAATCCCCTCCTGGTGACACCGGTCGACGAAGAACTTGAAATCGTCCGGCGGACCGTAGCGGCTCGTCGGCGCGTAGAAGCCGGTCA
>WBZO01005904.1_pt1 | contig 12144 bp, 13 predicted proteins | sample 5204261 | NCBI WGS metagenome assembly WBZO01 (sample SAMN12412400, study PRJNA552823) | activated sludge metagenome | isolation source: activated sludge from anammox sidestream of wastewater treatment plant... | place: USA: North Carolina | collected 2017-09 | reverse complement strand
CTGGCGGATGCGGCGAGCACGAGGGCGCCCGCAAATGCGACGGAGAGCAGAGCCGCGACGGGGCGCACCATGGGAAGGGAGGGGTTCGGCGGTCCACGCGGCAGGCCCGGGCGGACGCAAACCGGGAGGATAGACGGCCTTTCGTGCGGCGGTATTCGGAACCAGCCGTGCCTCTTCCGGTCGTGGCGGCCTCGGGCTAAGGTGCGGGGCGCCCCTCCCAGGCACCAGGCAGGAGCGCCCCGCATGCTCGACGACATACAGAAAGAGTTGGTCTCCGCGATCACCAAGGCTCAGGAAGCCCTGCGGCGCGATCTCGCCAAGCTCCGCGCTGGTCGCGCGAACCCGAACCTCCTCGACGGCATCCGCGTCGACTACTACGGCACGATGACGCCGCTGGCGCAGATGGCGAACATCAACATCCCCGAGCCGCGCCTCATCACGGTGAAGCCTTGGGACAAGACGCAAGTGAAGGCGGTCGAGAAGGCGCTGCGCGAGAGCGACCTCGGCCTGAACCCCCAGCCCGACGGCGATCTGATCCGTATCCCCCTGCCGCCCCTCACGGAGGAGCGTCGCAAGGAGTTCGTGAAGATCGCCAAGAAGTACGGCGAGGAGTGCAAGGTCGCCATCCGCAAGGCGAGGCACGACGCGCTCGACATGCTGAACGAAATCGACCAGGCGGGCGACGCCAGCGCGGACGACGTCGACCGGGCAAAGAAGAAGGCCGAGGAGACGGTCGCGGACGCCGGAAAGACCGTCGATCAGATCATTGGTCAAAAAGAGAAAGATATCATGGAGGTATGAGCCACCGCTCGGATCCCCCATGCACGCGGAAACGCTTGACACCCCTCCGTGTTCCCGGCGAGCCTAATTCTCTAGCGGAGCCGTCCACTTGATGCGCGCGATAGCGGCCGGAGCGAGCGACGTTGGTCTCCAGAGGGAGCACAACGAAGACTCGTTCGTAGTCCTGAAAGAGTACGATCTCTTCGTCGTCGCCGACGGCATGGGCGGTCACCGCGCCGGCGACGTCGCCTCGAAGCTCGCGACGGAGACGATCAGCGAGTTCTTCAAGTCGACGGCCAACGACGACGTCACGTGGCCGTTCCACTTCGACACCAATCTCTCCGAGGAGGAGAATCGGTTGTTGACGGGGATCCGGGTCGCGAACCGCCAGATCTTCGAGCGCAGCACGCGCTCGCGCGAGTACCACGGCATGGGCACCACGGTGGTGGGCGCCATGTTCAGCCCGCGCAAGGGCCGGATGTACATCGGCCACGTCGGCGACTCGCGCTGCTACCGCGTGCGCGACGGCGGCATCCAGCTGCTCACGCGCGACCACTCGCTGATCAACGACTACCTGCTCGCGATGCCGGACCTCACCGAGGAGCAGCGCAGCGAGCTCCCGAAGAACGTCATCACGCGCGCGCTCGGGATGCAGGATCAGGTGGTCGTGGACCTCCAGCACGACGATCCGCGTCCGGGTGACGTCTACGTCCTCTGCTCCGACGGCCTCTCCGGCATGGTGACGGACGAGGAGATCCTCAAGATCGTCACGGACGCGGCCGACATCCGCGAGGCCTGCACGAACCTCATCGCGAAGGCGAACGAGCACGGCGGCGAGGACAACGTCACGGCGGTCCTGATCAAGATCGAGGGCCAGGAGGGCGACGCCCCGACCGAGGAGATCTCCGCCGTCGGACGCGCCGCGAAGTCGACCGTCCGCCTCGAGTCCCCCGCCGAGGAGCCGGGCGACGACACCACCGCGCCGGGGCTCGACGGCAACACGCCCCCCAAGCGCAAGTAGGCGCGGGCGACGGGGCGATCCGGGGGCGCCGGATCTCAGCGGAATTGTGTTCGCGGCCGACCCGGACTACACGTCCGAGACCCCGCGATGCACGACCTCCTCGCGATCTTCCGCAGCCTGACGAAGAACCTCGATCAGTTCACGATCGACCATGGCAACACGACGTACGCGATCCTCATCCTGATCGTCTTCGCCGAGACCGGCCTCGTCGTCACGCCCTTCCTCCCGGGCGACTCGCTCCTGTTCGCGGCCGGCGCGGTCGCCTCCCGCGGCTTCCTCGCCGTCGGTCCGCTGGCGCTCGGGCTCATCGCCGCCGCGATCGTCGGAGACACGGTCAACTACCACGTGGGCAAGGCGATCGGCCCGCGCGTGATGAAGAGCGAGAGCTCGCGCATCTTCAACAAGAAGCATCTCGAGAAGACGCACAAGTTCTACGAGAAGTACGGAGGAAAGACGATCATCCTCGCCCGCTTCGTCCCGATCGTCCGCACGTTCGCGCCCTTCGTCGCCGGCGCCGGCGCGATGAACTACAAGAAGTTCATCGTCTACAACATCATCGGCGCCGTCGCGTGGGTCACGCTGATGCTCGGATCGGGCTGGGCGCTCGGTCAGGTGCCCTGGGTGAAGGAGCACTTCGAGGCGATCGTCATCGCCATCGTCATCATCTCGGTCATGCCGATGGTGATCGAGTACCTGAAGGCCCGCGGCGAGAAGGCGGACGAGAAGGCCGTCACCGAGGCAGCACCTCGATCGTGATCGGCACGTCGCCGTAGCCCGTGCGTACGGTCATCGACGTGCGCCCCGGCTTCTTCGCGGCGACGACGAACACCGTCCGATCGAGGTTCGACTTCTGCTGGTAGCCGCGGGAGTAGACGACCTTCTGGTCGACGTCCGCGTACGCACGCCGGAACGAGGCGATCGACGCATCGTCGATCGTCGTGCCGTCGAACGAGCACGGCCGCCCCTTCGCGTCCTCGCACTCGACGGCCATCGCCACACCCTCGGTCAGGCGGATCGAGCGTCGATCGGCCGAGCGGTCCTGGTGGAGCTCGGCGATCGCTCCGGGCGGCGCGTTGGTGATCGGCGTGAAGTCGGGATCGCCGGTGCAGGCGGCGAGGGCGAGCGGCAGGAGAAGAAGGAGTCGCTTCACGGCAGCACCTCCAGCGAGAGCGTCTTGGTGAACCCCGCGGCCTCGATGGTCAGGGTCGCCGTGCCCGGCGTCTTCACGCGGAGGCGCCGGCTCGCCGGGCGCCCGGAGTCGAGGATGGTCGCGATCGGCTGGTCGAGGGTGAAGGTCGCGTCGAGCTCGCCGAGCAGGCGCACCGGACCGCTGAAGGCCTTCACCGCGAGCTCGAAGTCGTCGCCGGGCGCGAGCTGGATCTTCGCGGGCAGCGGCGATGCCTCGGCGCCGCCCTCCTTCGTCAGCCGATAGACGTCGATACGCTCCGGCGCCTCGACGGTGAGCGTGACGAAGTCCATGACGAGGCCGTCGGTCCCCACGAACATGACGCTCGACCAGCCGGGGGCCTTGCCGACGAGCGTCCCGCCCTCGACGGCGATGATGTCGTCGCGCGCCGGCTCGAGCGCGATCTTCGGCGCGCTCACCCCGCGGGCGGTGACGTGCACGTCGAGGGGCAGCCGCGCGCCCATCGCGAGGGGCGCGTCGAGCCCGTCGTCCTGACAGGCCGTGTCGTTCGGCGCGCAGTCGGAGCGCGTCGTCGATTGCTGCATCGCGCCAGTGGTGCCGCTGTCCGAACCACAACCGCCGAGGAGCACGGCGGGTGCGGCGAGGAGAAGCAAGGATCGCATTGTCATGGTCGAGACCTCGGAGAAGCGGAAAAGAGCCGGGAAAACCCCGGATGCGCGGTCGGGTTAGCACCTTCGATGCCAGGGTCTGCGTGCTATGGTCCACCCATGGCGCAGCAGCACCACTCCCCTGCCCCGAAGGCCAAGTCCGAGCCGATGCACGGCACCACCTCCGCGAGCGGTGAGGTGCCCGGCGATCTCGCAGCACTGCGCGCCGCGGTGAAGGCTTGGCGCGAGGGCGCGGTCGCCAAGAGCGTCGCGAAGATGCCGGAGCGGAAGCCCCGCTTCTCGACGTGGAGCGATCTCGACGTCGCCGACGTGCTCACGCCGGCGGAGCTGAACATCGACCCGGCGAGCTACGCGAGAGACCTCGGCCTGCCGGGCGAGTATCCGTTCACGCGCGGCGTGCAGCCGACGATGTACCGCTCGCGCCTCTGGACGATGCGCATGTTCGCCGGCTTCGGGACGCCCGAGCAGACGAACGAGCGCTTCAAGTACCTGCTCGCGCAGGGGCAGACCGGTCTCTCGACCGCCTTCGACTTCCCCACCTTGATGGGCTACGACTCCGACAGCCCACGCTCGCTCGGCGAGGTCGGGATGTGCGGCGTCGCCGTCGACACGCTGCGCGACATGGAGGTCCTCTTCAAGGACATCCCGCTCGACAAGGTGACGACGTCGATGACCATCAACGGTCCGGCGATCGTCCTCCTCGCGTTCTACATCGCGCTCGCGGACGTCCGCGGCATCCCGCGCACGAGCATCGGCGGGACGGTCCAGAACGACTGCCTCAAGGAGTTCATCGCACAGCACGCGTGGCTCGTGCCGCCGCGTCCCGCGATGCGGATCGTCACCGACATGATCGAGTTCTGCTCGAGCGACGTGCCGCGCTGGAACACCGTCTCCATCAGCGGCTATCACATCCGCGAAGCGGGAGCGACGGCGGCCCAGGAGCTCGCGTTCACGATCGCCGACGGCATCGGGTACGTCGAGTCGTGCCTCGAGCGCGGGCTGAACGTGGACGACTTCGCCCCGCGCCTCTCCTTCTTCTTCGACGTACACAACGACTTCTTCGAGGAGATCGCCAAGTTCCGCGCGGCGCGCCGGCTCTGGGCGCGCCTGATGAAGGAGCGCTTCGGTGCGAAGAAGGCGGAGAGCATGAAGCTCCGCACGCACGCGCAGACCGCGGGCGTCTCGCTCACCGCGCAGCAGCCGTACAACAACGTCGTGCGCGTCGCGCTCCAGGCGCTCGCCGCCGTGCTCGGCGGGACCCAGTCGCTCCACACCAACTCGCTCGACGAGACCTACGCGCTGCCCACCGAAGAGGCGGTCACCATCGCGCTCCGCACCCAGCAGATCATCGCGGAGGAGAGCGGCGTCGCCAGCACCATCGACCCGCTCGGCGGCGCGTGGTTCATCGAGGAGCTCACCTCCCGCATGGAGCGGGAAGCGATGGACTACATCCGCCGCATCGACGAGATGGGCGGAATGGTCGCCGCGATCGAGAAGGGCTATCCGCAGCGCGAGATCGCCGCGAGCGCCTACCGCTTCCAGCGCCAGCTCGAGGCCGGCGAGCGCGTGATGGTCGGCGTGAACAAGTACGCCACCGAGAACGAGGGCTCCAAGATCCCGCTGCTTCGCATCGACGAGGAGGTGCAGAAAAAGCAGATCGCGAACCTCCACGCGGTGAAGGCGTCGCGCGACGCGGCGAAGGTGAAGGCGGCGCTCGAGGGCGTCCGCGCCGCGGCGAAGGACAAGAAGAACCTCATGCCGCCGATCATCGACGCGGCGAAGGCGTACTGCACGCAGCAGGAGATCTGCGACGTGCTCCGCGACGTCTTCGGCACGTACACCGATCCCGCCGAGTTCTGACCTGGATCCGTACGCGCCTCCGGCCGCAGAGGCGATCGGACACCCGCGTGTGATCGCGTGGTACCGCGCATACGCCGCCTCGATGGCGATGCTCTACCTCGTGACGTGCGGCGTCGGGACGATGATGCTCTTCCAGATCGATCAGGGCATCGCCGACGACGGCGGGCGCGCGGCCGGCGTGCTCGTCCTCTGCGTCTCGCTGGTGCTCGTCGCCCTCTACACGTTCGCGTCCATCGTGCCGCTGAAACCGTGGGGGTGGGTCGTCGGCCTCGTCGCGATCGCGATCGGCGTCACCGGCTGCACCATCGTGTTCGCGCTGCCGCTCCTCCTCCAGTGGGTGAAGCCGATCACGAAGGCGGCGTTCGGCCGCCCGCCGCTCTAGGAGCGGCTCGCGCGAGAGGCGCTTGCGGCCGGATGTCGGGATCGTCGCGAGAGCGATCCTTGTAGCGAGATTCACCGCGGCGCCCTCGATTGGCGACGCGCGTCGTCCGGGGAAACTCGAGCGGTGGACACGGCTCGACCGTTGCACCCGGGGCGACCTCATGAAGACCATCACCGGGACGATCGTTCTGTCCGCAGTTCCTCTGTTCGTCTGCGTCTCGGGCTGCGAGGCCGAGACGCGGTGCCCGCTGGGAGAAGAGCCCGTACGGGTCGCCGTCGGCACGTACAACGAGAGATGGGTCTGCTCCGCGCGATCGACCTATCCGACGAACAAGCCACCGTCGACGAGCGGCGCGCCCGACGCGAGCACCGCCTCATCGGCGCCCGCCTCCCCGAGCGTCGAGTCGGACGGCGGCGCTCCGTCGTCACCGCCCTCCGCTCCGCCGGGGACGTGTGGCGCCGTCGACTCCAAGAGCGACGTCGTTCGCATCGTCGAGAAGGCGGAGGCGGCGCCGGCCTACCCCGAGGGCGGCGCGAAGCCGGCCGACGGTCACTACGCGCTCGTCCAGGCGTCGTTCTACCGCACGGAGACCGGCCCGATCGGCGTCGACCGGCTCGAGGCCGGCATCGACATCCGAGGCTCGTCGATCGGCATCGGCGCCCAGAACGTCTCGCAGGTCGGCGAGGAGAGCGAGTCCATGACCTTCCTGCTCGCGGACGGTGGGATCACGAAGGTCTGCGAGACGAGGCACGGCAGCATCGCCCAGTGGCTCTTCCCGATCGCGACCGGCTCGACCGGCCATGCGCGCTTCGCCTACGACTCGCTGACGTCGACCCTGCGCCTCGTGGTCGCGAGACCCGAAGGCGAGACCGAGCTGATCTTCAGCCGCTGACCTTCGCCGGCGCGATGCGGGCGGCGATCTCCTCGCCTTGCTTGATCGCGTCCGGGATCCCGCTCCCGACGTACCCGTTTCCTCCGGCATGGAGCCCCGGATGCTCGGCCACGCGCGCGAGGATCCGCCGCATCCGGACGAGGTGCCCGACGTTCGGCTGCGGGCTGGCGCCGTTGAACCGGAACACCTTCGCGAAGACGGGCGCACGCTGGATGTCGAGGAGGTCCTGGACCTGCTCGCGGGCGATCTTCACGAGCGCGTCGTCGTCGTGCTCGAGGAGGTGCTCGTTTCCAGCGCCGCCGAAGAAGATCCGGAGCAGCACCTGCCCGGTCGGGGCGCGGTGGTCCCACTTGCTGGACACGAAGGTCCCCGCGAGGATCGGGCGGTTCTCCGCGCGCGGCACGAGGAAGCCGACCGCGTCGAGCGGATGACGGACGTCGTACTTCTTGTAGGCGAGGAACACCGTCGCGGTGGACACGTACGTCACCTCGCGCAGCATCGACGCCAGCGCGGGATCCACGTCCTCGATGAGCGACGCGGCCGCCGGGGTCGGGACGGTGAGCGCGACGTCGTCGGCGAAGAGCGTCTCGCCCCTCAGCTCGACGGCCCAGCGCCCCCGCGGATCGTCCTGCGGCAGCCGGGCGATCGCCCTGGCGGGGCACGACGTGGTGACCTCCGCGTCGCGGAGCCGGTGCGCGACGTTCAGCACGAGATCGCCGACGCCGCGCTTCAGCGACACGAACGTCGAGGGCTCGCCGCCGCCCGCCGCCGCCTGCTCGCGCCGCTTCGCCTTGAGCGCACGCATCGCGCGGATGAGCGAGCCGTGCTCGATCTCCGCCTGCACGAGCTGCGGGACCGCGGCGCGCACGGAGATCGAGTCCGCGTCGCCTGCGAAGATCCCGCCGAGCAGCGGAGCGACGATGCGCTCGGAGACGTCGGGACCGAGGCGCCGGGAGACGAACGCGCTGATGCTCTCGTCGTCGTCCTCGCCCCAGCGCTTACGCGGCACGAGGAGATCGAGGCCCGCGCGGAGCTTCGCGTCGACGCCGAGGAGATCCGTCTCGATGAACGGCTTCATCTCGGTCGGCACGCCGAGCACGAGGCCCTCCGGCATCGCGTGGAGCTGCTTCTTCCAGACGATGTAGACCTTGCGCGTATCGGGCTTGGTGCCGATCAGCTCGTCGCCGAGGCCGACCTCCTTCGCCAGACGGGTCGCGTGGGGCTTGGCGGCCACCCAGGAGTCGGGGCCGCCGTCGATGGTGAAGGCGGCGTGGTGGAGGGTGACGATGTTGCCGCCGAGGTGATCCCTCGCCTCGATCAGCTTGACGTCGCAAGGCTCGGCCGACTTCTCGAGCGCATGGGCGAGCGCGAGACCGGTGATGCCTCCACCGACGATGACGACGCGCTTCATTCTAGTGGGGCTTGCGCCCCCTCATCGCGCCTCCGGCGCGACGAGCCTCCCCCTCGGCATCGCCACCGGGCCGCGTGCTGCGCTCCGCGCACGCGCGCGCAGACGCGCGCGAAGGCACGCTGCGTTCTCGCCCGATTCCACGCGCCGCCCGGCTCATCGACGTCCTCTCCCCTCACGATCTCATAGGGCCCGTCGCGCGACCGCCTCGAGCGCCGCCAGGAGACCGTCACCGGCGTTCAACGATGCGCTTCGATAAGTCACGATCCCGAGCTCCCCAGCCCAACCCTTCGCCTCGATATCGAGGTCATAGAGGATCTCGACATGGTCGGCCAGAAAACCGATCGGCGCGAGGACGACGTGATCTCTCCCTCGCGCGGCGAGGGCCTCGAGGGTCGCGCGGAGGCCCGGGCCGAGCCATTTCACGCCCGGGCTCATGCCCTCGCTCTGGAAGCAGACGACGTGCTCGGCGAAGCCCTGCGGGCGCATCGCACGGACCGCCGCCGCGACGTCCTCGGCGCTCCCGCGGAACTCCCTCTCGTACGGGTCACCGGCCTCGATCACCGAGAGCGGCAGCGAGTGGGCGGACAGGACGATCGCCGTGCGCGACCGCGCGTCCGCGGGGACCTCGTCGAGCTCGGCGACGATCGACTCGGCGAACGCGTGCGTGAGCGCGGGCTCGCGTCCCCAGTTCGGGACGGTCACGATCTCGAGCCCGAGGCCGGCCTCCTTCGCCGCCTCCTTCACCGCCTCGCCGTAGACGTGCGCCGAGTGCTGAGCGAGGGGCAGGACGACGACGCGGGTGACCCCCTCGCCGACGAGCTCCCGCAGCACGGCCCCCGGCAGCGGGCGGAAGAGGCGCATCGCGACCCGCACGGGGACGCCGAGGCGCGCCTCGAGCTTCTCCGCGGCCTCGCGCGTGATCGCGAGCAGGGGCGACTTGCCGCCGATCGCCTCGTACCGCCGGCGCACCTCCGCCAGGAGCGCGGCAGGCGGCGGATGTCCGCGGCGGATGTTCGCGAGGAACTCCGGCAGCTCGTCGAGCGACTCGACGGTGCCGTGCGCCACGAGGAGCACCGCCGTCTTCGACATCACTTCTTCTCGCTGGCGCGATGGACGAAGTCGATCACCGCCTTCACGGTGTCGACGGGGGTCTCCGGCAGGATGCCGTGACCCAGGTTGAAGATGTGGCCCGGACGGCCGGCCACGTCGTCGAGGACGCGCTTGGCGTGCTTCTCGGCGATCGCGCGCGGGGCGAAGAGCGCCGTCGGATCCATGTTTCCCTGGATGGCGCGATCGTGGCCGACACGCGACCAGCCGTCTTCGATCGGCGTGCGCCAGTCGAGGCCGAGCACCGTGCCGCCCGCCTCACGCTGCAGCGAGAGGAGCGACTGGGTCCCCGTGCCGAAGTGGATCACCGGCACGCCACGCTTCTCGACGTCCTTCAGCACGTGGGCGACGTGCGGCATGACGTACTCGCGGTAGTCCTCCGGCCCGAGCTGGCCGACCCACGAGTCGAACAGCTGCACCGCGTCGGCGCCCGCGTCGATCTGCGCGTGGAGGTAGCGGCGAACGACCTCGGCGAGCTTGCCCATCAGCGCGTTCCACGTCTCGGGCTCCGCGTACATGAGCTTCTTCGTCTTGACGAAGTGCGCGCTCTTGCCGCCCTCGATGAGGTAGCTCGCGAGCGTGAACGGAGCGCCGGCGAAGCCGATGAGGGGGACCTTCAGCTCCTTCTTGAGCGCCCTGATCGTCTCCATGACGTACCCGAGCCCTTCGAGGGGCTCGATGACGCGGAGCGCCTCGACGTCCTTCTTGTCGACGACCGGCTTGTGCACCACCGGCCCCTCGCCCTTCGCGAACTCGAACGGGGCGCCCATCGGCTCGAGGGGGAGGAGGATGTCCGCGAAGAGGATGGCCGCGTCGACGCCGTGCTGGATCGGCTGAAGCGTCACCTGCGTGGCGAGCTCGGGCGTCTTGCAGAGCTCGAGCATGGAGTACTTCTCGCGCAGCGCGCGGTACTCGGCCATGTAGCGCCCCGCCTGGCGCATCATCCAAACCGGGGTGCAGTCGACGGGCTCGCGCCGGCAGGCGCGAAGGAACCGATCGTTCATGGCCGCGAGGTTAGCCTATTTTTCGACCGGCTTTCGCCGGAGCTTCACGAGATCGAGCCCGCGAGGCGGTCGCACGTCCGGCGCGTCCCACGGCTCCTCGACGAGCTCGAAGCGCGCATGGTCGAAGGGCGTGCCCGGCGCGGCCTCGCGGAGGACCAGCCGCTCGCGCTTGCCCCGCGCCCGCAGCGTGCGCGCGCGGTAGTGGCAGTACGGGTTGTTGCCCGGCCTGCCGAAGAACGAGTGGGCGGTGAAGGTGCATCCGCCGAGGCAGGGCTCCGCGAAGTCGCACTCGCGGCAGAAGCCCCAGAGATCGTCGCGCGTGCGGGCGCGGGCGAACGCGAGCTCGGGGGCGTGGTCCCAGACGTCCCGGAGCGATCGCGCGCGCACGTTCCCGCCGACGTAGGCCGTGGTCTGGAGCGACGGGCATCCCTTCACCGCGCCGTCGGACTCGATCCCGAGCACGTACCGTCCTGCCTGGCACCCCTGCCAGTGATCGACGCCGCCCTCGTCGAGCGATCGCAACGTCGCCTCCTCGGGCCCGAAGTAGCCGAGGTTGTTTCCCGGCATGAGGAGGATCCCGTCGCGGAAGGCACGCTCCTTCAGGGCCGCGATGCGCGGCACGATCGCAAGGAGGTCCCACGGCTGGAGCACGAGATCCGGGCGGTCGGCCGCGCGCCCGAGCGGCGTCGTGAGCTGCACCTGCCACGAGGCGATGCCGTGCGTGCGGAGGTGCTCGTAGAGCGCCTCGAGCTCGGCCTCGTTCAGCCGGTTGACGTTCGTGTTCGCGGCGATGCCGATGCCCGCAACGCGCAGGTGACCGAGCGCAGAGGTCGCCGCGGCGAAGCTCCCGCGCGACGCGCGCATCAGGTCGTGCGTCCTCTCGACGCCGTCGATGCTCACGCTCGCGGCGGCGAGCCCCGCCTCCGCCATCGCCCGGGCGCGCGCGCGATCGATGCCTCGACCGCCCGTCGTCGTCACCGGCCGGACGCCGGCGTCGCGGAGCGCCGAGACGATCGCGAGGAATCCGTCGTGGAGGTACGCCTCGCCTCCGATGAGGACGACCTCCTTCGCCCCCATCGCCGCGAGCTCGGACACGACGCGAAGCGCCTCCTCCGTCCGGAGCTCGTTCGCACGCGCCTCGCCCGCGCGCGATCCGCAGTGCGTGCACGGCTGGTCGCATGCGAGCGTCAGCTCCCAGACGACGTACGCCGGGTGGGGCGACGCGATCGGCAGCTGTACTCGACGTCCGGCCGCGGCCATGATGTCCTGGAGGATAGCGATGACGAGGCTAGAGCCGTGCAGCCATTGCCGAGGATTCCTCCCCCGCGGGACCGACACGTGCCCGCACTGCGCGCGGCGCTCGCCGGTGAAGAAGGTGTGCGCCCTCGGCGCGGCGATCGGCGGCGGGGCGATCGCCTTCACGCTGATGGCCTGCTACGGCATGCCTCCGTGCAACGACGGCACGCGCAACTGCTACAACCATGATCGCGGGGACGCCGCGCCGGCGGATCCCGGACCGGCCTCGAGCGCGGCGCCTCCGGTGATCACCTCGGACGCGGGGAAGTGATCGTCAGCGCATCGCCATCCGCGCACGCTCCCTCATCGTGGTGAGGAGGGCCGAGACCAGTCGGCGCATCACCTCCTCGTCCGCGCGCTCGCCCTCGATCCGCAGCGAGCGCCGGCCTCCCGGCGCGGAGATCGTGATCGTCCCGGGAGCGGTCGTCGTCCAGACGCGCCGCGCGACGTCCCACCGGGGACGCGTGAGCCCGGCCATCTTGCATGCGAACGAGACCCATGCGTGCGAGATCGGGATGGGCAGCACCACCTCGATCACCGCGGACGGAAGGTTGAGGTCGTCGCGGCTCATGAGGT
>WBZO01005902.1_pt1 | contig 12145 bp, 12 predicted proteins | sample 5204261 | NCBI WGS metagenome assembly WBZO01 (sample SAMN12412400, study PRJNA552823) | activated sludge metagenome | isolation source: activated sludge from anammox sidestream of wastewater treatment plant... | place: USA: North Carolina | collected 2017-09 | reverse complement strand
CTTCGACGAAATGGTGCGTCTATTGCGGTCGCAGGCAGGCGCGACGGTGCGCCCCGGCCTCCGCAGACGAGTCCTCGTCTCGCAAGCCTCTGATTTCCTGGTAGTCAGGTCTTGGTGCGGAAGGGGGGACTCGAACCCCCACGTTCTTGCGAACGCCAGCCCCTCAAGCTGGTGCGTCTGCCAATTCCGCCACTTCCGCGATTGGGCGGGCACCGCGTGGGAGGGCCCACGCGACCGGACGCGAATTGTAGCAGACCGGGCGCCGTCCGAACCGCCCGGCCCAACCAGCGCCCCCGCTACTGCTGCGGCGGCTGGGATGACGGCTGCGCCGGCGCCTGTGCTGGTGCCGGCGCTTCGGCCGGGGCTGGCGCCGCCGGTGCGCTCTGCTGCTGCGGGACGGGCGCCGGCGCTGCCGGCGCAGACGTGCCGCCCACGACCGACGAGGGCCCGCTGCGGCCGACGATCGACAGGGCCAGCGCCCCGATGATGAACAACGCGCCGAGGATGGTGGAGGCACGCGTGAGCACCGTCGCCCCCTGCCGCGCCCCGAATGCCGTCTGGCTGCTGCCGCCGCCGCCAAAGGCGGCCGAGATGTCACCGCCCCGGCCCTGCTGCAGCAACACCACGAGCAGCAGGAGCAGGCAGACAATCACGTAGATGGCGACAATCAGGTAGTAGAGCATAACGCGCAAGTATAGCGCGGGACCGCCCAGCGGCGGTAGCGCGGCTTGGGTAACAGTTACTCTTGGCGCGACAGGGCGCGTGGCGTGCGGCTGGCCGCCCCTCACGTTTGACGCCTGGCCCGCCGCGGTCGTGAGGAGGCCCCGCCGATGGCCCGCCGCCGGCAGCGCGCGCCAGCCTCCAGCCGGCGCCGCCAGGCGCCGGCTCTCAGCCCTGCGCGATCAGCTCAGCTTGCCGCGCTTGACGATGTCGAAGAAGGTCCGGGGATCGAGGCTGGCGCCGCCCACCAGCGCGCCGTCCACGTCGGGTTGCCTGCGGAGGTCGGCCACGTTATCCGGCTTCACGCTGCCGCCGTAGAGGATGCGGCACGCCTCGGCCGCCCCGGCGCCGAACCACTGCTTCAGCCGGCCGCGAATGTGCGCGTGGGCGTCGCCAGCCTGCTGCGGCGTGGCGTTGCGGCCCGTGCCGATCGCCCACACCGGTTCGTAGGCGACCACCAGCGCGCCCACCTGCTCCGCGGTGAGCCCGTCGAGGCCGTCGCGCAACTGGCGGTCGAGCACGACGAGCGTCTGCTCGCCCTCGCGTTCCTCGAGCGTCTCGCCGATGCACACGATCGGCGTCAGTTCGTGGGCAAAGGCGGCCACGGTCCGCCGGTTCACGGTGCGGTCGGTCTCGCCGAAGTACCGCCGCCGCTCCGAGTGGCCGACGATCGCGTAATCGGCGCCTGCCTCGCGGATCATCCGGCCGCTCACCTCGCCGGTGTAGGCGCCCTCGTTCTCCCAGTACAACGTCTGCGCGGCCACGGCCACGTTGCTGTTGCGCGCCGCCTCGCACACGGTGTGCAGCGCCGTGAACGGCGGCGCCACGACGATGTCCACGCCCTCGATCTTCTCGACGAGCACGCGGAACTCCCTGGTGTAGGCGAAGGCCTCCTGCACCGTCTTGAACATCTTCCAGTTGGCGGCAAACAGCGGAGTGCGCATGGTGTGCAACCTGAGCAGCGCCGGCCGGCCGGCCGGCAGCCGGCGGCGGGCGGACGCAGTGTGCGGGGAGGGCCGTCGGGGCGGCCCGCCCCGCGGGATTACGCCTCGGGCAGCGCGGCGACGCCCGGCAGCGTGCGTCCGCCCAGGAACTCGAGCGAGGCGCCGCCGCCGGTCGAGATGTGGCTGATGCGGTCGGCCACGCCAGCCCTGGTGACGGCCGAAATCGAGTCGCCGCCGCCGATGATGGTGGTGCCGGAGACGGCCGCGACGGCGCGCGCCACCGCGTTGGTCCCGGCCGCGAAGGCGTCGATTTCGAACACGCCCATCGGGCCGTTCCAGACGACGGTCTTCGCGCCGCGCAGCACCTCCGCATAGCGCTCGGCGGTCCTGGGCCCGATGTCGAGGCCCATCCGGTCGCCGATCGCGGCATCGCCCACGGCGAGCGTCTCGACGGGCACGCCGGCCTCGATTCTCTCGGCCACCACGTGGTCGATGGGCAGCTCCAGCACGATCTTCCGGCCCGCCGCGCGCGCCTCGATGTCACGCGCCGCGTCGAGCAGGTCGCGTTCGACCAGCGACCGGCCGACGGGCACCCCGCGCGCCTCGAGGAACGTGTAGGCCATGGCGCCGCCGATGATCAGCGCGTCCACCTTGCCCAGCAGGTTCTGGATCACCTCGAGCTTGTCGGACACCTTCGCACCGCCGAGCACGGCCACGAAGGGCCGGTCCGGCGAGCCGAGCGCCTTCGACAGGTACGCCACCTCGTCGGCCATCAGGAAGCCCGCGGCCGCCTGTGCCACCCAGTGGACGATGCCCTCGGTGGACGCATGGGCACGGTGCGCCGACCCGAACGCGTCGTTCACGTACAGGTCGGCGAGCGAGGCGAGCGCCTTCGCGAACTCGGGGTCGTTCTTCTCTTCCTCCTTGTGGAAGCGGACGTTCTCGAGCAGCACCACGCCGCCGTCGCCGGCCTTCTCGATGGCCTGCCGCGCGGGCGCGCCGATGCAGTCGCCGGCGAACACCACGTCGTGCCCGAGCAGTTCGCCGAGCCGCCTGGCCACCGGTGCGAGGCTGAACTCGGGGCTGGGGCCGCCCTTGGGCCGGCCCAGGTGGCTGGCGAGGATGACGGTGGCGCCCTGTTCGAGCGCGTAGCGGATGGTGGGCAGCGACGCGCGGATCCGCGTGTCGTCCGTGATGCGACCATCCTTGATCGGGACGTTGAAGTCGACGCGGATGAAGACCTTCCGGCCCTTCAGATCGAGATCGCGAATCGAGAGCTTGGCCATGGCACGCAGCGTTGGCGACCCGTCCGCCGCGGCGCGCCGCCACCGGCCCGGTGCGCGCGGGGCGCCCGGGCGGCGGCCGGCGGCCGGAGGCCGACGCGGGTGCGTCCTACAGACCCTTCCCCACCATGTAGCGCAGCAGATCGACGCAGCGGCAGGAATAGCCCCACTCGTTGTCGTACCACGACAGCACCTTCACGAAGTCGCCGTCCATCACCTTCGTGTACGCGCTGTCGACGATCGACGAGTTGGCGTTCTTGCGGTAGTCGATCGACACCAGCGGCGCGTCCTCCACGGCCAGGATGCCCTTCAGCGGCCCGGCCGCCGCCGCCTTGAACGCCGCGTTCACCTCCTCGCCGGTCGTCTTCCGGCCGACGATCACGGCGAGGTCCACCACCGAGACGTTCGGCGTCGGCACGCGCATGGCGAAGCCGTCGAGCTTGCCCTTGAGCGCGGGCAGCACCTCGCCGACGGCCTTGGCGGCGCCCGTCGTCGTGGGAATCATCGACAGCGCCGCGGCGCGCGCGCGCCGCAGGTCCTTGTGCGGCAGGTCGAGCAGGTGCTGATCGTTCGTGTAGGCGTGGATCGTCGTCATCCACCCCTTCACGATCCCGAACGAGTCGTGGAGCACCTTGGCGAACGGCGCCAGGCAGTTGGTGGTGCACGAGGCGTTGGAGATCACCACGTGGCGCGCCGGGTCGTAGCTCTCGTGGTTGACGCCCATCACGAACGTGCCGTCCGGGGCGGTGGCGGGCGCCGTGACGATGACCCGCCTGGCGCCGGCGGCGACGTGCTTGGCGGCGTCCTCGCGCTTGGTGAACCTGCCCGTGCTCTCGAAGACCACGTCCACGCCCAGGTCCTTCCAGGGCAGCGCTGCCGGGTCCTTCTGCGACAGCACCTGGAAGCGGTCGCCGTCGACGCGGATCCAGCCGTCACCGGCCTCGATCGCCGCGTCGAGGTTGCCGAGGATCGAGTCGTACTTCAGCAGGTGCGCCAGCGTCTTCGTGTCCGTGATGTCATTGACGGCCACGAAGTCGATGTCCTTGTGGCCGAGCGCGGCGCGCATGATGTTGCGGCCGATGCGACCGAAGCCGTTGATGCCAACCTTCACTGCCATCGAAGTCCTCCGGGGAAGCGCGCCGCGGTCGCGGGATCGCGCGGGGGGATGAAGACCTGGACCGGTCGCCGTGCGCCGGCCGGCGGCGACAGAGCATTCTACACCGGAGGCCCGCGGGCCGCCTTGCGCGCGTGCCAGCGCGCCGATATACTCGCGGCCGCCGCGCGTCTGCAGGCCGGTTCCCGCGCGACGGCGGGCTGTCTCGGCCCGCGCCTCGCCTCTCGGCATGCACGTCCTCTACACCGCGCTGGCCATCACCTTTGCGCTTGCCGCCCTGCCGGTCTTCGCCTGGCGTGCCTGGCGCCACGGCAAGTACGCCGAAGGGCTGGGCCAGCGGTTCGGCCGCGTGCCCGCCGCGCTGAACCCCGACGCCGACCCGTCGATCTGGATCCACGCCGTCTCGGTAGGCGAGGTGCTGGCCGCGCGCGCCATCGTCCCCGAACTGCGACGGCGGTATCCACGGCTGCGCCTCTTCCTGTCGACGACCACCATCACGGGACAGCAGGTGGCCCGGGCACGGGTGCCCGAGGTGGACGGGCTGTTCTACTTCCCGCTCGACCTGCCGTGGGTCGTGCGCCGCTGGCTGGACCGGCTGCACCCGGCGCTGTTCCTCATGATGGAGACCGAGCTGTGGCCCAACCTGCTGCGCGCCTGCCGCGCGCGCGGCGTGCGGACGATGCTGGTCAACGGCCGCATCTCGGCCCGCTCGTTCCCCCGCTACCGCCTCGTACGGCCCTTCATCGGGCGCGTCCTCGACGACGTGGATCTCTGTTGCGCGCAGAACGAGGAATCGGCGCGACGTCTGGTGGCGCTCGGCGCCGAACCGGCGCGCGTGGTGGTCACCGGCTCGCTGAAGTTCGATGCGCTCGACTGGGGCGGCGGCCGCGACCGCGTGCTGCGCTTCTTTCGAATCGGCCACGGGCGCATGGTGCTGATGGCCGCCAGCACCCTCCGAGGCGAGGAATCGGCGGTGCTGCGCGCCTTCCGCCGCCTGCGCACGCGCCACGCGGATGCCCTGCTGGTGATCGCGCCGCGGCACCCCGAGCGCTTCGTCGAGGTGGAGCAGTTGTGCGCGGCCGAGGGCTATCGCGTCGAGCGCCGGACGGCGCTGTCGATCGACGCCGGGCCTGGCGGTGACATCGTCGTGCTCGACACGGTGGGCGAGCTGGCGCGGCTCTTCGAGATCGCGACGCTGGTGTTCGTCGGCGGCAGCCTCGTGGCCGCCGGGGGGCACAACATCCTCGAACCGGCCGTCTCCGGCCGCCCGATCCTCTTCGGCCCGCACATGCAGAACTTCGCCGAGATCGCCTCCGAGTTCCTGGCGCGTGACGCGGCGGTGCAGGTGCGCGACGAGGCCCAGCTCGAGGATGCGGTGCTGCGGCTGGCCGACGATGCGCCGCGGCGCGCGGCGCTGGGCGCGGCGGCGCGCGCGCTGGTGGAGACCAGCCGCGGCGCGCGCGAGCGCACGCTGCGGGAGATCGCCCGCCTGCTGCCGCCGGGCGGCGAGCGCGGCACCGTGGTGCCGTTCACCAGGGGCGGTGCGTCATGACGCACCGCCCGCCCGTGCTGCCCGTGCCGCTGGCGCTCGCCCGGCCGCTGTCCTCGCTCTACGCGAGCCTGGCGCGCCGGAGGCGATCCACGACGCGCCGCCACGCGCGACGGCTGCGCCGGCCCGTCGTGAGCGTGGGCAACGTCTCGGTGGGCGGCAGCGGCAAGACGCCGCTGGTGGCGCTGGTGGCCGCCCTGCTGCGCGACCTCGGCGAACGTCCCGCCGTGTTGAGCCGCGGCTACGCGCGCGCCGTCATCGAGGACGGCGCCGTGGTCGTCAGCGACGGCGTCGCGCTGCGCGCCGACCTGCACCGGGCGGGCGACGAGCCGCTGTGGCTGGCGCGCACGCTCCCGGGCGTGGCCGTCCTCGTGTCAGCCGATCGCCATCTCGCGGGAGCGCTCGCCGAATCGCGGCTCGGCGCCACGGTCCACGTGCTCGACGATGGGTTCCAGCACCATGGGCTGGCGCGCGACGTGGACCTGGTGATCGTGTCGGCCGCCGACGCCGCCGACCTCCCGCTGCCGGCCGGCAGGCTGCGCGAGCCGCTCGACGTGCTGGCCGAGGCCGACGCGCTGGTGGTTCCCGAGGGCGACGAGGTGCCGGCGTTCGTGCGCGAACGGCTCGACGATGGTGCGCCGGTGTTCACGATGGGGAGGACGCTGGGCGTACCGCGCGGCGTCGAGCCCTGGGGCGCGCCCCCGCGGGTGCCGCGCGACGCGCCCGTGCTGGCCATGGCCGGCATCGCCTGCCCGGAAGCGTTCTTCGAGGCCCTGTCGGCCGACGGCTGGCATCTCGCCGCGCGCATGCCGTTCCCCGACCACCATCGCTTCACGGCGCGGGATCTCGGGCTGATCGACGCCGCGGCGCGATCGGCCGGCTGCGCGCTGGCGCTCACCACCGAGAAGGACCTGATGCGGCTGCTGCCGCTGCGCCCGCTGCCGCTGCCCGTGGCGGCCGTGCCGCTGCGCGTGGACGTGCGTCCCGCCGACCGGTTCGCCGCCTGGATGGCGCGGCGCCTGCGCGCCGCGCGCGCGGAGGGCGCCGCATGACCGCACGCCCGACCCCGCGACACCGCGCCGAGTTCACGCTGGTCCGCGCCGTGCTCGCCACGGTGCGGTGGATGCCCCAGCGTCTCGCGCTGCTGGCGGGCGACGCCCTGGGCCTCGCCTTCTATCTGCTCGACCGTCCGCACCGCCGGCTGACACGAGGCAACCTCGAGGCCGCCTTCCCGCGCCGGTCACGTCGCGACATCGAGCGAACCGTCCGCGGCGTGTTCCGGCACTTCGGCCGGCTGCTGATGGAGATCCTGCGCGTCAGCGCGCTGCCGCCCGACCGCCTGCGCGCGCTGTGCGTGCTCGACGGGGTCGAGCGGGCGCGGCGCGCGGCGGCCGCCGGCCGCGGCGTGCTGTTCGTCACCGGGCACTTCGGCTTCTGGGAACTGCACGCGCTGGCGCACGGGCTCATGGTGGCGCCGATCTCGGTGGTGGCCCGCGCGCTCGACAACCCGCTGCTGCACGACCTGCTCGAGCGCGTCCGCACGTCGACCGGCAACCAGGTGATCTACCGGCGGGGCGGACTGCGCCGCATCCTGCGCGCGCTGCAGCAGAACCAGGGCGTCGCGATACTGATCGACCAGCACATCCAGGCGCCCGACGGCGTGCCGGTCGACTTCTTCGGACGCCCGGCCTCCACCACCTCGGCCGTGGCCATCCTGGCGCTGCGCACCGGGGCCGTCGTGATGCCCGTCTTCACCCTGCCGATGCCGGACGGCCGCTATCGTATGGTCTACGAGCACCCGGTGGAGCCGCCCGCCGACGAGTCGCCGGAGGCCATCCGCGACTTCACGCAGCGCTGCACCGACGTGCTGGAGATGTACGTCCGGAACCGTCCCGAGTACTGGTTGTGGATGCACCGCCGCTGGCGTACCCCCGAGCCCGAGGCCCACGGCATGTTCCCGCATGCCGGCCGTGACGAAGCCGAGCCGGTATCCGAGAATGGGAACGGAGGCAACGGAGGGAACGGAGACGCGTAACCGGGATGCCACCGGCGTCGGGCCGGCGTCCGTGCCGCGGGCCCCTGGTCCCGGCTGCCGGTGATCCACTCCGAGGTCCCAGGCTCGAAGCCACTCATGCCGCGCACCCTCGTCCGCATGCCCAACTGGCTGGGCGACATCGTCATGGCGCTGCCCGCGCTGCGCGCGCTCGTGGACTGGCCGCAGACCGGCACCCTTGCGCTCGCCGCGCCGCGGGCGTTCGTGCCAATCGCGCGGATGATGGCCGGCGTGGATCATGTGGTGCCCATCGATTCGGCGGGGCACGCCTGGGGCCGCGCCTTCCGCGAGGACGTCGCGCGCGTGCGCGAGGGGCGCTACGACCGGCTGCTGCTGTTCACCAACTCGTTCGGGTCGGCGTGGATGGCGCACCGCGCCGGCGTGCCCGAGCGAATCGGTTATCGCGCCGACTGGCGCGGCGCGCTGCTGACGCGCGCGGTGCCGCGGCGCGCGGGGCCCGACAGCTCGCGCCACCACTCGCAGTACTACCTCCGGCTGCTCGAGCGCGCAGGCATCCCGGTGCCCGGGGATGCGGCGACGGCGTGGCCGCGGCTGGCCGTGCCGGACACGGCCCGCGAGGCGGCGCGCGAGATCCTGGCCGCGGCCGGGCTCGACCTGTCGCGGCCGATCGTGGGCTTCGCGCCGGGCGCCGCCTTCGGCCAGGCCAAGCGGTGGCTACCCGCCTACGCCGCCACCGCGATCGACGCGCTCGTCCGCGACGGCGTCGGCGTCGTCATCGTGGGCGCCGCCGGCGACCGCCCCGCGCGCGATGAGCTAGAATCGGCGTTCCGGGCGTTGCGGGGGGGACTGTCGGGGGTCGTTCCGTTCGCCGATCTCGTCGGCCGCACCGACCTGACGCTGCTGGCGGCCGTGCTGGCCGAGTGCGCCGCGGTCGTCTCCAACGATTCGGGCGCGATGCACGTGGCCGGCGCCGTGGGCACGCCGGTCGTCGCCATCTTCGGGCCCACGGACGAGCGCGCGACCGCGCCTCTCGGAGAGCACACCATCGTGTCGGCTTCCGTCTTCTGCCGCCCCTGCCACCTGCGCACCTGCCCGATCGATCATCGCTGCATGCGGCGCGTGACGCCCGCGCGCGTGCTCGAGGCCGTTCACGCGTACCTGGCGCACGGAGGACGCGCATGAGCGGTCATCCAGCGGTGCTGGTGGATCGCGACGGCACGCTGATCGAGGACCACGGCTACATCGGCCGCCTCGACCGTCTGCACGTGTACCCGTATGCGATCGACGCGTTGCGCGTGCTGCAGGCGGCCGGGTTCAAGCTGGTGATGGTGACCAACCAGGCCGGCGTGGCCCGGGGCATGTTCCCCGAGCGTTTCGTCGAGGAGGCGCACCGGTGGCTGGCCGATCGCTTCGCCGAGGGCGGCGTGCGCCTGGATGGGGTCTACTACTGTCCCCATCACCCCGATGGCTCGGTGCCGGAGTATCGTCTGGCGTGCGAGTGCCGGAAGCCAAGGCCGGGGATGGCGCTTCGCGCCGCGCGTGATCTCGACCTCGACCTGTCGCGATCCTTCGTCGTCGGCGACAAGTGGCTCGACGTCGGCCTGGCGAACCAGTGCGGCGCCCGCGGGCTGCTCGTGCGGACCGGCTACGGAGGGTTCGAGGAGATGACGCCGCGCGCCGGCGTCACGGCCGCTGCCGTGGTGGACCATGTCCATGCGGCCGCGACCTGGATCCTCGACCAGCGGCGCCGCGAGGACGGCCGATGACCCCGCCGCGGCAGCACCGCACCGGACCGGCGCCGGTGCTGGCGCTCGACGAGGCGGCGCGTCGCGTGGACGAGGCGCGTGCCGCCGGCGAAGCCATCGCGCTCGCCAACGGCTGCTTCGACATCCTGCACGTCGGCCACGTCAGGTACCTGCAGGCCGCCGCCGAGCAGGCCGATCGTCTGGTGGTGGCGGTCAATGCCGACGAAACGGTGAGGCAGCTGAAGGGGGAGGGACGGCCCGTGCTCACGGCCGCCGATCGAGCCGAGCTGGTGGCGGCGCTTCGCGGCGTGGATTGCGTCGTGATCTTCGCCGAGCCGACCGTGACCCGCGTGCTCGAGGCGCTGCGCCCCGACGTGCACTGCAAGGGCACCGACTACACCGTCGACACCGTTCCCGAGCGCGACGTGGTGCGCGCCTGGGGCGGGCGCACGGCGATCGTCGGCGACCCGAAGGATCATTCGACGCGCGACCTGCTGGCGAAGATCGCCGGCGCGGGCGCGCGACGCTGAACCGCGACCGGCATCTGCGGGGCCAGACGCCCCGCGCCCCACGCATCCATGCGTTTGCTCATCGTCAGGCTCGGGTCGATTGGCGACATCATCCACGCGCTGCCGCTGGCCGAGGCGCTGCGCGCGCACGAGTCCGGCCCGCAGGTCGAGTGGCTCGTGGAGCGGTCGCTGGCGCCGGTGCTGCGCATGGCGCCAGCCGTGTCGCGGGTGATGACGATCGAGACCCGGCGGCTGCGCCGCGGACGCGGCTGGATCCCCGTGCTGCGCGAGCTGCGCGCGCGGCGATACGACGTGGCGTTCGACGCGCAGGGGCTGGTGAAGTCGGCTGCGCTCGCGCGGCTGTCGGGCGCGCGCCGCGTCGTGGGGTGGACGCGTCCCCACGTGCGTGAGGCCCTCGCCGCATGGTGGTACACCGAGCGGATCGATCCGGGCGGGACGCGCCACGTGATCGACAAGAACCTCGCGTTGCTCCGGGCGATGGGCGTCGATGCGGCCTCGCGCGCGCTGCGGCTGGACGAGGGCCCGGCCAGCCCGCACCTCACGCCGTTCGTCTCGGGGCGTCACGGGCCGTTCGCCCTGCTGAACCCGGGCGGCAACTGGCCCAACAAGCGCTGGCCCGCGGACCGCTTCGGCGAGCTGGCCGCGTGGCTGCGCGACGCCCACGGGCTCTACTCGCTCGTGCTGTGGGGGCCGGGCGACGAGCCGCTGGCCGATGCGGTGGCCGCGGCCTCCGACGGCGCCGCCTCGCGCGCGCCCGCCACGTCGCTGGCCGACGTCGTGGCACTGTCGCGTCAGGCCGCGCTGATGGTGTCGGGCGACACCGGCCCCGCCCACTTCGCCTGCGCCGTGGGCACGCCCGTGGTGGGCGTCTACGGGCCCACCGATCCGCGGCGCAACGGACCGTGGCATCCCGACGACCAGTGCGTGTCGCGGTTCGACGCGTGCGAATGCCATCACGAGCGGTCCTGTCATGCGCCGCGCTGGTGCCTGCTCGACGTGAGCGTCGAGGAGGTGAAGGCGGCCGTGACCCGCCGCCTCGCCGCGTCGCGGGCCGCCGGCAGGCGCGTCCAGCCGACATGACCGAGATCACGCTGGTCTCCGACACGTCGGCGATGCGCCGCCTGTCGCGGTGGCGGGTGCCGCTGGGCTTCGCGCTCGGCATCGTGGTGCTGTGGCTGGCACGGCCCAACGCCGCCTCGCTCGCATGGGGCGCGGCCATCGCGATGATGGGCGAGGCGCTGCGCGTGTGGGCGGCCGGGCACCTCGAGAAGAGCCGCGAGGTGACGCGCTCCGGCCCTTACCGTTTCACCCGCCATCCGCTCTACGCCGGGTCGACGATCATGGCCGCCGGTGTGGCCGTCGCCGCGCGATCCGCAGCCGTGTGGGCAATCGCCGCGGCCTATGTCGTGGTGATGATTGGCAGCGCCATCCGCAGCGAGGAGAGCTTCCTGCGACGCCGCTTCGGCGCGGCCTGGGACGACTACCGCGCCGGACGGGTCGCGCACGAGCCGCGGCCCTTCAGCCTGGCGCGCGCGGTGCGCAACCGCGAATGGCGCGCGCTGATCGGGCTGATCGCGGCCTTCGCGCTGCTTGCGCTGAAGATGCGGCTGGGGTGAGCGGTCGGCGGACGCGAGGTCGCGGCGCCATGCGCGCCGGCCGGGCGCGCGTCCAGGGGGCGCCGGCGGTTGACGCCCTCCGGGCGGCCACGTATGATGGTCCGTCTGTCGGGCGGCCGGTGCGGCGAAGAGGGCGGTTGGCTCAGAGGTAGAGCTCCGGTCTTACACACCGGCTGTCACAGGTTCGAATCCTGTACCGCCCACCAGTTCCCGGTTCCTCGTCTCGCGGGGTGGGGTTCGGCAGGGTCGGCCAGCAGGCGCGGCGGCGCGGTAACGGATCGCGGGGAGTGACAGCCTCGCGGTTCGGGTTCGGGCACCACACGATTGCGGGGTCGTAGTTCAGTTGGTTAGAACGCCGGCCTGTCACGCCGGAGGTCGCGGGTTCGAGTCCCGTCGACCCCGCCACCAACTCCAATCAGATCAGCAACTGGCAAGGGCTCATGCGCGAGCCGCGCGCCACGGCCGCGCCGGAGCCCGGCCAGCCTGGTGTCGGCCCGCTCACATCGGCCGTCCCGCTGGTAAGCTGTCGCCATGTACCCTGCCGCCGAGGACCTCGAGTTCACACCAGCCCGGATGCGCGAGATGGCCGACGCCGTCCTCGGCCGCGCCATCGCGCACATCGCCTCGCTG
>WBZO01005899.1_pt1 | contig 12148 bp, 7 predicted proteins | sample 5204261 | NCBI WGS metagenome assembly WBZO01 (sample SAMN12412400, study PRJNA552823) | activated sludge metagenome | isolation source: activated sludge from anammox sidestream of wastewater treatment plant... | place: USA: North Carolina | collected 2017-09 | reverse complement strand
GGATGGATTATCCGGTAGCGCGTGTTCCCGGAGTTCACCGTATCATCACGCTCGGTGATTCCTTTACCTACGGTCTGTTTGTGAATACCACCGAGAATTACTCCGAAGTACTTGAAGACATGCTCAACGCGAAAGCGTGTAAAGACACGGGTGAAAGTTTTGAAGTCATTAACCTCGGAGTTCCTGCGTATGATATCGGGTATGCCGCGGAACGGTACCGACTTCGCGGGGCGAAGTATAAGCCCGATGTCGTTATTTGGTTTCTTAACGCATTTACCATGAGTAGCGATGCCGAACGAAAAACGGCGCTTGAAGAGCAATACCTCAAGGAGATACCAGAGGGACGGCAGTGGGGTACGGTAGGCGGAAAGGAACAATTTTATCCGGGCATGCTCGCTTGGCTGACGCAGAGCAATGAGGTGACTCGCGAGAGGAGGGAAGCAAAGCAGGTGCTCTATTTGCGTGAATTCCTGCATACATATGATGGCTTGCTTCTGATTGTGGCTAACGATTGGGACACCTGGTCGGCTTCCTCAAAAAAATTACTTACCTCGTCGCTATTGTACCGGAAAAATATCACCTTACTTCCCGTATCCAAGCTGTTAACCCGTGGGGTAACCCTGCTTCCCGATGAACATCCCAATAGGGAAGGACATACTGTTATTGCCGTTTTGCTTTGGAATACCCTAAAAAAACAAGGGATACTGTCGTGCCTCAACACGCACCTTGACGAATAGGATAGTTGCCTCGTATAATACGGAAACAATGAGTGATTAGGAGCTACGCCAAGGATTTCTCAACAGAAACCCCGCATGGCGGGGCTTTTTTTCGCTCTTATGATAACAGAATCTGTCCGGAAGAAATAAAGAGTAGTTGAACGGAAACAGCGCGGTGCCCTTGCTTTCGCGCGAAAGCGAAAGTCAGCTTTGCTGAGGCACGTCGAGCAAAACGCAAGTTTTCTCTCGAGATTGCCCTTTAACAATCGAATGGTGATAGGTATTTTTTTGATGTAGTCAGTTTTAGTCAAACTAAAGCTCCTACGTCAATTTTTTTGAGAGTTTGATCCTGGCTCAGGATGAACGCTGGCGGCGTGCCTTAAGCATGCAAGTCGAACGGGATTTCGAGTCGCAAGATTTGATTTTCAGTGGCGGACGGGTGAGTATAAGTAAGGAACGTACCCTGAAGTATCGGATAGCTCGTCGAAAGACGGGGTAATACGGTATGTGAATGCAAGTTCAAAGAGGTTAACCCCTCGCTTTAGGAGCGGCCTTATATCTATCAGCTAGTTGGTGGGGTAATTGCCTACCAAGGCTACGACGGATAGGGGGTGTGAGAGCACGACCCCCCACAATGGCACTGAGACACGGGCCATACATCTACGGATGGCAGCAACTGGGAATATTCGGCAATGGACGAAAGTCTGACCGAGCGACGCCGCGTGAGGGATGAAGGTTTTCGGATCGTAAACCTCTTTTGCCAAGCAGTCGATGCTTGGAGAATAAGCACCTACAAACTACGTGCCAGCAGTCGCGGTAATACGTAGGGTGCAAGCGTTATCCGGATTTACTGGGTGTAAAGTGTCGTGTAGGCGGTATACCGCATCGTATTTGAAAGCCCGAGGCTTAACCTCGGCGTTGGATACGAGATGGGTAAACTTTGAGGAATGGAGAGGAAAGGGGAACTCATGGTGAAGCAGTGAAATGCGTTGATATCATGAGGAACACCGAAGGCGAAGGCACCTTTCTGGCCATTTTCTGACGCTGAGACACGAAAGCTAGGGGAGCGAAGCAGATTAGAGACCTGCGTAGTCCTAGCCCTAAACGCATGTCTGCTAGATGCCCTGCCGCAAGGTGGGGTGTCGTAAGCTAACGCGTTAAGCAGACCACCTGGGGACTACGAGCGCAAGCTTAAAACTCAAAGGAATTGACGGGGACCCGCACAACCAGTGGAGCGTGTGGTTCAATTCGAGACAAAGCGAAGGACCTCACCAGGGTTTGACATGCTACCGTTCACCCACCCAGAAATGGGAGGGGATCCGCAAGGATGGTAGCACAGCTGCTGCATGGCTGTCGTCAGCTCGTGCCGTGGGGTGTTCCCTTAAGTGGGACAACGAGCGCAACCCCTATCCGATGTTATATGTGTCATCGGAGACCGCCCCCTCTCAAAGTGTTGAAGGAACTTTGAGCGTTAGATCGTTATTCGTTACAACGTTACGATATTGCGATTTTACGCAAAAAGCTTTCAGCTTTTTGAGAGGGGGAGGAAGGAGGGGACGACGTCAAGTCAGCACGGCGCTTATGCCCTGGGCCACACACACCCTACAATGGCGAACAACAACGAGACGCAAGGTAGCAATGCCAAGCAAATCTCTGAAATTTCGCCTCAATTCAGATTGAGGGCTGCAACTCGCCCTCATGAAGTTGGAATTGGTAGTAATCGCGGATCAGCAGGCCGCGGTGAATACGTTCTCGGGTCTTGTACACACCGCCCGTCAAGCCACCAAAGTTGAAGGTACCCGAAGGTTTGTTTTGCAAGTCGAAGGTAAATTCAGCGATGGGGACTAAGTCGTAACAAGGTATCCCTAGCCGAAGCTGGGGATGGATCACCTCCTTTCTATTTGAAAAATATCGATCGATCGAGATATTCACCAATTAGGTGAATGGTCTTTGATATTTTTCTCTCAAAACCCTAGATCCTATGCATGTATTTATGCGTTGCTTCCGCTTTATGCGGTGTGACCGTACCTATGTGCTCTGGATCCCTATCACCATCCGGTTGTTAAAGGCCGATGACCCGACAAAACGTCGGGTGAAACAAATAGTCCGCCCATTGTGGCGGATTTTTTGTGGCTATCGTTGTGTTTTATTGCGGATATGCCATAATATTCCGAGTATGAAGAAGCAAGGTGCCGATCTTTCAACAGTATTCGCTGATGCCTACGCCGTGATATGGGATATGGACGGTGTCCTTATCGATTCCGAATCCTATCATTTTGCCGCGCATGTATCTGCCCTTGCAGAGTTTGATGTCCCCCTTACTGAAGATTACTATAAAGAATACGGTGTCGCGGTTGATCCCCAACAGTTTTATAAAAAAGCCTTTGCTTCTGCGGGCAAACCGTTTGATGACCGTATTTTTCTCAAAGCGCATTATCGGAAAATCGCGTTGTATCAAAAGTCACAGCGGGAACAGGGGATCAAGCTTATCGCTCCCGCGGCAACCATTGTGAAGCGTCTTTATAACAACGGTGTTCTCATGGCGATCGCCTCGCAGGTTGATCGCGAGGAGGTAACAAGAAATCTTCGCGGGACAGGACTGTTGGAATTTTTCCCCATTGTCGTTTCGGGAGGGGATTTCGGGCTCAAAAAAAAGCCTGCGCCCGATATCTATAACAAAGCGGTGGAAATATTAAACGTCGAACCAGAAAAATGTGTCGCCATTGAAGATTCGCTCGTCGGAGTCAAATCGGCGCTTGCGGCAGGTGTTCCATGCCTTGCCGTTCCCAACGCATTTACCAGACACCAAAAATTTCCCGATGAGGCGATCATCACCGATTTTTCCGCGATCGCTACTGCCATATAACGAAAGTCCGTTATATGTCGGTCAGCCATTTTGTATGTTTCGTGACGCGGAGTTGTTGACAAGACGCTATACTATAGAGGCATATGTTTGCCCGACATAAAGGAATTATCATCCTCATATTGGTATCACTATTCTTGCGTGCAGGCATCGTCGGCTATGCCCTGCAATGGAGAGAAAATACGGATATCCTCCGGTGGAAAGACAGAGCCCGTATCGCGTATTTATACGATTTTGCTGATACCTATAAAACGGATCATTTGCTTTTCGGGACATATCCCAACAATATGCCGCCCGGAGGGCAATATATTATCTCCGGAGTGTATTGGGGATGGTTACAAATAGGCAAGGCATTGGCGTATGCGGGAATTCCGCCCGGAAGCAACGACTGGGTCAACGGTCCGCTGTTGACTCTCCTTCTCAGAATACCTTCGTTACTGGGAGATGTTGGCATCGCGCTCATTCTCTATATCATTGTGCAAAGATATACGAAGTCACGAAATTCGGGACTTTTTGCCGCGGGTATTTTCCTGTTTAACCCTGCCGTTATTTTTAACAGTGCCTTTATGGGACAACGGGACTCGATAAATAATTTTCTCTTTTTGTTGGGGGTACTGGCATTTATCGACAAGAAGTATGCTTGGGCTGCGGCATGGGTTGCCTGCTCATTACTCGTTAAGTTTTCATTGATATTTACGGTGCCGTTGTTTATGTATGGCACGTATTTGGCAACAAAGTCATGGCGCCCGGTGGCACTATCCGTACTGGTTGCCGTTTCGGTCACCATGGCCGGAGTGTTACCGGTTTCATTGTCGCCGTTTTCATGGTATTTCAATTACTTTTTACGCAATGTAAGCGGTGAGATGCCAAATCTGACGGCATTTGCCTTTAATATATGGTGGGTGATTTTTCGACCCGCCGTTACCTTCGGTCCCAATACCGACGCGTTTTCGGCGAGCGATATACGATTGATAGGGACGCCGTTTGTCGCGGAAGTGTGGTGGGGTGTTCCCGCAGGTATGTGGGCGACGATGTTTTTTATCCTTTTTTGCATTCCCGTTGTCATTGGAGTCTTTCGGTCGGGAAAGCGGGCGGTAACCCCGAAGTATTTGACGCTTTTGCTCAGCATGGTTTGCCTCGCCGCATATTTATGGCTTCCTAAAATGCACGATAGGTATATGTACCCGGTTTTCCCGCTGCTTGCGTTTGGGTTTGCCCGCACTGAAAGAGTTTATCGCACTCAGTCTCTTAAATATCGTGAACCTGTTTGTGGTATGGCATCCGATGCGATTAACCGACTTTTGGTATTCGGCGCTCAGTAATCGGGATATACAATGGTATGTAAGTATCGTTACCGTTTTTGTATCGATATTGTTGTACATTCGCGCGACGGCATACGCAGGGAAGCGATGAAATATACAATGAAGCGTCTGGCTCCCGTGTTAACGGCTTTTATCCTCACCGTTTTATGTTTCCGGCAATTTTTTTTGTACGGCAATATCCCCATGCCGGCAAGTTTTCAAATAGCGTGGTATGAGCCCTGGAAATCCGCTTTTAGTACAAACGGAATCCCTACAATCGTGCACAAGGCGGTAGGAGACGACGTTTTTCGACAGATTTTTCCGTTTCGCGATCTGGCCGCCGAACTACTAAGATCAAGAGAATTACCGCTATGGAATCCCTACGGGGGGGCGGGGCAACCGTTACTCGCCACACTGCATACGGGGATAGCTAATCCGCTATCATTCCTGCAGTTGTTTGACGGGATAACGGGTTGGGCTTGGTTTATCATCCTTCAGCTTCCTCTGCTTTTTTTGAGTATGTATTGGTATATGCGGTCGATTGGCGTAGGGATAGGGAGTTCGTTGATTGCCTCGATAAGCCTTAGTCTTTCGGGAGTTGCGATAGTCCGCTATATCTACGGAGATTATCTCTACGCATTGTCTTCACTCCCGTTACTCCTGGGATGTATTGAGCGGGCAAGAACAAATCGCAGGATATTACTCGCAGTTCCGTGGATAACGGCGTTTCTCCTCGTTTCGGTACAGCCGCAGATTTCCGGATACGTGCTGATTGCCGTTCTTTCCTATGGAGCCATCCTGGCCAGACCTTTCATACGATCATTCGTACTCTTTGTCGCAATGGGAATAGTGTTGTCCTTCATACAACTTATTCCGACGCTTGAGTTGTACCGGGCGGCAAACGTTACCGCTACTTCCTCCGCATTTATTTTTGAAAAATTTCTGATGCCCTTCCAGCATCTTATTACGATTGCGCTCCCGAACTTTTTCGGCAATATCGGTACATATAACTTTTGGGGAACGACCGACTATGTCGAAACGGCGGCAAGTATCGGTTTGGTGCCGCTTACGTTGGCCGTTATTGCGGTCGTGCTTATCCGCACGTCATCCCGGCTTTTTCGGACGATGCGTTTTCTCACTTGGGCGACCGTTCTGTGTATCGTTGCAACCCTTGATTTGACGGTGACGGCATGGGTGTATCGGTTGCCGCTTCCCGTGCTTGCAACCAGTATTCCGACAAGAATATATTTGCTTTCTACTTTTTTTCTCGCCGTCTTAGGAGGCATAGGATTTGACTATGTCATGACACAAAAAGGGAGAAATACGCGAGGGATCATAAAAATATACGGCACACTTCTTATCACGGCACTCTGCATCATCGCGGTAACATACGGCATGGGCAAGGGGGGAATGCTTCCCTGTCCTTCCGGAGTGCCTCAGTGTATCAGCGTTGCCGTAAGGAACGGTTTGTTTGAAATAGGTGTCTATGTAACCGTTGGGATAATATTTTTTGCAGGCTCCATCGGTCGTTCACAATTGTTCCGGAACGCCGTTCCTGTTTTTACGGGAATCGTTCTCATCGGTGCGGGTCTGTATAATGCCTCGAAATTTTTGCCGATGAGTCCTCGGGAATACGTGGCGAAATCGCATCCGGTAATGGAACGACTGCGTTCTCTTGCACCCGCGCGTATTGCCGGCATCGGGAGCGGCGCATTTGCTACCGACCTAAGCACCCAATATCGCTATTTTGATACCAACTATTATGACCCGTTATATATACGAAGATACGGCGAGCTCGTATCATATGTGAACACGGGTGATGAGAAACAGGGCATCACCCGTAGTGATGTGACGGTTGTTTCCGATGCGACGGTAAGTGCCACCCTTTCGTCACGGCGTGAACGGTTTTGGGATATGACGGGAACGTCGGCTCTTATCACAAAAAAATCGGAAATCGCTACGTACCCGGGAATCCCGATATGGGAAGATGCCGTATGGCGTTTGTATGGACGTCCGTCTGTAATGCCGAGGGCATACCTTGTGAGTTCTCTTACGGTAGAATCCGATCCGCAAAAGACGCTTGCCCGTATGTTTGCGCCGGATACGGATCTTACGAAAACCGCCTTTGTCGATACCTCAATCCTGCTTGTTCCCAATCCCAAGAAACCGCAGGGAGGAACGGTAACGATCGACAGGTATGGTACGCAGGATAGTAAGCTTACGGTCGAAACCAGAGGGGATGCATTTCTGGTACTTTCTGATACGTATTATCCCGGATGGATTGCCCGAATTGACGGGATACAAGTGCCGATCTATCGTACAAATTACGCCTTCCGCGGAATACTCGTGCCGCAGGGAAAACACGACGTTACCTTTGTCTATAGTCCGTTATCCTTTTGGATTGGCCTTACGGGGAGTATTCTTTCCGTGATAGCCTGGCTTTTCTTTTTCCGCAGGAAAAGTAGCAAGCAGGTGTGATAATTGATACAATAAAAGCCTTGGCGCGTCAGCGAAGTGCTGATTGGTTGTTTAACGATCCGATGATCGAGAGGAGAGTTTAGCAACCATCAATCCCAGAAGCGAAGCGGAAGGGAGGAACGCGTCAGCAAGAGTTTGGAGAAATACAATATGGCGCGTTGGCGAAGTGGTAACGCAGGAGTCTGCAAAACTCCCATGCGCCGGTTCAATTCCGGCACGCGCCTCCACAAGGCATAAGTGAACTTCACTTCCGATAAATACTTCAGCAATAGTAATGCCTACGAACCGGAGGTTCACAATCCAGCAGTTAACGAGCCGATTCTGAGAGGTGAGTCGTACTGCTGGTGAGTGCCGAGTAATCTCGGCATTCCGGCACGCGCCTCACGATTTTTTTGATCGCTTCATCAAAAAGAGAAATCCGCACAGTATAACTCCCGTCATCGAACCGACGACACCCAAAACAAGTGATATCGGCTCATATGTAAACGTTACGGTATGTGTGCCTTCTGATACTGCGACGCCTCGGAAAGTATAGTTTGTCCGATACAACGTTGCCGGTATTCCGTCGATTGTTACCTTCCACCCGGGATAATAGGTATCGGAAAGGAACAAGAACATGCGTCCGGTCGTCTTTGTTTGTACGGTAACCGCATTGGAATGATACGCGGTTATTGTGGCGGAACCGGTCGCTGAGGTGTCAAACAATATGTCGGGACTTTGTTCGACAAACACCGTTTTATATATGTCGGTTGTCGGTGCAAAAAGCGAAGCGAGTAATGTCGCATCATCGGTTGCCGTTCGAACATCAGAATAGAGATGCACCCTCGGCAACGCCTGCGGGTAGTCGTAGAGCGCATAGGTGCCGTCACTCCATATCCGAGGAAGTCCCTCGGGATCAGCTTCAACTTTTTGCTTATTTTTATCGGGAACAAGTTTTCTTGCAATCGAGCGCACTCCCAAAAGTGCTAATGTTTTTGCCCGATACGGATCAGTGAGGATGTCATCCATATGATCGGTTGATCGGATAAGCGCGTTCGCCCGATCTGGTTGTGTCGATTTACCCAGTGAGTTTGCGTAGGCAAGGAATTCCGCATATCGCCTTATGATGATGGAATCATATCCTTCGGGAGAAAATAACCCGAATTGCGTGGCAAAGTTCTTTTCGATATAGCCGTTATCGTACGTCCAAAACCGGTCATATTTTTTTATCGCCAATTGTTGCAAGACGGGAACTTGCGGATAGACGAATCGTCGTTCGGAGAAGTAGAGATATTTTTTTGCAAATAATATGACGGTAACAAGCTCAATACCCACGAGGAGCACGAATCCCGCCCTTTTGATTCGGGGAAAGCGGTATGCGCCCCAGAGGGCGATCAAACTGAAAACAAAGCTCACGGCGGGGATACCCATATTCCGGAGTGAGATGGTATAGGCGGTATTGTCAGGGTCAATGTATTTTGCGACAAGGGCAAAAAGTATCGCCGATGCGACCGACAGGACGGCAACAACACTTACCCAAATAAGCGACGTTCGGGGTAATCCTTTTCGGTAGGCGGCAGTGCCGTACGCGGTAAGCACGCTACCGGTAAAGGAAACGAGCATCATCATGCGGGAAGGCGTCATGGTCGAAAGCAGGGGAAGTTTGAGGTAGTAAAGAAGCAACCACGTCGTAGGAAGGGAAAGGACGAGCGAAAGAGTGATGAGGAAGCAAATACGGAAAAATGCATGGTGTTCATCCTGTTTTTTTATAAAAAACTGACTTGCGATAAGCATATACGGCACGACTCCCAAGAACATAAGACGCTCGTGATAGAATCCGGGTCCGAAATAGTTGTATGTTGCGGGATTGCCGAAATAGTCCGGGGCAAACAGCGTTACCAATTGTTGTAAAGGAAGGAGATACGCATCGAATATATACTTCACATCAGTAGCAATTCGCGTTGATTGACCGTATGCTTCGATATTGGGGATAAGATGAATAGCCGCAAGAAGGATTGATGTTATATACGCAAGAAGAAACGCGATCCCAACCGGCACCTTTTCCGGGTATTTTCTTAGCCTATACGCGATCCACAGCAACGAAAAGACATATACGTAGAACGTCATCTGAAATGCTCCGGAAAATACGGAAAACGCCAAACTCAAGGAAAGGAGTGCAAGCCATACTCCCTTTTTGTCGCGGATATATTGTTCGATTGCCGAAAGCGCAAGCGGCAGAAACAACGCGGCATAGGTGAAAAGGTAACTTTCCTGCCACCACGTCATAAAAAAACCGGAAAACGCGTACGATACCGTTCCCAACAGCCGGGGACCGCGGGAAAATCCCATAACGCCGAGGAATACATACATGGCAATACCCGAAAGTATCGGTTGCAGGATGATAAGCGTCGTCCAGGCATCAATGGGAGGAAGCATAAAAAACAGCCATCCCAGCGGGTGAAAAATCGCCGACTGATAGGTGGCATGAAGGATCGTGCCGGAGAAATTATAAGGATTCCAAAGAGGGAAGAATCCCTGTTTTACCGCTTCGGCGGCGGCGGTTTTTAGGGGAAAGTAGATACGGAGATTATCAAACCCCATGGCTTTGTTGGGCGGTCCGTTGGGATACTCGGGAAAAGGGTACGATTTCCAGGGCTCGTAGTAGGAAACCAACAGATTGGCGGGGAAGGGCACGGTATGCTTAACGAAGCTATCGCGAAAAAGAAAAAATGAAAAAACGATAATAAATACAACGGGAAGCGCCGCTTCCCACCGTTTAAACATACCCAAAGGGTAACAGTTGACGGCCTAAAGTTCAATTGAGGATACACGGGTTATTGTGTTACAATTATCCCTATTGTTCTTGCCTTGGGCGCGTAGTTTCTGGCAGAGCCAGATCAGGCTTCGCCTGACAGTGGGTATGTATTATGTCTATGTATTGAAAAGCAAAGTGAATGATGACCTGTATATTGGGTCCAGTGAAGATTTAAGAGTGCGTTTTAAACAGCATAATAATGGTGAGGTGCAGTCAACAAAAGGATATAGACCGTGGATATTAGCGTATTACGAAACGTATAAGAGTAAAAATGATGCATTAATAAGAGAAAAGAAATTAAAAATGCATGCGGTAAAGAGCGAGTTAAAAACTCGATTAACATATAGTTTGGGTGCGTAGTTCAGTGGTAGAACGCTTTCCTGATAAGAAAGAGGTCCATAGTTCGATTCTATGCGCACCCACCGAAATGAGTGAGATCCATAGTTTCTGGCGGAGCCAGATCAGGCTTCGCCTGACGATTCTATGCGCACCCACACAACGTATTCATAAGTTGATCTTCCGGAGTGACGCGTGAACCCTGCAAATAATTGACGGAATCTTCAGTCACTACTTAATCGCTTACGCATCGTTACTCACTAGAGCGGGAGTCGGCATTTCCGCAAGATGATCGGGGTCGGCTTCGTGTTTCTTCACGCTCCCACGGCCTGACAGGAAACTCCGGCGGTTTTCCCGGGCAACACCGGCATACAGACTTCCGCGGGCGAGATCGTCCGGGTTCCCCTCGGCCAGCTCGCGAGATATCGGCAGAAATGAAGTTCTTTTTTGAGATTTTTCCCCGCGTCTTGTTCGCGGCTGTGTTTTTTCTTTAGTTACCATATACGCCTATTATACACCTCCCGTCAAATATTATAGGATATTATGTGAGGTATAATACAGAGGAGTTTTACTGATAAATGACGACGGGTGTTCCTATGTCGGCGAACTGATACACTTCCTTGGCATCTCCCACGTCGAGCGCGACACAGCCTCCCGTGTTGGGAGCCCCGATAAACTCACGAGGGCGCTGTATTTTGTTCGCCCCCGAGTAAAAATAGGGAAGTTCATGGATGCCGAAGTAAGCATGGAGTTCTTTGGAAAACTCAAATCCCATCCAGTAGGGCATCCAGACATTATAAATGTTGGAAAATCCCAATCCCGTTTTATTGAGTATCTTAAATGTCCCCGTCGGGGTCGGATAATCTTTTCCGGTGGATACCCGATAGGTTTTGACAAGGGCGTTGTTTTTGAAGGTAAAGAGTTTTTGCTGTGAAATATCAACCTCTATATATTTATTTGCGATTTCACCTTCCGTGTTGGGGCCGCTGTCGATACCTACCTTTACCGAATCCGCGGGGCCCCCGTCATACCGTGTCGTCAGTGCATTGGTAATGCCGTTACCGACTTTTTCGAACGCGGTAGCGGGATTAAAGTTTGCCCGATAGACTCGTAGCGCGGTGGTAAGATCGGGGAAAAATGTATCGGTATTTACGTCAAAATGCACATCGCCGGTTTCAGCGCTGATGCTTGCCGTCGTATATTTGCGCAGATCCTCGGGCGAAAGCGTGATGAATTGGTTTTCGCCGTTTAACCCTACGATCACGGTAAGCGGCGTGCTATAGGCACGGGCAAGATTGTTGTTGGTGTTGGCGACTTTTTCGACAAGATCGTTCGGTGCTTCGACAAGCGGCACGATGAGGGGGATTTCCATGCTCCCGAAGTGTGAAAGAAGCGCTTCCTGAAATTGTTCCGTCGCAACTCGATATCGCTGTTGCGGCGCATAGAGCGTCGCCCGCTTATTGTCCTGGTCCATATAGACGATATCATCGCTTGTTGCTCCCGCCGTGTTTATTTTTTCGAGATATTCGTAAAACTCCTGCGAGAAGGAAAGAGGAATACGGATCTGTTGAGGGGTGAATATTTGGCGCGTCAGTTGCACGAAACGGGGAAACAACGGGAGGGTATTGGGGTGAAATATCTCTCGGATGGAAACTTCAGG